>Ga0316202_10001592_pt1 | contig 17128 bp, 13 predicted proteins | sample 3monrhotite_MG_FD_204934 | JGI IMG/M metagenome (GOLD analysis project Ga0316202, IMG submission 204934) | Microbial mat bacterial communities from mineral coupon in-situ incubated in ocean water Damariscotta River, Maine, United States -... | ecosystem: Environmental > Aquatic > Marine >... | reverse complement strand
CCCGAGCGCCGCATCGATCGTGGCGGCGAGCAGCTCCGCGAGCTCGGCATCGGAGGCCGCGACGAGCGCGGGCAGCTTGACGACGTGGCGCGCCATCATGAGGCCCACGACCTGAGATCCGATAAGGGATGCTCGCAGCTGCGGCCGATCCACCCCCAGTTGCCGGGCGAGGGGTTCGAAGAGTCGCTGCGTGAGGATCGAGCGGACGCGCTCCGCCGCGTGCCGCTCGTTTGCCGCCGCGCGGATGATGCTCATCATCGTCATGCGCGCGATCGGGTTGGCCTGCAGGTCGAGGATGATGCGGGCGAGGCGCGTGCCGGGGGAGTCGTCGCTCGGCGTGCCGAGCTCGGTCACGATGTCGGCGGGGGCGAGCGGCAGCTGCACGATCGCGGCGAAGAGCGCCTCCTTGCCGCCGTAGTAATGGTGCACGAGCTTGGGGTCGACGTCGGCCGCACGGGCGATGCCGCGCACGCTCACCTTCTCGTACCCGAGCTCGGCGAACTGCTCGCGCGCGACCCGCTCGATGGTCTCGCGGCTCTCGGCCGCGCTCGACGCGCCCGGCCGGCGCCCCGCCCGACGCCCGGCTCCCGCACCTCTGTCAGCCACCACCACGCCTCCTTCTTGCGGCCCGAGCCGCGCATCCCTAGTATTTCATCACATGAGGAATTAATTCTCCAGGAGGAATTCATGAGGCCCACCACGAAGCCGACGGCCACCCCAGACCCGGCCACACAACCCGCCCTCACCCCGCGCCGCCGCCGCCTCATCCTCCTCACCGTCGCCCTCTCGCTCATGACCGTCGTCTCCGCGGTCAGCGGCCTCAACGTGGCCCTGCCGAGCCTCGCGCGCGACCTGGGCGCGACGCAGACCGAGCTCACCTGGATCGTCGACGCCTACACGGTCGTTTTCGCGGGCCTGCTGCTCGCGGCCGGCGCGATCGGCGACCGGCTGGGCCGCAAGGGCATCCTCATGGTCGGCCTCGCCCTGTTCGGCGCGGCGGCGGTCGGTGCGGCGTTCACGGCCGACCCGGGCACCCTCATCGCCCTGCGCGCCGTCATGGGCATCGGCGCGGCGGCGATCATGCCGACGACGCTCTCGGTCATCACGACGAGCTTCCCGCCCGCCGAGCGCGGCAAGGCCGTCGGCGTCTGGGTGGGCGTCGCGGGCAGCGGCGCGGTGCTGGGCCTCTTCGGCTCGGGCCTGCTGCTGGAGTTCTTCGACTGGCACTCCTTCTTCTGGCTCAACGTGACGCTCGCGGTCACGGGGCTGATCCTGTCGGCGGCGGTGATTCCCCCGAGTCGGGATGCCCACCCTCCGCGCTTCGACACCCCAGCCGCCCTGCTCTCGTTGGTGGCGGTCGGCGGCATCGTGTTCGGCATCATCGAGATCGCGGCGACCGACGCCGAGGAGCCCGGCCCAATGGTCGCGCTTGCGGTGGGTCTCGCGGCGGCCGTCGCGTTCGTGCTGTGGGAGCTGCGGCGGCGGGATGCCCTGCTCGACCCGCGCCTGTTCCTGGTGCCCGGGCTCGGGGCGGGCAGTCTCGTGCTGACGGTGCAGTTCTTCGCCGCGTTCGGGTTCTTCTTCACGGCGTTGCAGTACCTGCAGTTCGTGGTGGAGCTGAGCCCGCTCATGGCGGCGGTGTGCCTGCTGCCGCTGCCGTTCGTGATGATCCCGCTCGCCCGCAACGCCCCGCGCATCGCCGAGCGGTTCGGCTACCGCCGCGTGGTGCCGCTCGGGCTCGTGCTCATGGCGGGTGGCTTCGCGATCATGTCTCTCCTCGAGGTGGACTTCCTCTACTGGGTGTTCGCGCTCGGCCTCGTGGTGTTCGCCTCGGGCATGGCGCTCGCGGGCACGCCGTCGACGACGGTCATCACGCAGGCGCTGCCGCACGAGAAGCAGGGTGTCGCTTCGGCGGTCAACGACCTCTCGCGCGAGTTCGGCAGCGCGCTGGGCATCGCCGTGCTCGGCAGCGTGCTCGCGGCGGTCTACCGCGGGGGAGTGGCCGACGTCGCGGCGGGCCTGCCCGCGCCCGCGGCGGAGGCTGTGGAGGGCTCGATCGCGTTCACGCAGTCGCCGATGGTGGCGCAACTGGGTGCCGCGGCCGAGCCGGTCGTCGCGGCGGCACGGCAGGCGTTCCTCGACGGCACGACGACGGCGCTGCTCGTCGCGGCCGCCGTGCTCGTGGTCACCGCGGTGGCCGCGGCGATCGTGGGCCCGCGTCACGTGCGGGCAGAGGCTGAATCCCCAGCCGCAGAGGCGGCGGCGGTGCCAGACTGACCCCATGTCAGCTCCCGGCCGCGCCGTCGCCCCCGCACCGTCCACCGGCCCGGTCGGCGCCGTGCACGCCCTCACGGTGGGCCGCGTGCAGGTGCGGCCGAAGAACATCGCCGGCTCGGGAACTCCCATGCTGTGGTGGACCCTCACCGCCCGCACGTGGAGCGACTGGCTGCCCGTGCACGTCTTCGTCGTCGAGCACGAGCGCGGCACGGTGCTGTTTGACACGGGCCAGCCGCTCGCCTCGGTGACCGACCCCGACTTCTACCCGGGCGGCCTGCTCGGCTGGGTGTACCGGCGGCAGGCGCGCTTCGAGGTGAGCCCCGAGCACGATCTGGCGACGCAGCTGGCCGAGATCGGGCATCCGGTCTCGTCGCTGTCGTTCGCCGCTCTGTCGCACCTGCACCAGGACCATGCCGGCGGTGTGCCACAGCTGGCGGCCACCCCGATTCTGGTGGCCGAGGCCGAGCTGGCCCTGCTCGACGAGAAGACCCCGCAGCTGCACGGCATCCTGCCCGAGCACGTGGCCCCGCCCACCGCCGCGTTCACCCCGGTCTCGTTCACCCCCACGGACGACCCGCTGCTCGCCCCTTTCGCCGCCGCCCACGACATCCACGGCGACGGCACGCTGCTCCTCCTTCCCACACCCGGCCACTCTCCGGGTTCGATGAGCCTCCTGATCCGCCGGCCGGATGCTCCGCCTCTCCTCCTCGTAGGAGACGCCACCTACGACCCCACCCTGCTCCCGCGCGCCATAGTGCCCGACGTAGGAGATCGCGCTACCCAGCTGGACACGGCCCGTCGCCTCGTGGCCCTCCAGCACCTCAACCCAACTCTGCGCCTCCTCCCCGCCCACGACCCCAACACTCTGACTGCGCTAGTCGCTCGTTGACGGCGAAGCTCGTCTAGGTTGCTCGGGGGCCCGCACGCACCACCCCTCCACCTCCGCTAAGCTTGCTCCCGGCCCACGCACGTCGGGCCAGCCACGGGCTGTGGCGCAGCTTGGTAGCGCACTTGACTGGGGGTCAAGGGGTCGCAGGTTCAAATCCTGTCAGCCCGACAAATTGATAAAGGGTCACCTTCGGGTGGCCCTTTATCAATTTCCCGGCCGAGTGACATGGCACCTGCGAGCAGGTGGGCCCACGGAGCGAGGGGCCCCAGTCGCGGCTCCGCCGCGTCTGGGGGAGCGCCGGGGACAAATCCACAACCTGCCAGGCGGCACCGGCGCCGAGCGGTGCTCGGCGCCGCGAGCAGGGCAACTGGATGCGGCTGATGCCGATCTAGTGGAGGCGGCCGACGTGGCGCAGGGTGATTCAGGCACATCGGATCGTCCATGCCGGAACCAAGTCCGGAGCGAACGACACCTGACTGAGGCATGCGGCGATGATAGATCTATTCCTGACTCTCCGATCAGGCTAGAGAGCGGGAGATACCACGTCCTGCAGAGACGCCCATTCCTCATGGCGACACGTGCGACCCGAGTTTCGACTGATCCCCGGAATGCCCGCATTACGCGGGATACTCGACTTCAAGTTTGAAGTGGCTCGAGGAGGATACGCATGCGCTATCGCAATGCTGCGCGGGCTTTCGTCGCCGAGCTTGCCGAGATCCGTTCGAGTGGGCAACCGGTGACAGTTCGCGGACTGCCTACTCACGAGCGTCTCGCACGTACTGTGACCTTGGCGCAGCCAACGGAACGTTTCATCACAGTACCGGGTCGTCGCAACGATGTGTTCGCGACCATCGCCGAGACGATGTGGGTTCTCGCTGGGCGCAATGACATGGAGTATCTAGCCCGGTACCTCGGCCGCGCGCTGCAGTTCTCGGACGACCAGGTGACATGGCGTGGTGGTTATGGGCCACGGTTGCGCGACTGGGGTGGAGTCGATCAAGTGGATGAAATCCGCAAGCTTCTCCGTTCGGACCCTGAGTCTCGCCGGGCGGTCGCTGTCCTGTTCGATCCGGCGCGCGACTTCGTGGACACGCTCGATGTGCCCTGCAACAACTGGCTGCACTTCCTCGTCAGGGATGGCAGCGTCTACCTGAACGTGACCGTGCGTTCCAACGACATCCTGTGGGGATTTTCCGGCATCAACACGTTCGAGTGGAGTGTGCTGCACGAGATGATGGCCTTCTGGCTCGGTGCGCGAGTTGGTCACGTGTCGTTCTTCATCTCATCCCTTCATCTCTACGACGCGCGGAATGAGCAAGCTGACCGTGCGCTCGCCGGGTTTGGTGGTGCCACCGGCTATGAGGAGACGTGGGCGGGCGCTCAGTTCGGGACTCTGTGGGAGGACTTCGCGGATGTGCTCGATCGCTGGTTTGACCTCGAATCTCGACTGGCTTCCGGGGAGGACTGCCACGTGGAGATCGCTGAGTTCCCCGACCCGTTACTGCGTCAGTTCCTTCAAGCGATCGCGATCAAGTGGGCTATCGCAGCGGGCGCCGACGATGCGCGGCAACGTGAACTCGTTGACGAGCTCGGCCACAGCGATATCGCCTTCGCGCTCCACGAGCAACTGTTTCGAGACTCCGCCCAGCTTTTGTCCCCGCCCGTCTCCACGGTGGATTGGGTCGACCTGCGCGAGTCCGTCATCGATCTCCATCGGTCGAAGGATGCCGCCTACGGCAACTCGTGGAAAAGGCGCGGGGAGCTGATCAGCATCGCCGCCAACCTCGCCCGCAAGATCGATCGCATCGATCAGGTGGTAGGCGGTGCGGCGGCCGGGAGAGAGGCACTTCTGGACACTGTGGTCGATCTCCTCGTGTACGCAGTCAAGTATGAGACCTTCCTCGCGGACCAGTCGACCGACGTCGCCGAGAAGCTCTTCACGAATGGCGGTGAGCGGTTCAGCGACGGTCCGGACGGCTTCGAGGAACTCATGCGGGCGCGTGACGTCGTCGGCGAGGTCGGGACCGTTCATGCGGAGGCCACAGAGGCCTCGACGGCATTCGACGAGCTGGACGCTTTCCTCCAACTCCACCCGCAGGGCGAGTGGATGGAGAAGCTCGCACTGGCAGAGCGTCTGACGGCGACCGCGTTACGGCTCGTGCTCGCAGTTGCGCTGTCCGACCCGGATGGAGTCGACGTGCTACGCCGCGATGCGGGACGGTCATGACGGCGGTTTCGGCGGCCTGCGTCGCGTTCGGGAAGGGATGATGGAGCGAAGCAGTGGACGACGGGTCGGACTTACATCTCGCCACGAGAGGCGGATGGCCATAGGCAGCGCAAGATGGAGACAGGCACGGGTTATGCGAGCACCAACTCCCCGGGACGGGGTTTACGAGCTCTACTGGAGGTTCGCCGCTGAGCGGCAGCATGTGTTTGAGGCGCGCATCGCTGGGGCCTCGGGGCCGTGGACGCAGGACCGGATTCTCCAGGAGTACAAGTTCTGCAACGTCTATCGGGCTGCTGACCGTGTCAGCCAGTACCTCATCCGTGACGTCGCTTACCGCGAGGACGACTCAAGCCCTGCCGATCGTCTGTTCCAGATCGTCGCGTTCCGAAACTTCAGCAATGTCGGTACGTGGGAGACCGTCGTCGAGATACTTGGCCGGTCGCCTCGGATTGCCGATCTAGACTCGGGCTTGTTCGAGGCCGCGCTTACCGAGGCGAAGAACCGCAACGGAGGCCTCTACACGGGGGCGTTCATCCTCTGTGCCACGGACGCTTACGGTCGCAAGACCAAGCATCTGAACCATGTGGAGCTGTTCCGGGACATGTTCGTGCGGTCGCGCCTTGCCGAGCGGATTCTTGAGGCGGAGTCGCTGGAAGAGGTCTACGACCTGCTCCACACTTTCCCCTTGATGGGGGACTTCATGTCCTATCAGATGGCTATTGACCTGAACTACTCGGAGTACGTGAACTTCTCTGAGAACGACTTTACGAAGCCTGGTCCGGGCGCGTTGCGCGGCATCAAGAAGGTGTTCTCCGACCTAGGCGGTCTTACGCCGCAAGAGGTGATCATGTGGATGGTCGACAATCAGGAGGCCGAGTTTGCCCGTCTGGGACTTGACTTCAGCGGTCTCTGGGGCCGGCCTATACAGGCGATCGACGCTCAGAACCTCTTTTGCGAGACGGACAAGTACTGCCGTGAGGCGGTTCCGGAGCTTGCCAGCGCGAGAAGCCGGATCAAATCGCGGTACGTCGCCACTCCGGAGCCGATGACGCTCTTCTTCCCGCCCAAGTGGGGGATCAACGGTCACCTTCCTCAAGACGAGGTGCTGGGCGATGAGTTCGAGCGAGAGCGCGTCCTAGAGCCCATGTTCTAGGCGAGAGCGCGGGCGCTCACGCGGCTGCTGCCGGTTGCCGGCGCCGTGGCCAGTCGTGCGGGCGTCCCTGCACTCCCGGCTCGAGCGATCGCACCCACTCGATGATTGCAGCGACGTGCTCGTTGGTGAAGTTGCTGCGGTATGCAGGTGCCGAGTGAACGAGGTCGAAGCCGTAGTCGTTGCGCAGCGATTTGGGGATGACCGGGCCGTCTCCGCCGAAGTACACGAACTCGTCTCCGAGCATCACCCGCTCGCTCTTCGTGTCGCGCAGCATGTGACGCGCCTCTAGAGAGCCGTCGTCCTTGCTGTGGCGGGAGTTCTCCTGGATCCAATCACCGGCGGGATCGCGGTGGTAGATGTTGTCGCCGAAGTGCTGCATGCGGCTGCCTCGAAGGTTTGGCCGCTTCTCGGCGAAGCGTTCATCGTCCCAGTACTCCTGGAAGCTCACGATCTCTGAGACGCGCATCGCGTAGACGAGGTTGCCTGCTTTGCCGTTCGATCGGGAGCCGGTGCCGACTATCCAGTCGTCGACCTGGGCGACCTTGCGGATGTCCTGCTTACACGTGGCGAGAGAGCAGACACCGTGAAAGGGGTTTGGCGCGAACCCGACGTCGTAGCGCACGATGTAGCTGAACACCTTCACGCTCGACCTCCCTGCTCAGCAGGCAGCCCGGGGAATCGACTGCACGGGCGCGGGAGCACCACTGGGTTCTGTCCAGTTGTCCTTGCCGTCAAGAGCGTCGATGATCGCCTGGGCATCCCAGTTGACGATCGCGTTCGCGTAGTCTTCGAGCGGCTCGGGCATGTCGTCGTGCGTCGTGCCTGGTGCCCAGACCCCTACGATCCGCTTGTCGGGGAACTTGCGGGCGTGCTCGATCTCCCAGTCGACCCACTCGTGGTTCTTCGTGTCGGGTGAGATGAGGACGATGATCTTTCCCGCCCATCGGATCTGGTCCGCCAGGAGCGTCCTGATGTATTCGGGGCTCTTCGCGTTGTTCGGGGTCTCGCTCGTGATCGACGAGTCCCGGATCTCGGCTCCGCTGCCGGCGAGCATCTTCTTGAGGTCTCCGACCAGCGCGTCGTCCTCGTGACGGTGGCTGATGAAGATGTTGTGCTGGTCGCTCATCTCGGGCACCTCCCTTCCAGGGATAGTCTACTTTTGACCTCCGACATCGCTCCGATGAGGAGGCGTTTCGAGAGGAGAGCGCGTGCCGATCCCGCCGATCCTCGACGTGTTCGTCGTCTGGCACCCCGATGACGCGATCGGCGCCGAGCGATTCGCGGAGCTCCATGAGCACTTCCATAGCCCGGCGTTCTCGGGACTGGCCGGCGGTGCCGTCGAGGTGTATGCGCGCAGCGATCCCTGGGAGGACGGAGGGTCGCCACGGCCCTTGGGCATTGCGACGCCGCTCGGCGAGGGACTCCCGACCGCACAGTTCAACGCGATCGTCCCTATCATCGACACGAACTTGCTCCGTGCAGCGGCCGAGGCGGCCAATCCATGGAACACGTATCTTCGCGAGATCGCCGAACTGAACCAGAGGGCTGGCGTAGGCGTCTATCCGGTCGTGGCGAAAGGCCTGCAATGGGGCACCAGCACCGTCAGTCAGATCCTCGGCGGCATCCAGACCCTGCCCGCTGACGTGAACACGGATGCCGGCTTGTTCGGGCGCGAGCTGGCGCAGGCGATCACCCAGCAGATCCAGCAGGAGGCGAACCTCCCCGCACGACTGACGGTGTTCGTGAGTCACACGAAGCACCGTTCTTCAGAGGAGGCTTCGCGTTCCGGTCCCGCGATGTTCGAGCGTGTGCGTGACCACATCCAGCAGTCTCACCTGTCGGCGTTCTTCGACGCGCAAGACATCCAACCGGGTGGCGACTGGGAGAGGACGCTTGAGGACGCCGCTGGCAGCAGCGCGTTGCTGATGATCCGCACCGACGTGTACGCCGCACGAGAGTGGACGCAACGTGAGGTCCACGCCGCAAAGCACAGCGGCATGCCGGTCGTTTGCATGTACGCCCTCACTGCCGGGGAGGAGCGGGGCTCCTTCCTCATGGATCACGTACCCTCGGTAGTCTGTGACCTCGCCGATCCCGATCCGGGCGTCGCCCTCGCCCTCAACAGGCTCGTCGACGAGACGCTCAAGAACACTCTCTGGCAAGCGCAGACGTCCTATCTCTCGGAGGACGGGTTCGATTGGCTCCCTGCGCAATCGCCTGAGCCGACCACACTCGCCCCCTGGCTCGCTTCACATCAAGAGACGCAGCCAGATGACAAGCACCTCTGGGTCATTCACCCCGATCCGCCCCTCGGCCCTGCGGAACGAGAGGTGCTGTTGCAGTTGTGCGCAGTGGCAGGCTATGACGTCGACGTCGACATCTTGACGCCCCGGACGTTCGCTGCACGCGGTGGAGCACTCAGGACATGAGCGAACCCAGCCTCATCTCGCGAGATGCTCTCTCGGGCCAGAAAGTCGCCTTGTCGGTATCTGAGAGCGCCGATCTTGCCCGTCTTGGCCTCACTGAGCAACACTGTCGACTGGTCGTCGCCGAAGTAGGCAGAGCGATCATGCTTGCGGGAGGGACCGTCGTATACGGCGGTCACCTCAATCCCGGCAGCTACACCGAGATCCTGATCGAAGAAGCTCAACGTTTCGGCAACGGACGATCCGCGCTTGAGATCACGCTCGCCGAATCTGAGTACCGGAAGCTCACGGCAGACGAGCTGATGGCGGCAGACAGGAACCTCGGTGACATCGGCAGGGTGACGTTGGTTTCCGAGTCGAGCGAGACGGTGCCGATCTCGCGTGCGCTGGAAGGTTCATGGGCCCAGGACTCCAGCCAAGCGTTGACCGCGATGCGCGAATACGTTGCGCGCGAAACGACAGTCCGTCTGGTTGTCGGAGGGCGCCTCGCGGGCTACGTCGGCGCCGAACCCGGCGTGATCGAAGAGGCGCGGCTGACGATTCAGTCTGGAGGTCTGCTCCTTGTCGCCGGAGGGTACGGTGGCGCAGCAGCGGCAGTCGCGCAGCGTTTGCATCCGCAGTCCTTCGACGGCTGGGCGCCCGTAGGGTATCCGGCTCATGCTCAGGACGCACAAGCCGCAGCTGCGCTGGATGCGCTGCGTGACGTATATGAAAGCGCGGCCCATGACCGTCGCCTTGACGAAGAGCTTCTGCGGCTACTCACAATCAGTCACAGGCCAGCCGATATCGCGCGTGCGACCGTGCGTCTGCTCTCGGGGGCGGCGAACTAGGTTGGCTCGTTGGCGTGAGTATCAAGAGCAGGCCGCGGCACTATTTCGGGAACTCGGATTCGACGTTCACACTGACCTGCGAGTGACAGGAGCGCGTGGCAGCCACGACGTCGATGTCTACGCGAGCTTTGAACGTGCTGGTCTGGCTGTGAACTGGATTATCGAGTGCAAGCGCTGGAAGCGCCCAGTCGACAAGTCCCACGTGCTTACCCTGAGATCGATCGTTGAGGATGTCGGTGCAGATCGCGGGATCTTGCTCTCAGAGTCCGGAGCTCAGAGCGGCGCAGTCGCAGTGACAGACAAGAGCAATGTGCACGTCACGTCGATCATCAATCTCAAGGCGATAGCAGCTGATGAGATCGTTCTGGAGCAAGTTCGTGCTTTGCCCCGAAGAGTCGCATTGGCCCACGCTCGATACTGGGCATTGCCCAAGTCACATCGCGAAGATTACGGGCTTCGGCCTGAGGGTTCAGCGGGGGGTTATAGCGGCGCTGTTGTCTTGATGCAGATAAAGGATGTTCTCTTCAGTGTGCTTGCGGAGCAGTACCCCCCGCGGGGAGACATGTTGCCCACCCTTGGCATCTACAGCCCGGACGAGGCGCTCTCGTGGGTGTATCCGCGACTGGTCGACCTGGAGCAGAAACTCGAAGCGGCAGAGAGGGGCCTGTCCAATTGACCACTCGTCCGGCAGGGCTGCTTCTTGGGATGACGGGGCAGTTGTCGGTTACTGGGGCGAATTCGGGTACAGCTGTTCCCACGTCACGAGTTTGTTGTATGGTCACCGTCCGTGCGCGGGAGCGTCATGCGCTCCGAAGAGGGCCAAGCCTTCGGGCGTGGCGGGAGTTCTGGTCGCTGGCGCACCAGCTCTGGGTCGGTTTCCTCCTCTGTCCGTGCGCTGCTCTCAATCGCAGCTACGCTGCTGGCTTCGAGCTGTCCTCGCCCGGCGAGTAGCGCCGGGATGTCTGCGTCTTCCACAACCCGCGCTGCTCGCAGCAGGGCCAGGTGTTCCGCCAGTTCGCGAGCGGCTCTTCCCGGCCTCGAAGTTGTGAACGTTGATGCGCGACCCCTTGCCTTTGCCGACGTAGAAGACGTGGCCGTCGCGCGGGTCGCGCAGTGCGTAGACGTAGTACTTGAGGCGAGCAGCGACCTCGTAGGGAATCTGAACGTTCGTCGGCATGGCTCGAGCCTAGGCAGCGGCTCCGACGGGCCCACGAGGGGACCCCAGCCTGTGTCGAACTCAGTGGGTGTGACGCTCCAGTCGGGACCAAAGAACGCTTCGCAGTCCGGGATGCGAGACGTAGAGAAACGTCCCTCGAATCCCCCGAGTCATGAGCACCGCGTACACATTGCACACGTACCGCAGCAGATCCTCATCGCTGTACGCCTTGCCCAGCGTCGGGTTGTTCTCCTTGCCCTTCTTGTCGAAGTAGCTGTCACGGTCGACAACGAGGCGCTGAGCATCCGCGTCCCATTGCAGGTCGTTGCCGATGATGACGCCGGCATAGTTGAGGTCGTAGCCCTGCACGGTGTGGATGGAGCCGACTTCGTCGAGTGAGGTGGGCGAGGCGATCCAGTCGGTGGCGGTGGTGTTCCACCGCAGCTGGCGCCCGTCGAGTTCGATGTCGTAGGCGGCGGGGTCGTTCTTGCTCTTCCACTCCCACGCGTAGCCGGCGACGAGGCGCGCGAGCCCGTGTTCGGCGTCGCGCTCGCGGATGGCGTCGTGCATCTCGCCGAGGTCGTCGAAGAACCGCAGGTCGTAGCCCTCGAAGGTGCGGGGTGCGGGAGGCGGAGCATCCGGTAGCGGAGGCCCGGGGCGGAGGATGCTGCGCACCCAGCCTATGTAGTCCTCGCCGGCGCGGACGCGCAGCTGCGAGGTGAGCGGGTAGTGCCGGTGGTCGGCTTTGGCGTCGTCGACGAGGGTGCGCATGAGTTCGGGCGGCAGGTCGGCGGGGCGCACGCTCTGCTCGGGGTCGACCATGATCAGCTGGTGGCGGCTGCGCGCGCGGATCCAGTCGAGTTGCGTCTTGGTGGGGTCGTCGGCGCCGAAGAGGCGCTCGTTGTTGTCGGCGAACTTCTTGTTGAGCACGCCGGAGGCCTGGTTGGCGCGCTGGTTGAGGCGGTGGGCTTCGTCGACGATGAGGAGATCCCAGTGGGTGTCGCTGCCGCCGACGTCGAAGGGCGTGAGCACTTGGCGCGGGTGGAGGCCGGGGGTGCGGCGGAACACGGCTTGGATGCTCTTGCGCAGCGACTGCTGGGGTACGACGAGCCCGACCGTGAAGTCGGCGAGCAGGCGGCGGTTCTCGTCGGTGAAGAACTCGGCAAAGACGGAGTCGGCGTCGGGCTCGTCGTCGGGTTTGGATGAGGCGATGTCGGCGAGCAGCTTCATGAGGTAGATGGCGACGACGGTCTTGCCGGTGCCGGGTTCGCCTTGCACGACGAGCAAGTCGCCCACGTTCTCCTCGACATCCTCGAGCAGGCCTTCGACGATGTCTTCGACGGCGGCCGCCTGGTCGTCGGTGAGGGCCTTGTAGGGGGAGAGCTTGAACAGGTCGCTGTTCTCGATCTCGGGGATGCTCCGGCTGAAGATGCCTTCGGCGCGCAGTTGCTCGAACACGTCCCGGAACGACTCGCGGTAGAGCTCGCGGTCGAAGTAGTCGGAGTCGGTGATGCCTTCGTTGCGGTTGAGCACCCGGTAGGTGCCGTCGCCCGCGAGGAGGCGGATGAGGTGCGATTCGAGGTCGAGGCAGGCTGACTTGTTGAAGCGGTCGTCGAGGACGACGCGCACGCTCGTGAGGTGCTGCTTGGTGGGGGAGTCGAGGTGCTGCAGCATGCGGGCGGCGGCGTTGACGGTTTCGCCGACGTAGACGTCGTCGAGGGCCTTGGTGGTCTTGCTGCTGGCGCCGTCGCTCGTGCTGGTGCCGCTCGGGCTGCCGCCGTCGATGACGTAGACGGTCGGCCAGTTGCGGTGGCGCGGGTCGAGCGCTTTCCAGGCCGTGACGGACTCCCGGCTGAAGGGGAGTCGCTCGATGCTAGAGCCGGTCATACTTCTCGCTGCGCCCGCGTGCCTTATCGGCAGGGTACTTCGCGCGGCTGCGCTGGAGCTTGTCGAGCACGATCTGCTCGGGGTCGAGGCCGAGCTTGTCGGCGAGCATGAGGCAGTAGCTGAGCACGTCGGCGAGCTCGTCGCGCACGGCGTCGGCGTCGGCGTCGGAGTTCCACTGGTAGCACTCGAGCAGTTCGCCCGCCTCGATGGAGATGCTCTTGGCGAGGTTCTCGGGGGAGTGGAACTGCGCCCAGTCGCGCTCGGCCACGAACGCGCGGAGGGCGTCGCGGGCGGCGTCGGTCATGCTCGTCACGCTAGCAGTGGCAGAAGCTCATGGACCGTCTAACGGTGCGGGTCGCTTTCGTCTCGAAGAACTCGACACACGCCGCGCCCTTCAGAGTCGGTCCCAATCGCACGAACGGGTGTTCTGAGAAACCAGACGTTCGGCCACTTGGGGGTTCCCCGTTTGGAAGTCGTGCGAGTAGAGTGCTGATTTGAGGACTGCCCAGCTATAAAGCTTCCCGCCTGGGTTCAATCACGGATTAGCACGCGTGAACCACCTGAACTCGGAGAGAAGGTGCTTGAGGCATTGACGACCACAGCCGAGGATCTCGCTCGAATGATTGGTCCGGCGGGCCACGCAGTTGAACCCATTGTCGTCAATTTAGGTCACGTCACGCATCTCGCTCATGACTGTCTTCCATATCTGTTGGCGCTGTTTCAGCAACGGCAGGTTGGCGAAACTGAACGGCCGAACACTCGGCTGAGGTTGCCTGATTCCGGAACGGTCACTGACTTCTTGCGTGCGTGGGGACTTCCGGACGCGCTAGTCGAGATCACGGGTTTCCGGTTCGAAGACTTGCTCCATGAACATTCAAGAAGACGTTTCCGAGCGCTACCGCCATTCTCGCGCTACGAGCAGGTGATTGACAGGCCCGACGGTGGTCAAGAAACGCTCCTCCCAACCTCGTTTTTCTCGTTGACGGTCATTAGGCCACCCGCTCTAGGCCTTCTTCCCGGTTTGGCATCGACGCCCGAGAGGATCGCGGCATATGAACGGGAACGTTGGCTTCAGGACCGTGTGCGAAGCGTTCTGGACTACTACCTGGACGGCGATGGTGACCTGGTCGGTTCAAAGGCAGTCCATGAAGCAGTTTTGAATGCGGCTAGCCACCCCAAAGCCACCATCGGCTACGTGTCATCACAGTTGATTCGCGGAATTCCTCGTGGTCGCAAGCGCGGTCCCGTCGAGGCCCTCGAAGTTGCCATTTGGGACAATGGTCAAACCTACTCTGAGACACTTCGCGGTCGAATAGCGCAGGGTCTGGACGTCAGGTCTTCATCCTTCGGTAGCAAATACGAGTCCTTTGATGTTGAGATTCCAAGGGACGACGGTCTGCCTCCTGACACGCTCACGCTTGTTTCGCAGATGGGTGAATTTGACGCCGAGTACCAACGACATGTTACGGATGAAGTGCTCTCTGTTGCCGCATTCATGCTCGGCGTCTCGTCCGAGCCAGACGCAACTCGTTTCGATCCGTTGACAGGCGAAGTTCGCAATGACCCCGCCGGATCGGGTTTGCATGACATCAGGGATGTTGTGATCGATCAATTTGGAGGCGAGGTCTTTTATCGCACAAGCCGCCTCGGTGTCACGATCAAGAGAAAAGGCTCCCTTGGTTCCTACTCGGTCGAGGTTCTCCTGGCAGGACGGGACGAGCCGCCTATTGCAGGCAACACTCTCCTATTTCGGATTCCCCTAGTCGCTGCCACCGGGAGCTTGGGGATTCGCCGTGCCTGAAGACAAGCAAAAATCGAGGTACTCGATTGTTCGAGTTCGCCCACCCGGTCTCAAGGCAGAGGGTCCCCTTAGAGATGAGTTGCGAGAAATTGCCGCGACCGCTTCAGGCGTTGAGCTCGAATCGGGCGCCTCGCCCGGTCTGGTTGAAGAAGACATCACCTTGCCGGTGATTTCCACACTTCGCTCATCGGACTCAGGCTTGGTGGGCAGCTTGAGTGATGCCCTTCATCGTGCCGCATCTGAAGTGGATGTTGTAGTGCTCGATCTCGGTTTCAGTAGATCCAAGGTCCGTTTTGGGCCAGTCGAACGACTGGTGTTGCGCGCGGTGGAGAACCTGACCTCGGTGTGGCCAGCCGGTGCGCTGCTAATCGTCCTCGTGGAGAAGGTTCCGCGCCGGTCGTCAGCATTTGCGGCAATGCTCAGCTTCGAAGGCATCGAGGGCTCTGTTCTGTTCGTCGACACTTCCGGAAATGTCCTGGCTGATCCGTCTGTAGCGTTGAAGCTAAACAGTACGGACTTGAGCGAAGCCGCGCGGCAAAGCCCTGAGGAACTGAGATCTCGGGCGCTAGCCAAGACGCTCCGCCGTCGAGGCGTGTTCAGAGTTTCTACCTCTCCTAGGCTCGAATATTCAACTCTCAAGTTCTCCTCGAGCCCAAATGAGCTTGGCGCGCTGTTGGCTGAGTTCTTTGCGGAAAAGTCCGTCGACGTCGCGATTGTGGACGACGAGTACGCCAGTTGGTTGCATGATGCTGTCGCGCGCTCTCAGTCGCTTGTGGGTAGAGACCTCGCGCGCTACTCGCTCAAGGATCTTGATCTTGAGTCTGATGAACGGAAGCTAAAGACCCTCAGACGAAACGCGCGAGCTGCGGTCCGCGATGCGGATGAGCAAATTTGCTTGCTTCTACCCATGGTCAAGAACGGAGAACGGATTAACCATCTCTTCGCAAAGATCGCACGATTTGCTAAACGTGACCTGCTCGTTCTCAGCATCTTCATGTCGGACGTTGATTCGCGCATCTCGGCGACTCCATCTATGGCTAACCGATTAAGCGAGGGCGACACGGGCTCGGTTGCATCGAGAGTGCAAATTCCGACATCGACAGGTGACGTCGATGTGCACTACTTCACCCGTGGCGACATTCGCCGTGTGGGCCAAGAATCCTGGCAGGTCCTGATGGCCAAGTTCTTTCGTGAAGATCTCGAAGACGGCGATCCGGTGTGGAAGCCTTCCGCTGCGGGCCTCTGGATGCTCCTCAATGAGGGCGCGTCAACTTCCAACTACGAGAAGACAGACCATGGCGTTCTGATGCGAATGCGGCTCGATGAGTTTGACCATGGTTGGCTCGCCGCCTCGCTAGTCCAGTTGGTCTTGCGCGAGCGACACTGGCTTACGTCTGAGGTCTTATTCGTCACGCCAGACGATCCCTCCAGTATCTCGCCCATCGCTTTGAAGCTTCGTGAGCAGTTCGACGTTGCAATCGTCCAAGTGCCACGAGCCGACTTCTCGGCGAGTAGCCCAACTGTTACTTCCGAAGTGCGAGATAAGCTGCTTCGCTACAGCAGCCAGCGGATCGTCGTCGCTGACGAGTCTGCTGTCACATACAAGACGATGCACGGACTGCGTCTGGCCGTTAGCCGCGCCATCGGCAGGGAACCCGACCTGTATGTCTCGATCCTCGACCTATCACGCGGGGAGGGAGAGCCGCCACTAAACTATATGAGCATGTTTCAGTGGACGCCCCTTCCGAGAAGCGATGTCCGTAACCAGTCAGCACAGGAGGGCTAGCCATGGCCGGAACCGAATCGGAATTGCAAGAGATCGCCGGTCTGCTGGCTGCACTGCCTAATCTCGAGCCTGAGGCGAAGATGATGGCGACGGACGCTGTGCTAGGCCGCCTCAAGAGCGTGTCCGCGCCGCTCGCGCAAATAGTTGGAACCCTGCTCGCAGCACAACCGCACATTCTCAGTGGCGAGGTGAGCGACAAGTCGTCAGCGCAGCGCGCCCCCCGTATCGAGAACGTGTTTGGGGCCTATCGCGGGGAACCGCTACTCACGGACTCCACCGAGCCAGTGGTCGACTGCCTAATCATCACCGTCAAGGAAGTAGAACTTGAGGCAGTGCTCGCTGCGTTCGGCAAGTCAGCTGGGGAGCCGGATGACAGAGTCGCTGGCGGAAGGGCATTGCGCTTTGCGCGACATTCGGGAGTTCGATACGGCATCTCGGCTGTAGGCGTCGATGGAAACACCGAGTCAGCGATCGCTTTTGGCAGACTTTTTGAGGTCCTCCGCCCCAGTTCTGCCGTGCTTATCGGCATGGCAGGAGGTGTCGAAGGCGAAGTCGGAATAGGCGACGTCGTTGTTACCGAGCACGTCTACGCCTACGATTTTCGCCGCGTTTCTGTCGAAGGCGACATTCCTCGATTCAAGACCTCAACTGTTAGCCCACCCCTAATCCGCGAGGCCGAGTTTCATGGACTAAACG
>Ga0316202_10001591_pt1 | contig 17129 bp, 16 predicted proteins | sample 3monrhotite_MG_FD_204934 | JGI IMG/M metagenome (GOLD analysis project Ga0316202, IMG submission 204934) | Microbial mat bacterial communities from mineral coupon in-situ incubated in ocean water Damariscotta River, Maine, United States -... | ecosystem: Environmental > Aquatic > Marine >... | reverse complement strand
GAAATGGGTGCGCCCATTGATCTGAGCCGCGCCCAGCAGGTTGGCGCAGGCAGCTGGCACATCGACGGCTTCCTCAAGGCGTTTGAGGATTTCTCGTTTGAACGCGACTTTACCTCCAGCGAAAAGACCCTGCTTGAGCCGATTGGCGTTTGCGCCCTGATCACGCCTTGGAACTGGCCAATGAACCAGATCATCCTCAAGGCGATCCCGGCAATGGCGACCGGTTGTACCGTGATCCTGAAACCATCCGAGATTGCACCGTTGTCTGGCGTTCTGTTTGCCGAGTTCGTGCATGAGGCCGGTTTTCCTGCTGGCGTGTTCAACCTCGTCAATGGCGATGGCCCCGGTGTCGGCAGCCAGTTGTCCAGCCACCCAGAGGTGGACATGGTCAGCTTCACCGGCTCCACCCGCGCAGGCATTGCGATCTCCAAGGCGGCGGCAGACACGCTCAAGCGTGTCTCGCTTGAGCTGGGCGGCAAGGGCGCCAATGTGATCTTTGAAGATGCGCACCCCAAAGCAGCCAAAGCGGGCGCAATCCGTTGCTTCCGCAACTCCGGTCAGTCCTGCAACGCGCCAACGCGGATGCTGGTTCACAAATCGCGTTATGACGAAGCCGTGGAAATGGCCGCGGACGTGGCCACCAACACCCACGTCGGTCCGGCCTCCGAAGAGGGCAAGCACATCGGTCCAGTGGTGTCTGAGGCCCAATTCAACAAGATCCAAGGCCTGATCGAAAAAGGCATGTCCGAGGCGCGTCTCGTGGCAGGCGGCCTGGGCCGTCCGGACGGTTTGAACCGTGGCTATTACGTGAAACCAACCGTTTTTGCCGATGTCACCAACGACATGACAATCGCGCAGGAAGAGGTCTTTGGCCCGGTTCTGTCGATCATCCCCTTCGAGACCGAAGAGGAAGCCATCGCAATTGCCAACGACACACCCTACGGTTTGACCAACTACATCCAGACCGAAGACACCGAAAAACGCCGCCGCGTGGCGCGCCGCTTGCGCTCTGGTATGGTGGAAACCAACGGTCAGGGTTTTGCCATGGGATCACCGTTTGGCGGGTACAAACAATCTGGCAACGGCCGCGAAGGTGGCGTGTTTGGGCTTGAGGAATTCCTCGAAGTTAAAGCCGTGTCCGGTTGGGCCGCTGAATAAACCGCCATCACTGGCGCGTGTTTTGGGGCTGCCTTCGGGCGGCCCTTTTTCATTTCAACTGGCCGCGCCCGAGAGAACCAGTAGGATTGAGTTTTTCTTGCCAAATGAATCAAAGTGCCATCACCCCGTCCAGACCGGTGCGCCCGGCCGAACGGGGCTTCACTTGGCACACGGGGTCGCTCTCCAGCTACCCGCGCGACACGACGTTAGCCGCGCAAGGTAAACGAAGTGTAAAGCGCCCCTCTTGGCTTCATTTGGCAAGAAAAACTCAATCCCGCCCTCTCAGAACGGTGCCTTCGCCCGAATTTTTACGGATCGGCCGCCTTGTGGATGGATGAAGCGCAGTTCTTCGGAATGCAGCATCAGGCGCGGGAAATCCAAGGCAGGGCCGCTGGCATAAAACGGATCGCCCAAGATAGGATGCCCCAGCGCCAGCATATGCACGCGCAACTGATGGCTGCGGCCGGTTTTCGGCATCAGGCGCACGCGGGCGGTGGTGCCCTCGTTTTTGATCACACGCCAGTCTGTTTGCGCCGGTTTGCCCGTGTCGTGGCAAACCATTTGGAGCGGCCGGTTTGGCCAGTCCACGATCAAGGGCAAATCAATCGTTCCCGATTTTTCCGCCGGAACGCCCCAAACCCGCGCAACGTAGGTTTTGCGGGTCATGCGTTTTTCAAACTGCAGCCCAAGGTGGCGTTGGGCATAGGGCGTCAGGGCAAATATCATAACGCCGGATGTGTCACGGTCCAGACGGTGCACCAGCAAAGCATCGGGAAAGGCGGCTTGCACCCGCGTGAGCAGGCAATCGGCCAGATGTTCGCCCTTGCCCGGCACGCTTAGCAAACCGGCGGGTTTGTCGACCAATAGAACCTCTGCATCTTCATGCAGAATCACCAGCGGGTCTTGGGGCGGGGAATACGTAACGTCCATAGGCCGTTCGATCACAGATGTAGGGTGGGTTTTCAACCCACCTCATGCCAGTCTTTGCCAAACAAAGGAGAATTGAGATGCATCCCACAGTGCAAAAGTTTCACGATATGGTACTTGAGGGCAATCATGAGGGCGTGTCCGAATTGATGGCCGACGATATCCGCTTCATGCCGCCGACCTATTGGGCGACATGGCGGGGCCGCGAGGCGGTCTCGGCGGTGTTGGGCCATGTTGGCGAAGTGTTTGAGGACTTCCGCTATCGCCGGGTGCTGGGTGAGGACGATTATTGGATCCTTGAATTTGAGTGCAAGATCGATGGCTTGGATTGTGTCGGGCTGGATCTGATGACCTTGAACGAGGCCGGTGAGATGCAGCAGCTGGAGGTGGTGATGCGGCCACATAAAACCGTCGGTGCGCTGCGCGAGGCGATGAACAAACGCGTTGCGACCGATCCGCGGTTTCTCAAGCTGCGAGAGGCGCTGTCTTAGGGCCTGCGCTTAAGTTTTTGAGGTTTTCCGCATACTCAGGAACATCGACCCGGAATAGACAATCAACGCGGTCCAAATCATCGGAAAGGCGATCATCCTTGCCTTTCCAAACGGTTCGTCAAACACCAGAACCGCCACAAGAAAGATCATCGTTGGTGCGATGTATTGCAAGACGCCAATCGTCGAGAGGCGCAGCAATTTTGCCCCGTTTGCATAGATCATCAACGGCACAGCCGTCACCGCGCCGCAGCCGATCAACAGCCATGTGTCGCGGGTCGGTGCGAGGCTGAAATGCGATTGGCCGGTCGCGGTAAGGTACCCAAGATAGCCAATCGCCGGAACGATCAGGATCAGCACCTCAAGCAAGAACCCCTGATTGGGGCCAATCGGCAGGCTTTTTTTGGCCAGCGCGTAAAACCCCCAAGACACGGTTAGCGCCAGTGCAACCCACGGCATCCGCCCTGCATCTAGCGTCAGGACCAGCACCGCGCCCGCAGCCAGCGTAATCGCCAGCATTTGCGCCTTGGTCAGGCGTTCCCCCAGCAGGACCGCCGCGAGGAAGATGCTGAACAAGGGGTTGATGTAATAGCCCAGCGCCGCCTCAAGCGCATTGCCAGAGGTGATCGCCCAGACATAGATCCCCCAATTGACCGAGATCAGCGCCGCCGTCACACAGCCCATGGCCAACATACGCGGATTGCGCAGCGCCTCGCGCAGGGCGTCGGTACGGCGCAAGATGATCAACACCACCGCAGCAATCGGCAGTGACCAGACAACCCGGTGCGCAACCACTTCGGCCGCCGGAATATGCGAGAGCAGTTTCATATAAAGCGGCAGAAACCCCCAAAACACATAGGCGCCCATCGCATAGGCCAGACCTTGCGGTGTGTCTTCGTTTTTGGTGGGTGGCAGGCTGTCTGGGTTACGCATGGCGGATCCTCCGCCGTCATGCGTAACCGCGATTGTGGGGGGCGACCAGTCCTAAACTTTGACCCGCTCGGAGGCCGGGTCATACATGGGTTTCAGCGATGCATCTGCCTTGACGCGGGTGCCTGCCACGTCGATCTCGTAGGAAGAAGCCAAGACATCAGCCGCGCTTTCACCTTTGCATGGCACATAGCCAAGGCCCATCGCACCGCCCAGTGCATGCCCATAAGAACCCGACGACAAGTAACCGACAATTTCACCGTCCCGCAGCACCGGTTCATTGTGATAAAGCAGCGGCTCAGGATCAGTCAGGCGGAATTGCACCATCCGCGCCTCCAGCCCGTTTTCTTTTTTGCGCAGCACCGCATCGCGGCCGATAAAATCGGGCTTGTCGGTTTTTACAGCAAAGCCGAGGCCCGCCTCCAGCACGTGGTCTTCTGCGGTGATGTCATGGCCAAAGTGGCGGAAGCCCTTTTCGATGCGGCAGCTGTCCATCATATGCATCCCGCAGAGTTTCAGATCCATGTCCGCGCCTGCCTCTGCCAGCACCTCAAACACATGGGCAGATTGATCGGCACTGACGTAAATCTCCCAGCCCAGTTCACCCACATAGGTCACGCGGTGCACACGGGCGAGACCCATCCCGATCTCGATCTCTTGCGCGGTGCCGAAGGGATTGACCGCATTGCTGAAATCATTGGGCGAGACGGCTTGCAGCAATTTGCGAGCGTTCGGCCCCATAACGGCCAGCACACCTTCGCCTGCCGTGACATCCGTGATGACCACGTTGAATGCGCCTTGATGACGGCGCATCCATGTTTCATCGGCCAGACGGGTGGCCGCAGGTGTTACCACCAGATAGGCGGTTTCTGACAGGCGCGTGACGGTCACATCCGCCTCGATCCCGCCGCGTTGGTTCAGGAATTGGGTGTAGACAATTTTGCCCACGGGCACATCGTATTGCCCGCCGCCAATGTGGTTCATAAAGGCGCAGGCATCGCGGCCCTCGACCCGGATTTTGCCAAAGGATGACATGTCGTACATGCCGACGTTCTCGCGCACGGCCATATGTTCGGCGCGGACGTTTTCAAAGAAGTTTTGCCGCTTCCAGCTGTATTCATATTCCGGTGTCTGCCCCGGACCGGCAAACCAGTTGGCGCGTTCCCAGCCCGCCAGTTCGCCCATCACCGCGCCGCGGTCCTTGAGATGCTGATGGAAGGGCGTGCGGCGCACACCGCGTGCGGTGGCCTTTTGCCGGTAGGGGTAGTGATCGGCATAGAGCAGGCCCAACGTTTCCTTGGACCGTTCGGCCAGATAGGTTTTGTTACCTTGGAAGGGCTGCATGCGGCTGATGTCGACATCGCCCAGATCAAAGGGTTTCTCACCGTCGTGCATCCATTGCGCCAGCGCCATGCCAGCGCCGCCAGCCGACTGGATACCAATGGAGTTAAAGCCCGCCGCGACCCAGACATTGTCCATCTCTGGCGCGAGGCCAAGGTGATAGGCGTCATCGGGGGTAAAGCTTTCCGGCCCGTTAAAGAACGTATGAATGCCCGCCTCGGCCAGCATCGGCATCCGGTTCACCGCATGTTCGAGGATCGGCTCGAAGTGGTCAAAATCCTCTGGCAGCTGGTCAAATTCAAAATCAGTGGGAATACCATCCAGCGCCCAGGGTTTGGCGTTTGGCTCAAAGGCTCCAAGCAGGATCTTGCCTGCGTCTTCTTTATAATAGGCGCATTCGTCCGGCACCCGCAGGACCGGCAGTTGCTTCAGCCCCTCAATGGCTTCGGTGACGATATAGAAATGCTCGCAGGCCTGCAGCGGCACATTCACGCCCAGCATCCGGCCAACCTCATGTCCCCACATGCCGCCGCAGTTCACCACCATATCACAGGCGATGTGACCAGTTTCCTCGCCCTGCGCCCAATCCACGCCGGTGATCCGCCGACCCGCGCGGGTGACGCCGGTGGCGCGGGTGCGTTCAAGAACCTGCGCGCCGCCTTGTCGGGCGCCCTTTGCCATCGCAAGTGCGATATTGGCCGGATCGCCTTGCCCGTCTTTGTCCAGATAAACCGCGCCTGTGACCCCTTCGATGTTCAAGTGTTCGTATTTTTCAAGCACCTCTTTGGGGCTGATTTCCTCAACATCCACACCAAAGGCGCGGGCCATCGCCGCCTGGCGGTAGATCTCTTCTCGGCGCTCATCAGTCAGGGCCACGGTGATGGATCCGCAACGCTTGAACCCCGTTGCAACGCCCGTTTCTGTTTCGAGATTGCCGTAAAGCTCCTGCGAATATTTGGCCAGTTTGGTCATATTGGCCGTGGCCCGCAATTGCGCGATCAGACCGGCCGCATGCCAGGTGGTGCCAGAGGTCAGCTGTTTGCGTTCCAGCAACACAACGTCTTTCCACCCCAGCTTGATCAGGTGGTAAGCGACAGAACAACCGATGACGCCGCCACCGATAATGACAACGCGGGCTTTGGACGGGGGAACAGGCATGGTGGGCACCTTTTGGGTTTGATGTTGGGCGATCATGGCGCGAAACGGGCGCGCTGGTCAGGTTAAAAACGGCGGCTATCCGGCGGAATGCGCAATTGCGGGGGTCGGACGTTTGCGGCGGCGGGCCTCTGCAGGGGTACAGCCGAACACAGTCTTGAAGAGCGGCGCGAAACTGCTGGAGAACCCGCAGGCCAGTCCAACTTCTCGGATACTGAGAGAGGTGTTGAGCAAAAGCGCGGAGGCTTTGTTGAGCCGCAGCTCGCGATAGTAGCTGTTGGGTGTCAGTCCCAGGTATCGGCTGAATTTGCGTTCCAGAGATCTGTTCGAGATATTCAGCAGGCGGCAAAGGTCTTGTATCGGCAGCGGCTCTTCGAGGTTGGCTTTCATCAATGCGATGCAGCCATCCAGATCAGGATCGCCCAAAGCAGACGATTGGTCACTGCCGAAGGGCTGCGGCGTGCGCATATCGCGGACGTGGTGATGCAACAGAATGTCACTGACATTCATCATCGCCGCTTGCGAGACATGCCCCGCAACAACCGATAACATCAGATCCACAGTTGCACCCATTCCGGCGCAAGTGGTGATCCCATCATGATCGCGGGCCAGTTCTGCACCCCAATCGCTGGCATCCACCTCTTCGGACTGGGCCAGCCGGTTTTCCCAATGGGTGGTATGAACCGCGCCCTTGTTGTGGCTGCGAATGTAGTGACTTGCGGCCTCCGCCAGCAGGAAAAGCCGGGCACCCCGCGCCCCATAGGCGGACAATACCCGGCGGAGCGGAACAGCCATCGCCCCCGCATCGGCATTGCCCAGCATGATCGCATAATCCACCGAAGGGCGTTCGGCCAAAGGGGAGGTGTCCACGGTCACGCCCACACTGTCCCGTTTGGCACCGCCCGATATCGACCGAAAGCGCCAGCCAAACACCTCTAGCTGGCAGACGCGGTTGGTGATGCGCAGAACATCCACAATCGCGGCCAGTTCAGTCAGGACAAAGCCATCCTCGACAATGATGTCAAAGCGCCCCTGACGGGGCGCTTCTCGGGCAAGGAGGCTGGACCCGCGTGCCATGGATCAGGCCCGGATACGTTCGTTTTGTGGATCCCAAAGCGGTTGATCTGGTTGCACGGTTGCTTTGCACATTTTGCCGAAAATATCGATCTCGACCTCTGTGCCCGGCACCGCCAGATCGGCCCGCAACATACCCAGCGCGACAGAGCTGTTCACGCGGTAGCCCCAATCGCCTGATGTGGTCTCGCCCACAACCGCGCCATCATGCCAGACCGTCGACATATAGGGCGCGTCCTGATCGCCCGCATCAACGGTCATGATCACAAAGCGTTTCTTGCTGCCTGCCTGCTTTTCCAGCTGCATCGAGGCCTTGCCGGGGAAATCCTGCGGTTTGTCGAGTTTGACAAAACGGTCAAGCCCGCCTTCGAGCAGGGTGTAGTCCGTAGACAAATCACCCTTCCAAGCGCGGTAACCTTTCTCGATCCGCATGGAGTTCAACGCGAACATGCCAAAGGGTTTCGCACCTGCGCCGATCACCGCATCATAAAGCGCGGGAATATCCGCATTGGCGGCGTGAATTTCCCAGCCCAGTTCACCGGCAAAACTGACCCGCGCCAATGCGCATGGCTTGCCTGCCACTTCGGCCGCTTGATGAGTTAACCAACCCAAGGACAGGTCCGCCTTGGTCTCCAACGCTTCAAACAGCGCACGGCTTTGCGGGCCGGTGACGATCAGTGTTGAGTATTCGGTGGTGTGATCCGTCAGGGTCAACCCCGCATCCCGCGCTGGGCGCAGGACGTCAAAGTCATGCCATTGCGCTGTGGCGGCAGTGATCAGGGTAAAGTGATCTTCGCCGTGGCGCAGGATCGACATTTCGGTCAGGATGCGCCCGCGATCATCGCCAAAGTAAGCGAGGTTCATCCGCCCCACTTTGGGCAAGCCGCCGGTGATCCGCCCGCGCAGCCATTCGGCGGCACCCTCACCAGAGAGGTTGAACCGGGAAAAACCCGGCAGGTCCAAGACACCAACGCCATCGCGCACCGCCTCGACCTCTTCTTTGACGCGCACCGCCCAAGGGCCGTTGCGATCCCATGTTTGGGTGCTTTCCTCGGAGGTGTCATCATCCGGTTTGGCAAACCAGTTGGCGCGTTCCCAGCCGTTGAAAGTGCCCATCTGGCCGCCTGCCGCGAGGATTTTGTCATGGACCGGAGACAACTTGCGGTCACGTCCCGCAGGCCAGACATGGTGCGGGAAATGCATGGCATATTCGTGGCCATAGGTTTCCATCGCTTTTTGATCGCAGAAGTCCTGATCGGTGTAGTCGGTGTAGCGCCGCGGATCGACCGCCCACATGTCCCATTCGGTCTGACCTTCAGTGATCCATTCGGCCAATACCTTGCCTGCCCCGCCGCCTTGGGTGATGCCAAAGGTGAACACGCAGGCCTCAAACGCATTTGGCACGCCCGGCATCGGCCCGATCAGCGGCAAGCCGTCTGGCGCATAGGGGATCGGCCCGTTGATCACGCGCCCCACACCGGAAGTGCCCAGCATTGGCACCCGCGCCATGGCGTCTTCGATGTACCATTCGAGACGCTCCAGATCGTCGGGGTAGAGCTGGAACGAGAAATCCTCTGGCATCGGGTCTTGGGGCGTGACCCAATGGGCCTTACAGTTCCGCTCGTACGGGCCGAGATTGAGACCGTTCTTGTCCTGACGCAGATAATAGGACGTATCCACGTCCCGCAGCAGCGGCACCTTGCGACCATTCTCTTTGGTCCATGCGGCCAGTTCCGGGATTTCTTCGGTCAGGAAATACTGGTGGCTCATCACCGTCATCGGCAGGGTGCGCCCGCCGTAAGGCTTGAACCACTCCGCAACACGTTGTGCATAATAGCCTGCAGCATTCACCACGTATTCACAGCGGATGTCGCCCTTGTCGGTATGCACAATCCATTCAGCCCCATCGCGGGTTACGCCGGTCGCAGGGCAGAACCGTTCGATCCGTGCACCCATTTCCCGTGCCCCTTTGGCCAAAGCCTGGGTCAGCTGCGCCGGGTCAATATCGCCATCCGCCGGATCCCACAGACCACCTTCAAGATCGTGGGTTTCCATAAATGGATAGCGGTCTTTCATGTCCGAGACGGCCATCATCTCAAGGTCGAGGCCCTGATAATTGCCCATCGATCGGGCGCGTTCAAATTCCTGCATTCGCTCTTTGCTGTGTGCCAGCCGGATGGAGCCGGTGACGTGGTAATTCATCGGATAATCGACTTCTTTTTCGAGACCCGCATAAAGATCCAGCGAATAACGCTGCATGTTCATGATCGCCCAAGAGGTCGAGAAGTTCGGGCAGTTGCCCGCCGCATGCCAAGTGGAGCCCGCGGTCAGCTCGTTCTTTTCCAGCAGCACACAATCGGTCCAGCCTGCCTTGGCCAGATGATACAGAGACGACACGCCGACAACGCCGCCGCCGATAATGACCACACGGGCCGTTGATGGAAAGTTGCTCATCTTTATTGCTCCCTTTGCGGCACGCCGTCCGCGATCTCGTAATAATCACCCTTGTCCGCGACAAAGATGTGTTTTTGCAGGGACAGCCCGGTCGGGCCGTCAATGGCACCCAGTGAAAAGCTCATCCCGTCTTCGTCATGGGCCTTCCAGAACAGGAAACAGCCGCAGGCGGGGCAGAAGCCGCGCGTTGCGGTCTGGGTCAGGTCGAACCAACGCACCTCGCCGGTGATGTCGAAATTTGACTGGGGCGCATATCCGGAGGCCCAGTAGTGGCCCGATTGTTTGCGGCACTGTCCGCAGTGGCAGGCCGACACGCTTTGCCCGCCGCCATGCACGGTGAAGGTGACCGCACCGCAGTTGCAGCTGCCCTTTAAAACATCGTTCTGGTCTTGCATCACGCCCTCCCCGGTGTGGCGGCACTGCCCAGAAGGGCGCCGTAGATGATGAAACAAACGGCCATGACCCGGCGCACCCATACGTTGAACACCGCCCGCATCGCCGCCCTTCCCAGCCCGGCGCCAAGCGCGGTAAAGCTGATGTAGCTAAGGGCCGTGAGGCTCAACGCGGTTGGCATGATCACAACCATCTGATCCCAGATCGGCACGCCCGGTTGCACAAACTGCGAAAATGCCGCGAGGTATCCTGCCACGCTTTTGGGATTGATCGTGGCGATGGCGAAGGCCCGCAAATAGATGGACCGCGCAGGCCGCGTGACCTCTGGCACGGGCTTGCTGGCGTTCAGCCAACCACGCACACCGAGGTAGATCAGAAAGCCGGCGCCAATCAGTTTGGCCGCCGTGAAGGCCAATGGCGATGCCGTGATCAGAGCGGTCACACCCAACGCGGACAAAATCAGAAACAACGTGGCCTGTGTGAGGATCGCCAGCACGCCAATCAGGCTGCGGCGGAAACCAAGGGTCATGCCATTGCTGATGCAGTTGACGGCGTTTGGCCCCGGCGTGGTGACAAAGACCAACCAGAACAACGCGAAGACGATCCAGGCCTCAAAACTCATGCATCAATACTCCGGCGGGGCGATGACCCAGATCGCCACCGCAGGGGCGTCAAAGGGATTGGCCCAGCGAAACGGCTCGCCCCGGATACGGAAGCTGTCTCCGGGGTGGATCAGATGGGTGGTGCCGTTGATTTCAATCTCCAGCTTACCGGACAGCAGATAGCCCACTTCCTGCGTTTGACGGATGACCTCTTCGGTGATGCGGCTGTGCGGCTGAAAGGTGGAATGCACCATCTCAAAATCATCGGTCAGATCGGGGGAAAGCAGTTCTTCAACCAGACCGGCCGTGTAAGCCCCGATGGTCCGGCGGGCATCTTTGCGCACAACAAAACCGGCCTCATGGGCGGGGGCGGCCTCGTGGCGGAACAGCATTGAAACGGAAACATCCAACGCCGCCGCGATGTGACGCAGATCGGTGATGGAAGGCTCGGAGATGTCGCGCTCCACCTGGCTGAGCCAGCCGACAGAGCGGCCCAGCGCATCGGCCATATCGGTCAGCGTCAGGCCCCGGCTTTTGCGCAGGGCGCGCAGATCGGCGCCCAAAGTGTCTGGTCTGTCCGGGGTGCTGTGTTGCATGTCAGGTCCGTGAAAATTCTTACTCGAATTTCACGATGCCTGAGTCGCGTGAAAAAATCCAGAATTATTTCACGGATCTAGATTGCGACTGAAAAGACCGATCTGAGAATTTCGCTCAGAGCTTCGGCGTCCTGCGCTTTGAAAGCTGCCGGTTGGTCGCTGTCGATGTCAAAGACTGCGATCAGGCTGCCGTTGCCGTCAAAAACCGGCAGAACCAGTTCGGAACGGGTGGACGAGGCGCAAGCGATATGGCCAGGGAAGGCATCGACATCCGCAACCAGTTGCACGGCCTGATCCCGCGCCGCCGCACCGCAAACGCCCCGTGAAAACGGAATGGACAGGCAACCATGTCCGCCTTGATACGGCCCGATCTTGAGCATCTCTGGCCCAGTGACACGGTAAAAGCCGGTCCAGTCAAAGCGGTCATCTGCATGATGCACCTCGCAAGCCACTGTCGCCATCAGCGCGACTGCGTCTGTTTCTCCCTCGGTGAGGGCAGCAAGGGTTTTCGCAAGGGTGGGGTAGTCAATTGTCATGATGTGTGCCCTTGAAACGGCGACCGGGGGCTGACTGCCCCCGGACCCCCGTGAGTATTTTAGGCCAAAAAGGGTTCAGACCCGTTCGATTGCAATGGCAGTGCCTTCGCCGCCGCCGATGCAGATGGCCGCGATGCCCCGCTTTAGATTGCGTTTTTCAAGCGCGTTGAGCAGTGTGACCATGATCCGCGCACCAGAGGCGCCGATGGGGTGGCCCAGGGCACATGCGCCGCCGTTGACGTTCACGATGTCATGGCTGAGGCCCATTTCATGCATGAAGGCCAGAGGCACCACGGCAAAGGCTTCGTTCACTTCCCACAGGTCGACGTCTTCTTTTGACCAGCCAATGCGGTCCAGCAGTTTTTGCGCGGCAGGCACAGGCGCTGTGGTGAAGAGACCCGGCGCCTGGGCGTGGCTGGCGTGGCCCATGATACGGGCACGGATCGTCAGGCCTTGCGCCTCAGCCGCCTCTTCGGAGGCCACAATCAGCGCGGCCGCGCCGTCGGAGATTGACGATGAGTTGGCCGCAGTGACCGTGCCGCCCTCGCGGAAGGCTGGCTTGAGTTGCGGGATTTTTTCGGGGCGGGCGCTGGCCGGTTGTTCATCAGCGGCAAAGGTTGTGCTGCCCTTGCGCGAGCGGACCTCAAGCGGTGCGATCTCATGCTCAAACGCGCCGCTTTCCTGCGCCTCCAGCGCGCGGGACAATGAGGCCAGCGCATATTCATCCTGGGTTTCGCGGGTGAATTGAAACGCCTCGGCGCAGTCTTCGGCAAAGGTGCCCATCAGGCGGCCCTTGTCATAGGCATCTTCGAGACCATCAAGGAACATGTGGTCAATCACCTGACCATGGCCCAGCCGCGCACCGCCGCGCATTTTGGGCAGGACGTAGGGCGCATTGGTCATGCTTTCCATGCCGCCGGCGACCATGACTTCCGTATGGCCAAGCGCGACCTGATCAAAGGCGATCATCGCGGCCTTCATGCCGGAGCCGCACATTTTGTTCAGGGTTGTGGCCGGTATCTCTTCGCCCAGACCGGCAGCAAACCCGGCTTGCCTCGCTGGCGCTTGTCCCTGACCGGCAGGCAGAACGCAGCCCATGAGAACCTCTTGCACCTGGGCGGGGCCTGCCCCATCAAGCGCGGCCTTGATCGCATGTCCACCCAAATCGGCGGCTGTCATGCCCTCAAATGCACCTTGAAATCCGCCCATGGGCGTACGGGCCGCGCCCGCAATTACAACATTTCGCATCACGTTCTCCTTGGTCGGCGCTGCTCATCAGTTGGTAAGGATTTACCGCTATGCCTTGATGCAACGCTCGGGTCTCAGGGGTTTACTTATGAAAGTTTCCACAAAGATTGAAGGGGACAGATGTATCGTGACGGTTCAGGAAGACCGCATTGATGCTGCTGTCGCACTGGCCTTTAAAGATGCCATGCGGCGCAATACTTCTGGATCAGGCGCGATGGTGATCCTCAACCTTGCACAGGTGCAGTTCATTGACAGCAGTGGACTGGGCGCAATTGTCGCAACCATGAAACACCTCGCCCCGGATCGGCAGTTGGTTCTTGCCGGGCTGACGGCACCGGTTGAACGGGTTTTCACCCTCACCCGGATGGACAGCGTTTTTCAGCTTTTTGCCACCCTTGATGACGCACTCGCCGTTCACCATGCATGAGCAAGCCATGACGCACCCGGACACAGGAGCATTGACCTTGGGACTACTGCCACCGTTTGAAGTGTCGCTCAACAACCAACAATCCGATGTGCGCGGCGCGTTGAGTGCCCTGCTGGCCGGGTTGGGACCATTGGCCCTTGATGTGGAAGAGGCGGGCACGGTTGAGCTGGTGATGGCCGAGGCATTGAATAACATTGTTGAACACGCCTATGCAGACCGCAGGCGCAAAGAAGCGATTCATATCCGGTGCAAGCAACTGCGTGATGGGCTCCATCTGCGGATTGTTGATCGTGGGATGGCGATGCCCGACGGAAAGACGCCGATTGGGATGGCCCAGAACATCGATGTTGATGCCATTGACATGCCCGAGGGCGGTTTTGGATGGTTCCTGATACAGGATCTGGCGAAAGACATCCGGTACCAACGGGTTGGGCACACCAACCAGCTTGACCTGCGGTTGGCGGTTGCCCTGCACGCCGAGGGCTGATCCCCGTTTCATTTCGGTTTTGAGAGGCCTTGCCGGTGATTTCACCAGCAGGGCCATTCGTCGATGCTCCCCCTGCGCACCCCTATTAACCATGCCGCAAAGCTGCCGTGATGTTTCCCACAAGTGCCGTGATCTGATCATAATTGCGCCGTGGTCTGAGGGCATATCTGGTCCTGTAGCTTCACAAGGCTTCCCTCGGCGTCGCGCTTTATAGCCCCCACCCAATGCGCGGCGCCGAGGATCTTTCCCCTACATCATTGGCAGTCCCGCACAGGCGGGCTAGGTTCCCGTCAAACCAACACTGACGGAGCCATCAATGCGCGACTTTCACTTTCCTGGACGGTCCCCTGTGTTTGCCGGCAATGGCATGTGCGCGACCTCACACCCCTTGGCCGCTAAAACCGCCATCGACATTCTGGAACGCGGCGGCAATGCGATGGATGCGGCGATTGCGGGTGCGGTCTTGTTGGGCATTTGCGAGCCGCAAATGACCGGGATCGGCGGAGATTGTTTTGTCCTTTATTCTGAAGCCGGATCGGATGAGGTGATTGCGCTGAACGGATCTGGGCGTGCGCCTGCAGCCCTTGATGCTGCAAATTTGCGGGCGCGGGGTGAGGCCACCGTGCCGCTCTATTCTGCGGATGCGGTGACGATCCCAACAGCCATGGATGCGTTTTGCGGGTTATCTGATCAGGTTGGCAAACTGGGGCTGGATGCGCTTTTGGCCCCGAGCATTCACTATGCGGATGAGGGGGTTCCTGTCGCGCCTCGGGTTGCGTTTGATTGGGCGTTGGAGACAGAAAAGCTTAAGGGATGCGCCCGCGAGTATTATCTAAAGGACGGCGCTGCCCTCAAGACCGGCGATGTTTTCCGCGCGCCCGGTCAGGCGGAGGTGCTGCGCCGGGTGGCAAAATCGGGGCGGGACGCATTTTACAACGGCGAGATTGCCGAGGATATGATTGCCGCGTTGACGGCCCAAGGCGGCGTTCACACCGCCGCGGATTTTGCAGCGGCGGCCAGCGACCCCGCAACCCCGGTTGAAGCGCCCTACAAAGGCGTCGATGTGGTAGAGCATCCGCCAAACGGGCAGGGCGCAACGGCGCTATTGCTGCTGAATATTCTCGATCAGTTTGATATCGCTGCGATGGACCCATTTGGCGCGGAGCGTGTGCATATTGAGGCGGAAGCAAGCAAGCTGGCCTATGATGCCCGCAACCGGTTCCTTGCTGACCCGGATTACACCAGCCGCCTTGATCACATGCTGGCCCCGGAAACGGCGCAGAAGTTGGCGGCATTGATTGACCCAAAAAAAGCAATGCCGGCCGCCGCGCCGCTGACCGAGCAAGTCCATAAAGATACCGTTTATATCACCGTAGTTGATCGCGATGGCATGGCCGTTTCGATGATTTATTCGATCTTTCATGGGTTTGGATCGGGGATCGCGTCTGACAAATTTGGCATTCTACTGCAAAACCGGGGGGCCGGATTCACCTTGCAAGACGGCCATCCGAACGAGTTGAAGGGCGGCAAGCGCCCCATGCATACGATTATTCCGGGGATGATCCGCGAAAACGGCAAGGTGATCATGCCATTTGGCGTGATGGGCGGGGCCTATCAGCCTTGCGGGCATGCGCGGTTTGTATCCAATCTACAAGACTTCGGAATGGATATGCAGACCGCTATTGATGCGCCGCGGGCCTTTGCGGATGGCGGCGTCCTCAAGATCGAACGGGGTTACTCGGACACTGTGCGCCAATCGCTGGCCGATTTGGGTCATCAGGTCGAGATCACAGAGGCAGCCATCGGCGGTGCCCAGTCGATCCGCCTGCGCCCGGATGGTGTATTGGAAGGCGCCAGTGATCCGCGGAAAGACGGATGTGCACTGGGGTACTGAGGCACACTGCCCGTTGCAAAACACAAGGCGGCCTAAGCCCCCGTTCTTAGTTCAGCTGGAAATGCAGCGGGTAGGCGCCATCGGTGAAGGGGCCAAACAGATCGGGGATATCGGGGTGATCCACAGGTTCGCCAGAATAATCGGCAACCAGATTTTGCTCCGATACATAAGCCACATAGTAGCTTTGGTCATTTTCGGCCAAAAGGTGATAAAAAGGCTGGTCTTTGACCGGCCGGCTTTCTTCCGGGATGGCTTCGTACCATTCATCGGTATTGGCAAATTCAGGGTCGACATCAAAAATCACCCCTCGGAAGGGATGTTTCTTGTGGCGGACGATTTGCCCAAGGTGATATTTAGCACGTGTTCGAAGCATAACTGCAGGCCCTACCTTTCGTTAGGTACCGTTTCAAGTGGCTTTTGTCCAATCACGCGGCGACAATTGAAGGAAACAGTCTGTTGAACCTCACCCTTACAGTGCTTGAGATCGTCGCACCGGTATTTTTGCTGGCTGGGATTGGGTTTGTCTGGGTCAAGATGGGGTTTGAATACCGGATTCAGTTTGTGACCCAGATGGCGATGACCCTCGCTGTGCCCTGCCTGATCTTTGTTTCCTTGATGAACACAAAGATTGATCCCGCTGCCCTGACCGCGCTTTCGCTGGCCAGCGTGGTGGCCTATGCGGCGGTGTCCGTTGCGGCGGTGGCCCTTGTGTTTGTGTTGGGGTTGAATCGGCGTACCTTTACCGCGCCGCTGATTTTCGGGAATACGGGCAATCTGGGTCTGCCATTGGCGCTGTTTGCCTTTGGCGAGACCGGGCTCAGCTATGCTGTGGTGGTCTTTGCGATCATGGCCATCTGGTCGTTCACCTTTGGGATCTGGCTGGTGGCGGGGGCGGGGTCGTTTGGCAAAGTTCTGCGCGAGCCATTGGTCGGGGCGACATTGCTGGGTGCGCTGTTCCTGTGGCAAGGATGGCAAACGCCGGTGTTTCTAACCAATACGCTGACCCTTGTGGGGCAGATGGCGATCCCCTTGATGCTGATCACACTGGGCGTCGCGGTTGCACGATTGTCGCCTGCCGGGATGGGGCAGGCGATTGTCCTTTCCCTGGTGAAACTGGTGCTTTGTGCGGGCATAGCGTGGATCGCGGGGCGCTGGTTTGGTTTGGACAAGACCGCTTTTGGCGTGTTGGTTTTGCAGGTGGCAACCCCCGTTGCCGTCACCTCATATCTGTTGGCCGAAAAGTACGGCGCAGATTCGCAAGCCGTTGCCGGGTTGGTCGTGGCCTCGACCCTCATGTCGATCGGCGCATTGCCGCTGCTCTTGGCGCTCTTACTGTGAAAATTGTGATGTGACGCCCGCATAGAATCTGATAAACTGCGGCAAAATATAAAAACGAAAAAGCGAGAGGCAAATGAGCAA
>Ga0316202_10001588_pt1 | contig 17149 bp, 20 predicted proteins | sample 3monrhotite_MG_FD_204934 | JGI IMG/M metagenome (GOLD analysis project Ga0316202, IMG submission 204934) | Microbial mat bacterial communities from mineral coupon in-situ incubated in ocean water Damariscotta River, Maine, United States -... | ecosystem: Environmental > Aquatic > Marine >... | reverse complement strand
CTCAGGATCAAGGCCGGGGGTGTCGATCGTCAGGTATTTGATCTGATCATTGGGCAAGATCAGCTTGGTCTCGACGCCGCCGGGATCCAAGGTCAGCGCCTTTTGGCGCAGCGCCTCAAGATCTGTGCCCAGATCAGCCGAATCCAGCGGCACCTCTCCCACCACGCGCCAGCCACCCGCCGCACGGTGCAAGAGCCTGATTCCTTCGAATGACAGGGAAAGGGCAAAATTCGGCTTCATTGGGCGATCTTTAACATATTGCACGGACCCGGATCGAGACAGCTCCGGTGAGGTTCAAGAATAGCGCGGGTCTTTGCCTAAGGAAAGGGAAAGGCGGCGCAGAGGCTTGCCCCCATTGAAGGCGCGGGGGCATTGTATCCCCAATTATAGCGCATGAAAGGTTAAATGGTATGAGATGGATCAATTGGGCGGCTGTGATCTGGCTGTTGGTGGCGCCGGCGGCTTGGGCGCAAGCGACAACCGAGGCCGGCATCATCGTCACGGGTGAGGGGCGCGTCGCCGTGGCACCCGATATGGCTGCCATCACTTTGGGGGTGCGCCACCGCGGCGACACGGCGCAAGAGGCCATGGCACTGGTGACGGATGATGTGGCCGGGATTCTGAACACTTTGACCAATGTTGGCATTGCAAACACCGATCAGCAGACCAGCGGGTTTTACCTGCGTCCGGTCTATAATTCGCGCGGCATCAACGATGGCACGCCGCCTGATCTGGTGGGCTATGAGGCGGGCAATACCGTGACGGTGTGGGTGCGGGACTTGGCGGTTCTTGGTTCAACCCTTGATGCGGTGATCGAGATCGGAGCAAATGAATTCAATGGTTTGCGATTCGATCTTCAAGATCCCAGCGCCGCGCAATCGCTGGCGCGGCAGCTTGCAGTCGGGGATGCGCGGGCCAAGGCCGAAGAACTGGCACAGGCGGCGGGTGTCGCGCTTGGCCCGTTGGTGCGGCTCAGCGAGGCGGGCAGCAATGCCGGACCGCGGATGATGGAAATGTCGGCGGGCCGCGCCAGCATGGACAGCGCCATCGCCAGCGGAGAGGTGGGCGTAGAGGCGCGGGTGACACTGGTGTTCGAAATCCGCCAGCCATAAACATTGCATGTTGGATGGTGGCGCGGCTGCCTGTGGTCCATGCTTAATGTCTGGGGTGGGAACTGAATGCCATTTGGTCTGGCTGTCTGTGATCAACACCTTGAGGTGCAGGTCGTTGGATTCTGATCTAGTACTCTGGAAGAGCTAAAACATGGAAGCTTGGCAAAAACGGCAGCAATCCGCAGAAAGAATTTCAAAGTGGATTGGAATCTTCATTGCATCCGCAGTCGTATTTCTGTGCGCGCTTCAAACTACAGTTCTATCAGTTGTTCCATTTCCGAAGGCACTAGAATTTAAGGGCAGCTACGAAGAATTTATTGTGTGTTTTGAGGGATCTGCGAAACTTACAAGCCAAGACGGCTTTACCAGTTATCGTAGAGATATAAAAAAGCCGGAAAGCCGAATTCGTATGGCACAGGTAAGAGGCTTCCTGGGTCCATCTACCTCACGAGTACTGTATGTCGATCATTTGAAAGAAGGCTATCGAGTGACTGATGGGTATTACGAAGATGCCCATGCGAAATCACGTCCAGTCCGTAAATACGATTGGTTCATAGTTTGGCTATGTGGAACAGGCAACCTCTAACGATTTGGGCTCGGAGTTGACAATCGTCCACATAAGAAAGGCCCCGCCTTTGCAGACGGGGCCAAAACGCTCATGAGGCAGGCGGTCAGCCCGCCGTTTGGGCCAAAGCCTGATCGAGATCGGCAATCAGATCATCGGCGTTTTCCGTACCGATGGAGATCCGCACCACATTGGCCCCTGCGCCTGCCGCCTCTTGCTGTTCCGGGGACAGTTGGCGGTGGGTCGTGGAGGCCGAGTGGATGACCAGCGAACGGGTATCGCCGAGGTTGGCCACATGGCTGAAGATCTCAAGCGAATTCACCAGCTTGACGCAGGCGTCATAGCCGCCCTTGACCGCGATGGTGAACAGGGCACCGGCGCCTTTGGGGCAGACCTTGGCGACGCGATCATAATAGGGCGAGGATTCCAGACCGGCGTAGGTCACAGCATCAATCCGGTCGTCGCTTTCGAGCCATTTGGCGACTTTCACCGCGTTCTCAACGTGCCGCTCCATCCGCAAGGACAGGGTTTCAGTGCCCATCAACGTGTAATGCGCCGCCTGCGGGTTCATCGTCATGCCCAGATCGCGCAGGCCGATGGCGATGCCGTGGAAGGTGAAGGCCAGATTGCCAAAGGTCTCGTGGAACTTGAGGCCGTGATAGGCCGGCTCGGGCTGGCTGAGCGAGGGGAATTTGTCATTGGCGGACCAGTCAAACTTGCCCGAATCCACAACGCAGCCGCCCGTGACGGTGCCGTTACCGGTGAGGTATTTGGTGGTGGAATGCACAACCAGCGTCGCGCCCAGATCAATCGGGCGGCACAGGAACGGCGTGGCCGAGGTGTTGTCGATGATCAACGGAATGCCAGCGGCATCGGCCACATCAGCCACGGCCCGCACATCCATGATATAACCGCCGGGATTTGCAATCGCCTCACCAAAGACCGCCCGGGTGTCATCGTCGATGGCGTCGCGCACGGCGTCGAGATCATCAAAATCGACAAACTTGCAGGACCAGCCAAAGCGTTTGATTGTGTGGCTGAACTGGGTGACTGTGCCGCCATAAAGACGGGTGGAGGCGACGATGTTTTTGCCCGGACCCATCAGCGGAAACAACGCCATGATCTGTGCCGCGTGACCCGAAGAGCAGCAAACAGCGCCAACGCCGCCCTCTAGCGTGGCAATGCGTTCCTGCAACACCGCAACCGTCGGGTTGGTCAGGCGCGAATAGATATAGCCCACCTCTTGCAGGTTAAACAGCGCCGCCGCGTGATCTGCATCGCGGAACACATAGGCCGTGGTTTGGTAGATCGGGGTTTGCCGTGCACCGGTGGCCGGATCGGGCCGCGCGCCAGCGTGGATTTGCAGGGTGTCAAAGCCGTAGGTGGCATCTGTCATGGGTGTCTCTCCTCTGTTTGGGAATATGGTTACGGCAATGGTTATGGCCGCACAAGAGAAGGGCGGTTTTCAGGGAGCCTATGCGGCGTGTTGATGCGCGAAAGAACGTGCGTTCTGTTTGGGGGTGCGTTCGCGAACATATGTTTTGGATGGTGGTTGCGGCCAGCCGCCGGGGGTTTCACACCCCCAGACCCCCGTGGAGTATTTTTTGCCAAAAAGGGCAGGGGTCAGCGCATCCAGAAGCCGTTGGATTTGATCTTGTTGCGGATCGCCTGTTCCTTGCGCGGCAGGTTGCCTTGGTCAAAGAGGGCGCGAACTTTCTGGCCGCGGCCCTGATAAATCATGCGTTTGATGGCGTCGTAGCCTTTGAGCACTTTTTTGATTTTGTTAGGGGCGGTCACCTGTTCGAGCACTTCGACCACGCGGTCGGTTTCGCGGGCGTAGAGCAATGGCAGAACCCGGTAATGGCAGGACACCTCGCCGTCCAGAAGGCCCTCTGGCAGCGTATCGCGGCCGCCTCCGAGCGCGTGGATCACCAATGGCAGCGCGATCTGGTCGAGCCAGGGATCAAGGCTTTGGGCGCAAAGTTCCACCGGGGGGGTGTCGCGGATGGCGCGGGCATATTCGAGGAACAACGTGCCAAACTCATGCGGGCAGCGGTAAAAGAAAAAGCCCGCGTTGAAGTAGAGGTAGCGTTTCCAGTACTCGTCGGGTTGACCGAGGTCGAGGCTGCTCTCGAAGTCCAAGCCAAATTTGTCATAAAGCGATTTCCACAAGCCTGCGTAACCCGGACCGTAAAGCTGTGGCTGGGGCCATGTGCCTTCGCGGCGCAAAGACGCGCTGGGGCGGTCAAAATCAAACGGCACTCGGGACAGATCCCCGGTGATCAGCGTGTCTGTGTCGAAAAACACAAATGGCTCCCCCTTGGGCAGGGATTGCAGCATTTCGATCTTGTTGCCGTAGGGGTAGTTCTCGCCAAAAACCGTGTTGTGGAAGGGGATGATCTCGGCGCCCAGTTCCTCAAGCGCCTCACGCACGGGGGTGTTCTGGATCGCGGGATTGCCTTCCCACAGGGGCCCCGCTTGCGGCTCCGCGATGAGCAGGCGGCCTGAAAAGTCAGGGCTGCACTGGCGCAAAGAGGCCGCAAAAATCAGCGCCTCATAGGACAATCTGCCCTGTTGGCCGACAACAACCACGTTGAAGGTTTGCGGCTTGCCTGTTTTGCGTGCCATACTTGATCTGCCCTTTGGTCTTTTGTGGTCACTATAGGGGCAGATGTTGCATGGCAAAAGACGGCAATTGAGCCGCGGCCAGGGGGAGATAAAAAATGATTGATTTCTTTTTCGCGATGATGGCGGCTGGATTGAATTCGGCGGATGGACCCGGCGGCAGTGCGAACGCGCAAGCGCAAAGCAAGCTTACCGCGCCCAGCGTGGTGATTTCCGAGCAATCCGTTGTGGTTGGCGAGGGCGTTCAAATTGGTGGTGCAACGGCAACTGCCAGCGTGCCCGCCGCGCCTCAGGTGCAGACCCCAGCCGCAGGCGCCGGGTTCAACATGGCCGTGGTGCCCGCCGGATTGATCGCAGAGCCGCAGACCCCGTCGGGCAAATTTACCACGGCTGCCGAGGTCAAGCCGATCCTGAATGCAACCAAAGGCAACTGGGTGGCGGTGCGCGATTATGACGGCAATGACCTGCTGTATGTGACACATCTGTGGAGCTGGCGATGCGGCTTGGCGGCGATGGCGATCTCAGTCAACAACGAGCCGATGCAAAACTGGCCGCTGCCGCCCTGTCACACCCAGTTTTCAACGCCCAACGCGATCTTGGAAGACGATGGGTTTCCCTATCTCAAGCTCAAACAAGGTGCCGTGCATTCGATCACGATCCAGGTGGTCTATGATGATCTGAGTATGGATGTAGCAAGCTTTCAACGCGGCGATGTTTTGATCCCCTGATGCGTCAGAAACAGCGCTTTGATCCACGGTGGCACCCCGCCTGCTGTTAGGGGCAGCTCCGCCCTGGGCGGCGCGGAGTTGGACCTGAGGCGCATTTTCAACTAACACTACAGGACCGACCCATTGGCGCAGGCACCATTGGATCCCCCCTTTTGACGCATGGATTGTGCGGCAAGAGGCCAAGTCGCCTGCTGATATCTGCTGTTTTACAGACCAATGGAAGGACACCGCCATGCCCGCCACCGCCAATGAAAAGCAAGTTGCCAGTTCTGCCGATCACATCCTCACGGCCGCGCAACAAACCCGCAAGGAAATCGAATATAGCCTGCGGGATCTCACCCGACTGGAACAACGATATGCACTGGGCAAAAAGATGGAAGATTGGGCGCCAAAGCGGCTGGCTAAGTTGACGGAAGCGCGGGCCAGTGCGGTCAGGATGTACACCAGCTATCATCAATTGGTGCGGGCGGGGAACGAACAACTGACTTTGCAGCGCGAAGGGGTGACAATCCGCCAGGCGACCGGGACAGCCTATGCGCTGGTTGCGGCGGGCAAGCTCGCGGAGTGTTTTATCGCCGGGGCCAAAGTGTTGCGGAAATTTGAGGCGCTGACCAAGGGGTCCAAGTTTTTTGCCGGGGCCGAGGGGCTTAAAACCGCATTGGACATTGGCAAAGACGGGCAAGAAGCCGCCAGAGCGATGGCGGCCGGCAAGGGCAAAGAGGCCGGTGAAAAGGGTGGTCAGGCGCTTTTGAAACTTTCATCTGCCACACGGGATTTTGCAGATATTGTTGATACGGTTTTTGCGCTTGCAGGCCTGTCGGACAGCAAGCCGGACGGATCGATGAAATCGGCGGCCGATGTCATGGTCAAGATGATGAAGGCAACCAAGTCCCTGCTGCTCGCCTGCCGCGAGATCGAACAAAGCAGCATGTTCAGGGCAGGTGCCACCAAGGCGGCGATGAAGGCCTCAGCGGATCAATTTGTCGGCGGCATGGAATCGCTTGGCATCATCGGCAATATCATCGAAGCGCTGGTGGCCATTGTGAATGCGATTGAGCAATTCCAAGAGGCCAACAAGCTGGCCGAGGTTTCGGCCAAGCAGGAGGCGTATAACGTCAAAATTGGCGGAACTGCCCTGACCACCAAACAGATCATGATGCTGCGCGTTGCGGTGGGCGCAGAGACTGGCAAAACCGATCTGGGTGCCATTCGCAAATCGATCACCAGCCTGGCCTCGGCCAAGGCCGTCACGCAGGAGCTGAACGAAAGCCACGCCGAACTGGAGGCGAAATACACCCATGCCCAAACCCATGTGACCGGTTTCACCGCCGCCTATGCCCGGCGGCTGGAATGGCTGTCCAAGTATTACGCCACCGCGCAAGTCCAGCTGCCGCAGTTGATGACAAGCTATGAGGCGGCAGTGAAAGAACAGCGGGCCGGGGGGACCGGCTGGCGCGGGGCCATCGGATTTTTGCCGGAACGGATGAACACCGAACTGGGGGTGCTGGTTAACGCGATGACACGGGCGCATATCCGTCTGTACTGTTGAAGCGGAAAGGGCTGTGGCGGGGCAGGCTCATCAAAATGCCAAGACCCTTGCTTGGCCAGCAAGACCGTTCCACCATATCCGTAAAGCCAATCCGCACGGAGATTGCCTGAAGTATTGGAAAAATCATGAGAATTAGGGTCAAGAATCCAGCTGCAAATCAAGATTTCACCGAATATGTGATGGGAATCGCAGAAGAGATGGTCAGATTTCCCGGCATTGCCCAATGTTTTGGAATTGTAGGGTTATTTGGCGGCAGGATGCTGTGCGTGCATGTCAGTCCCGGCACCACCGAGGAAGAGATGGACACGATTTTTGCCAACCTGAACCTGATGGGCGGCGACAACGTTTTGGATTGGTACATCATCGGCCCGTTTGATGAACATTTCGCCGTTGGCAGCGCATTGTGGCGCTCCAAGAAGGACATCAAGAAAACCTTCCGGCAGCATTTCCCGAAAAAGGCGCGATTCCACATCATGGATGTCACAGCGGAAAGATCGGCCAAGGTTTTGTTTGAAGGCAACATGTGGCCCATCGGAGCAATTGACATACGGGTTGTGCGCAATTCTTTCAGTTTGGCCTTTGCCTACAAAGAGGGGCGGCTGTCGGTCACAACATGGACGCCGCTTGATTTGACAAAGTTCAAACGGCTTTGACGGGTACAGCGAGCTGAGGTGAGGTGGGCGTTTGATTGGAGTAGGGCAGGATTGATCCGGGGGATCAATAGGGGTGTTCTTGGCGTTTGATTTGAGAGGGGGTGCGCTGTCACTTTGCTGCGCAAAATGACTTTGCGCACTCAAACAATTTTTTCGTTGAAATATGGTTTGATGGTGGGCGACCCTGGAATCGAACCAGGCGTGCGTCTCCGCGAGGGAGTTACAGTCCCCTGCCACACCTTGCGGCCTGTCGCCCACTTACCTTCTGTGCATTGCACCGAACGTGGAGGCGTGATTACAAGCGACCCTGACAGGCGTCAAGGCGAAAACCGACCTGAGGGCGCGACAATTTTTTGAGGATGGCGAAATGAAAAAACCAAAGTGGGTCGTGCAGAAAGAGCAGGACAAAAAAGCCGAGGCAAATGCAACGCTTTGGCTCTTTGGTTTGCATGCGGTGCGCGATGCGTTGGTGAACCCGGCGCGGGAGAAATTGACGCTGATGGTGACGCCAAACGCGCAGATCAAACTGGAAGAGGCGATTGCGGAGGCAGGCATCACGCCGCAGGTTGTCGATCCGCGCAAGTTCCATCCGCCAATTGATCCCGGTTCGGTGCATCAGGGGGCTGTTCTGGAGGTCAAGCCGCTGAACTGGGGGCGGCTTGAGGATGTCTGCATCGGCGGTTCTGCGCCCCGTGTGTTGCTTTTGGACCGGGTGACCGACCCGCATAACGTTGGCGCGATCCTGCGCTCTGCCGAGGTGCTGGGCGCCTCTGCGGTGGTGGGCACACGGCACCATTCGGCGCCGGAAACCGGGGCGCTGGCCAAAACCGCCTCTGGTGCGCTTGAGCGGCAGCCCTATTTGCGGGTGCGCAATCTGGCCGATGCGATCCGGGCGTTGCAGAACATGGGCTATCTGGTGCTCGGTCTTGATGGCGAAGCCACCCAGACCATAGAAGCGGCAGTGGAGGGCAAACGCGACCGCCCTGTGGCACTGGTGCTGGGGGCCGAGGGGCCGGGCCTGCGCGAAAAGACCCGTGAAACCGTGGATGCGCTGGTACGGATTGACGCATCGGGGCAGTTTGGGTCGCTCAATGTCTCCAACGCTGCCGCAATCGCCCTATATGCCACCAAGGATCATTCCTAAGAGGGCACAATGGGCGGACCAACCAAGATCGCGACCTGCTGTCACTGCGGCAGCAAGGCGGCACTGAAACTGGGCAAAGGACGGCAAGAGCTGTCCTGTGCCAGCTGCGGTGCGCCCCTGCGCCAGCTCAAGGCGCTGCCTGTGAAACCCGCGCCGCGTGTGGCGGCGATCAGCCACCAACCGGCGCTGCGTGATTTTGCCGGACAAGCGCAGCCACAGCGCAAACGCCGGAAAAAGCCCAAGAAAAAGAAGATGTTCGGCGGAAAATTCAAAGATTTAGCCGAGGATCTGTTCGATTTTGTCGAAGACATCTTTGACTGAAGCCGCGCGGATCGGCGGGATATTGCCCGTTTGTTAACAGAATGTTCATCCGCGCCCTGCTACCCCTTTGAAAGCAGCGCAAGAAACTTACCTTTTGTGTGCAGGCCGGTTTGGAACCACCGGCTGATGCTTTACTGTCCCTCGTTCCGTACCTTCGCGCCCCATTGCCCTTTGGCAATCGGGGCGCTTTTTTCTTTTGATGCAAGGAGGTAGGGTGAGGCATGACCTATTCCGATGCCTGGCTGAAAACCATCCTGACCCGCACCAAACGCATTGCTGTGGTTGGGGTTTCGATGAATCCCGTACGCCCCAGCTATTATGTGGCACGGTACCTTGGGCTGCGAGGGTATCAGGTGATCCCGGTCAACCCGCGCCATAAAGGCGAGGTGCTTTTTGGTCAGACCGTGGTTGGCAGCCTTGGCGAAATCGAAGGCGGCGTTGATATGGTGGATATTTTCCGCCGCTCCGAAGCTGTGCCAGAGATTGTGGACGAGGCCCTTGAGGTATTCCCAAACCTACAAACCATCTGGATGCAGATCGGTGTCGAACACGCGGAAGCTGCGGCCAAAGCCGAAGCGAGGGGTGTCGATGTGGTGCAGAACCGTTGTCCCAAGATCGAATATCAACGCCTGTTCGGAGAGCTGCGGCAGGGCGGCTTTGCCACGGGCGTGATTTCCAGCAAGCTTTAGGGTTATCGAGAGGCCTTCTCAGCAATGCCAGACTGGCTTTGCCGTGTGGCAAGCGTATCCAGCACATCAGACAACGGCACATCCCGCGCGGCGAGCATCACCAGCAGATGGTAAAGCACATCTGCCGCCTCACCGGTGAGGGCGTCGCGATCACCTTTGACAGCTTCGATGATGGCCTCCACGGCCTCTTCGCCAAATTTCTCGGCGCATTTCTCGGGGCCTTTGGCCAACAGCTGTGCGGTCCAGCTGCTGGAGGGGTCCGCGTCCTTGCGGGCGAGGATGGTGGCGTAAAGATCATCCAGGGTCATGTCAGCCTCATCGGAATGCCTGCGGCGGCCATATGCGCCTTGGCTTCGGCTATGGTATATTCGCCAAAGTGAAAGATCGAGGCGGCCAGCACAGCTGAGGCACCACCTTTGGTTACGCCGTCCACCAGATGATCCAAGGTGCCAACACCGCCGGAGGCGATTACAGGCACATGGACCGCATCCGAAATGGCGCGGGTCAGGGGCAGGTTAAAGCCCTGTTTGGTGCCGTCCCGATCCATCGAGGTCAGCAGGATCTCACCTGCGCCCTTGGCGGTCACGGTGCGGGCAAATTCGACCGCATCTATGCCCGTGGGCTTGCGGCCGCCATGAGTAAAGATTTCCCATTTGCCGGGCGAGACTGTTTTGGCGTCAATCGCGCAGACAATGCACTGGCTGCCAAATTGGTTGGCGGCCTCGGCGATCACATCAGGGTTGGCCACGGCAGCGGAGTTGAAGCTGACCTTGTCCGCGCCCGCCAACAAGAGCGCCCGCACATCGGCAGAGGTGCGCACCCCGCCGCCCACTGTCAGAGGGATATAGCAATGCTCCGCCGTGCGGCGCACCAGATCAAACATCGTGCCGCGGTTTTCATGGGTCGCGTGAATGTCGAGAAAACATAGCTCGTCCGCGCCAGCGGCGTCATAGGCGATGGCGGCATCCACCGGATCGCCTGCATCGCGCAGGCCGACAAAGTTCACGCCTTTGACGACGCGGCCATCAGCAACGTCGAGGCAGGGGATGATGCGGGTTTTGAGCATGGGTGTGGTTTAATCCGCTGTTGTCTTTGGGGCAAGCGCCGGGGGGCTTTGCGCCCCCCGGACCCCCCGCAGAGGTTTTTTGGCCAAATGAAGTTAGGGGGCGAGGGCCGAGAGCGCTGCCTTGAGATCGAGGGCGCCGTCATAAAGAGCGCGGCCAGAGATGGCCCCTTCGATCACACCGGTTTGTTTGAGGGCGATGAGGTCATCCAGCGAGGACACGCCGCCGGAGGCGATCACCGGGATCGACACCGCGCGGGCCAGATCGGCGGTGGCCTCGATGTTGGGGCCGCCCATTGCGCCATCGCGCATGATGTCTGTGTAGATAATGGCCGCAACGCCCGCGTCCTCAAAGGATTTGGCAAGATCGGTGACCATCACATCGGTTTCTGTGGCCCAGCCTTTGGTGGCCACGCGGCCACCGCGGGCATCAATACCGACCGCAACCTGCCTCGGAAAGGCTTTTGCAGCCTCGCGCACGAGATCGGGGTTTTCGACGGCAACCGTGCCAAGGATCACCCGCGCCAGTCCCTTGTCTAGCCAACCTTCGATGGTGGCCATATCGCGGATACCGCCGCCCAGCTGCGCCGGCACCTTGCATGCCTTGAGGATGGCCTCGACTGGCGCCGCGTTGACCGGCGTTCCGGCAAAAGCACCATTGAGATCAACCAGATGCAACCATTCACAACCGGCCTCGACAAAGCTGCGGGCCTGCGCGGCGGGATCGTCGTTGAACACGGTCGAGCGATCCATGTCACCATGTACGAGGCGCACAGCCTGGCCGTCTTTGAGGTCAATTGCGGGATAGAGGATCATGGTCTGTCCTTATGATCTGAAGTTGGGTCCGGTTATGCATGTTGCGGGGCGATTTGCAACGCGACCCAAGGTCAGCCTTGCCTGAAAGGGGGAGGATCGCACAGACTGGCCCCAGAAAATGGGGAGGAATGACATGAAAACGATGATCACAGCGGCGCTGTTTGCACTTGGTCTGGCCGGGGGCGCCTTGGCTGATCCTGCGGTTGGGACTTGGAAAACACAAGTCGATGACGGAGCCTATGCTCACGTAAAGATGACGCCTTGCGGCGGCGCGGTTTGCGGCAAGATCGCCCGCACGTTCAATGACAGCGGCGAATACAAATCCAAAAACCTGGGCAAAACCCTTGTTATTGATATGATAGCCGAAGGCGGCGGCAAGTACAAAGGCAAGGTTTGGCGGCCCTCCAATGACAAGATCTATATCGGCAAGATGGCGGTCTCGGGCAACACGTTGAAGCTGTCGGGTTGCGTTGCGGGTGGTTTGATCTGTTCAAAACAGACATGGCAACGCCTGAACTAACTTCGGCAAGACATTGAAAGTTGAGGCGCAGAAGGGTAATCCTTGCTGCGCCTTTTCTTTTTGGTGGGAGACCCGGCCATGACCGTCTTCAGAGTGATCGCTGCCAGTGCATGCGCCGCTGTCCTAGGCAGCGCCGCGCTGGCGCAAAGTGCGCAGGTGGAGGTGCCGCTGGGACTGTGGAAATCCGAGCCGGATCGGCGCGGCATTGTGCTGAATGTGCGGACCAAGCCTTGCGGACGGTCGATGTGCGGACGGGTGGAGCGGGTCAAGGACAGGCGGGGCTATGACACGCCTTCAACCATGGTGGGGCAAAAAGTGCTCTGGGGTTTGAAGCCGCAGCCAGATGGCAGCTTTCTGGGGAAAATGGTGGACAGCCAGGGCAACTGGTTGTCCGAAACCCGGATTGAGGCGCGTTCAGGCAAACTGCATCTGCGGGCCTGCGGGGATGATGGTTGTCAGGATCTGGTCTGGAAACGCCTGCGTTAGGGCTTCCAGTTCAGAAAATTGGCAATCAGGCGCAGGCCAGTGGCCTGGCTTTTTTCGGGGTGAAACTGCATGCCCAGCATGGTGCCGCGTCCGATGATCGCGGTCACATCACCGGCGTAGTCGACATGTGCAAGCCGCTGTGCCTCGTCTTGTACAACCATATGATATGAATGCACAAAATAGGCGTGGTCGCCGGTTGAGACACCATCAAAAACCGCATGTGGGTGGTCGATCACCAGGTCGTTCCAACCCATGTGCGGCACTTTCAGGCTTGGGTCCGCAGGGCTGATTTTGGTCACTTCCCCGCCAATCCAATCCAGGCCGGGCGTATCAGAATATTCGCGGCCCAATGTGGCCATCAGCTGCATCCCGACACAGATGCCAAGAAAGGGGCGGCCTTTCACTTTGACCGCTTCGACCATCGCATCATATAGCCCGCCAGAACCCTTGAGCGCGGCCATGCAGGCCGGAAACGCGCCGTCTCCGGGCAGCACAAGGCGGTCGGCTTTTGCCACAACATCAGCATCGGCGGTGACGATCACGTCGCCTGCGCCAACTTCATCGGCCATCCGCTCAAACGCCTTGTGCGCCGAATGCAGATTGCCGGATTCGTAGTCAATTATCGCGGTCAGCATGCAGCTTTTCCTCAGAGGGCGCCTTTGGTCGAAGGAATATCCCCCGATTTGCGCGGATCAACCTCGACCGCCTCGCGCAGCGCCCGTGCCACGGATTTGAACGCCGCCTCAACGATGTGGTGGCTGTTGATCCCGTGCAGCATATCGACGTGCAGCGTGATGCCGCCCTGTGTGCCGAACGCCTGAAAAAACTCGCGCACCAGCTCGGTGTCGAACGTCCCGATCTTGGCGGTGGGAACGTACACGTTCCAGATCAAAAACGGCCGCGCCGACAGATCCAGCGCTGTGCGGATTTGGGCGTCATCCATCGGCAGCAAACAGGCACCATAGCGGCGGATGCCGCGTTTGTCGCCCAATGCCTTGGCCAATGCCTGACCCAAGGTGATGCCCACATCCTCAACCGTGTGGTGGTCGTCAATGTGCAAATCCCCCTTGGCGCGGATTTTCATATCAATCAGCGAATGCCGGGCCAGTTGGTCAAGCATGTGATCAAAAAAGCCAACACCGGTCTGGTTGTCATAAGCGCCGGTGCCGTCGAGATTGATCTCAACAGTGACATCGGTTTCTGCGGTGGTGCGGGTCAAAGTCGCTGTGCGCATGGGGATCTCCTGCGGTTTCGCGTCCTTATACCAGCGCAGGCGGGCAGGCCAAGGGCAATGGCGCCTACGATCAGGGATTGCGGCGCATTGGGGCATGTGAGAGTCTGGGCCAAACCAGAATGAGGCTGTTATGAGCACTTGCGTCTTTATCCAGATCCGTTGCCGCCCCGGTTCGACCTACCGTGTGGCCGAAGAAATTGCCCTGCGCGAAATCCACTCAGAGCTGTACTCCACCTCGGGCGATTATGATTTGCTGATGAAACTCTATATCCCTAAAGGCGAGGATGTCGGCGTTTATATCAATGACCGTTTGCTGGATATTGACGGGATTGAACGCTCGCTCACCACGATGACATTCAAGGTCTTTTGACCCTGCGGTGGCCTCTGGCGGCGGCTGCGGTCTTGGCGGCCAGTCTGTCAGCGCATCCGGTCTCTGCCGCGCGCACCTATGAGGGGGAAGAGGCCGCAGCGCTGCGCTGTGCCAATATGCTGGCTTTGACGGCGGTGACCCTCGCCGGGGCGGACTTGATCGGAGATCAGGAAAAAGAGGTGATGTTGGGGGTGACTGTGCTGATCCTTGAACGGCACGTCAGCGGCACATGGCGGCAAAAGAAAGCCGCGCTAGAGATTGTCCGCGACCGGCGCAGTTTTCCCGACACATTGGATGATTACCGGCGGAACGCCGCACGCTGTCTGGCGCAATTCCCGATCAACTAGGATCAGACCAAATGCACGCCCGGCGTGGTGGCCTTGCGCGCCGCAGCAGAGGCGCGGCCAAGCTTTGCCTTGCTCTTTTCACGCATCATGGCGCGGCCGATCGCACGGTCAAAGGTCTTTTTCACCCGCTGATTTCGGCTGGCGTTGGGGGTGATCGGATTGCCGATCGACACGCTCAGCCCCATTGAGGTGCCGTCATCAAAAAGTGCCGCCCCCTGATCAAGAACCGCATGCACCTGATCCTCGATTTCGGGCCATTGCGGTGGCTCGCTGCCCTGCATGATCGACAGGAACACGCCGTCCCCCTGATAGGTCATCAACATATGCGGGCAATCCACCACTTCCGAAATGGCATCGACCACCTCGGTCAGCGCGATGGCAAATTCATGGGTCTGGCACCGGGCAAACAGCCCGTCGATGTCTTCGACTTTGGTTGCAAAGATGGTGCAAGCATCCAACCGGCGACGCGAAAGCTGCGACAGGTAATTGCCCAGAGAAAAGGGCAAAATCAACTGGTTGAGATGTGAGATACGCACCGGATCAGCCAGATCAAAGGCATGGTGGCCCGGTTCTGCCACGATCTGATCTAGCGGATCAAGACGCGGCACAAGGTCCGTGGTTTCTGTCATCCGGCGTGCAACCCGCACCCGTGTGACCATCTCTTTGACGTCAAAAGGTTTGGTGATGTAGTCGTTGGCTCCGGCGGCAAAGGCGCTTTCGATGCGTTTGTGATCAGTGACCGAGGTCAGCATCAGAATTGGCGTATTGCGATAGCGTGGCAGGGCGCGGATACGCTCGCACAGGGTGATGCCGTCCATCTCAGGCATCTCGACATCCAGCAAAAGGCAATCATATTCGACATCCGGATCGGCCAGATGGTTCAGTGCGGCAGGGCCATTGCTGGCAAGGGTAATGTCCGGCAGGTCGGCTTGTTTGAACACAAGCGGCAAAAGATCAAGGATCAGTGGATCATCATCAACAGCCAAGAGTCTCATTGCGTACCTCTCCGATTTTTTCCCGCGCCTTCTGGCAAGTGGAATGTCATCTTTGCCATCCATTAACCCTGAGAAATCGGCGAAATTATGACGCTGATGCCCACATTGCCCGCACATTTGGTATTTTTCGATATGATATATGGCGGCTGTGCAAAATGTTGCCGATTTGCAAGATCGTTTAAACCGAATTTAAAAACCAAAAAGGCCGCCCGAAGGCGGCCTCTTGATGTCCTGTTGGGTGACAGGATCCGAATGGAGCGGGCGAGGCGATTCGAACGCCCGACCCTAACCTTGGCAAGGTTATGCTCTACCCCTGAGCTACGCCCGCATCCTTCGGATATGGGGGGAATACCCATCTGCGCTGGGGGCCGCAAGAGGGAAAAACAGCCAAACTGCACTTTTTTTATCTGATCCGGTTTTTGTTTGTTTTGGCCGTGTTGGAGGGGGCTGTTCACATCGGTTTTCTGGATTGTCTGCTGGGGGAGGGCGCAAAAGGACAGGCCGCTGCGGTTCTTTCGAAACACTTGCGCCCTGTTGTTGCCGCGAAAGCGATCGGCGCTTGACCTTTGCCGGTATCCATCGTGGCCTGCGCCAAAAGGGGCGCCCATGCAAAAGTCACTGCTTATCCGTTTCATCACTGCCAGCGGCGTGACCAACCTTGCCGATGGGATTGCCACGGTGGCCTGGGCTTGGCTGGCCTCGCTGTTGACCCGTGATCCTTTGATGATCGCGCTGGTGCCTGTGGCCTTGCGGTTGCCGTGGTTTGTCTGCGCCATTCCGGCAGGGATCATCACCGATAGGGTAGACCGCCGCAAACTGATCCTGTGGATGGATGTGCTGCGCGGGCTGGCCTTCGTGGTTGTGGCGCTGGTGCTGTGGTCGGTCACGCCGCTGGTGGATGCGCCGCAGACCGGCACATCTTATCCTGCGGTGTTTGGCATGGTCTTGTTGGCGGCGATGGCGGTGGGCATCGCAGAGGTGTTCCGCGACAATGCTGCCCAAACCATGCTGCCGGCGATTGTACCGCATGAGGCTTTGGAAAAGGCCAATGGCCGGTTGTGGAGTGTCGAACTGGTCGGCAATGCGCTGCTCGGTCCGGCGGTGGGGGCGACGCTGATCGCGATAGCCGTGCCCTTGCCCTTTGCCCTTAACGCGCTGGCCTATGTCATGGCGGTGGTGCTGATCTGGCAGATGGCCGGCAATTTCCGCCCGCAAGCGCAGAGCGACCGCCACTGGCGCCGCGAATTGATGCAGGCCGTGCAGTTCTTGCGGAGCAATCCGCTGTTGCTGGCGCTGGCATGGATCACTGGCTTTTGGAACCTGCTATACGAGATGGTCGCGATCGGGCTGATCCTGCATGCGCAGGAAAACCTGAACATCGGGGCGCAAACCTATGGCTTGATCCTTGCCGCAGGGGCGGTGGGCGGCATCTTTGGCGGCTGGTGCGGCGATCCGATCATCCGCCGCTTTGGCGGCAAACGCACAGCGCAATGGATGCTGGCACTCTCTGCGCCCGCCTTTGCCGGAATGGCCCTTGCACCCGGCCCGGTGGCCCTCGGGATCGTACTGATGCTGTTCAGCTTCACCGGCCTCGTTTGGAACACGGTCTCGGTGTCCTATCGCCAACGGGCGATCCCAGATGCAGCGCCACGGCAGGGCTGCCCATCAGCTCGCTCATCACCATCAGTAACAGGGCCAGCGGCGCATATTCGGCGCAATTGGCTTGCGCCCGCATCCGCTTGAGCAGGTTCTTGTCGCCGGTGTCACCCAGCGACAACCGGTTTGCCCGCCGGTACAGGATCACCCGCCAACTGAGACCAAGAAACAGCAAAACAATAAGGGCGGCGTAAATCGGCGTGATGGTCAGGGTCATGATCGGGCTCCTTTGCGGCAACCCTAACCCGTTTTGCCAAGTGGCCAAGCCTGACCCTG
>Ga0316202_10001587_pt1 | contig 17163 bp, 15 predicted proteins | sample 3monrhotite_MG_FD_204934 | JGI IMG/M metagenome (GOLD analysis project Ga0316202, IMG submission 204934) | Microbial mat bacterial communities from mineral coupon in-situ incubated in ocean water Damariscotta River, Maine, United States -... | ecosystem: Environmental > Aquatic > Marine >... | reverse complement strand
GACGACCCGGCCCGCTGGGAGCGCCAGGACGTCGTGTTCGATCAGCTTTGTCAGTTCGCTGATGCGGGCGACGATCGGGCGAAGCGCCGACACGTAGGCCAAGACGGCGTGACCATTCGCCGCTTCCACCAGCTCGCCAGCCACGCCGGACGGTGCGGCTCGCAGGCGCTCGAGGAGTTCGGTTGGGCTGCGGCGACCCGTGTAGCTTTGCTTGGCGATGAAGCGTGCCATGCGCTTCTCGCCGAGGCGCCGGGCGCTCCGAGGCGTCGGATAGCGCTCGAGGAAGGTGAGCGCGATCGGAGAGTCGACGTGGGCGAAGATCACAACGGCGCCGGCCCAGTAGCTTTCCAGGAGGCTCCGAAGCTTGTTGGCCAGCGCCACGCGCTCAGCTACCAAGTTGTCACGAGTCCGCACCAGCGCCCGCAGCGCACGGATTTCGTCCGACGGTGGGCGGAGCGCACGAAAGCGATGGCCGTCGGTGCGGAGGAGGTCGGCGAGGAGATACGCGTCACCCCGGTCGTCCTTGGCCCCGACCGTCGAGTAACGCGGGCGACTGGCCTTGACCACGTTGGGGTGGATCGGCACGAGGGTGAAGCCTGCCGCGACTATCGTGTCGGCAAGCAAGCCGTTGGGTCTCTCCAAAGCGATCTTCAGCTCGCTCCGGTTGGCCATTTTCGTCAGCCTGCGACAGAAAGCCGCGAGGCCGGCGGCGGTGTGTGGGACTGTCAGGTGGGCTCTTACGGCGCCTCGGGCGTCGAGAACGCACACCGCGTGCTCGTCCTTCGCCCAGTCAATGCCAACGGTCAAGGTCATTCGTATACTCCGGTTCTAAGGTGGTTGGAAGGCCTCTACCGGTCGCTCATAGACAGGCGCTCATTGCTCCGCGAGAGCCTGGCGCTACGTCCTGTAGCCGGTTGGGGCCTTCCGGCTTCTCTGGGGGGACGGGTCTCACCCTGGCTGTCGAGCAGCAAGCGACACAGGTCCTCCCCAGAGAGCCGAAAGACTAGTAGGACTCGATGCCGACACACCCTTCTGGAGAACGTCCCCGCAGCGAAGCCTGCTGACAAGGTTGCCCTATGAGCGACGCAGACCTCAGAGAGCTAGAGCGCAGGTTCCGCGAGACGGGCAGCGTCGACGACGAGGCCGCCTGGCTGCGGGCGCGGATTCAGGCGGGGGAGTTGAGTGAGGGGCGGCTGCGACTGGCGATCTACTTCGGGCACGCTGGCAGTAGCGACGTGCTGGACCAGGAGATACCCGTGATTGATCGCCTGTGGGACTGGGCAGACGGAGTCCCGCGCTCAGACGAGGCGGACCAACGAATCAAGCGGGCTCCCTCGGCCTTGTCTCAAGAGGCGTGCGTCCGGGCTGCCATCGCGGCAGCGCGGTTGGCCGTAGCAGCCCAGGGCAATCCGCCTCCGACACCCCTTGTCGCAGTCGAAGCAGCGGAAGCACTCCTGCACCGCCCTTGTGACGAGCACCTGGCCGCAGCTACCGAGGCGGGCGGCGCTGCTGAGGAGGTCGCAGACGACGATCTAAGGACAGCGAGTCCGCTGACGTTCCATGCTTGTCGCTCGGCAGCGGAAGCTTGCTTCACGGCCTACGGGTTCGTTCACCCAGACTTTGGGCTCCCGGGGTTGGGCATGGTCCTCTCCGTAGCTTCGGACGCTCTCGCGGGCTCTGAGGACGAGAGGCTTAGGGGAGCGATCTGCGACGAGATAATCCCCTGGGCGCTCGGCTACTCCGACCCTGTCCGCGAGCGCGTCGAGGCCCGACAGCGAGCCGAGGCTGCTGGTGGGTGACGCAGACCTCCGCGAGTTGGAGCGCAGGTTCCGCGAGACGGGCAGCGTGGAGGACGAGGCCGCGTATCTGCTGGAGCGCGTACGGGTGGGGGAGTTGGATCCCGCTCGACTCCGCATTGCGTCAGACCTCAGTGTTTCTGGCGTGGGCCCAACCTCGACACCAACGCCGAGCCTCGACGCAGGAGCCGAGGTTTGGATCAAGTACCTCCGCTGCTGGCCGCGAGAGGTCGCGCTGCGCCTGTGCGCCGCAGCCTGGACGGAAATGGAGTTGACCCGAGACTCGCCGGAGACACGAACCGCGCTCTACGCCCTGGAGGAGTGGCTGACCTGCCCGTGCGAGAAGCACGCCGCAGTCGTCGAGGAAGGGCGATTCGCTCTTCCGCTTGACCCTGAGTCTCCGTTCTTGGCTGTGAAGATCGCCATGCTGTTGGTGGACACTCCTTGGATAGTCGAAGGCGAGCGTCCAACGTCGGGCACCCTCGAAGCGGTTTGGGCACGCCTCCGATCCGAGCTACTGACCTGGGTCCTTGGCTACTCCGACCCTGTCCGCGAGCGCGTCGAAGCCCGACAGGGAAAGGAGTAGGCGTGGGCTGGTACTCAACTCGCACAGAAAGGGTGACCGCATGGATCTTTGGGCAGTGGCGGTGGCGGCGGCAGTTGGGCCTCTGCCCAGGCGCCAAACGCGCCTGGAAGACCGTGCGCCTTCTTCCCGACCTCAAGCGGTCCAGGCAAGGGTGGCTCGCATGTGGCGAGGTGTCGCTGCTGGAGTGGGATGGAGACAGTTACATGGGGCACCCCCACGACTCAACGCAGGGCCAGCCCTACCACTACTCCGAAGAATTCAGGAAGCGGTTCCCAGGTGTTGATCGGATGTTTGTCTTTCACATCATGCGGCAGGGGGACAGGCCAACTGGAGGCGGCCCAACGTTCACGATTGTCGTGAGCGCAGAGGCTCGAACCCTACTCGCCGTCTACGAGAGCGAGTGGGTCGCCTAGGAGCTTTCCCTGCCAGAGGTAGACCGAGCGACAGGAGTTGCCTCGCGTCGGAGCTTGCTCGAGTTGGGCTCCTGCCCGGCCGGAAAGGCGCCCCCTCGACCCATATCATGAGCCCATGTCCGAGCAGAGCTGCTACTACCTGATCACCTATCGCAGGCAGATCGTTGGCCCCAAGGCGCCGATCGTGCACTTCGTCAACGCGGTCATCGACCAAGATCCAGCCGAGTGGCTTCACCTGATGCTGATCCGGCACGACTCAGAGACCATCGTCCTCCTCTATGCCCACCGGCTAACCGCCGGCCAATACCAGCGCATGTCCCCACAGGTCAACAGCAAGAACCGGACGCGCAGCCTGCCGCGCCCCAAACCCAAGCCTGAGACTGAGAACCCTCATCGCCCCAGCCAGGACTCGCCCGAGGCCTGAGGTCGACCCGGTCTCGCCGGGCCCCAGGTGGCTCACGGGCAGCCGCGAGCCGGGGCCTTCACCAATACTTCTCGCTCGTGAACTGGCCCGGCTTGCGGGGCCGGTTCCGCGCCAAGCCCCGGGCCTCCAAGAGCGCTCGCAGGTCACGGATCATGCCGGGGTTCCCGCAGAGCAGGACGTGGCTCGCCTCCGCACTCAGCGACACCCCCGCCGCCGCTTCCAGCGCCCCGGACTCCAGCGCGTCGGTCAAGCGCCCTGCGAGAGCGCCCGCTTGCGGCGCCTCCCGGCTGACGACCCCGATCCAGCGCAGGTCGCGTCCGGCCTCCTCCGCGAGGGCTTGCAGCTCCTCGCCATAGGCCAGGTGTCCCCGCTCACGAACCCCGTGCACGACCACCACGGTCTCCGCCCGCTCCCAGACCTCGCCCGAACGAAGCATGCTCACGTAGGGCCCCAGGCCGGTCCCCGTCCCCACCAGCCACAGGTCCCGAGTCGGAGCCACGCGCTCCAGCACGAAGTGTCCCTGCGGGACTGTGTCGAGCAAGACCGTGTCGCCGATGCCGAGCTGAAAGAGCTTCGGCGTCAGGGCCCCGCCGGGGACCTCGACCAGGAAGGTCTCGGTCGGCTGCCCTGGGGCCGAGCTGAGGGAGTAGCTCCGCGCGATGTCAGGCGCCCCCGGCAGCGCCAGGCGCACGAACTGCCCCGGCTGAAAGTCTAGGGCCGGGCCGTCTAGACGCAGCGTTCTCAGCCCAGGGCCCCAGGTCTTCCAGTCGGCAATCCGGCGCGCTTCGAAGCTCACGCTAGGAGAATGCCACGCCGCCCTCGCTCGCGCCCGGCTCGCGGCGCGGGCTCAGCGCTGGGTCTTGGCACGAGCCAGCGCGCGCAGGCGCTCGAGCTCCGCTCGGACCTCTGGTGAGACCCCCTTGAGCTTGCCCAAGAGCTCGAAGCCTTGGATCTCGCTCTCGACCTGGCCCCACTGCTGCCGCGCCAGCTTGAGCCGCAGGCAGCTGAGCGTGACTTCCCAGAGACGCTCGCTCCGGAGGAAGGTCCCCCTCGGGAGGCGCGAGACCATTCCCAGATAGCCCGAGTCGCTGGCGCCGCGCACGAGGCCCAAGAGCTTGGCCAACACCTCCGAGAGGCCTCCGGGCTCGGTCAGGAGCCGGCGCTGGCCCGTCGCGTGAAAGCGCGCCCAGAGCGCGCCCTCGAGCGCCGTCAGGAGCTCCAGGTCACGCGCCTGAGTCAGCTCGAGGACCCTGACCTCGCTGTTGCGAACGAGCGCGTTGGGATCGCGACCCGGGATCAACACGAAGCGAGTGTCAGCAGCGGACGCCGTCTCCTTCTGGACCCAGACCTCCTGCTCCCCTCCGCGCTGGAGGATCAGGTGCCAGACCTTGACCTGGCGCGTCCGACCGTTCTCGACCTTGGGATAGGTCTCCTCGCTCTGGGTCCGAGCCACGAGGACGACGGGCTCAGAGGCACGCTGCCTGCGGGCCCGCAGGACCCCCCGCCGACACTCGGTCCGCAGCGCCGCGATCCCTGCCTCGCGATTCAGGCTCGCGAGCGCCAGCGCGCGGAGCCGCTCCAGCTTGGCCCTCGCCCTCGGAGATCCCGTCGCCTTGGCGCGAGCCAGCGCGGCCTCCGCGCTCTGGAGGGCCGGCTCCGCAGCCCCGCCCTCGCTGCAGACCCGCGCCAAGTAGCTCAGGACGTCGAGGCGAACGCCGCTCAGGGAGCCCTCTGGGCTCCGCGCGGCCTCGAGGTAGATCGCCGCGTAGCGCGCGGCGCGGCGGCGCGCCTCCCTCCGCTCAGCAGGCTGGCCGCTTTGGCTCGCGCGGGCCTCCCCCCAGCTGCGGAGACGACTGACCAGCTCGTAGGCGAAGCGGGCCCGAGCGTCGCCAACGCCGGGTCCGGCCGCGGCGAAGGCTCGCTCAGCCGCGTCCGCAGCCTGCGGCCCACCCTGGCCGAGGTAGGCCCTCGCTTGGAGCTGGCGCGCAGCGAAGGCCTCGCTCGCGCCCTGGAGCCGTGACTCGAAGGGCTCTAGGAGTTCGAGGACCTCGATCAGGTTGTTCAGGTCACCCTCGATCATGGCCAGGCGCCTCCGCGCACCAGCCTCCTCCTCGATCCAGCCCCTGGCTTCGGCGACCCGGACCGCCTCGCGGAGGTGCGTCCTGCTGCTCGCGAGGGCCCGAGGATCTCGCTGGCGCTCGGGCGGCTCGCGGTAGGCACGCCACGCGCTGCGACCGGCCTCGGTCAGGACCCTGACCCGGAGGCGTGAGTCTGCTTGTCCGCCAGCGACCGCTGCGTAGCCCTCTGCCGCTTGACTCCAGCGACCCGCTCGGCAGAGCTCGCCCAGCTCGGCCAAGCGCGTCCGGAGGGCGGCCTGGGGGGAGAGGAGCTGCCCCACAGAGGCCTCGACTCGGCGACGGAAGTCCCAGATCGTCCCGCCGGGCGGATTCCCGAGCTGCTTCCCGGCCCGCTTGAGCGCCGAGCTCGCGTAGCGGGCCGCGTCCATGGCAAAGGGGTGGTCTGGGAACTCGCGGCACACGAGCTCGTAGGCCAGGGCGGCCTCTAGGTAGCGCTCTTGCCCAAAGAGCTGGGCCCCGACCTCTCGCGCGGCTCTGGGAATCCAGCGCGCGCGCTCCTTGGGTGTTTGGGCGCGATAGAGGACACGTCGATAGCTGTGGAGCGAGCGCCCAGCCTCGCCTTGGGTCTGCTGTCCATACCCCGCGTAGAAGCAAGCAGCCGGCGTTCGCAGCACGCCCTCGCCGACTGCTGCCAACTCAGCGAGGGCCACACAACCTCGCGCCAAGGAGGCCTGGAGTGCGCCGACTCGTCTCGTGTCCGCGTTGGACGCTCCCTTCGCTGGGCTGGACTTGGGGTCTAGGGCTTCGAGGGCGCGGACGAGCTCGCGGACGCCCTCCTCGATCTCACCCCCCTCTACGCGCGCGCGTGCCCCCAGCGCCACGAGCTCGATGGAGCCAGGGAGGTCCCGCCAGCCCCGGCCATGAGGTCGCCCCTCGAGGCTCGCCACGACTTGGAGCGCCAGCCCGGGCTGGCCCCGCGCGATGAGGAGACGAGCCCGAAGGGTGTGGGCCTCGCGGCACACGCGGCGGAGGTGCTCACGGTCCCGGTCTACGGCCGCCCTCAGGGTGGCCCGCGCCTCGGCGTCCTGGTCCTTGCTCGCCCTCAAGACCGCCTTCGGTGAATACCACCAGTCGATTGCGCAAAGGTCCTCTGCCAGCTCGAGGGCCTGTCTGGGGTCGCTCGAGGCGAGGCTCTCCACCAAGCCCAAGAATGCGAAGTGGCGCAGCCACTCGTTCTCGGCGGGCTCCACCTCGCGGCCCGCCTCTACGCCTCCCTCGGTCAGCGCCCGGAAGGCCGCCAGCGCACGCTCCTCCTGGTCTTCCTCCCCGCTCTTGGCGCGGAGGAGCGCGATCCGCGCCACGAGGTAGCGAGCGCGATCCCGGATCAAGCGGGTCTGGCCCTCGCCGGATACAGGGTCGAAGGCGAGGCTGCGCGCGGCCTGTGCCAACGCGGCCAACTCGCCAGGCTCGGGCGCTCTGGCCTGGAGCGCGCCGAAGCGCTCCTCGAGAGCCCTGATCTCGGCCCCGGCGGACGAGCTGGGCTTCGCCGGGGCGGGCGGCTTTGGATCGGCCTGGGCGAACCCTAGGGAGGCCACGGGTCCCAGCAGGAGCGCTCCCACGAGAAGGAGCGGGGCCGAAGAGCGAGAGGGTGCAGCGAAGGAGTCGTTCATGCTCCCTCTACCCAGACCTGCCGGGCAGAGTTCCCGCCTCCGGGTTTCGCCCTAGACCTCCGGCTCCAGGTCTGGGTCTTCCTCGTCCGTCGAAGACACCTTCCGGGAGCGCTCGGACGCCTCGCGGAGCGCCAGGGCGAGGTCCTCCTCTGCGATCCGCGTTGCCCACTCGGGGATCAGGAGCTGGAGTTCCTTCAGGGCCCGGCGAGCGCGCCGAGTGCCCTCCAGCCCGTCGGGTGCTTCCTCGGCCCGCAGGCGAATCCGCGTCAGGACCGACTCCAGCACCACTCGGGCCGGGCCCGAGCGCTGGGAGATCGCGCGCAAGTCGCCCGCCTGCAAGGCCCCCTCGGCCACGAGGCGCTCGACGACTCGGCTCAAGCGAGCGCCCGGCGAATCGCGAACCACGCTCCGAGCGCTCTCCAAGAGGCGCTTGAGGTGAGGGCGAGACTGGCTGGAGCGCGCCAGGGCCGCGCTGAGGACCGCGTGCGCGTCGCGGAGGAGACGAGCGCGCTGAGGACCCCGAGCCGCAGGGGCCAACAGGACTTCGTCCACTAGGTCCTCGAAGAGACTGGACCAGTGCTCACCGAGGGCCAGGCGCGAGCGAACTCTCCGAGGCGCGTTCGCAGGCACCAGCTCCAGGTTCGCGAGACCGACGACCGCCGCCTGGAATCGCTGACCCAAGTCCTCGCGTCGGTTGGCGCCGAGCTGGTGCTGGACGCGCTCGATCGCTCGCTCGAGGGGATCGTGGACGCCGCTCGCGTCGCGCAGGACCCGCTCGCGAATACTCGCTAGCTCTCGGCTGAGGCTCGCCATGTCGGGGAAGCGCAAGCTCGGCTCGTCCTCCACGCAGCGCAGGACGAGGTCGGCGGCTTGGGCCGGGAGGTATCGCTCTCGAATCACGCGCGGAGAGCGCCCGGTCAGGAGCCGATAGAGGGTCGCGCCGAGGCCGTAGACGTCCGCCCGGGCGTCGACCTGGTGGGCCGAGCCGAGCTGCTCGGGAGCCATGTAGCTCGGGGTCCCGAGGATCGCTCCGCTGGGCGTAATGCTGAGCTGGGCCTCGGCGATCAAGGCCAGCCCGAAGTCGGTCAGCCGGGCGCGACCCTCGGAGTCGAGGAGAATATTGCTGGGCTTCACGTCTCGGTGGATCAGTCCCCTTTGGTGGGCGTGGGAGAGGGCGGCGGCGACCTCGAGGCCCAGCGTCAAGGCTTGCTCCAGCGGAAGTCGTCCTTCGGCGACGACGAGGCGTTCGAGGTCCGTGCCCTCGACGAGCTCAAGGATCAGGGCTAAGGGTGCCTCCGGATCCCCGGGCTCCGCCGACTCACCTACCACGCGGTGCAGGCGCACGATCCCTGGGTGATCGAGGCTCGCGATGGCGGCCGCTTCCTGGAGAAAGCGCAGGCGGTCTATGGGCTTGCGGAGCCGCTTGATGGCGACGAAGGCCCCCGTCGAGCGCTCGCGGGCCCGAGTCACGACGCCCGCGCCGCCGGTGCCTATGACCTCGAGGTCCTCGTAGTTCTCGAGGACCTCTGGCGGCGGCGCCTCCCCGCGCTCCCCCGGAGCCAGGCTGTGTTCGAGCCGCTGGTCCACCTGCTCTTCAAGCTCGAGGTCCGGAGCTGAGGCCTCGACGGTGGGGGTCGACGCGCGGGGTGGGAGGACGACCCGAGGGGTCGGGAGCGACTGGGTGGAGTCGTTTGACTCCTCCTGCCGCGGGCGTCGGACTAGCTCCTCTTCAGCCACACCTCCAGCGTAGCGGCGCCGTGCAGAACCCGGGGGGTGGAATTCGGGTCCTACTCTTTGGCCGCAGCCAAGCTGAGCTTGTAGAGCTCGGCGTCTTGACAGTCTCCGATGACCCGGTGGACCTCCTCGAAGGGAGTCGAAGCGTCGACGCGGAGGTTCACGCGGAGCGTGCTCGGCCCGAGCCCGAGGCCCTGACTCGGCTCTCGAGGAGCGCGGGCGGCTTCGAGGTCAAGGAGGCCGCGCAGCGTCGGCAGGCCGCTTGGCTTGGCGCCGCCGGGGCGCTGGCCTGCGGTGTAGGCGCTCCCGCCCACCTTGACCAGGCCTGAGCCGACGACGTTCAGCTGGAGGATCTCAGAGCCGGGCTCGGCATCATGAGCTTGATCCGCCGGCGCCAGGGTGACCTCCTCCAAGCTGAGGTCCGAGAGCTCGCTCACGACCAGGAAGAACACGATCAGGTTGAACACCAGGTCGATCATGGGGGTCATGTCAGTGCTGTAAGGGTCCGCTTCAGCAGCGCGTTTGCGTCGCATGGCTCACCTCCTCTTGCTTCCTCTACCCAAGCCAGCGCCCGCGAGTTCCCGGGTAGGCTGTTCCGCCTCAGGAGGCCTCATGCACCGCCCCGCACTCATCTCGCTCCTCGTCGCCGGAACCTTGGTCGGATTCGGAGCGCCCTGCGCTGCCCAAGACGCCCCAAGCAGCCGACCGGCCAGCCCAACCCGCTCGTTGAAGTGGTCCATGCCCGAGGGCTGGATCGCTAAGCCCCCCAGCTCGCGGATGCGAGCCCTCGAGGTCGAGGTCCCAGGTGGCCTCAAGCTCGTGATCTATCACTTCGGAAAAGGTCGCGGCGGGACTCCTCAGGCCAACCTCGACCGCTGGCTCGGCCAGATCAAGCCAGCCGGAGGGCAGAAGGCGGGCGAGGTCGCGCGCCGCAGCTTGCGTCTCCAGCACCGGCTCGTGATCCAAACCCTCGACGTCAGCGGGACCTACGTAGCCGAGACCGCGCCGGGCTCAGGCAAGTTCGTCAACGAGCCGGGCCAGAGGCTCTTGGCGGCGGTCGTCAGCGGCGGCGACGGCCCCTACTTCGTGAAGCTCACAGGCGCGGCCAAGGCCGTCGAGGCCGAGACCAAGCGCTACTACGAGTTCCTGGCCTCGCTCAACATGGGCAGCCGCCTCGGCCTCGTGATCACGCCGGGAGAGGGCTGGACCGCGGCGCCTCCGACCAACCGCATGCGCTGCGCCCAGGTCGAGCTCCCAGGCCAGCTCTCGCTCGTCGTCTACTTCTTCGGCAAGGGCTCGGGCGGCGGCGTCGAGGCCAACTTCGATCGCTGGCTGGGACAGCTCAACGGCCCCGAGGGAGGACCCGTCGAAGGCAAGCGCGGCAAGGTCGAGGCCAACGGGCTCGTGATCCACACCTTGGACGCGACCGGGACCTACCTCGCCGGTATGCCCGGCCAAGACAAGGTCGCCAAGAAGAACCACCGCCTCCTCGGCGCCGTGGTCGTGGGCGCAGGCGGCCCCTACTTCCTCAAGCTGGTCGGACCCGCTGCCGCGATCGCCAAGCAGGAGAAGGCCTACCAGACCTTCCTCCGCCAGGGCCTGACGCCACTCCCTCAGTGAGACCCGAGCTCCAGTAATGCAACCCGATCGCCCGAGCAGCACCGCAGAGATGGTCGCGTCCTGGCGGGCCCTCGAGACCCTGCTCCCCGAGGGGTCGCGGATCCTCGACGACCCGCACGCGCGAGCCTTCCTGGGTCCCGCTCGCGCGCGCTTGGTCGACACCGCCGAGCGGCTCCCGGCGCGGATGTTCCAGTCCCTCTACCGGAGGATCGACCGCGGCCTGGGGGGAGTCCTGAGCTTCGTCGTGGCGCGACACCGCGCGATGGACGACCTGATCCGCGGCCTGCACCAGCCCACGGAGCAGCTCGTGCTCCTAGGCTCTGGCTATGACGCTCGCCCCAAGCGGCTCTGGGCCGAGCTGGCTGGGGCCACGGTGTTCGAGGTCGACCACCCAGCGACGGCGCGGCGGAGAGCCGAACGCCTAGACGCTGCCTTCGGCGAGGGCCCGGTCGCCAAGCGGGTCCCGGTCGTAGTCGACTTCGAGCGCGACGACCTCGCCGCCGCCCTCCTGGGCGCTGGCCTCGACCCCGCGCGGCGAACGGTCTGGCTCTGGGAGGGCGTCACCATGTATCTCGAGGAGCCCGCGATCCGCGCCACGCTGCGCTTGATCGCCAGCCTCTCGTCTCCTGGCGCGCTCCTCTGCTTCGACGTGTGGTGTCCACCCCAAAGCGGCGTCCAGGCCTTGGCCTTCCGCGAAGTCCCGAACCTCGCGATGCAGCTCCTCTACTCAGAGCCGCTCCGCTGGGGTCCAGCCAAGGACGCCCTCGAGCCCCTCCTTCGCGAGGAGGGCCTGGCTCTCATAGAGCTCACGACCAACGCCGAGCTCGGCGAGCGCTACGGCCTTCGCCGCCGACCTTGGCTCGAGGCCAGCCACATGAACCTCTGCGTGGCCGAGGTCGACCGCCCCGTCTAGAGATCGCCAGACCCAGCGCCCACAAACGAAAACAGCGCCGCGGGTGCGGCGCTGTGTAGTGCTTAAAGGCGATCCCGGTTCGGCGCCCCAGGTGGCTGGGGCCGAGTCCAAACTTCTGAGTGGGCCTCGCGGAGGGTCATGCGGGAGACGCTGGAGCGCTCGAGGTGACGGTGACGGATCATGGTGTCTTCCTCTCTCGGCGGCTAGAAGCCGGCCGGTCCTTGCAGGTTCTCGGCTTCGCCCTCGTCAGCGTTGACGTAGTCGCGAAGGTCGCTTGGCTCCATCCCGACCAGGAGGCCCTCAACGAAGCGACGACGGATATCAGACAAACGATCGTTCACAGCAGACCTCCTTGGTGGTTGTTCTCCTATCGACCCCGGTTCTGGGTGGCTTGAGCATTTTTCTCCGGACTTTCTCGAACTTCTCGGGGCACCCCAGCGGAGGCAGGGTCACCCCTCCTGCGGCATACTGCTCCCGGGGAGGACCCGAGTGCACAAGATCTGTCCCGCCTGCCGATTCGATCGCTGCGACGAGACCGCTACGCGCTGTCGTCAATGCGGCGCTGAGTTCCCGGACGAGGACCTCAAGGACGAGGTGCACCACTCCTTGGCCGCAGCCTGGTTCCACTACCTCCAGGTCCCTGATCTAGGGACCCTCGAGTTGACCCCGGGACGCGCCTTCCTCCTTGGCAACGACGCCCGCTCGGACCTCCTCCTCAAGCGCTGCCCGGACAAGGAGGCCGCGCGCATCTACTGGAGCGACGGGTTCGAGTCGGCCACCATCGAGCCAAACAAGGGCAGCAAGTGGACCGTCAAGGTCGACGGCGTGTTCCAAGGCAAGACCCGGACCCTTCAAGGCGGGGAAGAGGTCTCCTTGGGACCTCTGCACTTCAAGTATCTCAAGCGAGGGACCGCCATTGAAGGCGCCCGCAAGCTGAACCGCCGCAGCAAGGCCCCGCCCGGCGCCTCGACCGCGGCCCGGGGAGGCGGAGTCCGTGGTCCCGGCTCTAACAAGGGCGCCGCCCTCGAGCCCAACGTGCGCTCGATAAGGCCGACCTCGGCCAAGCCCACCAAGAAGACCTCGGCGCCGCCGGCCGCGGTGGCTCGGAAGCTCGAGAAAGACAAGGGCTACGCGACCCTGCGGGTCGCGACCCCGCGCGCGAAGGGCTGGATCGCGGTCATGTCCGGCGCCCCCAAGCACGCCTCTTTCGGCGACCTCAAGGGGCTCAAGGCCCTGGTGACCATTCTCCGCCTCGGACCCTGCCGCGTCGAGATCGAGGAGGGGCTCCCCAAGCGCGGGGCTGCCCACGAGGCCATAGAGAACGTGACCTTCAGCGGCGTCCTCGCCAAACTAAAAGCCCGTGGCAAGCCCGCCCCGCGCGCCCGCGCCCAGGCCCCCCGCCCTGGGGCGCGCCCTGCCCGTCCGGGCGGGAAACCCAAGCCGCGCGGGCGCGGTCCAGGAGGGGGCGCCCGGCGCCCCGGACGATAGGAGTTCGCACGTGACCGACGTAGTCCTCGGCGCGCGGGTGGTCTGCCTCCGCTCGCTTCAAGCCCCAGCAATCGACCCAGACGCCTTCGCGCGGGCTGGCCTCGAGCTGGCCGACCTCGCGCTCCCCAGCGGCGACGAGCAGACCCTGAGTCACCTCGTCCAGGCCCTGGCCAGCGGGTGCACCTCCCTCGTGCTCGACCTCGAAGAGCGGGAGATCGCCGAACGTCTCCGCAAGACGGCCGGCGCTGAACTCCCCGCCGTCTACGCCTCGCAAGCGACCCTGATTCACAACACGGCGCTGACCCTCTCGGCCCTGCGGGCGCGGCGAGTCGACCTCGAGGCAGCCCGACTCGCCATTGGCGGCGTCGAGGCGACCCTGGTCGGTGAGGCGCTCCAGGCGCTGGGGGTGGCCCCCGAGCAGATTCAGCCCCTGGCCGAGGACCTCCAGTCCCTCCCCGAGGTCGACCTGATCCTCTGCTCGGACGAGCTCCTGGCCGGGCTCCCGCCAGAGCCCGAGGCCGAAGCTCTCCCTGAGGGCAGCCCTCAGAAGCCCGCTCCCGCCACTCAGCGCCTGAACGAACCCAAGCCCCCAGCCCCCCCGACCCGGCTCGCGCTCCCGATTCGCGACCCCGGCCGGGTCCTGCCCGCCTTGGCGCGGGCCGCGACCGACACCGGTCGGATCCTCGACTTCCAAGGCTGCGTGGCCGTGGCTCGGGCCCTGGTCGACCTGTCTCGCGGCGACGGATCTCTTCCTGAGCCCGACGACCTGCGTCTCTTGCCGACCCTGGCCTCGGTCGCGGCCGAGGCCGGTCGCCTCGCAGGCCTCGAAGAAGGTGCGGAGCCCGAGGCGGCGCCCGAGTTCGACCCCGTCCCCTATCGCGAAGCCCTCGAGGGCGTCCAGAGCCCCCTCCGGCGCTCGCTAGCCGGCGCCGTGGAGCGCGCCCGCAAGAGCTCGCGCCGCCTGGTGATCCTCGACGCCGAGGACCCCGAGGCCCTCTTGGCGGCTCGTCTCTTGGCTCAACAGCAGCTCGCCGAGCCCCTCCTCCTCGGCGACCTGTTCAAGCTCGAGACCCGGGCCCATGAGCTCGGGTTCTCGCTCCGCGGCCTCGACGTGCACAACCCGCAGCGCGACAAGCTCCGCGAGCCCTACGCCCAGGCCCTGCACGAGGTCCTCGGCGAGGAGCTGGCCCTCGACCTCGACGAGGCCCGACGCTGGGTCGGCGACCCTCAGGTCTTCGCGGCCCTGACCGTGGCCCGCGGCGAAGCCGAAGGCGTCCTGGGTCTGGCCCGCCGAGACCGGGGCCTCCAGCCCCTGGAGCGGGCCCTGGCGATCCTGCCTCAGCGCGCCAAGGGCTCGGGCGACCGGAAGTCCGGTCTCCACGTCATCGCACGTCGCGATCGGACCTTCGTCCTGAGCGACACCTTGGGCCCGAGAGATCCCACCAGTGAAGAGGTCGCGGACGCGGCCCTCGACGCCGCGAACTTCGTCGAGCACATCCTGGGCGAGACCCCGCGCGTCGCTATCGTCGCTGGCGCGACCTACGGCGCACGCAGCGACGTCGCCCTCGAGCGCCTCCGGCGCGCCCGCGACCTGGCCCGAGTCCGACAGCCCGGCCTCATCGTGGACGGACCGCTCCGGGCCGAGGTCGCGCTAGACGGCGAAGTCCAGGCCGCGCGCTACCCCGCCTGTGCTCTGCAAGGCGAGCCGGCCAACGTCCTCGTGGTCCCCGGTCGCGCCGCCGCTCGAATCGCCCTCGACCTCCTGACCTCGGTCGCGGGGGCCGAGAGCGCCGGTCCCTTCGTCTGGAGCCTGCGCCACCCGCTCGGCTTCGCGCCCCTGGGCGCCAAGGCCGAGACCCTGGTCCACACCGCCCTGATCACCGCGGCCCTCGCCATCCAGGCCGACCTCCAGCACAAGGGCGAGGAAGCCAGCCCTCTGCGCGAAGCCCTCGAGCGGGCCGTCAAGCTCGCTAAGGAAGCCGAGGAGGCTGAGGAGGCCGCCGCGGCTGCAGAGGGCGAAGTCGACCCCGAGGCGGAGGCCAAAGCCGAAGCCCTCCTCCCCGCAGCCGTCGCAGCACACGCTGAAGGCAGCGAGGAGGCTGAGGAGGCTCCAACCGAGACCGGGAGCGCAGAAGAGCTGCCGGAGCCGGCTCAAGGCAGCGCCGACCCTCTCGCAGACGAGAGCGCGAATGCTCTCGCCGGAGACAGCGCTCAAGACGACGCGGACCCAGCCGAAGAGGAAGGCGCCGATTCGGAAGAGGCCTCCGAGCAAGAGGCCGGCGCCGACGCGCCCGACGAGGACCCAGCGTCCCCCGACGACGTTCCAGACCCAGGCGCCAGCGAAGCTCCGCCTGAGGCAGGGGCCGCTCCGGCGCGACGAGGTCCAACGCCTGAGGAGCGCGCCCGGCAGCAAGAGCAGCTTCGTCGCGCGCGGGCCCAGCGCGCCGCCCAAGGCAAGCGCCCCCAGCAGCAGCGTCCGGGTCCTGGACGGCAACAGCAGCCGAAGTCCAAGGCGGAGGCAGAAGCGCTGGCGCGTCGGCGCGCCGCCCGCCGGGCCCGCGAAGAGGCTGCCGCCAAGCGGCCTAAGGGCCCTCCGGCTTAGGAGCCGGGTCTGGGCTGACCGAGACCGCGCGCAGCGAGAGCGCCAGGTAGGGAAGCCCCAGGGCCAGGGTCCACCCCCAAAGCCAGGGGTCTCGAACTCTCCAGGCCAAGAGCACGAAGAAAAACCCTGCCCCCGGGGCCCGCAGCCAGAGCGCTCCGCGCTCGGCTCGGGGCCCCCGCGCCAAAGCGACGAGGGCTAGGACACTGAGGGGAGCCACGAGGGCTAGGGCGATCGTCTCGGCCGGAGCCGGGAGGAGTCGCAGACCACACCACCAGATCGCGAGCAAGGGGACGTGGACCCAAAGTCCTGCCAGGACAACTCCTAGAGCCCAGGGCCAGCGGGTCTGCCCCTCGTGGCGGGCTCGCTCCAAGCGGCCTAGAGCGAAGGCGGCCCAAAGCGCGAACAGACTCCACCCCAGGACGCCAACGAGGGGCACTTGGAAGGGCCCAGGTTCACTCCAGCTCCAGAGCCCGACGGCGACCGCTATCGGCTCGATCAGGCTGGCGTCGGCGAGGACGAGGAGCGCGCAGAGCACGACGCTCCGAGTGGGTGAGAGGGAGCGCGCCAGCTCCCAGGCCGAGTGGATCACGACGGGCCAGGTCAGGACGACCACGAGGGGGACCACGTCCAGCCACAGCCGCCAGGGGCCACCCTCGCTCGGGAGGGCGTAGCGGTAGAAGCCGTAGCCGCGCACGCAGGAGGCCTCGCCGATCCAGGCCGCGCAGGCCAAGAGCCCCAGGCGGAGCGCGACGGCGCCGCGATCCTCAGCACCTCTCAGGCGAAGCACGAGGTAGAGGGCCACGATCCCAAAGCAGAGCGGCTCGATCAGGGGCATGGCCAGCCTCTAGAAGGGACGATCGAGGGGCAGGCCCACGAACACCCACCCGTGATAGAGCGCGAGCTGAAGCGCGCCCAGCCAGGTCAGGCCAACGCAGTCTGCAGACGTGATCCCGCGCGCTACGGCCCGGCGATAGAGGAAGAACTGGAGGACCGGCGCTAGGAGCATCACGAAGAGACGCCAGGGGACGTAACCGGCGGCGTAGGCCCCGATCAGGATCAGGAGCGAGCCGCCTATCAGGCCGTTGACGATCCGCAGCGAGACCGCCTCGCCGTGGACGACGGGGAAGGTCTTGACCTCGGCTAGGGCGTCGCCGGGCGCGTCGCGGAGGTCGTAGATCACCTCGTAGCTGAGCTCGAAGAGGAGGAAGAACCCGGCCACGGCCGCGACGGTGGCCCAGCTCACGTCCGCTGCCAAGACGCCGCCTGCGGCAGCGATGGGGTAGCCGAAGCTCGTGATGAGGAAGATCACGCCGGACGCGAGGTTCTTGCACCCGTAGAGCTCTTTGAAGCGGTTTTTTCCAGGCAGGAGGCGGAAGTTGTAGGGGAAGCCAATGGCGTGACAGGCCAGGCGCCAGGGCGTCAAGGCGGGCATTAGCAAGTGCGTGGCTAGGAGCGACCCCAGGAGCACGGCCCAGCACAGGCCGGAGAACGCCCGCGGATGTCGGGCAGCGACGTCGGCGCCGAGGATCCCGTTGGCGGCGTCCTCCTCGAGGTCCGCCACGCGGTTCATGAGGTTGATCACGAACCAGTCCGCGGCGCAGGCAGCCACAGGCAGCCACCACCAGCGGCCAGGTCCCCAGGCTCCAGTCAGGGCCCAGCCAAAGACCGAGGTCGCGAGGCAGGCTATGGCCACGATGTGGAGGCGGACCAAGCTGGCCGAGACGGCGAAGAGCCCTCGCAGCCCGCCTCGGCTGGGGTCCGTCTCAGCTTCGCTCGAGGGAGAGGGGGGGCTAGTTGGAGGGGAGTCGCTCATGGACGGTCACACCAAGCGCTCGCGGC
>Ga0316202_10001586_pt1 | contig 17165 bp, 17 predicted proteins | sample 3monrhotite_MG_FD_204934 | JGI IMG/M metagenome (GOLD analysis project Ga0316202, IMG submission 204934) | Microbial mat bacterial communities from mineral coupon in-situ incubated in ocean water Damariscotta River, Maine, United States -... | ecosystem: Environmental > Aquatic > Marine >... | reverse complement strand
CCTTATGAATACAAACGGTATCATTTTCAGACATCACACGGTCATCTTCCTTCAAATTTTCCCACGCTATAAGCTCAATCACCAGCCGCACGCGCTTGGTGTCTGTAATTGCTGCAGCGCCATACAAATCACGAATATTCACCACACCCAAGCCTCGTAACTCCATATGATAACGCAAAGCCTCAGGGCTGTGTCCTACCAAGATACCAGGGCTAGAACGTACCACCTCAACCATATCATCGGCAATCAAACGATGGCCTCGTGAAATCAACTCCAAGCCAATTTCACTTTTACCAATCCCACTCGCGCCCGTTAGCAATACACCCAAGCCGTAAATATCCATATAGACACCATGCTGCCATGATTTGGGAGCCAATCGCTTCGATAGAAACAACAGCATGTCGGTCATAAATGTAGATGATGCCAATTCAGACACAAACAACGGTGTTTGCGTACGCTCTGCGGCATCACGGATAATGGTGGGGGGCTCAATACCCCGGGTAATCACAACACCTGCAAGATTTAACTCAAAAACAGCATCGACCGCTTTCTTTTGCACAATGGGTGGTTTGGTGGAGAGGTAATGCAGCTCTGTTTGTCCAATCACCTGCAAACGGTAATCATTCAAGTTTTCTAAAAATCCAGCAAAAGCTAAGGAGGGTTTTTGCATACGCGGATGATCAATATATCGATGTAAGCCCTGTTCACCAGTAATCAAACGCATCCGCATGGCCTCGCCTTGTTCGGCAAAGATCTCACCCAGCGTAATGCGAGGGGTTTTACTCATCGAATAAAATAAAACTCATAATAATTGCATACCGGAAAACAAGTTACTCATGGCTTTCATATCGCTAACCGCCATAATAGACTCACGAAACTCAGGCTTCTGCAATAAACGAGCCAGTTTTGCCAATAACTCTAAATGTTGCCCATCTTCATCATCTGGCACCAATAACATCACTACAATATAAACTGGCTGACCATCGATGGCATCAAAATTAATGCCTTCTGGATGCCTAGCCATAGCGATTACGGGTTCAGCCAAATCAGGCATGCGGCTATGGGGTATTGCTACCCCATGGCCAATACCTGTACTTCCCAAATGCTCTCGTGCCATAATGAGTTCCAGTACCTGATCAGGGTCCATAGCTGATAACAGCCCCGCTATTTCAGTAATCAGTGCGCGTTTACTACATGCAGTAGAGCTAAGTAATATGTGCTCGACTGGAATCATTACGTCAGTATTCATCGTTATGCAGCTTCTGGCTCAATCCAGTTCAATGAACCATCCGAGCGGCGATATAAGGCATTCAATGTGTCTGTCTCAGCATTGGTAAACATCAGCACTGTTTTATTCTCAGCCAATTCCATCTGCATCACAGCTTCATCCACACTCATGGTATGCGCCTGAATATTTTCATGATTCACGACTTCTGGCGCATGGGTTTCAGACAACTCTTCTTGACCTTGACCCATATCAATCACACGGTGAGAAACTTTAATTTCTCGTCCCTTACGTTGGCCATGATTGGACATATGTTTACGTAATTTCGCACGGTAACGTTTTAACTGGCGATTCAATTTATCCATCACGCCATCAATGGATGCGTACATATCATCTGTTTCATGCGAGCCATGAATATTGATACCATTGGCTTGCATATTCACTTCGCAACGCTGGCGAATCTTTTCAACCGACAAAACAACATGAACATCTACAACATGATCAAATGAATGCTTCAGGTGCTGCAACTTCTCATCCACATAAGCCTTCAAAGGATCCGTGAGTTCTACATGCCGTCCTGTAATGGATACTTGCATATTTGTTACCTCCGTACTTGCGATGTACGTGCTAAAGCAGCACGTTTTCTTTGACTGCTCGATGGCAGCCCAAGTTGTTCACGATACTTGGCTACGGTGCGTCTGGCAATCTCTATACCTTCTGCAATTAAACGGTCCGCAACAGCTTGATCTGAAATCGGCTTTCCTGTTGGCTCTGATTGAATCAATGTTTTTACCCGTTGCTGCACGCGATGTACTGAAATCATACCACCACCACGCATAGGCAGGCCTGATGAAAAGAAACGCCGCATCTCAATAAGCCCTAATGGTGTGTGTGCATATTTCCCGTTGGTCACGCGAGAAATCGTCGATTCATGCAAACCAACCTGCTCGGCAACATCTTGTAATGTAAGTGGTTTAAGGCCAAGAATCCCGTGTTCCAAGAAAGCCTTCTGACACTGAGCAAGGCACATCCCAACTTTCATTAGGGTCTCACTACGCTGATCCAAGGCATACATCAGCCACTTGGCTTCCTGTGCAGCAGCACTCATAAACTCTTGGTCCTTACCACTCCACTGATGGCCCTTCCACTGCTCGCTCATGCGCACGCCGCGCCAGCCAGATTTAGGAACTTCCACTTCAATTTCACCGCTATTAAGCCTGCGAAATATAATTTCAGGACGCACATAAATATTTGGCTCACCGCGCAACCCATGCCCAGGAAAAGGATCCAAACGCCGCATGCGTTGACGCGCTTGTAGTAAGTCTTCTTGCGTACAATCAGCTTTATTCGCCAAGCTGACATCATCTTCCAGCAAATTTTCCGAGAAATGCAATAATAATCGACGAGCAATTTTTGCAGGCTGATCATCTCCCGCCAATTGCAGCATCAAACATTCAGTTAAATCACGCGAACCGATACCAGCAGGCTCCAATTCTTGAACCACCTGCTCCAATACATCAATGACTTGCGCCGTTGTAGCACCCGTCTGCTTGGCAAGCTCAGAAGGGTCTGAGCGGAAATATCCATCATCATCCAATGAGTCAACCAAGGCATGGGCTATCTCACGCTCACGCTCTTGCATGGGCTGGCAATTAATCTGTTCATGTAAGGATTCACCAAGATTCAGCTCTTCATGCCATTGCTGATCACTATCCAACAAATTTTCACTACTTGAAGCCACATGAGATGATTCCCAGTGACCATCGTCCTGCCGCCACTCTTGCTCATCTGTGCGTGTCTCTGATACCGCAGCATCATTTTTTTCTGCCGCCAAATCTTGCTCTTGTATATTGGCATCAATCTCCAATAAGGGATTGCTTTCCAAGCAATCTTCAAGATACGTTTCAAGCTCCACCGAGCTCATCGCCAAAACTTTTAAACTTTGTGTTAGCTGTGGTGTTAGGGCAAGGCGCTGCCCCAGCTTCTGAGATAAATTCGTACTTATCGGAGCGCCTGCCACTACGACAAATTCTCATTCATCTGGGGGCATAAAACACCTGTGATGTTAGCAATAAAATAAATCATATGCATCATGATTTATAGCGGTTTTTCCGCTTATCAGCAAGGTATATTTTATAACTTGAAATACTCAATCAGCCATTTTCTTTATTTTGCAAAGGCTTCAGCATCTCTGCCAATTCGCCATTGGCGTGCATTTCATTAATAATATCACAACCACCAACGAACTCACCTTTGATATAAAGCTGCGGAATAGTCGGCCAATCAGCATATTCCTTGATACCTTGACGCACTGCTGCATCCAACAATACATTCACTGCTGCATATGGCACATCATAAGAGCCAACAATGCTAGACACCTGCTGTGAAAAGCCACACTGTGGCATTTGCGGCGTCCCCTTCATAAACAACACCACATCATTACCTTTTACTACACCATCAATTTGATCCACTACTACATCACTCATCATCACTCCGTTTCACTCTTTTATTCAGATCTCGTTTTCAATGCCAGCGCATGAACTGCGGCACGCATATTGTCGCCTAAAGCTGCATACACCATCTTGTGCTGAGCAATGCGCGTCTTACCTGCAAAGCTGGCTGACACCACTTCCATCTCAAAGTGATCATCGCCCGAATAACACGAAACATGAACATTCGCATCAGGCATCGCCTCAAGAATCAATGCTTTTAGTGTGTCAGGGTGGATTGCTTCAGTCATAAGTAACCTGTCTTCTTTATATAGAAATGGTGGGCTCACTAGGACTCGAACCTAGAACCAACCGGTTATGAGCCGGTTGCGCTAACCAATTGCGCCATGAGCCCGCATGGGGAGCGCGCAAGCTAGTCAGGCAAACCATACATGGCAATGTATGAACAATCACTTTACCATCCGCCCATGAATCCGACAACTTTTTCCGAACTAAATCTTCCAAAAACTTTACTGCAAGGCATTGATGAACTTGGCTACACCGAGCTTACCCCTGTTCAGCAAATCGCTTTGCCAATAACCTTAAAGGGAAAAGATGTTGCGGGGCAAGGGCGAACAGGCACTGGCAAAACAGCCACATTCTTAATTACCATCTTCAATCATTTACTGTCCAAGCCTGCCAAGCAGGGAAGAACAGGCCAGCACCCACGTGCTGTGATTATTGCGCCAACCCGTGAGCTGGTCATTCAAATTGGTGAAGATGCCAAAAAACTTGCCAAGCATACGGACTTAAAACTGCACACAGTCTATGGCGGTGTAGATTATGAAAAGCAGCGCAAGGCATTTGAAGATGGCGTGGATGTACTCATTGGTACGCCTGGTCGCTTGATCGATTATCTGAAAAAAAATTGTTATAGCCTAAATCGCACTGAAATCATGGTTTTAGATGAAGCCGACCGCATGTTTGACCTTGGTTTTATCAAAGACATTCGCTTTATGTTGCGTCGCCTACCCAAATACAACGAACGCCAATCACTTTTATTCTCAGCTACCTTATCCCATCGAGTGATGGAATTGGCATACGAGCATATGAACAACCCTGAAAAATTACGTGCTGAAGAAGGCGAAGTGACAGCATCGGGCATCACAGAATCGCTTTATCACACAGCTATGGAGGATAAGGTTCCACTACTTATCCACTTGTTACGCCAAGATAATGTTGAACGTGGAATTATCTTCATCAATGAAAAACGTGATGGCGAGCGTGTTGCGCGTCAACTGGCTCGTTACGGCTTCAAGGTTGGCATTCTTTCTGGTGATGTGCGTCAGAAGAAACGCATGCGTATCTTAGAAGATTTTTCACAAGCCAAGCTACATCTACTGGTCGCTACAGATGTCGCTAGTCGAGGCATTCATATCGATGGTGTCACACATGTATTCAACTATGATTTACCCGATGATGCCGAAAACTATGTACATCGCATCGGGCGCACTGCTCGTGCAGGCAGCACAGGCAATGCCGTATCTTTCGCCTGTGAACGATTTTGCTTCGGCCTGCCAGATATTGAAGTATATATTAAACGCAGCATTCCCGTTGAAGGCATACCAGAAACAGCACTTAACATAGGCAAACCAACACACCCCGAAGCCACGGCTGAAGGACTAAAAAGCGAAGATCGCGCCACGCAACACAATAAGAAGCCCAGTAGCCCTGGAAGACCACAGCGCCCTGTTCGCCGTAAAAAGCCATAGCATTACACACTGCTTAAATTCGCAGGTTTATGAAAAAGGTCGAACAACGATCAAAATTACAGCGCCGATCAGTCCAAACACAGGTGCTTCATTAAACCAGCGATAAAACACGTGGTTGCGATTGTTTTTCCCTTGGGCAAAAACTTTTACCAAATGCCCGCAATAAAAATGATACCAAACCAAGAGGCCGACAATGCTGACTTTGAGATAAAACCATATCTCTCCCTGCAAATAGCCCCATTGTCCCCATGCCAAAATTGCGCCTGTAATCAGTGTTAAAAACATCATGGGGGTTACAAAACGATATAGCTTGTATTCCATCAATGCCAAGCGTTCATGCACATCGCCATCGCTAAACTCTGCATGATTAACAAATAGGCGTGGCAGATAGAATAGCCCTGCAAACCACGAAACCATCATTACAATGTGAAAAATTTTCACCCACTCCATATCCACCTCGCTTATACCATCTCTAAACTGAACCCTAACCTCAAGCAGCAAGCTACCCAAGAGCCCTTAACACGCATGGCTATTTTTTTGCCTGTAGCAACCTATCATGAGCTAAAACATCATACAGCCGCCTTGTTTATTTCATGTTATGATCTGCACCATGCGTACTATTGACCAAATCGAACCTTTTCGCGTCATGCAACTGCTTGAACGCGCCAAAGAGCTAGAAGCTCAGGGTAAAAAAATCATCCATATGGAAATTGGTGAGCCAGATTTTCATACCCCTGAAGCCGTACGCAATGCAGCCAAAGAACTATTGGATCACGATCAATTTTACACGCCATCAACAGGTGCACCAGAGCTACAACAAGCTTTGGCAGCTTGGTACAAAAAAGAACACCAAGTCCAAATAGCTCCCGAGCGCATCCTTATCACCCCTGGGACATCGGGGGCATTTAATATGCTTTACGCTGTGCTTATTGATGCAGGTGAATCAGTATTATTGCCAGATCCGGGCTACCCCTGCCAACGCAATTTTATTCGTCTAGCAGGTGGTGAGCCACTCAACATCCCCGTTGGGCCTGACACACGCTATCATCTTGATGGGGCATTGATTGATAAGCACTGGCAAGAACATACCCGCGCTGCAATCGTCATTAACCCCAGCAACCCCACAGGCACAGTCTTACAAAAAGAGGCAATTTCATCATTGGCAGAGCGCTGCCGCGCCCATCAAGGCTATTTGATTTCAGATGAAATTTATCACGGCTTAACTTACGGCACATCAGCACCATGCGCTTTAGAAATCGATGATCGTGCTATCGTGGTCAATGGCTTTTCCAAGCGCTGGGCAATGACAGGCTGGCGCATTGGTTGGGCAATTGTACCTGAAGAGCTGATTGAACCATGTCGCCGCGTGATGCAAAATATCTTTATTGCTGCCCCTACCTTGTCGCAATATGCCGCCATCGAGGCATTAAAAGAGACCGATGCCATTGAATATATGCGCCAAGCATACGATGAACGCAGGCAATATTTATTGCGTGAATTGCCCAAATTGGGCTTTGATATTGTCGTCGAACCGCAGGGTGCATTCTACATTTATGCCAATGTTTGCAAGCTTACCAGCGATTCCAAAGCATTTTGTTGGAGCCTTCTAGAGCAAGCAGGCGTGGCTATTACGCCAGGTGAAGATTTCGGTATTTACCAGTCCAATACGCACTTACGATTTTCCTATGCAACACGCCTAGATGACATTCGCGAAGGTATTGCTAGAATCGCAACGTTTTTGAATAAATAATTAAGCGAAACAATGCCATTACATGTCTTTGTAGCTGTGTAGTAGTGATGTATAAGCTGGAGCTTTTCTCCCCATGATGAATTTTCTGACCAAATTGTTCGGTAGCCGTAATGAACGTATTTTAAAGCAGTACATACCTAAAATTGCTGAAATCAACGCTCTCGAAGGTGGGGTGCAAGCGTTGTCTGACACCGACCTTGCTGCTAAAACAGAAGAATTTCGCTCCCGTTTAAAAGATGGCACATCATTGGATGCACTATTGCCCGAAGCCTTTGCTGTATGTCGTGAGGCGAGTAAACGCGTACTGGGTATGCGTCACTTTGACTCGCAATTGATTGGCGGCATCATCCTTCATGAAGGCAAAATTGCTGAAATGAAAACCGGTGAGGGCAAGACCTTAACCGCAACATTGGCAATATATCTGCATGCATTGGAAGGCCGTGGCGCACATGTGGTAACTGTGAATGACTACCTAGCCAGCCGTGATGCCGAGCAAATGGGTGAGTTGTATGCTTTCCTTGGCTTAAGCACGGGCGTGATTGTCAATGGCATCAGCCATGAAGAACGCCAAGCTGCCTATGCTTCCGATATTACTTACGGAACCAACAACGAATTTGGTTTTGATTATCTACGCGATAATATGGCATTTTCCAAAGAAGAGTTGGTACAACGTGATTATGCCTTTGCCATCGTCGATGAAGTCGATTCCATTCTGATCGATGAGGCACGCACACCTTTAATTATTTCAGGCCCTGGCGAGCAGGCAACCGATCTTTATGCAACAGCCGATGCCTTGGTGAAAAAACTTAATGAAGCTGATTATGATAAAGATGAGAAAGACAAAGCGGTTTCTTTCACTGAGTCAGGCATGGAGCATGTCGAAGGGCTATGTATTGAGGCAGGACTTTTTAAAGACAGTAACTTGTATGACCCTGAAAACGTCAATGTGAATCACGCCATCACCCAATGCTTGCGTGCCAACACCTTATTCACTCGCGAAGTGGATTATATTGTACGCAATGGTGAAGTGATTATTATTGATGAGTTTACAGGTCGTATGATGCCAGGCCGCCGTTATTCCGATGGTCAACATCAAGCCTTGGAAGCCAAAGAAGGGGTTGAAGTTCAACCTGAGAACCAAACTTTAGCATCGGTCACTTTCCAGAACTATTTCCGTATGTATGAAGTATTGGCTGGCATGACGGGTACTGCCGATACCGAGGCGGAAGAGTTTCACAAAATCTATAAGCTTGAAGTGGTGATTGTACCCACCAATAAACCGATGGTTCGGAAAGACGCGTCCGACCTTATTTATCGGGACACTGGCGATAAACTAGAAGCCATTGCCAAAGATATTGCTGATATTCATAAGACACATGCGCCTATTCTTGTCGGTACAACCTCCATTGATAAATCAGAAGCCTTATCTGAAATGCTGAAGAAAATGGACATTGCACATGAAGTGCTTAATGCTAAACAGCATGAACGCGAGGCTGAAATTGTAACCCAAGCTGGCCGCAAAGATGCTGTGACCATCGCAACCAATATGGCTGGTCGCGGCACGGATATTGTGCTCGGTGGTAATGCAGGCATGATGATTGCCCAGTTGCCTAAAAACCTTTCAGATGATGAACGAGCCACACAAGCTGAAGAGTTGCACACTGCTTGTGATGCTGAACATATTGAAGTTGTGGCGGCAGGCGGACTGCATATTTTAGGTACAGAACGCCATGAGTCTCGTCGTATTGATAACCAGCTGCGTGGTCGTTCGGGTCGTCAGGGAGATCCTGGTGCAACGCGTTTTTATCTTTCTTTGGAAGATGATTTGATGCGCATTTTTGGTGGCGAAAAAATGCAGTCTATGCTTACCAAAATGGGCTTTGAACAAGGCGAGGCCATTGAACATCCTTGGGTGAGCAAGGCGATTGAAAATTCACAGAAAAAAGTGGAAGGTCGCAACTTCGATATTCGCAAACAGTTGCTTGAATATGATGATGTGATGAACAAGCAGCGTGAAGTCATTTATGAGCAGCGCCGTGAGCTATTGGAAGCCGATAGTGTGCATGATGTGATTGAAGATATGTCTGATGATTTTGCCGATCGCCTTGGTGTTGAATTCCTTGAGGGTCGCCATGATGAGTGGGATATAGATGGTCTTAGCGAAGCCCTGCTAGAGCGATTGAATATTCAAGCTGATCTTGCCGCCTTATCAGCCAGTGAAGGTGTTCAACATGCTGAAGATATGGTGAAAAAACTTAGCGGCGTTCTCCAAGATACTTTGGCTGCCAAAGAGGCTGTGACTGGCGAAGAACAAATGCGCGGCTTTGAAAAATGGTTGGTTTTGCAAGTACTTGATCATCACTGGAAAGAGCATCTTTTGGCCATGGATCACTTGCGTCAAAGTGTTGGTTTGCGTGGCTATGCTCAAAAGCAACCGATTCAAGAGTATAAACGTGAATCATTCGAATTGTTCGAGCGCATGTTGGGTGAAGTTCGTGAGCAAACCATGCGCACGCTCTATACCGTGGAAGTAACGCAACAAGAGCCTGAGCCGAAACCTGAACCAGAGACCATCAAATATAACTTAACTTCAAAAGAGCCCGCTGCACAGCAACAAACTGTAAAGCGTGATCATGCCAAGGTGGGTCGCAATGATCCTTGCCCATGTGGCTCTGGCAAAAAATACAAACAGTGTCATGGAAAACGCTAATAACCATGGCTGTTAACCCTCCCAAATTATTGCCTGCACTCGCTGTCCCAGGCTTTCGCGTTGGTACAGCATCATGTGGTGTAAAATCGCCTGAAATCAAAGGCAAGCGTCAGGATTTATCGCTGATTGTTGCCGATGTCCCGGCTCATGCAGCAGGTGTATTTACCCAGAATAAGTTTCGTGCTGCCTGCGTTGATTTGGGTGAAGAGGTTATCCATAAAAGTGGCGAGAATATTCGCTGCATTATTGCCAACTCGGGTAATGCCAATGCTGGCGTGGGTGATATGGAGCGCGTGTGGTCAGAGCAGCTGATTGATTTGGGCGCTGATGCGGCAACATGCCAAGCTGAACAAACACTTTCTGCATCGACCGGTGTGATTGGCACACCTTTTCCTATTGAACGTATTGAAGCAGTCATGCATGAAGCGGCTGATTCATTGACTCCTGATAACTGGAGTGGTGCGGCAGATGCAATTCGCACCACCGATACCTTTGCCAAATGGTCTTCCAAAAAGGTGGGTGATTATACCATCACAGGTATTTCCAAGGGTAGCGGTATGATCCATCCCAATATGGCAACCATGCTGGCCTTTGTTGCCACCGATGCGCCACTAAGCCATGAACAATTACAGCCTATGTTGAAACGTGTAGCAAACCGTTCATTCAACTGCATCAGTGTGGATGGTGATACCTCCACCAATGATACGCTTTACCTGCTTTCCAGCGGTATTGGTTTGGGTCATGCGCCCTTGCAAGACACCGCTGAATTTGAACAAGCGCTTACCGAACTCTGCATCGAGCTAGCCCAACTTATTACCCGCGATGGTGAAGGCGTTACAAAGTTTGTAAGCATCAAAGTCAGTGGTGCAAAAGAAGAGTCCGATGCGCGTGCTGTTGGCCGTGCTATTGCGGTTTCCCCACTTGTAAAGACAGCCTTTGCAGGCTCTGATGCCAACTGGGGCCGTATTCTGATGGCTGTTGGCAATGCAGGCATTGCGATTGATCGCAATAAAGTCTCTTTATATGCCGATGATCTTACCATGCTTGAAAATGGGCAGTTACACGCGGATTATCGTGATGAAGATGGTATGAAAGTATTCGCCAAAGCTGAATTTACCTTGCATGTTGATTTGGGTTTGGGTGATGCCGAAGCGACCATTTGGACAGGTGATTTAACCCACGAATATATTGTTATCAATGCCGAATACCGCACCTGAAAATACGCAGGTGATTGCGCTTGTCGCAGCCTTTAATCAACAACATGAATTATGCTTGCTTAAGCGCTCCAAAGAAGCGCATTGTGGCGGGCTATGGTCTTTCCCCGGCGGGAAGGTTGAAGCCCATGAGCAACCACTTCAGGCTGCTGTAAGAGAATTTCAAGAAGAAACGCATCTTTCTGGGAAAGTTTGGCGACATTTGGGGAAATCATCCCATAGCTATGCTGATCGAACCCTAAACTTTCTCTTTTTTGTGTGTTTTTGCCCTGACATATCAACCATTTATGCCGAATCAGAGTATATTTGGGTAAAACGCGATAAATTAAATGACTACCCCATGCCTGAAGCCAATCAAAAACTAATCGATATGCTTTTTATGCAAGAAATGGACGAATATTTAAACGCTTTATAAGGTAATTTTCAAAGGAAAATAAATCGGAGCTGAACTCCAGAGACCTATTTTGTCCCTACAATATATAATTTAACTTTTCATAAAACCATGCCGACACCCAAGAAAAACACAGCAAAACCTTCATTAAAGAGCTCTCTCCTTTTTCTTAGGCTCCCTCGATGAAATGGGGAAATGCTTATGTGTGCCTCTTCTGTTCTAGTTGCTTGTGAAATTGTACAAATTCACCCCATAAAACATCAATTGGTTGGTGGTATGCACCTACAAAAGCGGGTTCAAATGCTTGTCCAGCAGCAAGGCCGAGTATAAAAATTTTGAATTTCTCTTCATCAACCTCACGAAGAAATCCGACAAACATGCCTGCTTGTTTGTAAAACATGTATGGGTCTAAATTGAATGAATGCGCTGTTTTTTTGAATATTAAACTTCCACTCGTATTCGGCCTAAATGTTCTCCCTGTGGCGATCGCTTGGCTTGCCCTAACCCTAGACACTTTCTTTGCACCTTCGTCATTTGAAACCAACACAGCAAGACCCTCCTGTAACCAAGCTGGAGAACCTGAATGCCAGTCAAGCATTCCTAATTGTTGCTCAAGGTGGAGGTGAGAGAGCTCATGGGTTAATACATTTCTATCTTTTTGATTAGATATAGGAGATAGAAACAAACGTTCATTGGCAACACAGCCGGCGGCCTTTCTTTGCAAGCAGTAGGACGTAAAACTTTCTACAGTGTTACACACATAAACAGTAACTGGCTTACTAAAGTGACTGTATTGCCCGCGTTCTACATCTTGTATGCCAGCATCTAGCTGTTTGCTTATTTGCGCTGCAAACTCCTCAGAGCCTTTTTCATACAACACCCGTGAGTCTTGTTTTAGTGGAATAAAATGCTCTGTTGATTTGTTCATGGCAATTGCCGCTTTTATAGGCGTACAGCTGGCAAAAGAAATAAGTAAACAAAGTAGTACCATGTATTTCATGCATAGGCTCCTTTATTCGGCTTAATTAAAAAGATAAATCCACAGGCACTATTCATCTTTTAGCTGCATTCAGTTTAATCCATTCAACAAAACATGCATTTGAGTATCATATATCAATATTATTTTCGTTATTGTTAAACTTTAAGCCTATCTCAATAGTAAAAAAGCTGAGTAAATGCCCAGGTTTTAAAATGTTCAACAATGCCTAACGAGAAATTTATTCTAGCCCTATTTCTTCATCAGCATACACGCCAATGCCATCTTCTGCATTGTAATAAATCAATGTCCAGCCCTCATTTGGCTTCATCGAAAATAGTTTTACCAAGCCTTTATGCTTAATTTCACGATGATTTTTATCTACCATAAAGATTTGGCATATACCCGCCAAGGACACATTCTCATCTTTGATATTCACTGCTAACTGACAATCCACACCATAATCTTCAAACCCACCGTCTCCACCATCACGCAATACATCATTGGCAATCGTAATCACATCACCGTCTTTAAGGCCTGCTGTATGATTAATTGATATAAATTGAGCCTTTCCTTTAAAACTCTGAAGAATATTACCTTCATCCACATGCTCAGGGTATACGAAGGACTCTTGGCCATGCAGCTTATGAAAAATAGCAATATTTACATGCGGCGCTTCCACACCACCCGTAATATCTCCAGCTACGGCTTCGGCATGAGCTGACAACCCTAGCACCACAACACTTGTGATTATTGCAAACGCCGTGCATATATGTTTTTTCTTAATCATAATAAAAGCCCCTGATTGGTTATATATGTTGTAAGATAGTTTCTTTAACAATATTTACCCTAAACCTAAGGGTGCTAGACTAGCAGAGGTTTTTGTTCTTAATCAACTTCCCTACCCTCTGGCAAGAACTTCGGCGCACTTTTTCCAACACCATACCCATTCTCTTAATCCCTAAGCCTGTCCATATGGGCATCATCTTCAAACACATTAAATAATTTTTCTGATCATTATTACTCAATAAAAAAAGCTAAGTAAATGCCCAGGTTTTAAAGTATTCAAGTGGCTAATGGGGAGTTTATGCTAGCCCTGCTTCTTCATCAGCATAAACGGCAATGCCATCTTCTGCATTATAATAAATCAATGTCCAACCTTGATTTGGTTTCATTAAAAATGGCTTCAGCAAGCCTTTATGCTTAATTTCACCAAGGTTTTTATCGACCATCAAAATTTGACATATACCCGCCAAATTAACATCTTCACCTTTGATACCCACCGTCAATTGACAATCCACACCATAATCTTCAAACCCACTACCTGCACCATCACGCAATACATCACTGGCAATCGTAATCACATCACCATCTTTGAGGCCTGCTGTATGATTAATTGATATAAACTGGGCTTTACCTTTAAAGCTAGCAAGCAAGTTGTCTTCATCCACATGCTCAGGGTATGCGAAGGCATCTTGGCCGTGCACCTTATGAAAAATAGCAATATTTACATGCGGCGCTTTCGCACCACCCGTAATATCTCCAGCTACGGCTTCGGCTGACAACCCTAGCGCTACAACACTTGTGATTATTACAAACGCAGTGCATATATTTTTTTTACTAAGCATGGTCAAAGCTCCTGATTTGATTATATGTGTCACAGCATGGTTTCTTTAGCAGTTTATTTCTAACAGACTAAAGAGCTACCTAGCAAAATCCCCTCTGCATTTATTCCATCGCAGCTTGGATTCTCTCGAGTCTAGCTCAAAATTCGCTATGACGCTTCACCAACCTACGCATGCTAAAGCACAAAAATGACTCAAGCATTGAATAACAATGACTATCACGTCCAAACACAGTCTGCTGCAAGACAACTCTCAAGAGAAAAAGCAGTGAACTAAGCAGTTAACCTAACCCTGAAGACAATTAGAAACTAGTCAATATGGTTTTTCGGGTGATAAGGGCTAATATTCACACGCTTTATAAGTCTATTCTTTCAAAAACAATGCAAACCAACCAAGTCTGAACTATTGATTTTCAGTGTCTTCTTTGATGCGCCATAAGAAGAATAAAAGCGTTGCGCCGATGCCTAGTAACACCAGTTGAAGTACTGGTTTTTCGTATAAAATGCCAATAGACATAGAGAATGTAAATACAATCAAAAGTGTCGCCCTTCGTTTGATGTTACGTGCTAATACACCCCTTTCTTCCCAGTCTTTTAAAATTCCACCAAACCAACGGTTGTTGAGCAACATCTGATGAAACCTTGGTGAACTTTTGGCAAAAAAAGCCGCGGCAATAATCATAAAAGGGGTGGTCGGCAGAATAGGGATAAGGGCACCCACAAGCCCGAGTAAAACAAAGAACCAGCCCAAAGTGATAAGCAGGTGATTGATAACAAGCTTTCTCATGCTGCTTTCTTCCCATAAAAAACTGCGATCCAGACTGTTTCAACATCAGGAGCTGTCCATGAAACTTTATGTTTGGTAAAGGCAGGGATATTCAGATGATCACCTGTTGTTAGGTGTATTTCTTTACCATCAGCAAATGTTAAAACAGCCGCACCTTGCAATACAATCACCCACTCATCTTGAGTTTGATTATACCAGCCCGATTCAGGGGATATATGCCCTTTGGAAACAATGCGTTCAATTTTAAGGTCCCCCTGCTGTACAAGGATCTCCAAAGATTCCTTATCAAGCTTTTTAGATATAGACTTAAAAATATTCAAAGTTTTCATAATGAAAGACTATTTACTGTGTATTCAGTTGAGTCGTAAGTAGGGCATGTGAGGCACCTCTTGTTTGGCACATTTATTATCAAATATCACCTCATTCATAAGCAAAGCATACTCTCAAAATAAGCCTTGCCTGCTTTTTCACTACTTATATTTCAATAATTTAAAATCAATCGAGCCTGACACTATCGCTTCCTTGTCATACCTTTTTACTAAGTTTCTCAAAGCCCAAAAGTACACTTGGACTGAAAGACTCAAATTCCCAACTAGGTAGTTTTTTTTGATTTGTTTTATATAACTCTAAAAGCTCATTAAGGTCTTCTGGCTTGTCTATAGCCAATAGGCATTTAACATTATCGAAGTACATTTTCGATACTGACCTAGCAAATATTTCAAATGCACTATGAAATCGCCCTACATAAAGCAATGTTTCAGGCCACCATTTAAAGTAGTAATCTTCACTATCGATCTCAGTTCTCATGAAAAGAACAAAATCTGCTTCCATCAAATGCCTAAACTCTACGCCGGATCCTTTTGAACGTTGCTCAAGCATGTCTGCTCGCACCGAGAGCCGATTTAATTTCAGGCGTGTGTTTCTGTCTTTCAACGATGTCATATGTTCTCGAAATACATTGAACTCGACCATTACATCTTTCCCATACTCAGAATTACCAGCCCGGTAGTATTGCTGAGTTAAAAGGATATTTGCTTGCTCAAATCGTTCAGATTTGAGTAGTACCGCAATTGAGTATAGAAAAAGCTCATGAACAATAAATTTAAAATTATCAAAGTCCCACTCTCGGTATTGTTGTGTGCTCTCGGGTCTACTCATATAAGGGATTAGAGCTTCGAAAAAACGATGTAACTTTAATATATTCTCATCACTTGGCGCGTAGTGACTAATAGTGAAAAACAGTTGAATAGCTTCATTTCTATAAGGAAGGAATTGCTCAATACTCTCAACTACGGCCTCATCAAACTCGATTTCAGTATCTTGCAACCTGAATCTCTCTAAATTTTCAATGAAAATGGACAAATACTCATCCAGTGCGCCAGATGCGAACGGTTTGCTTTCTTTAATTGCTGCTACTGCTCTTTTATGTGCCGCAGTTGTACCTAAAGAAACCCCATCGTTTTCATCCAAAAATGCTGGCCGTTTTCCTACTTCTGGCTTCACATAAAGTGGTTTGTCAAACACCCATCGAAGCAATGTTTCGAAGTTCTCGCCGTAGCTATCAGGCTCACTTAAGTCGATGTATATACGGGATCTATAGTATGTAGGAAGGTAAGGTTTTCCTTGTTCATCTTTTTGAGGCACAACTGCTACAAATTTATCCTGCTCTTGATTGTCATAAACCTCTTTCGATATTATTTGGGTTTCGGTACCTACTCCTCCCGCCCTTCCATCTGCTTTTCTTGCATATGTTTCGTCGGTAATAATTGCGACCTTCTTAATATCCGAATCAGTTACCATTTTCTCCATAAAAGAAACTGCGTCATTACCTTCTTTCAAATCCCATTTATCAAGAATGACATCCACACCAGACTCTCTAAGCTCAGTTGCTAATTCAATAACCCATTGCTCATGAATAGAATCAGACCAGCTGTAAGATATAAATAGTTTTGGTGCCGACATTGTCATTTAACTCCTTAGGTATGGTGCTTTAACAAAGGTAAAATACAGAGATTATCCCGTCACATTTGAAATCATCAAGTATCGTGATTAAAAAGAAGGCAAGCGTCAACAGATGTTTATATCTCATAAACACTCCCTGTAAAACATAAAAAATACGGTTTAAGTAAGGTGGAATAAGCCTAAAGCGGCTATTTAGAGAGGCTCTAGACTAGCAGAGCTATTTATTTTTAAGTAATTCCCAGAGCTCTTTGGCAAGAGCGTCCGCATCTTTCTTCCATCGCCATTCGCATTCTTTTAAGTGTAATTCAAAGTTCACTTTAACACC
>Ga0316202_10001583_pt1 | contig 17194 bp, 12 predicted proteins | sample 3monrhotite_MG_FD_204934 | JGI IMG/M metagenome (GOLD analysis project Ga0316202, IMG submission 204934) | Microbial mat bacterial communities from mineral coupon in-situ incubated in ocean water Damariscotta River, Maine, United States -... | ecosystem: Environmental > Aquatic > Marine >... | reverse complement strand
CGGTGGTGCCGCAGGACGCCTTCCTCTTCTCCACGACCATCGAGACCAATCTGGCCTACGCCGTCGAAGACGAGCTCGCGCCCGCCCGGGCCCAGCGGGCCCTGGAGCTCGCAGGGCTGGGTGAGGACCTCGCCACCCTGCCCCGGGGGCTGGAGACGGTCGTGGGCGAGCGCGGTCTGCAGCTCTCCGGCGGACAGAAGCAGCGCGTGACGATCGCCCGGGCCCTCTTGCGCGAAGCCCCGATCCTCGTGCTGGACGACTGCCTCTCCGCCGTCGACACGCACACCGAAGCACGCATCCTCGAGGGCCTGCGCACGGAGATGCGCCGCCGCACGGCGATCGTCGTCGCCCACCGGCTCTCCACCGTCCGCCACGCGGATCGGATCGTCGTCCTCGACGGGGGTCGCGTCGTGGAGTCCGGCACGCACGACGAGCTCGTCGCCGCCGACGGCTGGTACGCCGAGACGTACGCCGAGCAGCGCATCGAAGCCGAGCTGGAGGGGCTCGCATGAGCGCCCGCCGTCACCCGCTTCCGCGCCTGCTCGCCTATGTCGGCCGCCGCCCCGGCCTGGTCGCACTCAGCGTGTTGACCATGATCGGAGGGGCCGGCGTCGACCTCCTGTTGCCGGAGGTCGTCAAGCGCGCGGTCGACGGCCCCATCACCGGTGGCGACGGCGGCTTCGCCGCCTTCCCGACCGGCGCCGCGGGCCTGCCCTGGTATGCCCTCGCCGCCATGGTGGTCCTCATGGCCGGCGCGGGACTGCGAGCCGCCCGCGCCATCGTCTCCGTGAAGGCCGGTCGCCTGATCGGCATGATCCTGCGCCTCGAGGTGTTCGAGCACATCCAGCGCCAAGGCATGCGCTACTTCGACCGGATGCCGGTCGGCATGCTGACCACCCGCGTGACCGGCGATGTCGAGGCGGTCGAGGAGTTCTTCTCCTCGGGCGTGGCCGCGGTGTTCCACGACATCCTCAAGCTGCTGCTGATCCTCGTCGCGCTCTTCGTCGTGAACGCCGAGCTCGCCGTCTACGTCGTCGCCGTCCTGCCGTTCCTCGTGATCGCGGGTGTGGTGTTCTCGCGCCGCAGTCGACGCGACTTCGGTCACGTGCGCACGCAGGTGTCGGCCACGAACGCCTTCGCGACCGAGGCGATCATCGGCATGGAGGTCACGCGGCTCTTCCAGCGTCGCGAGCACGCGCGGGCACGCTACGGCGAGCACGCCTCGGAGCTCTGCAACGCGCACCTGGCGACGGTGCGCAACTTCGCGCTGTTCTTCCCGACCGTGCAGGGGCTCGCCGCCCTCGCCGTGACACTCGTCGTGCACTTCGGCGCCGCAGGGATCGGGGCGGGCACGTTCTCGTACGGCGAGTTCTTCCAGTTCTATCTGCTCATCAACCTGTTCTTCGAGCCCATCCGCACGCTCGCCGAGAACCTGAACATGATGCTGCAGGCCCAGGTCTCGGGCGAGCGACTCTTCGACGTCCTCGACACGCCGCCGGAGATCCTCGACGCGCCGGACGCCAAGGGTGCCGAGGAGGTCCGCGGTGCCGTGCGCTTCGACAACGTGGGCTTCGGCTACAAGGAGGACGAGCCGGTTCTCCACCGCGTCTCGTTCTCCGTGCCGGCCGGCTCCACCCTCGCCCTCGTCGGCCCCACGGGCGCGGGCAAGTCGAGCATCCTCAACCTGATCAGCCGCTTCTACGACGTCCAGAGCGGCGCGGTCCTCGTCGACGAGGTCGACGTCCGCGCCTACGCGCGCCGCGCCCTGCGAAGCCGGATCGCCATCGTGCTCCAGGATGTGTTCCTCTTCCGCGGCAGCGTGCTCGACAACGTGCGGCTGTTCGACGAGTCGATCACCCGCGAGCAGGTCGAAGCGGCCATGGCCACCGTCCACGCGGACGGCATCCTCGCGCGACTGCCCGCCGGACTGGACGCCCCCGTCGAAGAACGCGGGGCCAACTTCTCCGCAGGCGAGCGGCAGTTGCTGGCCTTTGCGCGCGCGCTCGTGCACGACCCCGCGATCCTCGTCCTCGACGAGGCGACCTCCTCCATCGACACGGCCACCGAGAAGCTCATCCAGCAGGCCCTCGATGCCCTGCGCGCGGACCGCACGACCATCGTCGTCGCCCACCGCCTCTCCACGATCAAGACAGCCGACAACATCCTCGTGATGCGTCGGGGCGAGATCGCCGAGCAGGGCACGCACGAGGAGTTGCTCGCCGCCGCCGGCCTCTACCGCCGCCTCTACGAGTTGCAGGTGCGGGCCTAGCGCACGGCGAAGGCCCCCGGCGCCAGCCCACGCGCGCGCCCCATCCCTCGACCTGGGCTCGCCCGGTGCGCGGGCTGGGTATGCTGGCAAGCCGGAGGTGACGTCATGCGGATGCTGACGACGATGTTCGTCCTGGCGCTCCTGGCCCTGCCGACCTGGGCGAAGGACGAAGCCTCCCCGCCGCTGCAAGAGGGGGAGGCCCTCCGGCTGCTGCAGGAGGCGGCGCAGATCTCCCCCGCGTACATGCGCACCCTGATCGCGATCGACCGCAAGACGGCCCGCAAGGTCGTGTACACCCAGGGCTCCGACGCGCCGCTCACGGCCGCCATCCTCGCCCTGGCCGAGGGCGGCGAGCTCGAGGCCCAGGACTTCCGCTGGCTCGAGCACGCAACGCCGGCGGAGTTCATCGCCGCGATCCATCCCCTGGACCCCATGCAGCCGGGCTCGCGCCCGAAACACGCCACGGCCAACGTGCTGCACCGCGAGCTGGTGCGCGTACTCACCGTCACCAGTGACGGGGCGCGGGCACGCGGCACGATCGAGTTCGGCAAGGACCACATCTTCAAGGGCTTCGCCCACTGGCAAGCCGCACGGGATCGGGCGGGACGCTGGCAGGTCACCGAGATCGCCTTCCGCCGCTCGCACGTCCGTGTCGTGCGCGTCGGCACACGCTGGCGCCTGGATGCCACCGGCCTGCGCTCGCGCATCAACCGCCGGCGCGGCTTCGATCTGCAGCTGCCACGCATCGGCACGGTCGGCGTCGAGCCGCCGAAGGACCAGACCATCCTGATCAGCGTCACGCAGGCCGCCTACGTGCACGTGGGCGACGACACGACGAAGTTGAGCATGGAGGCCCTGCGCGCGGTGCTCGCGCGGCGCGCGGCGCCGGACGCGACGCGCGAGGAGGACGGTTCCTGCAAGCTTGCCGTGCTGCTCGACATCGACGCGTCGACCCCATGGGCCTTCGTGCAGTGGATCATGCAGACCTGCGCCCACCCGGCGGTGAAGATCCACAAGCTCTACTTCGGCGTGCGCGCCGCCAGCGACGGGGCCGAGGGCACGGTCGCGGTGCGTCTGCCCAAGGATCGCAGCGGCCCCATCTTGACCACGCCGCCTCCGCCGAAGATCAAGGTGAAGACCTTCTTCGCGGAGCGCGAGCCGAGTGATCCGCGCGCGCTGTTCGCGGCGCTGCGCAAGGTACCGCTCGCCGAGCGCCAGGCCGCCCTGTGGGAGCTGGCGGCACCCCCGCCCCACGGCGGCAAGGTGCCCCACGGCTACATCCTCCAGTTGCTGGACGCCATGATCACCGCCGGCGCCACGAACATCATGTTCGAGGGCGCCGCGCCCCCCCTGCGCGGCGCGATCTGGTCCGACCCGGAGGCGATGGCCGCGCACATCCGCGACCTCAAGGCCATCCCCGGCCACGCCTACGTGAAGCTCGGCAAGGAGCGCCTCGGCCAGGACGCCCCGACGCACGACATGCTCCAGCTCGGCCGGATCGAGCGCACGCTCGGCGCGCCGGCGTTCGACGAACGCAATCCGCGCGCGGGGCTGATCTTCCACGAGGACGTCGTGTTGTTTGACGAGCGACCCGAGCTCGCGCCGCCCGACCTCTCCGAGCTGAAGGACCCGCCCCGACCCGAGGGCGGGATCCGTGACGCCCCGATCGCCGACAAGGTCACGGACATGGACCACCGCCGCCGCCGCGCCGTCCGGGCGGGACTGCGCTGGCTCGCGGCCCACCAGACCCCGAGCGGTGGATGGACGGCGGCCGCGTTCGGCGCCACGTGCGACGGCGAGCCGCGCCCGGCAGGCTCGCCGAAGGCCACCGGGGCCGGCCTCGCCATCCACGACGTCGGCATCAGCGGGCTCGCCGTGTCGGCCTTCCTCGCGGCGGGGTACACGAACCGCGGCAAGCACCCCTACGCCAAGGTCGTCGGGCGCGGCCTGCGCTACCTCAAGAACGTGCAGGATCCCGAGGGCTGCTTCGGCCCGCGGACCACGCCCCAGTACGTCTACCACCACGCCACGGCAGCCCTGGCGATGGTGAGTGCCTACCGCCGCACGGGCTCGCCCCTCTTCAAGGGCTCGGCCCAACGCGCGCTCGACTACATCGCCACGTGCCGCAACCCCCAGCTGGCCTGGCGCTACGGCATCAAGCCCGGCGACAACGACACCTCGGTCACGGCGTGGATGGTCCGCGTGATCGACCAAGCACGCCGGGCGAACCAGCGTGCGCTGGACCGCGGCAAGCCGGCCCCCCTGGTGCTCGACAGCAACATGGCCGCAGGGGTGCAGCGCTGGCTCGACCGGATGACCGACCCGGCCACGGGCCGCATCGGCTACATCCAGCGCGGCGGTCCCTCGTCCCGTCCCGCCAAGCGCCTGGCGGCGTTCCCCTCGGCGCGCACGGAGGCGACGACCGCCGCCGGGCTCAGCACGCGCCTGCTGCTCGGCGCCGATCCCCACAAGGATCCGCTGCTGCGGCGCGGCATGCAGCTGCTCCTGGCCCGACCGCCCACCTGGAACCCGAAGGACGGCAGCATCGATCTGGCCTATTGGCTCTGGGGCACGCGCGCGGCCCTGCCCTTCGGCGGCACGATCTGGACGGCGTGGCGTGACGCCCGCGACCGGGCCCTGACCGGCTCGCAGATCACGACCGGTGACCCCTGCCTGCATGCCGGCTCCTGGGACCCGGTCGGCGTCTGGGGTCGCGAAGGGGGACGCGCGTATGCCACGGCCATGGCCTGCCTGACCCTGGTTGTCGACTACCGCTTCATCACCATCAAGCCCAAGTAGCCCGCCCGCGGATAGACTCGCCCCCCGTGGGCGCGGACAGCCATGTACAGATTCCCGGATTCACGATCGAGCGCGAGCTCGGGCGGGGGGCCATGGGTGTCGTGTACCTCGCGCACGAGGTCGCCCTGGGCCGCGATGTCGCGCTGAAGGTCCTGCGCCACGGCTACGGCGGGGACGAGGACGCCCGCCTGCGCTTCGCCCGCGAGGTCCGCGCCACGGCGCGCCTCAAGCACCCGAACATCGTGCCGATCCTCTCGACGGGCGAGTCCGACGGGCGCCTGTGGTTCGCCATGCAGTTCGTCCCGGGGGAGACGCTCGAGGACATCCTCGAGCACACACGCCATGGACGCATCGGCACCGCTCGCGCCGTGCGCGTGGCGCGCGAGCTGGCCCTGGCCCTGCACGCCGCGCATCAATCCGGCGTCACGCACCGCGACGTGAAGCCCGGCAACGTGATGCTCCTGCAAGCCGAGGCGCCCGAGACCGAGAACGACACCCCCAGCCGCCGCATGCGGCGCTCGTGGATCCGGCGGCGTCCGGAGGGCGGCGGCCACCCCCTGGTGGACCGTCCCCTCCTGGCCGACTTCGGCCTGGCCGCCGATCGCACGGCGACCAAGCTCTCCGAGTCCGGCATGCTCATCGGCACCCCCGGCTACATGGCGCCCGAGCAGTACCGCGGCGAGGCCGACGGGGTCGGCCCGCACTCCGATCAATGGGCCCTCGGCGTCCTGCTGTACGAGTGCCTGACCGGCACCATGCCGTTCCCGACGGGGGACCTGCCCACGCTCGCGCGCATGATCGGCAACGAAGAGCCCATCGCGCCCTCGCGTCTCGACTCGCGCGTCGACCGCGACCTCGAGACGATCTGCCTCAAGTGCCTCGAGAAGAACCCCAAGGATCGCTACGCGGACTGCCGCCGGCTGGCGGCCGACCTCAGCCACTGGCTGCGGGAAGAGCCGATCTCGGCACGCCCCCCCGGCACCTGGCGTCGTTTCTCGGGATGGGCCCGCCGCCACCCCGCCCGCACCACCGCCCTGGCCGCGCTGGTCGTGGTCGGCCTGGGCGCCCTCGGGGCCTGGTGGGGTGTGCGGGCCAACCGCCAGGACCGCGTCCAGACCCTCTCGGGGGAAGCCGGCGAGTACATGGCGCGCGCCCAATACGAGCAGGCGGAGCGCGTGTTCGACGAGTGGATCACCGTCGACCCGGCCGATCCACGTCCGCGCGATCTGCGCGAGACGGCCCGCGCCCTGCGCGGCATGGAAGGGGCGCGGCGTGCCCTCGCCGAGGCCGAAGCCGGCATGGACCTGCTGAACGCCGACCGCGAGCGCCTGGCCGTCCTCGTCGCCCAGGCGAAGCACGGCAAGGCTGTCGAGGGAGGCAAGGGGCTCGGCACGGAGAACGCCCGCGGCTCGGAGCCCTGGTGGATGCGGCAGGCGTCCTACGAGGCGCGGCGCGAGATGGAGAAGCTACGCGCGGCGATCGCCGAGCGCGCCGCCACGGTCGGCCGCGACCTCTCGCTCGCACGCAGCCAGGCCGCCCATCACCTCGAGAAGTCCGGCACGGACGGCGCGCGCGTGCACGCGCAGATCGTCGAGCGCTCGGGCCGCTGGCACCTGTCGGAGTGGCGCCACGCGATCGAGAACCGGGACGCACGCGGCGAGGCGATGCACCGTGCCGCGGCGCGCACCCTGCTCGCAGGCGACGAAGCGGTCGAGGTCGAGTTGCGCGGGGAGCGCCTGGTGCGCCTCCTGCCCGCCGATCCGCCGGGGGACGCCTGGCTCTTCCGCTACGAACGCGAGGGCGATGTGCTGGCGCGCGGTGGCCCGCGCCTGCTGCCGCGCCCGTTCCACCCCACGCGCGAGCGGACGTCGATCGCCGCGGCCTACGAGACCTCGCTCGCGGCGCGCCTGGAAGGCGAGGGCCGACGCCGGGTCGCCCCCGACGTGCCGGCCCTCACACGCCCCCTGCGCAGCGACGAGCAGCGCATCGGCACGCTGGACGGGCCCATGCTGCGTACGCGCTACCAGCGCCTCCTGGCCGACAGCGCCTACCCGCTTGTGACCTCGGCCGCGAACGCCCTGGGCCGCATCGACACGCCCCTGGATCTGGCCCTGCGCCCGGGCCGCTATCTCGTGCTCGTCCGCCGCGCCGAGCGCCCCGACCTGCGCGTCTCCTTCGAAGTCGAGCGGGGACCGGGACCGCCTGTCGCGATGGGCGCGGACATGGAGCTGCTGCAGATTCCCGAGGGCTTCTGCCTGATCCCCGGCGGCGAGGTCCTGCTCGGCAGCGAAGACGACGATGCGCCCGGCGCCCTGCCCCGCCAGCGCGTCCCCGTCCGGCCCTTCCTCGCGGCACGCTACGAGGTGACCTACGGCGACTGGTGGGAGTTCCTCAACGACCCGCGCACGCTCTCCATGACCGAGCTCCTGCGCAACCCGCCCCCGCCGCTGGCGGGCGAGGCGCCGCCCGCCCCCGAGCTACGCTTCGTGCCGCGCTCCGAGGGCGGCGGGCGCAGCGCGCCGGATGCCGCCCTGCCGGAGGGGCCCCCGACCAGCCGCTACTGGCAGCCGATGGACGGCCCGGAACACCCGGCCACCCACGTCTGCCTCTACGACCTGGCGGGCTACCTGACACCGCCGGAGGGCGAGGACGAGCCGCACGACTACCAGTACGAGGAGTTGGCGGAGGCCCTGCGGGAGTCGCGCACCGTGGGCTGGGGCTACCTGCGCTGGCGCACGGAGCGCTCGCTCGCGCGCGCGCGGGCCGCCGCCGCGGGCGGCCCGGTGCAGCGCGATGTGGCCGTGATCCGCGGGCCGGGGGGCAAGCCGATCTACTGCGGCCTGCGCTTCACCCTCCCCACGCAGCCCGAGTGGGAGCGCATGGCACGCGGCGGGGATGGCCGCGTCTTCGCCTACGGGGACGAGCGCGAGTGGCTGCACTTCAAGGGCGAGAAGTCGCGCCCCCACAATGCGGCGCCCGAGCCCGTCGGGCTCTTCCCGGACGACGAGAGCGTCTACGGCGTCCGCGACCTGACGGGCTCGGTCGCGGAGTGGACTGCCGACTGGGATGGCGAGGGGCGCGTGTTCTGGGTCAAGGGCGGCGCCTGGAGCAGCCAGGAGCCCGAGCAGGACCGCATCGCCGCCCGCCGGGCCCTGGCGCCCACGGCGATCACCTCGATCGTGGGCATCCGGCTCATCGTGCGCGTCCTCGAGCCCGTCGACGCCCCCTGAGCCCCCTTTTTCCGGGCGTCGGCAGCCATCCGGCTGTATTTTGCAACCATGCAAGCGGCCCTGCTCACGGAACTGGAGACCCACCTGGCGGGCGACCTGCGCGCCGACGCCCAGGCCGCCGGCCTGCTGGAGGCCACGGCCCGGGTGCTGCTGGCCCTGGGCCCGGAGGAGGCGATCCCCATGAGCGCCCTGGCACGGCGCATCGGCCGGGACGCGACGACGGCCACGCGCTTCGTCAATCGCGCGGAGGGCGAGGCCCTGCTCGGTCGCACCCCCGGGGCGCGCGACAAGCGCCGGCGGCTCGTGGCCTTGACCGAGGCCGGCCGGGTCGTGCGCGCGCGCCTTGTGGCGCTGCGCGATCACCGTGCGGCGCTGCTGCTGGAGCGCGTCCTGGCCGCGACGGGTCTGCACGAGGGGCAGGTCGAGTGGTTCCTCGCCTCGATGCTCGCGGGCCTCGCCCACGCGCCCGAAGACGACTAGGCCCCCGGACCACGTCTAGCGCCGGACCTCGAGGTTCAGCGTCTCGGTCTTGCCCGCCGCGATCACGACCTCGCCGTCGTCCCACTCGTCGGTCTCGATGTGGGTGACCTTCACGCGGTACGCACCCGGTCGCAGCCCGAAGATGATGCCCTCCGGCCCCATGTCCAGTGCGCGCACCTTGCGCGGCTGGGTCAGCGAGCGCGTGCTGCGCACCTGGAACCACCCCTCGGCGGGGCGCCCCGCCGCATCGAACAGCTCGACGCGCACCTTGGCCGGGCGCGTCTTGGCGTAGGTGGTGACGGTGTAGCGCACGGCGCCCGCCCGCTCGAGATGGACCTCGAAGGGCGTCTCCTCGTCACGCGTCACCGTGGTCGTCACCGTCCGTCCGACGATGTGATCGCCGCTGATCCGCACGGTCACCTCGCCGGCGATCACATCCTTGAAGCGCGTGGCGCCGGTCTCCTCCACGAAGCGGCCCAGCCGCGAGACCCGCTGGCCGCGGGGCTTGAGGACAAGCCGCAGCCCCCGGTCGATGATCGGCTCCAGATCCGGCCCGAGGGGCTGGAGCAGCAGGTCGCCCTTGGGCAGGGTGCGCGGATCCGCCGGGTGCCAGACCTTCTTGGGCGTCTTGGGGCGGCTGCCCCCGCGGTCGCCCTTCGCGGCCCCGCGCAGCCCGGTCCCGCGCGGCGTGCTCGCATCAGGGCCCTCGAACTCCCCCCCCACGTCGAACGCCGGCTCGCGATCGGAGGGATCGGTGGCGAACAGCCAATAGCCCAGCCCCACGGCCAGGAGGATCAGGAGCCAGGGGAGGTAGGTGCGCATCGGGGAAGGAACGGCCCGGGGGCCGCGGGTGTTCCCAGGATACGGGCGGGCCGGGGCCGAGCCGGGGCCCGGTGCCGCGAGAGGATCCTCGCCCGCAGCCGGAACCGCGTTCCGAAGCGAGGGCGAGGAGACCGACGCGAGCCGGGGCCACGGCGAGGGCTCGCGCCGCAGGCGTGCTTCCTGCACGTTGAGGATGCGGGACCGAGCCGGGGCCCGGCGCAGCGAGAGGATCCTCGCCCGCAGCCGGAACTAGCCGTGGAAGGCGCTGTGCCCGGTAATCGCGCGCCCGAGGATGAGCGTGTGGATGTCGTGGGTGCCCTCGTAGGTCTTCACGCTCTCCAGGTTGCACATGTGGCGCATGGTCTGGTACTCGCCGGCGACGCCGTTGGCACCCAGCATGTCACGGCAGCGACGGGCGATCTCCAGGGCGTCGTGGCAGGCGTTGCGCTTGGCCATGCTGACCTGGTACGGCGTCAGCGTGCCCGCCTCCTTGAGGCGCCCCAGCCGCAGGTTCATGAGCTGCGCCTTCGTGATCTCGCTGAGCGTGTCGACGAGCTTGGCCTGGTAGAGCTGGAAGGAGGCCAGCGGACGATCGAACTGCGTGCGTGCGAGGCCGTACTGCCGGACCTCGTCGTAGACGGCCTGGGCCGCACCCACGACCCCCCAGGCGATGCCGTAGCGCGCCTGGTTCAGGCAGGACAGGGGGCCCCCGAGGCCCTGGACGTCCGGGAAGATCGCGCTCGCCGGCAGACGCACGTCCTGGAAGATGAGCTCGCTGGTGACCGACGCGCGCAAGCTGTGCTTGCCGCGCTGCTCGGGTGCCGAGAAGCCGGGCGTGTCGGTGGGCACGACGAAGCCACGCACGACGCCGTCGAGCTTGGCCCAGACCACGGCCACGTCGGCCATGCTGCCGTTCGTGATCCACATCTTGGCGCCGTTGAGCACGAACTCGTCGCCGTCGCGGACGGCCTTGGTCTCCATGCCGCCCGGATCACTGCCGTGGTCGGGCTCGGTGAGGCCGAAGCAGCCGACGGCCTCGCCGCTGTGCAGCTTCGGAAGCCAGGTGTCGCGATGCTCGTCCGTGCCGTAGCGCCAGATCGGGTACATCACCAACGCGCCCTGCACGCTGACGAAGGAACGCAGGCCCGAATCGCCGCGCTCGAGTTCCTGCATGACCAGCCCGTAGGCCACGGGGCCGAGGCGGGGGAAGTCCCCGTAGTCGAGGTTGCCGCCGAGCACGCCGAGCTCCGCGAGCTCGGGGATCAGGTCCTTCGGGAAGAACCCATCGCGGTAGGCCTCCTCCACGACGGGCATCCAGCGCTCGGAGACCCAGTCCCGGACGGCGTCGCGCACCATGCGCTCTTCCTCGGTCAGGAGACCGTCGATGTCGAAGAAGTCGGGTGCCTCGTACTTGGCCATGGGAATCTCCGGCGGACTGCCTGCAGGCGGTCCCGGAAGGTACCCCGCGGCGCCCCACGGGCCATCTGGGGGCGCACCCTCAGCCCAGGAGCCCCTTCTGGATGAACGCCAGGGCCGTGCCGCCGATCCGGACCGTGTCCCCGTCGGCCAGCTGCACGCGCGTGATCCGGCGGTCGTTCACCAGGGTCCCGTTGGTCGACCCCAGGTCCTCGAGGAACCAGGCGCCGCCCTGGGCGGTGATGCGCGCATGGCGCCGGGAGGCCAGGGCGTCCTCCAGGACGAAGTCCACGCCGGGGTCCCGGCCGAGGACGCAGGGCGCGACGCCGAGCACCTGATCGCGGCCGAGGCCGGCTCCTGCGCGGATCACGAGTCTGGGCATGCGTACTCCGCGCTGCGCTCCTGCGAGATGCGTATAGCCTACGTCGCCATGCCGTGGAACGACGTCACCATCACTCGTGTGGTCCAGGAGACTCCGCTGGACCGGACCTTTCACCTCGCCCTCGCGGGCGAGACGGCCTTCCCCTGCACACCGGGGCAGTACGTGATCGTCCGCGACCCGGCCGAGCAGCCCGAGCGCGACTGGTACTTCTCGCTCTCGGGCATGCCAACCGCGGACGGCGCCCTGCGCGTCACGGTGCGCGGCCGCGGCGACGCCGTCGGTCGCATCTACGACGCGGCGGTCGGCACGCGCTGGACCGTGCAGCGACCGGCGGGCGACTTCCACGTGGTGGGCCCCCGCGGCGAGGCCGTCGTCCTGGCAGCCGCCGGCTCGGGCGTGACGCCGTTCCGCGCGTTCGTCGAGCAACGCCTGCACGCCGAGTGCGCGGATCCGGTCTGGCTCTTCCACAGCGCCAAGCGTGCGGCCGAGTTGCTCTTCCACGAGGAGTTCCGCGCGTGGGCCGCCGCCCACGAAGCCTTCCACTACGTCCCGACGGTCACCGGCGAGGACGACGCGTGGACCGGCCGCCGCGGGCGGTTGGATGGCGATGCCCTGCGGCCGGCCCTCGGCGCACCTGAGACCGCGCGCGTGTACGCCTGCGGCCCGGGGCCGTTCGTCGACTCGGCCCTGGAGGTCGCCGCCACCCTGGGCGTTCCCGAGGCGCGACGCCTGCGCGAACGCTGGTAGTCCCCAGGCCGCCCTCTCGACGTACGCTAGTCCTCGTACGAACACGCGAGGACACCATGGCCCGAAACCGACGCCGCCCCTTCGTGACGCTCGCGCTCGTCTGCGCCCTCGGGGGCTTCGCGCTGCTCTGCGCCTCCCCGTCCCGCGCCGAGGACGAGCCCGCGCCCGCCAAGGACCCCGACCGGGAGAGCATCTTCGCCCTGATCGCGCCGCGCGCCGGCGAGGTCATCGCCGACGTGGGCTGCGGGAAGGGCACGTGGACGTTCCCGCTCGCTCGCAAGGTCGGGGCGCATGGGCGCATCTACGCCGTGGACATCAACCGCCAGAAGACGGTGGATGTGCGCCGGCGCATGGCGCGCGATGGCGTCCAGAACGTCGAAGTGATCCACTCCCTGCCCGACGACCCGATGCTCGAGAAGGACTCGTGCGACGCCGTGTTCGTCAACGACGTGATCGAGCATGTGGACCGCTCGGCCCTCGCCGGCTTCCTCGCCGGCATCCGCAGCGCGCTCAAGCCGTCCGGCCGCCTGATCATCCGCGACCCGAACGGTGGTCCCGGGCGCGTGATCGCCGAGTGCTACCGACACGGCTTCACGCTGATCGAGGCCCGCGTGCCGCTCGAGAACATGCCGCGCCGCAGCTTCACGAGTGGCTGGTACGCCCTCAAGCTCCAGCGCGCCGACCTCATGCAGCCCGCCCTCCTCCCCCGCCAGGGCAAGCCCAGCCGACGACTGACGCGCCTGCACCTCGCCGAGGAGCTCTTCCGCGCGGGCGTCCTCACGCGCGAGGAGCTGCGCCAGACCTGGGAGCGGATCGAGAATGCCGAGGGCGACTTCGATCCGGCGATCGACGAGCGGCTCGACCTGATCACGGCCGCGGCGGCCGTCGGCGCCATTGCCCCGAAGACGGCGGTGGCCCTGCGCGCGCGGGTGCACAAGGAGTGACGCCGCGTTCGATCAACGCCCGCCCGTTCCTGCGGCCCGCCGCCCTGCTGGCCGCAGCCCTGCTCCTGCTGACCACGGGCTGCCTGGACGTCGACAACCAGGCGCAGATCGGCGCGACCGGTGGAGGCACCTTCACGGAGAGCGTCACCGTCGATCTCGCCAAGCTGACCTTGGCCCGGCGGCAGCTCAAGGAGCGCACCAGCGGCCTCGGCGAAGACGAGGATGCCCGGCCCATCGATCCCTTCGGCGTCCTCGATCCGAAGGTGCGACTCGAGGAGCTCGGCGCCACGGAGGGCATCTCCGACGTGGTCACGACACGCTCCGCCGCCAAGGAGGGCACGCGTCGCTATGTCCTCAAGGGGACGTTCGCCTCCCTCGAGGCCCTCTATGAGGGCGGCTTCATCGACGATGCCGAAGCGGCCCTCTGGTCCGTGCGCGAAGGCAAGGCCTGGCAGCTCGAGGCTCGCAGCCTCGGCGACGACGAGGAGTTGGAGCCGGCCGCCCGCAAGACGCTGCTCGACTTCCGGCGCAAGCTCCTGGAGCCGTACCGGGCCTCCCTCGGCGCGCTGGTCATCCGCCGCACGCTCGTGTTCCCCACGCGGGTGCTGCAGCACGACGGCACGCTGGCCGACGACGGCCGCACGGTGACGTGGACGATCCGCTTCGATGACCTGGCCGACCCGCGCAGCCTGCGCCAGCGGGTCGTCTTCGCCGCGGACGCCAAGCTCAAGCTCGAGCCGTTCGGCCGCAAGCCGGCCGGCGCCGCCGCACCGCAAGGCGCTCCGCCGCGGGCGCGCGACAAGTAGCTTCCGCGTCCCCCGTCAGCGCGGGTAGAGGTTCTCCAGCGCCGCGCCCAGGGTCGGGTGCGCGAAGCTGTAGCCGGCCTGCGCCGCGACGGCGGGCAGCACTCGCGCGCCCGTCAAGAGCACGTGCGCCCCCTCGCCGAAGAGCAGCTTCAATGCGAAGGCGGGCACGGGCAGGAACGCGGGACGCCCAAGCTGGGCTGCCAAGGCGCGCGTGAGGTCGGCGTTGCTGGCGGGCTCGGGGGCGGTGACATTGAGCGGCCCGGTCACGGCCTCGGTCTCGAGCGCGAAGCGGATCAGCCCGACCGTGTCGTCGAGGTGGACCCACGACATGATCTGGCGGCCGCTGGCCAGACGCCCCCCCAGGCCGAGACGGAAGGGCCGCTCCATCTTGGCCAGCGCACCGCCGCCGGGCCCGAGCACGATGCCGATGCGCAACAGCACGACGCGGGTCCCCAGCGCCTCGGCACCGCGGGTGGCCTGCTCCCAGTCGATGCACAGGCGCGCCAGGGTGTCCGTCCCCTGCGAACTGGCCTCGGTGATCTCGACCTCCGGCGCGTGGGTTCCGTACCAACCGATCGCGGAGGCCCCGAGCAGGATGCGCGGCGGCTGATCCATGGCGCCCAGCGCCTCGACGAGCGCGCGGGTCGTGTCCACCCGACTGGCTCGACAGTGCGCGAGGAACGCCTCGCTCCAACGCTGCCCGAGGATGTTCTCGCCGGCCAGGTTGATGACGGCCTCGCAGCCCGCGAGCGCCTCCTGGGTGCTGCCCGCATCGAAGCCGTCGTAGGCCCGCGCCTCCACACCCCCCAGGCGCGCCCCCACCTCGGCGAGATCGCGGCCCGGTTTGGGACGCACGAGGGCCACGACCTCGTGACCGGCCTCCCGCAGCGCGGGGCACAGATGCCGGCCGACGAAGCCGGTGGCTCCCGTGACGGCGACACGCATCGCTACGACCTGTGCTTCTCGTATTGGGCGCGCAGGGTGTCGACGACGCCAGGATCGGCCAGCGTCGTGGTGTCCCCGACCTCGCGGCCCTCGGCGATGTCTCGCAGGAGCCGGCGCATGATCTTCCCGCTGCGCGTCTTGGGCAGGGCCGGCGCGAAGTAGACGTCGTCCGGTCGACCGATGGGGCCGATCTTCGCGGCCACGTGCTGGCGAATCTCCGCGCGCGCCTCCTCCGACGGCTCCGCGCCTCCCATCAAGGTGACGAAGGCCGCGATGGCCTGTCCCTTCACGGCGTGGGTGCGCCCCACGACGGCAGACTCGGCCACGGCCGGGTGGTCCACCAGCGCGGACTCGACCTCCATCGTGCTGATGTTGTGGCCCGAGACGAGCATGATGTCGTCCACGCGACCGAGCAGCCAGTAGTAGCCGTCCTCGTCGAGCTTCGCGCCGTCGCCCGCAAAGTAGAGGCCGTCGAACTTCGACCAGTACACGTCCTTGTAGCGCTCGGGGTTGCCGTAGATGCCGCGCAGCATCGAGGGCCACGGCTTGCGGATGACGAGCAGGCCGCCCCCGGGGGCGTCGACGTGGTTGCCTTCCTCATCGACGACATCCACGTGGATGCCGGGAAGCGCGCGCGCCGCAGAGCCGGGCTTGTTCGTCGTGAGGCCGGGCAACGGGCTGATCATGATGCCGCCCGTCTCGGTCTGCCACCACGTGTCCACGATCGGGCAGCGGCCGCCGCCGATCGTGTCGTGATACCACATCCACGCCTCGGGGTTGATCGGCTCCCCCACGCTGCCGAGCAGTCGCAGCGACGACAGATCGTGCGACTTCGGGTGCTCGTCCCCCCACCCCATGAAGGCGCGGATGGCCGTCGGCGCCGTGTAGAAGATCGTCACCCCGCGGCGCTCGACGATGTCCCAGAAGCGGTCCTTGCCGGGATGGTCCGGCCCCCCCTCGTACATGACGCTGGTGCAGCCGTTGGCGAGCGGGCCGTAGACGATGTAGCTGTGCCCCGTGACCCAGCCGATGTCGGCCGTGCACCAGTAGACGTCGTCGTCCTTGATATCGAAGACCCAGCGGTGGGTCATCGCCGTGCCGACCATGTAGCCGCCCGTGGTGTGCGCGATGCCCTTGGGGTGCCCGGTCGTGCCGGAGGTGTAGAGGATGAAGAGCAGGTCCTCGGCATCCATGACCTCGGGCTCGCAGGTGTCGGCCGCGTCGGCCACGAGCTCGTGCCACCAGTGATCGCGTCCGGCCTGCATGGGCACGGGGGCCTTCTCGGCACCGATGCGCTGGACGACGACCACGTGCTCGACCCCGGGGGTCTCCTCGAGCGCGATGTCGGCATTGGCCTTCAGGGGCACGACGCCTCCGCGCCGCCAGGCACCGTCGCCGGTGATCAGGACCTTGGAGTCGGAGTCCTTGATGCGCTCGCGCAGGGAGTCCGGGCTGAAGCCGCCGAACACGACGGAGTGCGGCGCGCCGATGCGCGCGCAGGCCAGCACGGCGATGGCGAGCTCGGGCACCATGCCGAGGTAGAGCGTCACCCGATCGCCCTTCTGCACGCCGAGGGCGCGCAGGGCATTCGCGAAACGGCAGACCTCCTTGAGGAGTTCGGCGTAGGTGAAGATGCGCTCGTCGCCAGGCTCGCCCTCCCAGATGAAGGCGGTCTTGTCGGCCTTGCCCCCTTCCACGTGGCGGTCGAGGCAGTTGACGGTGATGTTGGTCTTCGCGCCGACGAACCACTTGGCGAAGGGCAGGTCCCACTCGAGCACCTTGGTCCATGGCTCGAACCAGGTAAACGTCTTGGCGTGGCTCTCCCAGAACGCCTCGATGTCTTCCCCGGCCTCGTAGATGGCCGGGTCATTCACGTTGGCGGCGGCCGCGAAGGCCTCCGAAGGGGGAAAGCGGCGGTCCTCGTCCAGCAGCGTCTCGATGGTCTCGTGGCTCATGGCCGCCAGAGTAGCGCTACCGCTTCGCGAGGGGGATGCTCATCTTGCCGAACACGAAGACGAGGCCGCCGCCTGCGCGCATGCGCAACTCGAACACGCGCGGGCCGCGCTTGGCCGCACTCGTCGAGGAGGGCTTGAGCACGACGACATCGTCCATGCGCTGCCACGTACCTTCGAGAGCCGCCGGCTCCTTGCCCGGCCGTCCGGGCGGCAGCAACCGGAACGTGCCGTCGGCGCGCAGGGTCACGTCCATGCCGCTCTTCGCCGCGCGCTCCATGTCGGCCCAGTTGCCCACGCCCCGCGGCGGCTTCGGCCGGCCCTTGCTCGCACTCCGCGCCTTGCGCAGCATGCCCTCGAAGGCCGGGCGGTCGAGCACGTAGGACCCGACCAGCGCCGCGT
>Ga0316202_10001582_pt1 | contig 17199 bp, 17 predicted proteins | sample 3monrhotite_MG_FD_204934 | JGI IMG/M metagenome (GOLD analysis project Ga0316202, IMG submission 204934) | Microbial mat bacterial communities from mineral coupon in-situ incubated in ocean water Damariscotta River, Maine, United States -... | ecosystem: Environmental > Aquatic > Marine >... | reverse complement strand
TGGCAAAACAGCGCAAAGTGAAACTTGTGCATGGCTATGGCAAATTCACCTCCGCAAACACGATTGAAGTGGAAGCAGGCGACGGCAGCAAAACCGTTGTGGGTTTTGACAATTGCATCATTGCCGCTGGTTCCCGCGTCACCAAGCTGCCCTTTATTCCCTGGGATGACCCACGAGTGATGGATTCCACTGCTGCACTGGAAATTGAAGAAATCCCGGAACGACTGCTGGTCGTGGGTGGCGGCATCATCGGTCTGGAAATGGCCACGGTGTATGACGCACTAGGTTCAAAAGTCACCGTCGTGGAACTGTCCTCTGGCCTGATTCCGGGTGCCGACCGTGATGTCGTGCGCCCGCTGGAACGACGCATTAAAAAACGTTACGAAAATATTTACCTGAATACCAAGGTGACCGCTATTCAGCCCACCGAAAAAGGTATGCTGTGTTCTTTTGATGGTAAGAAGGCACCAGAAAATGATACCTTCGACCGTGTATTGGTATCCATCGGGCGCAGTCCCAATGGTTTGCTGATCGATGCCGACAAGGCTGGCGTATCGGTGGACGAACGTGGCTTTATTGCTGTGGACAAACAACAGCGCACTAATGTCAGCCACATCTTTGCCATTGGTGATGTAGTGGGTCAGCCCATGCTCGCACACAAAGCGACTCACGAAGGCAAAGTGGCGGCAGAAGTGATCAGCGGCAAAAAGACGTTCTTTGATGCACGTACCATCCCTTCTGTGTGTTATACCGACCCGGAAGTTGCATGGATGGGGAAAACGGAAGATGAATGTAAAGCAGAAGGCATTGCCTATCAAAAAGGTGTGTTTCCCTGGGCTGCCAGTGGTCGTTCGTTATCACTAGGGCGTGACGAAGGCATAACCAAGATTTTGTTTGACGACAATCATCGCATCATTGGCGCGGCAATGACCGGTCCCAATGCGGGTGAATTGACTGCCGAGGCCGTGTTAGCGCTGGAACTGGGTGCTGATATCGAGGACATTGCCCTGACTATTCACCCACACCCTACCCTGTCGGAAACCTTCAACTTTGCCGCTGAAGTCGCAGAAGGAACCTGTACTGATATCTATGCTCCCAAAAAAGCGACGAAGAAAGGAAAATAGCTTTTAGCCTATTGGCCAGTGGACAATGAGTAAACAAAAACTATCCAGTGCATCATCCACTGCCGACTACTTCTTGATAAAAGACGGTGTGGAATATTCAGGGGCTCACTTATTGATTGATTTGTGGGGTGCTTCCCGATTGGACGATCGTCCGTATATCGAAGAAATATTAAAACGCTGTGTTACAGCCTGTCACGCAACACTATTGCATATTCACTTGCATCAGTTTTCAGACAGTGGTGGTATTTCGGGAGTCGCCGTGCTTGCAGAATCACATATCAGCGTACATACCTGGCCAGAGCGCAATTATGCTGCTTTTGATGTATTTATGTGTGGGTCTGCCTCGCCTTTAAATGCTCCCGCGGTTTTAAATGAAGCATTCAAACCGAGTGACCTGAAAGTAAAAGAAATATTGCGGGGCCGCAAAGAAAGTGAATAAAATTCCGTCACCTTTTCAGCATCAGGAATATTGTCCTAACGCTGACAATGCGGGCAATAATAGCTCGTCCGTTGCGTCTGCTGAATTTGTTTGATGGTTTTTTTGCAAACATCACACGGTTCACCAGCACGACCATAGACCTGTAATTTTTGTTGAAAATAACCAGGCTTGCCTTCACTACTGACAAAGTCACGCAAGGTGGTCCCACCGGCTTCAATGGCGGATGTCAGCACGGCCTTTATTGCTGACACCAGTCGCTGATAGCGTTCCTGGCTCACTCTCCCCGCCGCAATACTAGGCCGGATACCCGCACGAAACAACGCTTCGCTGGCGTAAATATTGCCCACCCCCACCACGGTTTTGCTGTCCATAATAAACGGCTTGATCGCCAGTTGGCGTTTGCGTGACCGTTGATACAGATAATCCACATCAAATATGTCGTCCAGAGGCTCCGGCCCCAGTGAGGCGATGAGTTTATGTTTATACGGTGAGCGGCTGGTCCATAACACCGCACCAAAACGGCGGGGGTCGTGCAAGCGCAAAATACAATCGTTAGTAAATACAATGTCTACATGATCGTGCTTGCCCACGGTTTCTTTTTTGCTTGCCAATCGCAAACTGCCAGACATACCCAAATGAATAATCACGCTGCCCACGGCAGTGTGCAAAAACAGATATTTGCCCCGACGGCTGACATCCAACACCACTTGCCCCGGCAAAATACCTTTCAGCCGCACCGGAACAGGCCAACGCAATTGCTTGTGGCGCAATACCACCGCCTGTACGGTTTTACCAATAATGTGCGGTGCGATTCCTCGACGGGTGGTTTCAACTTCAGGTAATTCCGGCATAACTATATACCTAAACCTTAATCGCTATGAGTATGCAGCACCGATTCAGAAACGGCAGACAGGGCAAGCAGGCGCTGGCCTGCTTCCAGAGGAAAGTGATATTGGATACCTGACTCCGCACGTTGCAGGATGATTTCTGTTTCGCTGCGCAACAAGGTAAATCGTAGTACCTGTTTATCAACATTTTTACTGATGCTCACAACAATGTTTTCTTTCGCCACTGCATCATCTTTGTCTATCAAGCTCACTCGCAAGGCGCGCGCATGCTGCCATTCATCCCGCAATGTTTGCATGGCGTCGGCATCACCCTCATGCCCATCGGTTGACCAGCGGCCATCCTGCTGTGTCAAACGTACATCAGGCAAGATAAGCTTCTCAATAACGCTACCCTGTGGTAACAGTGCCGGGCTGACAAATTCCGTTATTCCTCTTTTCGTCAGATGGCTGTATCTGTCAGTGATAAGATGCACCGTATTTCCCACTTGCACATAGCGACTACCACCCAGGGCATCAGTAGTACCAAAACGCAACAGTACGTCGTCCAGCCTTAGTAACAGACCGGGGGTATCGAGCTGCAATTGATCAGCATCCACATCAGCCATAGCATAGTTCGCGATACTTTTTGCCTGGGTAATTTCTAACAGTTGTTGAATGCGCCCGGCATTAGCAGGCATTATCAGCGGTTTTTGCATCTGCCACTGAGCGGATTGTTTGGTTAACAACAATGATGGATGGCCAGGACTTTCAATGCTGATTTTTTGCACGGTGTCAGCATCAAGTGCGGTAAGTTTTTTTGCATCCGGTGATTCTTTTTTTCCCGGTTCATAAATCACCAGAGCCAGCAAGCCAACCAACATTAGCGCCAAAAAAATATTGAGCAGGGTTTTCGGGCTCACAATAAACGCCACCATCTGTAACGAAAATGAATCATCAGCGTTTGCGCCGTTTCCACCAGATCAGAAACCCGCTGCCCGCCAGTAACAGTGGCAGCACAAATAAAAAGCCCAGGCCAATCATGCCTTGCGCCAATACTGACAATTGCAGATTTTTATCCGTCGCCGTTTTAAGCGGGATATTAATCAGCTGATCATCATTGGCCAGCCAGTTAATCATGTTCATGCCTAACAACAAGTTGGCACCATTGCCGAGATAGGCATTGGAGAGAAAATCACCGTCACCGGTAATGACAATACGTTGTTCTCGTGGCGGTTCGTCATCATCAACCAATAACGCTCGTGTCAAGGCAACACCCAGTGTCAATGGTCCAGGCACATCATCAGCCACATCAAACTGAATCGAGCCCGACATATCACCGGTTTCGGACCAGCTACGTTCTTCAGTCTGCAAAATAACCCGTGCCTGCCAGTCATTCGGAGGCATGATAACCAGACCATGGCTTTGCGGAAACAAGGTCAGCGCATCAAAACCCTGAGTGATCGCATGTCCCGGATAATCAGCCACCAAGGCAAAACGCGGGTCGCTGACGCCTAATACCTGTGTTGTCGGATCAACAATCATACCCGGTTCAAAATCGATACCCAGCTGTGTCGCCAGCGGTGCCAGCCCATATTGATTTTTATTTTCAGATGGGTCGGTCAACCATAATAAATTGCCTCCGCCCGCCACATACTGATTAATCATCGCCACTTCGCCCGGCAACAAATCCATTTGTGGCCCGGCCAATACCAGCACCTGGGTATTTTCCGGTAACTGCGGGTTTTGCACCAGATTATGCGTTTGCGCTTTAAAGCCTTTGGCAACCAGTTGTTGCGACCACTGACCTAGATCATGATTAGCAACACCCTGTGGCTTGCGTTCGCCGTGACCGTCAACAAACACCAGCCAACGTTCACCACTACGTGCCAAGCGTTGTAGCATATTGGTGAGTCCCTGCTCGGAAAGGCTTTGCAAATTTTCTACGCGAGCCTGATATTCAACGCGCAACTCACCATTGACGCGAACACCCAACGCCCGCACTGTCTCAGGTTCCAGGTCCGGGTTGACAAACTGTAGCGTTAAATCCGCCTTGTGACGCTGATAGCGGTCCACCAGTTCACGTACTGCACGACGCACCGACTCATCTTCCGTGGCATAACTGGTAATGGTAACCGGACCATCCAGCTGTTTGAGCAATTCGCTACTGGCTTCGGACAAAGTATTACGATTATTGGCTGTCCAGTCTGCAGTAAAACTGTACCGGGTGCTCAAATAAGCCAGTACACCCACCACAGCCAGAAATAAAATGGTAAACGCTACGCTTTGCAGGCGGGTGTAAATGCGCGTTTTTGGGGTAATTAACATGAAATACCGATGTAAAAGATTAAGTCAATACTGTACATATTTTGCATGCCCGGCGTTCACCAAAGCATCATTCACGTTGTAGGGTTCTCCCTTAGCATCCTTAATCCAAATATCGGCGATGTAGCGACCATATTTTCCTTTTTTATCTTTTTCTGTACTGATCCAGATTTCTTTGCCCGACTCACCGTCAGGCATTAATATGTTGCGTGCAAAATCTCGCGCCAGCAAACCGGCAGGGCGTTCATCACCACGCAATTCCGGGGTATTAATACGCGCCAAACGAATTTTTTCATGATGCAACCAAGTGCCCATGCCCAAATCAACATTCAGGGTACAGGTATCACCATCGTAAACAGATTGTACTTTTGCGCGATAATAATAAAGATGTTCATCCATGTGCTTTTCCTGCCCTTTCTCAATGATGATGACTAACTGTGTGAAAAAATAAAAGCCGATGAATAAAAATCAGCCCGGTCTACCAGCATGTCAGTGCTGCAAACGATCAGCATCCAGCCGACGTACACTGAGCACCAGACAACAGGAAATCAGCAACAGATAATAAATAATATCGGTACTGCTAAAAATCCCTTTTAACAGGGGTTGATAGTGGCTCAACAGAGAAAGGTAACTCAGCACACCACCACCGTCGTTACCGGTGCTACCCGCCAGATTCAACACCCACAACAATAACAACAACCCAAAGGTTGCCACTGCCGCAACCGTGGGCTGTGCAGTTAGCGTGGAAACATACAAACCAATACTGCAAAAACTGGCCAGCAACAATGCCAGTCCCAACAGACCCGATGCCCACAGCCCTATATCAATATCACCCCCTGCCAACAGACTCAGCGGCATAATCGCAACCAGCACCAGCATCAGCAACACAAAGGCAAACACACCAAGAAATTTGCCAAGGATAATTTCCGTCATAGAGACTGGCGCACTCATCAGCAGGCTTAATGTCTGGCTGCGGCGTTCTTCACTGATCAACCGCATGGTAAGCAGTGGCGTCACCAGCAGTAACACTGTGGCAGCCGTGCTGAACAGCGGCACAACAATCACATCAGTCACACCGGGAGCATTAGGCGCGGCAGCAAGCCGTGGTTGCAACTGTAAATAGAGATCAATATAAAGCAGAAAAAAATAGGCACACAAGCCGCTGATCACCGCCAGAATCACCCAGGCCATGGGTGACAGGAACATCGACCGCAATTCGCGTGCTGCAAGGGTGAAAATCATCAGGCAGCTGCCTCTGTTTTTTCAATCCCGGTTTTTTCAACCGATTCATCGACAGTTTGTTCTGCTGTCGTGATATCCACAAAGATTTCTTCCAGCGAGCGCCGCTCCGGTGTCAACTCCAGCAACTCCCAGCCTTGTTCTACTGTCATTTTTGCTATCGCGGCCGCTGGATTAATTTCCGGCTTATGTTTGATCTGCACACAGTCCCCATCAATTGCATCCACAGCAACAATACCTTCAATCGCTAGCAGAATATTGTTATTTGTCCGGTTCTTTGTGCGCAGTCGTAAGCTGGAAGTTTGCATACGCTGCACGAGCCCTTCGATGCTGTCGCTCAATACCAGTCTACCTTGATTGATAATCTGCACCCGGTCACAAGTGGCCTGCACCTCTGGCAAAATATGCGTGCTCAGAATCACACTGTGTTCATTGCTAAGCTCACGAATCAGGCGGCGTATTTCGCGGATCTGAATAGGATCAAGCCCTACAGTGGGTTCATCCAATACCACCACGGCCGGCGAATGAATAATCGCCTGGGCAATACCCACCCGCTGTTGATAACCCTTGGAAAGGTTAGCGATAAGTCGTTTACCCACATCGCCCAAACCACAACGTTCTTTGGCTGTACCAATCGCATTGGTCTGCTTGTCACGGGAAATACGATTAAGGCGCGCACAAAACCGTAAATATTCATCCACCGTCAGTTCGCGATAAAGCGGTGGCAGCTCTGGCAGAAAACCGATATCTGCCTTGGCTTTTTTGGGCTGATCAAGAATGTCGATGCCATTAACAACAATCCGCCCATGGCTGGGCGCCAGATTGCCGGTAATCATACGCATGGTGGTAGACTTGCCCGCCCCATTGGGGCCGAGAAAACCCAGCACTTCACCCCGCCGCACTTCAAAGCTGATGTTATCCACAGCCGGTCGCGAACCCGTTTGCACACCATAGTGTCGAGTGAGCTCCTCAACCTTGATGAGAATGTCATCTGTCATGTCATCGTTCTTAATTTAGCAAAATGTCTGTGGACTATACTCATCCGTTGCCTATGATATATTCGTAGCCTAAAAGTTCAAACATCAGTTTAACATAAACAGCAATTCAACAAGGCGGCACACAGCTTCCACATGTCTTTGACTTATTGTGAAAAATTCGGCTTTAATGCCGACAGAATTGCTGAGCGCCTGCAATGGCTGGAACTCGGCGCCACTGATCATGCGACTGCCCAACAACTCCAGCAGGACATTATCCAGCCACATGCAGAGACAATCGTAGCTGCCTTTTACGAGTGGCTTCCCACTCTGAAGGAAGCACAGGCTTTGCTGATGGACGATGAGCTGATCGCGCGGCTTAAACAAACCCAATCACGATATCTGCTGAATCTCGGCATTGCCTTTGATCAGGCTGATTATTTCGAATCGCGTCTGCGTGTGGGACAGGCCCATGTATGGGTGGGGCTGGGCCTGAGCCTGTATCAATGCGCCTACCGTTACATCGCCGACCTGATCCTCCAACACATTGATTACCAACACAGCGATGCTCGCAAGCTTACTACTTTTGTACATAAAATTATCGCCTTGGATATGTCGCTGGCCATCGAAACCTATCACCTCACCCATGTGAAAACACTGGAAGAATCGCTGGATCGCTCACAACGCCAACAGAAAACCTTACGTATGGACGCCTCTACCGACTCACTTACCGGCCTGGCAAACCGCAAAACCATCATCGATGAGCTGGAGAGGGTACTGCAACAAGCGCCACAAAAACACCGTCCGGTGGTGGCCATCATGGCGGACATTGACCATTTTAAAGAGGTCAATGATACCCATGGCCATCTGGTCGGAGACAAGGTGCTCACCGAAGTGGCAAACCGGATTCGTTCTGCCTTGCGTGATTTTGATGAGGTCGGTCGTTATGGTGGAGAAGAATTTTTACTGGTAATCAATGGTGCAAACCTTACCACCTCCAGAAATGTCGCAGAACGTATCCGCACGCATGTAGCCAACCAACCTGTTAATCTGCAAGGTTTGGAAATACAGGCCAGTATTAGTCTCGGTGTTGCCGCCGCACACCCCGGTGAAACAACTGACTTACTGTTGGCCCGCGCCGACAAGGCGCTCTATGCGGCCAAGGCCGCTGGTCGTAACTGCATCGTCATCGCAGACACATAACCCTATGGGGTGTTCTACCTTCGACCGTCCATAGTTTCGCCTCATCGCGCCTTACCAACTACAAAATTCAATTCATAATTTCTCCTCTCAGAATTTCTCCCCCCGTTTTGCACGCGCTCGCGGGCTTAATGACAGGAGCAGCCCGTAAGTTGGGGTGAGGCACGAACCCCAACATGATCGTGGATAGGATATAGTGGAAAGGTTTACTGTGAATTAAGGACAGAGTCACGCTGTTAGCTTTTTTACTGCGAACACCATCATTCACCCTAACGCGTAGTTAGTAGTTAACAGAATCACAGAGCCAAAAATGAATCCACTCTCATCAAAATTATCAGTACGCCAACATGACTTTATACTTTTTTTCATCATGGGTGTTTTGGCGGGTTGTGGGCTTATTTATGAGTATTTGCTGTCACATTATGCGGGGCGTATTTTAGGCGCCGTTGAGCAAGTCATTTTTGCCATGATTGGCGTAATGATCGTGGCTATGGGGCTGGGTGCTTTTGCAGCGCGTATTTTTAAATCGTATTTTAACGCTTTTGTCTGGCTGGAAGTCAGTATTGCCTTAATTGGTGTCAGTTCGGTACTGGTGTTAGCCGCGACAACGGCATTGGCAAATATATTGCCGCAAATTCTGATGGAAACATTTTTGTTACCGCCCGATTTAATTCCGCGTGGCGGCATGATTCTCTGGGCACATAAAATAGCTTCTATCATGCCTTATCTGGCCGGTTTTATTTTAGGGTTTTTTATTGGCATGGAGATCCCTTTAATTGCCAGTATCCGGGAAACTATTTATGGTGAACACGTTGCGCATAATACCGGTTCGGTCTATGGCGCAGATTACATTGGGGCTGGTATAGGCGCGGCCATTTGGATTCTGTTTATGCTGAGTTTACCTCCCACTACTGCTGCGGTGATCACCGCTAGCGTTAATCTGCTCATCGGTTTGCTATTTTACACCGTGTATCGAAAGCGCATTCATTTTGGAGTATGGGTCATCAGTGCGCACTTTCTGGTGGGTGGCATTGTCATAGCGATTGCTGTCAATGGCGTAGATTGGGATAACGCCATGGAAGATTTACTTTACAAGGATAAAATTATCTTCAGCTATAACACCGAATACCAGCACGTTACCATTACCGAGCGTATTATGGACCCGGCCAAGCCAAAAATTGTTTCAATGTTTATTAATGGCCGTTCGCAATTCGCCAGTAACGACGAAATTATTTACCATGCAATGTTGGTTGCACCGGTAATGCATGCCTCCGCTCGCCATGACAATATTTTGATTATCGGAGGAGGAGATGGCCTGGCGCTACGTGATGTGTTGCGTTGGCAACCACAATCAGTAGATCTTGTTGATATTGATGCGGCTATTGTCGAATTTTTTACTACGCCCCGCATTGATAAGGGAAAAGTGGTTAATCAGTCGCTACTGGACTTAAACCAGCATGCTTTCAGTGATCAGCGGGTGCAAACACATTTTGGCGATGCTTATCTGAAAGTGGATGAATTTATTCAGCAGCAGCGTTTATATGATGTCATCATCGTGGATTTGCCCGACCCCAGTCATCCGGACCTGAATAAATTATACTCTGCGCGCTTTTACGCCAAACTTAAAACATTGTTAACCGGTGATGGTGCTATGGTAGTGCAATCCACTTCGCCTTATCATGCCAAAAATACCTTTTTATCCATCGGTAAAACGGTGAAATACGCGGGCTTTATGCATGTGGAGCAATATCACCACAATGTACCCAGTTTTGGTGAGTGGGGCTGGACCATTGCTACCACAAATGGTGTCTCCGCCAAGGCCCGGCTGGCACAAAAAGACCGTTTGGAGGTGGATGATGGCTGGTCCACACGCGGTGTTTTATTGGCCGCATTTGAGTTTAATCGACATTTTTTTGATTCGATGAAAAGTATAAAAGTCAATAGAATCAACAATCATGCAGCCTATCAGTACCACAAGGCTGACTGGGAAAAACAGCAGGGAATATATATTATCGACAAGTAATTGACATAATATGTCCAGAAGACATATTATGTCTCACCCCTTGGATACCGGAGGAAATATGAGCACTGAAAAGTTAGAGCAATTGATGAAGGGTTTGACTGAAAACTCATTGGCAGATGGAGTTGGCCTGTCGGTTGAAATGTTTGATACCGAAAATACAGTGGCCTGCATCAAAGTAGAAGATCGGGAAGAATTCCCCATCTACATGACCGCCGATGAAGGACAGATACTGTGCATCAGCTATCTATTTGGCGATGAGCAGGTCAACCCAAACAAACGTGCCGCCATGGTAGAAGCCATGTTGATGATGAATGTTTCAATTCCATTGTCAGCATTTTCTAAAATTGGTGATCAATACATTATGTTTGGTGCACTGTCACCCAAAGCCAGTATGGATGAGTTATTACATGAAATAGAGCTGCTCAGTGACAATGTGTTAGAAGCCATTGAAGCAATATCAGATTATTTAAAGGAGGCTGCATAAGCCATGGGTATATTTAACAAATTAATGACTGCCGTGCGCGGCGGTGCAACGGAAGTGGGTGAAGCGATTGTTGACTCACAGGCCATTCGTATTCTGGAGCAGGAAATACGTGATTCGAAAAAAGCGCTGAACGATGCCAAAACTGGCCTGACATCGATTATGGCTGAAAAAATGGGCGTTGATCGCAAAGTAAAAGATCTTGGTACCAAAATTACCGAACACGAAGCTTATGCGATGCAGGCGATGGACAAAGGCGATGAAAATCTGGCACTCGAAATCGCAAATAAAATTGCTGAATTGGAGCATGAACTGACTATTCAACAAGGCATACGCGATGGTTACGATTCCAAGGTCGCCAGCCTGAAAAAAATGATTCGTCAGAGTGAACGAAACATTCAAGCCATGGATCGTGAAGTGTCGGTGGTTAAAACGACGGCGAAAGTACAAAAAGCCAATGACTTAGCCTCCGCCAAATTTTCGGGCTCAAATTCATCGCTGAACAGCGCAACGGATTCGCTTGAACGCATCAAGACGCGCCAGCAAAAGCGTGAAGATCAGGCGTCGGCGGCAATGGAGTTGGATGCCGATGAAAACGGTGATGACCTGCAAGCCAAGCTGAAAAGTGCCGGTATTGTTGACTCAGGTAGCTCAGGCTCATCGATTCTGGATCGATTGAAAAAACAGAAGGGACAGAGTTAGCCATGGGGCTATTTAGATCGATACTGGGTGGTGGCGAACAGCCACCACCCCCTCGCACCATTGAATCCCCAAAAGACTTACAACCCGGGGATATGCTGAAAATGGAATTTTCGGAGCAACCACTAATATCCGGGCAAACATTAAAAGTGTCCGAACAGGTGTTTTATGACATCAGCGCCGTCGAAAATTGCAAGGTGGTTTCCATTCTGGAAGGCGTTGATCAACGTGTATTATTATCCGCTAGCACAGTAAACCCGGATCGACCTCTGGAAATAGCAACAGCCGTTCTACCCGAAAAAGTATTTGAAATTTTTGGCCGTGATCCGTTTGTTGCCATTTTTGAAGAACCCGACAATACGGATCATCGAATCCAGCGTCAGACCAATGTAGCGCTGAATGAGCTGCAAGGTTTTGTCGGCGACTGTTATTTTCAAGAGCGCACCAATGAGGCCTATCGTAGCAAAAAAGATTGTCGTAATAACACATTAACAGATGCTGACTGGGAAGGGTTTGATTACAAACTAATGGTCACCGATGATCGATGCCATGCCGTACGCATTGAAGTGTTTGATGGTGGTCGCACCGACGTCTATCTGATTGCTTATCTGGCATTAAATAAAGTAGAAGAATATTGGCTTGCGTAATATGACAGCAAAAAAAAGCATCCCTAGCGCCTGGACAAAGTCCGATAAAAATATTCGTGCCGTTCAGGTAATATTTGAACTGGAACAGGAGCAATTCAGGGCTGTACGCATTAAAGCCATTGAACAGAATTTAAGTCCGTCGGATTACATCCGTAATGTTGTCGGTTTGCCGCGAAAAAAACCCATACGGCCCAGGCTGAGCATTAGTTTGTCGGCCGAAGATTATGAAATATTAGCCAGACGTTATCAGTTAACGGCAGATATGAAAGAAAAAATTCGCGAAAAAATAAAAGAAGAACTGGTTAGCACGACAAAAAATAAGGCCCCGATTTGAGAACGTATCGGTCAGATCAAGTTAAAAAATACCCCTACCTTATATGCATTCAATACTACGTTATTTTATAAAGAAACGTGACCGGCTAAAACAGAGCGTACAGCATGATTTAATTCGTTCCATCAAAAATTCGTGTTTTCTGTTAATGCTTATTTTCATTTTGCACATTGGTTTTATGATGCATTACGAAGACTTAAGTATGGGGGACGCAGCTTGGTTGACGTTGACCACAGCCACCACAGTAGGTTATGGAGACATATCGGCTAGTACCACTCAGGGACGTATTGCCACCATTTTTTTGATTTATCTGGGCGGTATTTTTATATTGGCTAAAGTGGTTGGCGATTATTTTGATTATCGTTTTGCTGTACGCGAGCAAAAAACCAAAGGTCATTGGAGTTGGAATATGAACCAGCACATCGTCATTTTAAATACCCCTTCGCATTCTGGTGAACGTTACCTGCAACGATTGATAAAACAGTTCAGGGCAACCGCCCACTATAAAGACACCGTTATTTATCTGCTGACACGACAATTTCCACAAGGCCTGCCTGATTTTATTACCCAGCTTGATAATGTAGTGCATTACAACGGCAATTCCAGTAACCCGCAAGACTTAGTCGCCGTTTGTGTCGCGCAGGCCCGCGATATCATTGTGCTGGCGAAAGATGAAAATGATGAAAGCTCCGATGGCCGCACATTTGATATTTTACATCGTTTAAAAGATTTGAATGTCAAGGCCAACATCCTGGTTGAATGCGTTGAAGACAACAACCGCAAACGGCTTGAAAGTGCAGGGGCCAGCATTGTGATACGGCCAATTCGCGCATACCCTGAAATGATTGTGCGTGCCTTTGATGCCCCTGGCTCAGAGCGTATCATCGAAAACATGTTTAATAGTGAGGGAGACGAATATCGGCGCTACAATGTGGAAATAAGCGACATGGCTTGGTGTGATGTGGTGGCACGTTTAATCACACATGATGCAGGTATTGCAGTGGCCTACATTGACCGCCATAGTCATGAATTAGTATACAATCCACCCGCACGCTCAAAGCCGGATATACAGGCATTAATTACCATCAGCAAAGATAATAATATGCATGGTAATGATGATGTGAGAGCATTGATTTCACAGGAGTAGACAATGCAAACAAATAAATTGAGGGTATTCACTTATTCGCTTGGGCTTTTGCTGATAGTCACCTTGCTATCGGCTTGCGGCAACCGCTTTGAAGAACAGTTACGCGAGGCACACAAAAATGCGCAACTCAATCTGACGTATTTAAAAGATCAACTGGATGCCCGCGAATTAAGCAATGCTATATTACTCGACAAATACGCCAACACGCTAATTCGGCAAAAACCGGATTATGCGGATATCGCCACATTATTGAAGAAAGAAGCGACACCGCAAGGTAAAGCCTATACCACACTGAACAAGCGACTGCTATTAGTCAGCCTGACACCTACCAATACGGAAGCAGCCTCCAGCAGTTTGCAGGAATTACAATTAATCAATTCGGCGGCTGATGTCCATGAATTCAATAATAGTCTAGCCGATGTCGTCAATACGCTTGCCTCATTATCCGATGGCCAGCTTGCGGTAATTAATGTGCCGGCATCACAACAGGCCAGCGCCCAACAGGCCAATGCGCTGGTCGGCAATCCAGCCTACGGCAGCTGGAATCAGGGCAGTACTGGGCAATCTTTTTGGGCCTGGTATGGCATGTATTCCATGTTTAATAATGTCTTAGGTATGAATCGTTATAGCTACGATTCATGGTCATCACGCCCCCATTACAGTTATTACGGAAATTATGGCCGTAACCGTTGGGGTTCAAATGCCGACGTTGCTCGAAACCAAAATTTAAGCCAACGCCATCCCAGCAGGTATAACAAACCTAGTGCCGCAACCAACGCACGCTATGCGACAACCGCTAAACGCTCATCCAGCTATGGAGGGGCAGCATCAAAATCATCGTCAAAATCATCCTCATCCCGCTACAGCTCTTATGGCTCCAGTAGTCGAAGTTCGTCATATTCAGGCTCACGCAGCTTTCGCTCAGGCAAATAAGGAAACAAAAAATGTTCATGGATTTTGCTAATGTAGACATAGGTTTGGCATCTTATTATCTGGTGGATTTCCTGATTGCAGTGGCCCTATTAAGTGCAATGCGTTTTTTCGCCGGTCTGGTCGGTAATGTGTCCGCCACAAAGGAAATTTCATATAGTGACAACAAAGCCTTTGGCGTATCACTGGCAGGTGCCATGGTGGCTGTCAGCATTATGCTGATGGGGGTTGTTTCCGGTGATGCCGGTTATAGCTTAGCCAATGAAGCATTAACAGTGGTTTTGTTTGGCATCATTGGCATCATGCTTATGTGGTTAACACGTATCGCTTTTGATCGCGTCTCATTCCCCAGGCTATCGATTCATGATCAAATCATGAAAGGCAATATGTCTGCCAGCATCATTGATGCCTGCAACATGATTGCGACGGCCATTATTATCAAAGGCGCTATGGTTTGGGTCGATGGCGGCATAACAATGGCCATCTTTGCCGTCATTGTCAGCTTTATTGCCTCACAAATCATCATGGCTCTTGCAACCTTATACCGGGTCAAAGTCTATGAAAAACGCCATAGTCATAAAGGAAAACAGTTACACCATGCAATTGAAGAAGACAATGTCGCTTTGGCACTTCGTTTCAGTGCTTACCGAATAGGTATTGCCATCGCTGTGAGCGCAGCTTTCACTGCGGTGGAATATGAGGCCGATGCTTTCCTGCTCGTTTTTATGTTGTGGTTTATTGTTGCATTGGTTTTATTTATCTTATTAACGTTAATCGCCGTGGTGATTCGCCATGGTGTCTTGCCTCGCATTAATGTCGGAGAAGAAGTCGGCGAACAAGGTAATATTGCTGTCGGTGTCATCGAAGGCAGTATTTACATCGTAGTCGGTTTATTATTGGCCGGACTCATTGGAGCCTGATTTTTGTCAAAAGCACAATGACACTCACCTCTCGACAGCAACTCATTCTTTTTATCGCTGCCGCCTTTATTGTTGATTATTTGCCATTCATCAATTTACCCTTTTTGTGGAGTGAAACCTTTTTCCATGAAATAAGCCATGGGCTTGCGGCACTCTTAACGGGTGGCATGATCCATAACATCACTTTGTCTTTTAACGGTTCCGGTGTCTGCACCACGAGTGGTGGCTCGCGTTTTTTAATCAGTTTTTCAGGGTATGCAGGCAGCGCGCTATGGGGGCTGCTTATATACAGTGTTGCGAATACCCTCTCCAAAAAAAATGCAAAGCTTATGGTTGGAATAATGCTACTGATGCTGGGTGCAACATTACTGTTATGGGCGCGTACTATATCAACCATTATTATTCTACTGATTTTATTGCTGCTCTATACCTTACCGCTGGCAAAATCATTATGGTTCAGTGTTAAGTTTTTTATTCAGTTAGTGGGCGTGTTTGTCATGCTCGATGCCATTCGCAGTCCATTATATCTACTGGATGGTCGCGACCTTGGCGATGGCGCCAGTCTGGCACAATTAACCGGTTTACCTGAATTTTTCTGGGTGATCTTGTGGTTTGTTATTGCGGTCGGTTGTTTGTATCTCCTGTGGATAAACCCCGGTGACAATAAAAAAGCCGTGCATTGAGCTACAACAATAATAACCTATCGGGACAAAATACTTGTGCAGGCATCCTCCCGGCATGGGCCGGTATTTTTGTTACTGGCTGGGTAGTGCCATATAATGGCGGGCGGTGCCCACCTTGCAAATTGACCCAGGTTGAAAATCATGTCGAAAATAAATGTTAAAAAAGTTGTGCTCGCCTATTCTGGCGGGCTGGATACCTCCATCATTCTTAAATGGTTGCAGGATGAATACAACTGTGAAGTGGTGACTTTCACCGCTGATATCGGTCAGGGCGAAGAAGTCGGTCCCGCACGAACCAAAGCACAGGCAGCGGGCGTCACAGAAATTTATGTGGACGATTTACGCGAGGAGTATGCACGTGATTTTGTGTTTCCCATGTTTCGCGCCAATGCCGTTTATGAGGGTGAATATCTGCTGGGCACCTCCATCGCACGACCGCTGATTTCTAAACGCCAAATCGAGATTGCTAATGAAACCGGTGCCGATGCGGTATCGCATGGCGCTACGGGCAAAGGCAATGACCAGGTACGCTTTGAGCTGGGTTACTACGGCCTCAAACCCGATGTGCACGTTATCGCCCCCTGGCGTGAATGGGATCTTAACTCACGTGAAAAGCTCATGGCTTATGCCAAGGCACACAATATCCCCGTGGAACAGAAGCGCGGTACGAAATCGCCCTATTCCATGGATGCCAACCTGTTGCATATTTCTTATGAAGGCGGTGTGCTGGAAGACCCCTGGGCTGGTCCGGAAGATGACATGTGGCGCTGGACAACGTCACCGGAAAAGGCACCAGATACGGCAACAATTATCGAACTGGATTTTGAAAAAGGCGACATCGTTGCCATCGACGGGCAGACCATGAGCCCTGCGCAAGTGATGGAACACCTCAACAAAGTCGCAGGTGCCAATGGCATCGGCCGCGATGACATTGTGGAAAACCGTTACGTAGGCATGAAATCGCGCGGCTGTTATGAAACACCGGCAGGCACGGTTATGCTCAAAGCCCATCGTGCCATCGAGTCCATTACACTGGATCGTGAAATAGCACACCTGAAAGATGAACTGATGCCACGATATGCCACGTTAATTTACAACGGTTACTGGTGGGCACCAGAACGCAGGATGTTGCAAAAAATGATTGATGCTTCCCAGATAACCGTCAACGGGCGGGTACGGCTCAAGCTGTACAAAGGCAATGTTATTGTCGAAG
>Ga0316202_10001580_pt1 | contig 17209 bp, 13 predicted proteins | sample 3monrhotite_MG_FD_204934 | JGI IMG/M metagenome (GOLD analysis project Ga0316202, IMG submission 204934) | Microbial mat bacterial communities from mineral coupon in-situ incubated in ocean water Damariscotta River, Maine, United States -... | ecosystem: Environmental > Aquatic > Marine >... | reverse complement strand
TCATCATCTGTCCGTTGTGCAGTGGAATATTGATGTCAGAAAAGGCCAAATCACGATAGTTGGCAGGGACAAAAGCCTCGCGAGGCGTATTGGCCACCACCTCCAGTACACGTTGATCCAGGACTTCCGCCGGACGGATTTGTTGCTCGACCATGTTGAAGCGAGCTTGTTCGATAGTCGATTTCATACTGTCTGCCATTGAGATTGTCATTGTTTTGGTTACCCTGTTTTAAAAGTCAAACGACAGGACTAAGGACGGGCTAGGTTACGAGGTTTGCCAGAGGGAGGCAAGGGACGACAGACAGCACCACTTGTCTTAAGGTTTTTTAATTTCGATAAGCACGTAGCCCATGGCTTCATAATTACGAATTTCTGTCGGTCCGGCTGGAGTAACGTCAACATAGTCAGGAAAATCATCAGCGGTTTTTCCGCGCCACGAAGCATGGGTACCACAGACATGAACAGGTACATCATTAGCTACCAGAGATTGCACAGCGGTATGCACCAGGGAGTTTTCTTTTTGCTGGTTTTTCATAAGGCCAAATTGCTCGCTGCCATGGGAGACCACAGCAAGGCCGATGTTAGGAAAACGTTCCCGTAGTTGCCCGATGTATTGATTGACAGCAGGAATGGCCCATTGCAGAGCATTATCCTTGCCCTCGACAATTTCGAAGACCACGCCAAAGGGGGCATCTTTTTGTGCGAGCAGTTGATCTATTTCCTGTTGGTTGTTGGCCTGAACATTGGCGTTCAGGAAAAACAGGAAAATACTGGGAAAAATAAGACGATGCATGTGTGGCTCCTGGTTAGCTTGTGTGGTGACCGGGGGGTTGGACAATCGGATTTGGCATTGTGTTCCTGTTACGGTAACTTGAGCTCGCGGATAGGGCACCAATAAATCATGATTGAACATTTCAAACAATTCTTTGAGAAGCATCTCTCTCCACCGGCAGATGACGCCGCAGTGGACCAGGATCGCTTGCATCTGGCCACTGCGGCCTTGCTGGTGGAAATGACCCGTGCTGATGGCGAGGTGAGAGTAGATGAGAAAGCCGCTGTGGCACGGGCAATCCGCAAGGCTTTTGATATTGGCGAGGAAAAAACGGCAGAATTAATCCGCTTGGCGGAGTTGGAAATTGCCGATGCTACTTGCTATCACCAATTTACCTCGTTGATTAATAAAAACTTTTCTAAAGCGCAAAAGGTGCAAGTGGTAGAGATGTTGTGGGAAGTGGCTTACGCAGACGCCGAAATGGAAAAATATGAGGAGTATTTATTGCGCCGACTCAGCGATCTGCTCTATGTGCCGCACCACGAGTTTATTCAATCCAAGTTGCGCGTGCAGGCACGGCTTGGGGCTGATTAGTACCTATTCGGAGCGGGGCCTTTTGCCCGTTTTTGCTTTGCAGAAATTACCCCAATCATTTAGCAGAGTTTCTTCAGTTTCTTGAGCAGGTTGTCGTTAGGTAGGGCAGGTGCATACCTGTCGCCGGGGTGTGTGTGGATTTCGAATAATTACGGAAACTTGTTTGATGATGCGCTGGTTTTCTACCCTGAGCCTCCGCTGGAGACTCCAAATCAGTTTTTTTCTAGTCACTATGGTGGCTATTGTTTTTATGCGCTGGGATGGTTATCAACAACTGCTGCAATTGGCTGAGGTCACCCGACAAGGCAATGTAGCACCGGGCATCATTGCTCAGATGGATGCCCATCTCGCAGCTTACGTTGCTAGCGCGGTGTGGCAGTCTGTGCTTGGATTGGCCGTTTTATTTTTGGTGATTTCCATTCTGGCCAAACGTTTTGTTGTACCCATTGAACTATTGTATAAGAGCGCAAAAAATATTGAGAAGGGTGATTTAACACAAAGGGTGGAATTCGCCGGCAACGATGAAATCGGTGAGCTGGCAGGCAGTTTCAATATCATGCTCGACAGGCAAAAAGAAATGGTGCATGGCATTGACAACACCAGTGCACAGCTGGAGCAGTCAGCTTATCAGGTTGCCACCATTTCTCATGAAATCAGCGAAGTAAGCCAGTCGGAAAATGCCGTCACAGAAGGCATGATGCAGGATACCACTGTACTGATCGAAGTGGCAGAATCCGTGCAGCAGATGGCACGGGAAGCCATTGAGCGAGCAACGATTGCCAACCAGGGTGCACAGGAAGGTCTTGCCTATGTTGGGGATAACATTGCTGGCATGGATGAAACGGTGGCGGATGTTACCCATGCATCTAATCAGGTGGCGGAGTTAAAGGACGCAGCCCAGCAAATTTACGAGATTATTGGCACCATTCGCGGTATCGCCGAGCAAACGAATCTGCTGGCATTGAACGCGGCCATTGAGGCAGCGCGTGCCGGTGATTCAGGGCGTGGTTTTGCCGTGGTGGCAGATGAAGTACGTGATCTGGCCACACGCACCACGGATTCCACCAGCAAAATTACCGATATCATTAACAAGATCAATGGCCAGGTGAGCCAAGTGGCAGAGTCCATGGAGACCGTGGCGGAACGAGTGAACGGTAGCCAGGGACGGGCCCGTGAAGCCGGCGAGGTTATTGAACGTGTCGCCAATGATATTTCCAGTGTGGCAGATGCCAATCAGAAAATTGATGATGAGAGCAAGACGCAATTGAATCAGTTGCAGATGTTGCAGATTCGACTCGCTGGCTTGTTTGAAAGTGTGCAGCAAACGGCTCTCAAGGTAGAAAACACCGCTAATGTGGGTGATGACCTTTATCGTGTAACGGAAAGATTGCGTCAGGTTTTGTCGCAATTTACTTATGAAAAAATTGTGCATACAGAGCAAGTTGGCAACGAGCATCGGGCGACACCTCGCTTGAAGCATCAGTTGCGTGTGCGATTCTGGCAAAGTGGTATTCAGTTTGAGAGTGTTTGTAATGACCTGAGTTTGTCGGGCATGAAGTTGCGTATCAAGCAGAAGCTTGCTATGAAAGAACCCGTTGATCTGGAAGTTTTTTTACCTTACGAGAATCTTGCAGAATATGAGGCACAGCGTCCTGTCGCTTTGCGTGCCGAGGTGGTTTGGCAGAGAAAGGAAGACGGGAAGTGGCAATGTGGCTTGCATTTCGTTGATTTAACCCCTGAACGAGAAGAAGGACTGAATCGGTGTTTTGAATATTTTAACGAGCAAGCACAATATGCTTGATTCTAAATTAATCCGTTAAAAAATAATTTTTGTTACTTGGTCTGAGTTCACATATCTGACTTGAGCAGGTAATCAGACTCGGTATGATCGACCCTGTTGGACAGTAGGCCCATAAAACAGTAGACCCATAAAAAATCGGGTTGAAGCCATAAAATCCCCAAACGTATACTGCCTACACAATTCTTGAATCCCTCCGGGAGATATATGCAAATCGAGTCACAGGGCGTGCTGGCGAATCAGCTGGTCACGTTGTTTCTCCAGTTTTTGGCCGTTGAATCTGTATTGTTCCGTGAAGAAGAGCGCCGTCCCTACGAATGCGATGGCCTGTCGGTCTATCGGCAGCTACCGCTGCTGGTAGTGTTGCCAGAGACCGTAGAACAAGTACAACAGGTGTTGCGTATTTGCAGTGAGCATAAGGTGCCCGTCGTGGCTCGCGGTGCGGGCACCGGGTTGTCCGGTGGTGCTTTGCCGTTGGCCGATGGTGTGTTGCTGAGTCTGGCTAAATTCAATCAAATTCTCGATATTGATTTGCAAAACCGTTGTGCCCGTGTTCAGCCAGGAGTGCGTAATTTGGCTATCTCTGAGGCCGTCGCGGCGTATAACTTGTATTACGCGCCAGATCCTTCGTCACAAATCGCTTGTTCCATTGGCGGCAACGTGGCAGAAAATGCCGGGGGTGTGCATTGCCTCAAATATGGACTCACGGTGCATAACATCCTCAAACTGGAAGTAGTGACTATGGAGGGTGAACGGCTCACCATTGGTAGTGATGCACTGGATACTCCTGGTTTTGATTTGTTGGCACTGTTCACCGGCTCGGAAGGCATGCTGGGAGTGATTGTAGAGGTTACCGTTAAACTGCTGCCCAAACCTGAAGCCGTGCAGGTATTGCTGGCGGCCTTTGATGATGTGATGAAGGCGAGTGATGCTGTAGGCAAAATTATTGCTGCGGGGATTATTCCCGCCGGTTTGGAGATGATGGATAACCCCGCGATATGTGCTGCTGAAGCCTTTGCCCAGGCTGGTTATCCCGAAGATGCTGTCGCGATTTTGTTGTGCGAGCTGGATGGCAGTCAGCAGGAAGTTGTGGTTCAGGTCGAACAGGTGAAAACAATATTGCAGGATTGCGGAGCTACCGACGTGCGTGTCGCTGCCAGCGTGGCTGAGCGTGAAAAATTCTGGAAGGGTCGCAAGGCAGCGTTTCCTGCTATAGGTCGTATTTCACCGGACTATTACTGCATGGATGGCACTATTCCGCGTCATCAGTTAGCCAAGGTGTTGGCCGGTATTGCAGCGTTGTCTGAAGAATACAGTCTGCCGGTAGCCAATGTGTTCCATGCTGGTGACGGTAATTTGCATCCGTTGATTTTGTTTGATGCCAGTCGTCCTGGTGAGTTGGAGCGTACCGAAGAAATGGGTGGCAGAATTCTGGATTTATGTGTGGCTGTGGGTGGCACTATTACCGGTGAGCACGGCGTGGGCATCGAAAAAATCGATCAAATGTGTCATCAGTTTTCATCGGCCGAATTGCAGCAAATGCACGCGCTAAAGGCAGCATTTGACCCTGAGGGTTTGCTGAACCCAGGCAAGGCAGTACCCACTCTGCATCGTTGCGCCGAGTTTGGTGCCATGCATGTGCATAAGGGTGCATTGCCTTTCCCTGAGTTGGAGCGATTTTAATGGCAAAGGACGTCAGTAATGATCTGGCCGCACAAGTGCAACAGGCCTTTGCGGAAAAACAGGCACTGTGTATTGCCGGTAGTGGCAGCAAATTACCGTTGGGGCGTGCGGTGTCGGCACAGCCGTTGGACGTGACGGCACATCAGGGCATTGTGGAATATATGCCCACCGAACTGGTGATCACTGCGCGGGCTGGTACTTCATTACAAGCGCTAGAGTCTGTGCTTGCTGAATCCGGTCAGATGTTGCCTTTTGAGCCGCCACATCTGGGTGAAGGCGCAACTCTGGGCGGCACGATCGCTTGTGGTTTGTCGGGCCCGCGTCGTCCGTATGCCGGTGCCGCCCGTGACTTCACCTTAGGCGCGCGGATAATCAACGGTCGAGGAGAGGTGCTCAGCTTTGGCGGCCAGGTAATGAAAAACGTCGCCGGTTATGATGCCTCGCGTCTGATGGTGGGTGCACAGGGCACTCTGGGCGTGTTGCTGGAAATATCGCTGAAGGTACTGCCGCGACCAGCCTGTGAACACACATTGGTGGTGGACATGGATGCCGCGACAGCCATCGCCACTATGACACGGCTGGCGAATGTCGCTTTGCCACTGACAGCAGCCTGTCATTTGCCTGCAACATCACAACAGGCTGGGCAATTGTGTTTGCGTTTGTCTGGTGCAAAAGAGGCGGTAATGGCTGCGGTGGCATTTATTCAAGAACAGATTCAAAAATTGCTGCAAAAAGAACAGCAGACACTTTCCGTGACGGAAAAGAAAAATCATGATGAGCAGGCCAGCATGTTTTGGCAGGACTTGCGCGAGCGCCGACTGCCTTTTTTTAGCGATGCGGATACGCTGTGGCGTTTGTCGCTACCACCTGCCACGCCAGTGTTGACTGAAATATTGCCGGGTGAGTGTCTGCTGGACTGGGGCGGTGCGCAACGTTGGTTAAAAACCGAGGCGAGTGCTGATACGGTACAGGCGGCTGCGCAAAAAATGGGAGGGTATGCCGCTCAGCTTAATCAGGAGGGCACGGTGCTCGCGCCGTTGGACTCCGTGTTGAAAAAAATACACCAGCAGGTAAAAACCGCTTTTGATCCCCGAGGCATTTTAAACCCCGGCCGTTTGTACGAGGAGTTGTAAATGCAGACTCAGTTACCTGTCGAATTGTTGTCTACCGAGCAGGGCCGGGAAGCCAATAGTATTTTACGGCGTTGTGTGCATTGCGGTTTTTGCAATGCCACTTGTCCCACGTATCAGTTGCAAAACGATGAACTGGATGGCCCACGCGGACGCATTTATCTCATTAAACAATTGTTGGAAGGAGAGTCTAACGGCGAAGTTGCGCGCGAGCATCTGGATCGCTGCCTCACTTGCCGCAATTGTGAAACGACATGTCCTTCGGGTGTTGAGTATAATCGCCTGCTGGATATTGGCCGTGAACATGTGGAAAGCCTGGTCAAGCGACCGTTGCCCGAACGCCTGTTGCGCTGGCTCCTTTTACAGTCAGTACCTTTTCCAAAGCGTTTTGCTTTTGGAGCAAATATGGCGCGCAGGGTGCGGCTGTTATTGCCAAAAGTGTTACGTAAGGCCATTCCACCACGTGCCGTAAGGGTGGAGCAATGGCCCGCCGCACGACATACACGGCGAGTGTTGTTACTGGACGGTTGTGTGCAATCGGTGGCCGCGCCGGAAATTAATCTGGCTACAGCGCGGGTGCTGGACAGCCTGGACATCAGCGCCATACGGGTGCCGGATGGCGGTTGCTGTGGTGCATTGCATCAGCATCTGTCCAATGCAGAAAGTGCGGCGGTATTTATGCGTCGCAATATTGACGCCTGGTGGCCGTACCTGGATGAAAATTCTCATAACCAGGTTGAGGCCATTGTCAGTACCGCCAGTGCCTGTGGTTTGCAGGTGAAGGACTATGTCCATTATTTACGACGTGATAAAAATTACGCAGAAAAGGCGGCGAAAATTTCCGAATTGGTGAAAGATGTCTCGGAATTGCTTGCTGCCGAGCCTGTGGCCAGTGTTATTTCGGTGACCGGGCCACAAGCGCGTATTGCGTTTCATGCTCCCTGTACCTTGCAGCATGGCCAGCGCCTTACTGGTGTAGTGGAAAGTATTCTGGCTCAGTGCGAGTTTGAACGGGTGACAGTGAAAGACGGTCATTTGTGCTGCGGTGCTGCGGGCACATATTCTATTTTTCAGCCAGTACTGTCTGAGCAGTTGCAGGCCAATAAACTGGCAGCCTTACAGGCCGGATCACCGACAATGATTGTCAGCGCCAATATTGGTTGTTTGCTGCATTTACGACAGGACGCCTCTGTACCTGTAAAACACTGGATCGAGTTGCTGGCTGATTGCCTGGAACCCAAGTAACCGATAAAATTTGTCAACAATTAAAAGCAGGGTGAGCAATGCCTTAATATAGGGCATTGTGAGTACGCCTTAATATTCCACGAATTAAAAGAGATTTGATGATGACCACAGACAAAACCATTTCCACGTTCATTCCCCCTGTTCGCACTCTTATGGGCCCAGGTCCTTCCGATGTGCATCCTCGTATTTTGAATGCCATGGCGCGTTCCACTATCGGCCACTTGGACCCTAAGTTTGTGGAATTGATGGATGAAATGAAAACATTGCTGCAATACGCTTTTCAGACCAAAAACGAATTGACCATTCCTGTTTCGGCCCCTGGCTCGGCAGGCATGGAGACCTGTTTTGTGAATCTGGTCGAGCGGGGTGATACCGTCATCGTCTGTCAGAATGGTGTGTTCGGTGGTCGCATGAAAGAGAATGTGGAACGCATTGGCGCTACGGCAATTATGGTGGAAGACGAATGGGGCATGCCGGTGGACCCTAATAAATTGGAAGAAGCACTTAAAGCGCATCCCGAGGCCAGTACCGTGGCTTTCGTACATGCTGAGACTTCTACGGGCGCGCAGTCAGATGCAGCGGCGCTGGTGAAAATTGCCCATGCCCATGATTGTCTGACCATCGTCGATGCTGTGACTTCGTTGGGAGGGACACCTATTAAGGTGGACGAGTGGGGTATCGATGCCATTTATTCAGGTACACAAAAATGTCTGTCGTGTACGCCGGGTCTGTCGCCAGTGAGTTTCGGTGATGCCGCTGTGGAACGCATCAAAAACCGCAAGACGACGGTGCAAAGTTGGTTTCTCGATCTGAATCTGGTGATGGGTTATTGGGGTGCAGGAGCAAAGCGTGCCTACCATCATACTGCGCCGGTTAACGGGCTTTATGGTTTGCATGAAGCGTTGGTGATTTTGCAGGAAGAAGGGCTGGAAAATGCCTGGGCCCGTCATCAGGCAAATCATCTGTCTCTGCGTGCCGGTATTGAAGCCATGGGCTTATCGTTTGTGGTACCTGAGGCGGCGCGTCTGCCACAGCTTAACGCCGTGACCATTCCCGATGGCGTGGACGAAGCCGCTGTACGTGGGCGTTTGCTGAATGATTTCAATCTGGAAATTGGTGCAGGTTTGGGCGCGTTGGCAGGTAAAGTTTGGCGCATTGGCCTTATGGGGCATGCTGCTAATGCTAAAAATGTCATGTTTTGTTTGGGTGTACTGGATACTGTGTTGACCGACATGGGTGCGCCAATTAAAAGTGGAATGGCTGTGGCTGCAGCACAAGCTGCTATGGATTAATCCCGTAGGAAAAATTCAGCGGTGTGTTCAAAAAGGGCCGAAAGGCCTTTTTTTTGTGCATGATTAATTTAGGGTAAAGAAAAACAGTAGGGTAAGTCAGTTATTTTCAGCCGCATACAAATAAAAACAGATGTACGAAATTTTGTTGTAACTTAAGTTCTCACGCGTATTGCCGAAAAATTAATGGGCGCTGGATTGTAAAAAACTAATGTGTGCCGCTGATGCCAACAATAAAAGCCTAAATCTCAAACGCTACGGGTATATATCGATATAGCTATTTGTTATCGCGATCGAGAATATACCGCAGTGTCCAAAGTTTAAGTGTTTAGTGCCCATCATATTCATTTTGTTGCGAGGAAAAATGATGTGTAACTGTGAAGTTACTGCAAGGAGCTTTAGCGAGGCCATGGAATGAAGAGGCGTGCAATGCGTTACATTATTATTGTCTGGTTTTGCCATGGGCAGTAATCTGTGTGCGGGCGAAATCAAATTAATGATAGACAAATCTAGATTCTGCAGTAAATTCTCAGGAAGATGTATTAACATGTTAATGAGCGCCACGCTTTACGGATATGGAAAGTTCACCTGTGGAGTGAGTTGCTGTTACCTGTATTGCTCACCGGCACATTCTCTACAATGTGAATCTCTGCAACAGGCGAGTTGTGCCTCGTATTGCACCTGACCAGTCACAAAATTCAACGCACTTTATAAGCCGTTTAACTATGGATTTTAGAATAAAAAATACAATTGTTGTTTGTTTATGACAGAGATAAAGATTTTGCGCAGGAGTTTACTCGCCGTGAGCATGAAAGATGGGCCAACATCGATATCGATGGCATGTTTATCGAGGCACAAATGATCAGTATGAAAAAAACATTATCGGCAGACGACGTGTCGGTATTGTGGCGTTCAACAGTGATAATTAATACTTTGTTGATGAAAACATGTAAATGACATGAATAATATTTTTTCACGTCTGACGACTCGTGTATCACTGGCGATAATTGTCGTAGTGGTGTTGTGTATGGCGGTGATTGTTCGCCATTGGGCTGTTGTGATAGCACCTGCACTAAAAGCGGCTGAGCAAACCAAGGCTGAATTATTAATAACGCCGTACACGCAGCTACTGGAAGCTGCAGTGGATGATGATATTCAGTTGGGTGAAATTTTAAATCAACTTGTGCGGCTGAAAGACCCAACCTGGCAAGAGCCTATTGTATTGAGCCTGAAAGTTTCTTTGCTGGATGGTCGGGTAATCGAGCGTCGCAACAAAGTAAAATATAAAGCAGTACCTTTTCGTGCAGAAATGCCGATCTTTTCATCGCGTACCAAAAAACTGTTGGGTAGCGTAAAACTGGAATATAACGATACATTTTACAATCGTTTGATCGGCGAAGTGTGGTGGGAAATGGGCGGTTCCATAGGGCTGGCTTTTTTGCTGTTGCTAGGTATTCAGTATTGGGTACGACGTCTACTCAAACCTTTGACTGATTTATCGAATCGTCTGGCATATGTGGATTTGGATTCGCACGTCAGTCTTCCTCCAGCAGATCGTTCAATGAGTACCGAAATTCGTCAGGTATGGCAGGCAACCGAACAACTGTTTGCACGATTGCGACAGCATGATGACGCGTTAAAAGAAGAGCACATAGCAGCCCAGACAGCGCTGCAAGCCAAGCTGAAGGCTGAGACAGCCAATCAGGAAAAAAGCCAGTTTCTGGCAAACATGAGCCACGAATTACGCACACCGTTGAATGCCATTATTGGTTATAGCGAAATGCTGTATGAAGACGTCGATGAATCCAGCAATGAAGAAATGGTGGATGATCTGGTACACATCATCAATTCCGGGAGACACTTGCTTTCGTTGATTAATGGTGTGCTGGACCTGTCAAAAATTGATGCGGGTGAAATGCAACTGTATTTGAATGATGTCAGTTTGCCGCAACTGGTAAGAGACGTGATGGACAATGTTGAACCGCTTATTGCTGCGAATGGAAATTCTATAACGGTCGACTGTAATGAAAGGATTGGCAGCATTCACACCGATGTGGCCAGATTGAAACAGATACTGGCTAATATTCTGGGCAATGCGGCGAAATTCACTCATAACGGTGAAGTTAGTTTATTCGTTGAGCGTGTGATAGATAAGATGGGCGAATGGGCAGTGTTTCGTGTGGTCGACACTGGAATAGGTATTAGCGATGAGCAACAGAAGCAATTATTCACGGCTTTTACGCAGATCGATGAATCTGCGACGCGTCAATATGGTGGCACTGGCTTGGGATTGAGCATTAGTCGTAACATGAGTCAATTGATGGGAGGTGACATCACGGTAACGAGCCAATTGGAAAGTGGGTCGGAGTTTGTGATAAGAATCCCGGTTGAAGTGGTGCATGAGAGAAGTTGTGTGGTTAATACGTCAAGCCCGCAGTCGGCATTGACCCTGGAACATGTGATAAATGACGAACATACGGAAAATATTACTGAGCAACATGAGAAAACGCCTACTATTCTAGTGATTGATGATGACCCATCGGTTGGTGATTTAGTGCAACGGACGTTGAGAGAAGAGAATTTTTACATAGAGGCAGTCAGTAGTGGGCGCGAAGGATTGGAAATAGCCGTTAAACGGGTGCCGGATTTAATTATTCTTGATGTGGTCATTCCAGACATGAGCGGCTGGTTCGTACTGTCGCAATTGAAAAAGAACCTGGTATTGATGCATGTGCCGGTGATTATGCATAGCATGAGCGATGAACGGGCAATGGCGACAAAGTTGGGTGCGGCGGGTTATATCAATAAGCCTGTGGACAAAAACGAATTGATGGATGTTATCAACAGCCATCTTCGCAGCAACGTGGTTTCTACGGTATTGGTGATCGGTGGCGATGTTGATGCACGGCGTCTGGCGCGGACAGTGTTCGAAAGTGAAGGCTGGGACATTGTAGAAAGTGCCGATGTCGAAGTGGGTTTAGTACGCGTGGCCGAAAAAATGCCATCGGTCATTGTGTTGGATACCGATCTGCCAACGATGAATGCTACGGCGTTTGTGCAGAGACTGGAAGAGAATGAACAATGGAAACTTATTCCAGTATTGGTATTGACAGCGCATTCCATCAGTGATGAAGATCGTGAAAAATTGCTGACACATGTGGACATGGTTATCGAAAAAGGTGCTTACAGTCTGGATACCTTGCTGCGGCGTCTGCGTGAGTTGATGGGCTCTTCTCAATCAAAAACGGCAGTGGCTTAAAATGGATGGGTCATTATGTTGAAACATTGTTGTGATCAGAAAGGTGGGATTGCCATGAAGGTGGCCGAACAAAAAGGCAATGAAATGGGAGCGGTATTTTCTATTTTGGTGGTTGATGACAATGAAATGAATCGTGACTTGCTGTTGCGGCGTTTGGGAAATGCTCAGTTTCAATTGTCATCCGCTACGGATGGTGAAGAGGCATTGGCAATGTTGCGTATGCAATCTTTTGATCTGGTACTGTTGGATATCATGATGCCAGTGCTGGACGGTTATGAAACACTAAAAGCGATCCAAGGTGACGAGGTGTTACGACGTGTGCCGGTGATAATGATTACGGCACTTGATGATGTGGATAGCGCGGTGCGTTGTATCGAAATGGGTGCAGTGGATTATGTGACTAAACCGTTCAATCCGATATTATTACGTGCGCGAGTAGATGCCAGCCTGGGAAGAAAGCGCATGAGTGATCAGGAAGAACACCGGCGTGAAGAAATTGAACGCAACAATGCAAGTCTGTCTGAGGAAGTACGAGCTAAAGTGTTGGAAATATCGCAGTCACAGCTGGCTGCTATTTTTGCTATGTCCAAACTGGCAGAGTCGCGAGATCCTGAAACCGGCGAACATCTCGAGCGCATGCGGGAATATTGCAAGTTGTTGTCAGAACAATTGAGCCATATGCCCAAATTTCAAACCATTATCGACAAGGCGTTTGTCGATAATATTTATGCCGCCAGCCCATTACACGATATTGGTAAAGTCGGTATTGATGACAGCGTGCTACTTAAGCCTGGGGAGTTGAGCGATGAAGAATGGGGGATAATGAAACTACACCCGGTGATTGGCGCAGAAACTTTACGCGAAGTGGACAGACAACACCCCGGCAATGATTTTATTCATACGGGCATTGAAATCGCCGAAAGCCATCACGAAAAGTGGGATGGTTCAGGCTATCCCCATGGTTTGTCAGGTGAAGGTATCCCGTTGGTCGCACGCATTTTGGCTTTGGGAGATGTGTATGATGCACTGACTTCCCGGCGTTGCTACAAGGACGCATTCAGCCACGAAAAAAGTCGCAGCATTATTGAAGAAGGTTATGGCAGTCATTTTGACCCGGATGTAGTGTCGGCTTTTTTTGAAGCGGAAAGCGATTTTAAAAGAGTACGGCAGGAATATAGAGACCCGAAATAAGGTTAGTGAGTTTTTGATTTAAATGATAAACAGAAAATGCTGAATCTAAAGTATGCGGACTTAATAACGAGTTCTTGAAATGCAAACATAAGGCAAGAATAAAGGAGGCATGATTATGTCGAAAGTGTTGTTGGTAGAAGACAACGAAATGAACCGGGATATGTTATCGCGACGCCTGGAGCGCAAAGGCTTCGATGTAGTCTATGCACAAGATGGTGGCACGGCAGTGGATTTGGCCAACGTTGAACAGCCCGCGCTGATTCTCATGGATATGAGTCTGCCGGTAATGGATGGTTGGGAGGCAACACGTCGCATCAAGGCAGGCTCAGGGACAAAAAATATCCCCATTATCGCCTTGACGGCACATGCGATGGCAGGCGATCGTGAAAAAGCCATGGACGCAGGCTGCGAAGATTACGATACTAAACCCGTAGATTTTCCACGCCTGTTGGGGAAAATTGAATTGCTGATTGGACGCTGAGCTTTCTCTTCTGCGACATTTGTTACCTTGCATCTTTGTCAAAAGTCAACGCCATAGAACTGACACCACTGTTTGATTCGTATTGACAGCCCCTTCTCCCCAAAAAACCACTTCTAATAATTTGTTTACAAAAAAAAGCCAGGGTTGCTACTATGGGCCTGCGCGCTTGCTGGCGAGCTGCGCCTCAATTGTTGTTCAGGCTGCTGGCCAGCAACATTTTGTCATCCGCACATTTCGTCGTAGATTACAGGCTATCACGATGTGTTCGAAAACGTAGCAAGGGGAAATTATGCCGTCTGATATTCATACGATTCCAGAACGCCGAGCCCGTTCACATCAGGAAATCGATGATCTTGTTGAATGCCGTACCGGCGCACTGTCTCTGTACACTGAGCTGGCCTCCAAACAACCTTTCAAGCCTGAGCAGGATACACAGCGTTTATTGCAAACGTTTTGTGAGCGACTTATTGATTATACTGCAAGTGCGCATTTCCAACTTTATCGCCACATAGATGAAGACCGTGAGCGTCGCGTACCTATTCGCGCTATTGCCGGTGAGGTTTATCCGAACATCTCTGAAATCACCCAGAAAATTCTCGATTTTAATGACAAGTATGATTGCGAAGATCGCTGTGGTGACCTCAGTCACCTTGCCGATGATCTATCAAGTTTGGGGGAGCAATTGGCGGATCGTATTGAGCTTGAAGATCGCCTGATCGACATTCTTGGGTCAGCGCGCAACGATAATTAATTTAGTTTTGGTCATTGCTCAGCTTACCTTTGATTTGCTCGATGGCTGTGTCAAAAGTATTCGTTTACATATGTAAACTGTGTGTCTTGCGCTTAAGCAAGTCAAAGTCAATCTGAGCCGTTTTGATTTTTGTTGGGTTACCTGAATTTTCGTGAAAACTTGAATGTGACCTGTTGGTAACTGCCGCGTTGTATCGCCAGACTCACGCGGCCGTCACTGCGATCCAGCCAGGCAATTTCCAGTTTCCCTTGTGAGCCGGTGGCGGATGCTAATTTCAGGCGTTGTGTTTGATTAATACCCCCTGTGACCCGGCGTTGTGCATCCACGTTGTGATATGCCCAGCCGAGGCTTAATTCCAGCTGCTGGCCGAATATTATCTTTCCGGAGCTCCCCGCTGCCCATTCGTGCCAGTTAAGTGTTATCGTCTGACTGGCAGTTTCATTTTTTGTTTCCTGGTAAATATAATTTGCATGAAAACCGATTTGCGGGTTACTACCTAAAGTACGGCGTATCGCCAGTCCCGCATGATAGCCATTGAGGCTCCTGCCTATGCTCAGCGGATCGTTATCTAGGCTCAAGTAGCTGGAGCCGGAGATAAATCCAAATTGAATCTGTGGCTCGATTAGTGTGAATATCTCGATGCTGACGCGGTCCAATGAAACACGGTGTTTTTTGTTGCCTGTTTGCAAATCAATATCACTGTTGGCCAGCAATAAGCTGAAATCAAATGGTTTGCGAAAATCGGGATAGTACGCCGCTTCCACAATGGTGGTGGAAATGGGGAATGTGGTAAACACGAACAGTAGTTGTGGCAATAATTTTAACGGCGGTATGGAGAAGGGTTTTTTCATAGTGTCACTTAATACGGCTTGCTGTCGTGTTCAGGATTAGTATGGCATTATTTCGAGTAGAAAGTTTTGGGTGAAAAATCTGGTGTGGATTAATTTAGGTTGAATGCTGTGGTAGGAGTTTAGAGTGGAGCGCGTTATGTTGAACAAGCCTTTTTGCAAACTGACAATGTTTTTGTGCGTACTGCTTGCGTGGACACCATTGGCCTGGGCTGGTGATTCACTGAGTATTATTTATTCGGGTAATCTGGATGGTGAACTGGAACCCTGCGGCTGTAGTGCGGAAGGGAATTTCGGTGGTATTAAACGTCGGGCCACTCTGTTGCAGCAGCTACGTGAAACAACACCGGGTTTACTGGCCATTTCTGCCGGAGGTTTGTTGAGTGCCAATGGTCCTGGTGATCGCCTCAAAGGTGAGTATATTCTCAAAGGTTTTGTGCAGCTAAACTATGATGCTGTGGGTGTGCAGTGGTCGGACTTGGCCTATGGTCCGGATTTTGCGGCGAACGCATCGCTACCCTGGGTGTTGAGTAACTCTGCTTCAGAAAAAGGCACAAAAAAAGCTCCGTTTTCTATGAGTCGTGTGATCTCTCGTGGCAAACAGCGTATTCGATTTTTCAGCTGGTTGGATGTTACGGCTTCACCGTTGCAAAAAATGCAGGGTCAGCACAGCTTGACTGATGCCTCCCCGAAGGAATTTCACGCCGCCTTGCGGAAAGCCAAAGAAAACAGTGAGTTGAACGTGGTGAGTACCACGCTGAACAGTAAACAATTTGCCGAACAGATCGGTTTGGATAATATTGATGTGCTGATAGAAGGGGCAGGCTACGAAGTATACGGTGAAGCGCGACGGGAAAATCATACGCTTGTTGTGCAGCCAGGCTCCCGCGGTATGCGTCTTGGGCGTTTGGATTTGACGCTCAAAGAGGGACGTATTACCGATTGGCAGCATGCTGTTTTGCCCATGCCGGACAGCATTGTTGACGCACCGCAATTACAAGAGTGGTATGACGAATATAATGCCGAAGTGAAAGCTGACTATTTGCAGCGAGTAGAGGCACGGAAAAAACAGCAGTCGGGCCAAAGTCCTTTTGTGGGGGAAGCGGTGTGTCAGGCTTGTCACGAAAAACAGCACAAAACCTGGTTTGACAGTCAGCACGCTATTGCCTACGAAAGCCTTGAAAATGTGGATAAGGCCTTTGACCCTGCCTGCATCCAGTGTCATACCGTGGGGTTTGATCAGCCCGGTGGGTTTTTTGACATGAATGTCACAGGCCATTTGATGGGAGTACAGTGCGAATCCTGTCATGGTGCGGGTCGTGCGCACGTGGAGGCCGCTGGGAGCAAGGCTCTGCCCAATACTGATTGGCCTAAAGAAAAAACCTGTGCGCAATGCCATACCCAGCCGCATAGCCCAGGCTTTGATTTTGGTCGTTACTGGCCGAAAATTGCTCACTAACTGTACTTTTTTACTCGCGAAATTTATATGCTGCTCTGCTGAATCTTACGGCTGGTCTCCGTAGGTATGAGAATTGTAGTCAGCTCATTATGCGGCATGGGCCGGGCGATATGGTATCCCTGAATGTATTCACATCCCATGCGGCTTAATTTATCCTGTGATGTTTGGTTTTCGACCCCTTCTGCAACAACTTCCAATCCTAGGTCATGTGCGAGGCTGATTGTGGCGCGTACAATTGATGCATCGCTTTCATCTTTCGCCATATTTAGGACAAATGATTTGTCGATTTTCAGTTCATCGACAGGCAGTTGTTTTAAGTAGGCTAGCGATGAATAACCTGTTCCGAAATCATCAATAGAAAGTCGTACGCCAAGATTGTCTAGACCGTTTAACAGCTTTTTAGCATGCTCCGGGTCGGCCATCATCGCTGTTTCCGTGATTTCCAGGCAAAGTTTATCCGGGGCAACATTCCAATGATCGAGCAAATTGGAGATTTGTTTTCCCAGTGCCTCATCATGCAGATTTCGTGCAGACAGGTTAACTGACACGGTGAGATATTTTCCTGCGTCACGCCATTCAGCACATTGTTTTATGGCGGTGCGTAATACCCAGTCAGTGAGCGACTGAATCAGGCCGGTTTGCTCGGCAATTTTAATAAAAATATCAGGCGGGATGAATCCTCGTTGTGGGTGTATCCAGCGGGCCAGTG
>Ga0316202_10001579_pt1 | contig 17209 bp, 13 predicted proteins | sample 3monrhotite_MG_FD_204934 | JGI IMG/M metagenome (GOLD analysis project Ga0316202, IMG submission 204934) | Microbial mat bacterial communities from mineral coupon in-situ incubated in ocean water Damariscotta River, Maine, United States -... | ecosystem: Environmental > Aquatic > Marine >... | reverse complement strand
AGCGATTCTCTGTTTGAGTTATGGCTCCTCGGTCAGGTGTTTGGTCCCAAGCCTTGCTGTGGAGCTTGAATGACCGAATGAAATAAAGTTTGGAATTGTGGCCGTGCTCAAAACGATTCAGGGAAACATTCCATCAAAATTTGTCTGATAATGTATAATCCAGCCGTTTGGATCCGTCACTTCATTTCAATCTATAATTGAGATCAAGCTATCTCTTGGTATAAGACGTTAGTTGCAGCAAATCCGTCGGATGACGGGCAGCCTCTTTTAGAAACATTCAAAGACATTAAAACATGCAAACGATAGAACAATTTTTAAGCAGCGCGGTTGGTATTATGTGGGGGCTTCCTCTTGTTGTACTGTTGGTTGGTGGCGGCCTTATCTTTACGGTTCATTCGCGATTTTTAGCTTTCAGAAAGTTCAAACTCGCCATCGAAATTATCATGGGAAAGCATGATTTTGAAGAGAAACCTGAAGGAGATATTAGTCACTTCCAGGCTTTAATGCTCGCGCTTTCCGGTACATTGGGTCTGGGAAATATTACGGGGGTTGCTGTGGCACTTACCATAGGCGGTGCCGGTGCCATTTTCTGGATGTGGGTGACGGCTCTTGTTGGTATCACGACAAAATTTTATACGGCAACCTTGGCGGTTAAATACCGCGGCCTTGATCATAGTGGCCATCTACAGGGTGGTCCTATGTATGTTATCCGCGAAGGTCTGGGCAGGCGCTGGCTACCTTTAGCCTGGATATTTTGCTTTGGCGGCATGTTTGGTGTTTTGCCCATTTTTCAGATTAATCAACTGGTTCAGGTGCTACGGGACTTTATTGCTATCCCATCAGGCCTCGCAAGCACGAATGACCATTTTGCGTTTGATTTGATCTGCGGACTGGTTCTTTGCGGCATGATCAGTTGGATCGTAATGGGTAAATTGACGCGCCTTGCAGCTGTTACCAGCCGACTTGTCCCTGTAATGGTAGCCCTTTACCTGATTACAACTCTGGTTCTTCTTGTTTTAAATGCAAGTGTCATCCCGGCTGTATTAATGGAGATTGTCACTTCAGCCTTCGATGGTTCGTCTGTTGCCGGAGGCACATTAGGTGCAATTATCATGATTGGTGTCCAGCGTGGGGCCTTTTCGAATGAAGCTGGTATTGGTACGGAATCAATGGCCCACGGTGCGGCAAAAACCAACGAACCAGTAAAAGAAGGCTTGGTGGCAACAATTGGACCAATCGTGGATACACTGATTGTCTGCAGCTGTACTGCAATCGCTATTCTGGCTACAGGTGTTTTGAATTCCGGCTTGTCAGGGGTTAGTTTGACAGTGCAGGCCTATGCGATAACTTTCCCCGTTGTTGGTACCTGGATTGTTGTCTTGGTAGTGCTGTTCCTAAGTATAAGCACAGTTCTGACATTTTGGTATTATGGCTGTAAATGTGCGGAATTTATGTTTGGCCCCGCCTTCCAGAAAGTTTATGTTTGGTTCTATCTAAGTCTGATTGTTTTAGGGGCCGTAAGTTCCCTTGCTTTAGTGATAAACCTGATCGATATCATGTATGCGACCATGGCCTTCCCAACGATGATATCCACTTTGCTGCTTGCCCCTAAAGTCAAGGCAGCATCCAAGGCCTATTTCATGAAGAAAAACCCTGATAAATGAAGGCAAATTCCCAATTTCTAAACAAGATAGTCGGAGGCAAGTCTGACGTCTTGAAAACAACGCCTCATGTAATACGCTTAATATAATTAACGAGATTTAACGGGAACACTATTGGTAACATTGGTTTTGTGTTCGCTACTTTTATTCGGCTTTGCCATCAAGAGGCGTACTATCGAGAACAGTCGCTGTTGGAGATGTGCAATAAATTTGGCCTTAGCGCCAGAGCATGTTTCGATTAGTGTTCGATTTCTTGGGGGCATGATTACGGCCATTTGAAAAAAGAGGGGGCGAGTATGGAGTTGGGAACTGGGATATTCGTGTCGTCATTGTTTTTGGGCACAGTGGCGCTTTTTCTTTTCACAAAGGATCGGTGGAACTGGAAGAAGGTTTCACTTTATGTTTTTGGCCTGCCCTTCACCGTCATCTTGATTGGCGGGGGTGGCTATTATGTATATTACCAGTATGAGCAGCGTCCAACGGCTCAGACGGAATACATGGGCCTTAAGCTCGGCATGAGCAAAGAAGACGTTCTCGCACGCTGGGGGTTGCCTCGAGTGTTTAAAACCCCTGATCCTCGACCGACAATAAAAGAAACAAAACCACCTAAAGCACCTCCTCTTGAGCGAACCTGGCTTAAAGTAAACACTAGTGATGAAGCCTTATCCGTTGATGAATGGGTCCACCCCTCCTACTCTTGGCGGCTCAATTTTTTGGATGGCTCATTATCACAAATAACCAATTTTTCTGAGGGGGGCTCCATCTTAGGGCTCAGTGTTGGGGGTTACCATTATCAGATTATCAATAAGCTTGGTGAGCCGGAAACTAGCCGAGACATTGAAAGAGGAAACACATACAGACGTCACTATTATTACAAGACGCTCAATTTAGAGATTGTGGTTGAAGAAGGGAGAATTAAGGCTATTGCGGTGAGAAACACTTGGCCTCTTGGGCTTTCGACTATGGAGTGATGCGCTGCCTTAAACTCTTGTGTAGGACCCTAATAGGACCCTAAAGCAAAAAAAAAGACCCCAGCCATCTGACAGGGTCTTTTTTTATCTCATTGTAAATAATGAGATAAAAGTGGTGCCCGAGGGTAGATTTGAACTACCGACACGCGGATTTTCAAGCCCAGAATAACCATAAACAAAACAACACGTTAGACTGCAAACCTGCACTTTACGCACTCCAAGAAAATCAACCACTTAGCCGAATAGATGCAAACCGTTTTGAGCGGACAAATGAGCATTTTTTTCCTGTCCAAACATTTCAGGATACGCAGCTTCCTTGCATTGCAATACCGGCGGGAAAGCGGCGTTGTAGTGAATGTCTGGTTAGCGCCAAGTGTGGGCTCAATTTATCTGATCTGGCTCAAACCTTTGCAGGTTTAAAAAGCGCCGAGGTGTCTCAATGAGCACTTCTGTAACGCAATCAGTTTTTCCTTATATAGGTTCGTCCCACCACCAGTTTTCCCCGGAAGGATGTGGTAACCCGACCGGGGTTTGTCAGCAGGCCGGAGGGAGAGGCTTAGCGCCGATCTTTCCGGTTTGTTTTCCTGCCTTAAATCCTGCTGATAAAACCCTTTGTTACCCCAAGCCCGCGCAAGCGGGTGCGGAGCAGCAACGGAAAATATATGCGAGGTTTTTGCAGGAAGAATTTGACCACACGGCGGCACCTTACTCTGGCCCCAACGAGGTCAGTAAGCCTTCTGATCGCTTGCTTAGCGGCGAGCGATTTACCGTATCATTTCACGCGGGAATTCAAAGCTATTGGCACCTTGAAACTGATTCTGCTGACCGAGTTATTAGCTTCGGTGATAGACTTGTTAGCTCCGCCTTCAATGAGTTCCAGCACCTTAATCCCGGCTTTCCCACCTTTTGTTTTCTCGGAGCCGGCTGTGACGGCAACGTCAAATTCGAAATTTATGACAGTGGCCTCCATGGTTTCGCCGCTCGCGCTATCTACATATGTAGAAAGCAAATACTCAGTCTTTGCCAGTTGGTGGGCTCCACCACCAGTCGCCGGGTCGGTAATTATCTGATTGATGTTTGGGAATGCAGTAGCGCCCCAGTTTTTCGTTATCGAAAAAGTCTCAAATTCATTCAATGCGCCAAGAACATCTTTGAGTGCGCCACCGATAAACTCTTCCAAAGACAGTTCAGACATAGTTGTTCTCCTGTTTTGTCAGGAGGCGGCCGATGTTAGCGCCTCGCTGTGGCAGTAAGGTAGAGAGTGTTGCCGCTTTCCCTAAAGCTGTCAATAATCAGCCAAAGGTTGCGGTTAGCCAATATGAGCTTTTCCGCACGAACACCGGCTGGAAACAGTCGCCTGAAAACTACCGCGAAAGCGCTACACGCCGCGCTCTGCTGCAAGCAGAAAACAACCGTATTGCCGAAGCGCTTGAGCGGCACGGTATCCAAACCCGGCTTGAGAACGGCGGTATCAAGGCAATTGGCGAGGTTACTAGCCAAATCGATGAGGTAGATAGCTATCGCTCAATCTGTTTCTTGCCGTTAATCGCACAGCGCGAGCGCAAACCGATCTTGAACGGCCTTTGCTATTTCCAGCGGCATCACAAAATGGGCAAGTTCATCCGGCTGGCCGTCGTAACAGCAGGCGAGCGCATTCCGCTTTACGGTGATCTGCGCGGCACCATGCAGAAGATGCACCGGGACATATCCCGCTGGGCGCATGAGGCCGATAAGGATTGGAACGTCGCTATTATCTACCGTGGCAGCGAATTCACCTATGACGCCGAGACAAACAGCTTTCACCCGCATGCCAACGTGCTGTATGCGCCGCGCAAGGCCCTGAAGGGTGACCAGTGGGCCAAATTCCTTTCTTGGACACACAAACGCCTTGGCGCGCATTGGAAAGACTGCGGCACGCTGGAAAAACCGCAAGAGGCATTGAAATACCCTTTCAAGCCGTTAGAGCTTCAAAAGCTCGATAGTCTTGCTCTGGTATGGCTGTACATGCAAACCCGCCGTTTGAAGATCGCCCAGCCCATGCGCGAGTTCAAACGCTGGCGTGATGGTTTGCTTAATGAAACCGTTGCCGAAGAAAAGGTTGACCCGGTAACCGGCGAAATCATCACCCACATCGTGAAGCAAAAACGCGAACAGCCGCTCAAGGTTGGTTTTGTGAATATGGAAGGCGGCGCACAGCTCAGGCTTGTTGAGAAAGCCAAGGGCAAATCAAGACCAAAGAGCGAAGTCGCCTCTATTGATTTGGACGGCGGAAATGAAAATATGATCCTGTGCCGTACATCGCCGCAGTTTCGTTTCTCGCCGTATGCCGAACCGGTAACACTGGTTCAAAACTATACAGACAATCCGAAATCTGATGGCGGTAAAGAGCGCCTAGAGGAGCTAAGGGCTCGCCAGCGTGAGGCTCGTCGCTTTTGGGATGCGAACGGCGCACCTGAGCCGCTCACGGCTCTGGCACTCGGACGGGCGCAAAAAGCAGCCACTGAAGGCGCAGCCCGAAAAGTGCGCGCCTTTAATGTTCACACCAGTAGGACAACTGTCCAAAACAAACAGCCTTCAAATTTCAGTTTCTCGGAACCATCTGGTTCCAGAACCGGCGCTATGCCGGAACACACCGGGCACACCCCCGGTAATACCCCCAACCCAGTAAAATCAACCACTTGGGCAACCCGGTAGCAATACCGGCACCCACAATCATGCCAATAAAGGAAACCATTATGGCACTCACTAAACAGACTATCTCAACAGAAGAACAATCAACATTTGGCGCTCGCTTACGATGGGCACGAGACGAACAAGGTTTGAGCCGCTCGGTACTGTCCAAGCGCACAGAGGGCGCACTTTCGGCGCGTGTTATTGACCACCTTGAAAGCGGCACCACCGATGCAACCGGTCCTCGCGTGGAAGTTCTTGCGAAAGCACTCGGTGTTGATCGGAACTGGCTCATGTTCGGTGAACCGGACATGACAAATCACCAGAATGACAACCCGGATAGTGCTCCGGATGATGAACCGGATAACCCGGATGATGTACCGGAAAAAGCGCTCGAAGCGCTCGAAAGCACTCCAGACGGCCCAAAAAAAGCACTCGGAGCACTCGGAGCGCTCGCCACAGAAAGAGTACTCGAGAAACAAGAAAGCGCTTCTGCGAGCGAAGGCAGTAAAAAAAACAGCCCGCATCACGCCGCGAATGATGACGCCGCCAATCAGTATTTTGATGCCATGAGCAAAGCACTGTCGTATATTGATTGGTTGCGTGAAGACGGTTTAGAAAAGCACCCTCGAAAGCTCCCGAAGTTGATAGAGAAGGCTATCGAAATTGGCCAGTGCCTCGAACAGTCTGATTTTAAAGAGCTAGCTGATATTCGTAATGCAGCTATTGCTGAACTTTCTGAGGGCATATTGCCAGAAGAGCTACTCGCCGAAGTAGCACTGCGGCTCATTGATACAGCCTTGCTGGGTTTGGACCTGTACGACCTGGATATGGATGCACTCGAGGCATTCGCAAAGAAGGCTGAGGTTGACGAGCCATTTTTAGGATGGAAAAGCCTTGCAAAGATAGTTCGGAGCGTTAGGAGCGCTTATTGGAGCAAAGCCCTTAAAGGCGGCCTTAGCCTGACAAAATCACTACGTCATTTGGAGCCGTGAAACTTTTCTCTGAGGGGGGTAGCATCCCTCCTCAAAACGTTTGTTCTTTACAATAACGCTACCATTTGAGATCAAGAGTGAGATACCAGTTTCGAGGGCGGGCATAAATAACATTTTCGTACCCGATAGTGGAATTCGCGTCCCCGCCAATAATATAGAGCTCGCCGCTCAAATTATCGACGCCAAAACTAAGACCCCATCCTGCTTTTAGATTTCTATATAGCAGCCCTGCATTCCAAGCCACATAGCCGTTTTCGAAAGCGAAGTCACTGTTGGCAGCTTCCAGCTGGTAAGCTGATTTATGGGTCCCATCGAATTGCAACGACATAACCCCCGTTGATGAACGCCAAACCTCAAAAGATGCACCCCATGATAGGGACCAGCGCGGTGTCAGCACAAATTGATCATTGAGATCCAGAATGACATCTACAGCGGGGTCAAATTCCTTATACGCAGCATCAATATGGCCAACTGAAGCCCCTAGAATTATTGAATTAGTGGGCTGCCAAAGTGCTTCCACTTCAAATCCCTGGATAATTGCTTTGGCCGCATTTTGCTGCTGTGTGGCAATAAGGCCGGGCAAGTTCGAGGCAACCTGAATATTGGCATAATCACTGTAAAAGCTGCTCATATTAAAGCGCAGGCCAGTTTCCCTAAAATAAGATTTTAAGCCCATTTCATACGTCGTCACCGTCTCTGGCGCAAACTGAGGGAGTTCTCTATCCGTGAAATCGGTGGTGATGCGCCATTCGAACCCACCAGATTTAAATCCGGTGGCAACACTGGTATAAAGGGACACTTGGTCCGACCAGTCATAGGCCGCTATGGCTCGCCATGTCATATTTGAAAAGGAGTTTTTACGCACTCCGGGCGTTATCAAATACTGAGTACCTGCGCTGCCACCTTGGGGAGGATTATCAATGTCACCGCCGATATAGCTGAACACATTTGGGGAAGCTTGTTTGGTTTCGCTAGTGATACGCAAGCCGCCAGTGAGGCGTAAACGATGGGTGACATGAAAAACAGTTTCACCGTAAATGGCATAGTTGGAATTTTTCACCAGCCCACCATAATGGGAGGGCCAAACCACAGTGTTTAACACGCCGCCAAAATCCAACTGGTTGTCGGATTTTTCACGAAAAGCAAAAAGACCGGCAGTCCAATCAAACCGAGCTGATGTTCCTTCAAGACGGAAATCGGCGCTTATTTGGTTCTGTTGGTATGCCTCGCGGTTTTCAAATAAATTCAGCTGTGTGCCATCAACTTGACGAGCAAACTTCCCATCAATCTCGCGGTAAGAAAGGATCAGTTTTGACGATATATAATTGCTGAAAGCGTAAAAGCCTGTAGCGGCCAGCCCCCACGTGTCCAGGTCGTTTCTGGAAAGAGATGTCTCATAGGTTTCAAATGGGCCGCTGTTAAGGGAGGAATTGAAACAGTTATTACCAACCGAAGGATTTCCCTCAACACAGCCCTCTGCTGTTGAAATTCCTAAGCCAGCATTCCATGCTCGCGGGACTTCCCTATCATCGCGTATAACAAAATTGACTTCCGGCGCGGATTGTTCTCTTTCACGAAGGAAATCCGCCGCAAACTTTATTTCCAGTTTTTCGCTCGTCCGCCAATGCAACTTAAACCGGGCACTTAGTGTATTGTCGTCCCCTAGGGCGTCAGCCTCTTTAAGCGCAACACGTTCAACATACCCATCTCGCTTTCTGCGCATAACATTGAGAGACGTTGTAACTCTGTCGGATATTGGCAAATTGAGGCCAAGAAACAACTCTGCCCGGTTATAGCTGCCGCTTGTCATGCGCGCCTGAATGCTTGCTTTATCTGAGGGGTCATTAGTTGTGATGGAGACAGCACCGCCAATTGTATTGCGACCGAAAAGGGTGCCCTGCGGCCCTCTTACAACTTCAATGCTTTTAATATCCATAAGATCAAGTGCGGCCCCAACGGTGCGTCCATAATAGACATTGTCTACATAAATGCCGACGCCCGGATCAGTAACCGGCGTATAGTCACTTTGGCCAATCCCTCGAATGTAAACAACAGCTGCAGAGCTTGAGCCAGAGACCGTGCCCGCAGAGCTAAAGCTGATATTGGGAGCAATTGAAGCAACTCTTGACACTTCAGGGCTTGCTAACCTTTCCAGCACTGCCCCGGGGATCGAAGAAACCGAAATAGGTGTATCTTGCAAATCTACTTCACGCTTCAGCGCCGTAGTAACAATTTCGTCGAGTAGATAGCGCTGTTCAACAATTTTCGCGCGCACTTGTGCTGTTGGCGGGATATTGCTGATTGAAGCTACATTGTTGCGATTAAAGCAGGTCCTTGCCGTTGGGTCTATGGAACTATCTGGCACCTTGATGACGATAACCCCGGACGGGCTTTGAATGCACTGAAGATTTGTTCCCTCGAGAATTTTAGCAAGAGCTTCCTTCAGTGTATAGCGTCCGCGAAGAGGCAGCGAGTGAAAGCTTTTTGCTTCTGCAAAAGGAAAAATTAAGGGCGAGTGCGCCTGATTGGCCAGCGCCTGCAAGGCACCTGCAACATCTGTATTTGTTATGCGAATTTTAAAACGCGTTTCAACAGCATGGCTTGTGCCTGCCGATGTCAGTATAAGAAAAGCGCATATGGTACCGCGCCAATCCATATAGAACCTCTCCCTGTGTATAATCAGCAAACCACACCATACTGGCGGCCCCTAACCCCATATTATAATGTGGATTATATTGGTGTGATAGGCAAGTCTCTCACCGAGAACTTCACGTCATAAGTGTGTAAAGGTATAGAACTAGAACGCAGGTCAATAATACTACGGCTGCATATGTCCAGTTTTTCATCAGAGAGGAAGTAGCACCCACAAGACCTTCCCGCTTGAGGGCCTTAAAATTATAATATGCGACAAGGGGGGCTGAAATAAATGCTGTGCTAGTTGCGATATCCAAAAATAGGGTAAAAGATGAGGCAAATGAATACAGAATTAGAGCACTGCCGAGGATTTGAAGAAGCAATAAAATAGGGAAATAAATTTTGCGTTCCCCAAAGAGACTGTGCGCTGTAAATTCAAGCGACCTGCATGTGCCGTCCATCAGGGAAACAACTGTTGAGACCATCACTCCTACTGCTGCAATCGCAATGATACCCCATCCCCAAGTGCCGATAGCATCCGTGAATAATTTAATCAGTTGTGAGGCAAAACCCGCAGCAGTGTTGGCAGGAGTTACGCTAGCTGCAAACATGAAAGCCGCGCCTGCAAGTGTGAAGCAAAGGGCCAATACTATGGTTAAGCTATAACCGAAGATGAAATCGTTATCGGCGCTTAAGGCTTTGTCATCTGTTGAACCCTGTTTTGTTTTTTGTTTTTCCACGGTCCACGCGGATACATAAAAAGATACGCTTAACGGTGTTGGCATCCATGCGGCAACCGCGATGACGAACAATAGTGATGCCGAGGTGGCGGGAACAGCGGGCCAAATATCAGTGGTGATAGTTGCCAGATGCGCAGAGGCTGAGAATGCAACAACAACAATCAATAAAGTAAATCCGAGCACCAGTATTTTTATCACCGTTTCAAGACGTGCGTATTTGCCGCTGAATAGCAACACGGCACTGGCAGTTAACAAGGCAACTGCAACAGCATTTACATCAAAGGAAATGCCCACCACTGAAGATATCAAACCTGCTGTCACCAGCGCGACGACAGACATGGATATAAAGAAATCAGCAAAAATGGAGAGCACCATAACTGCTGTGGTGAAAGTTCCCATTTCCAGGTAAGCCGCGCCAATAGGGCGCGATGTAAGTGTGGCGAACCGGCTGGCCATAAAGAAACCTGGGAACTTTATCAGGCTAATGACAACAAAAACCAAAAGAAGCGAGAGGCCATATTCTGCGCCTGCACGGGTGGCCTGTACCAAATGCGAAACGCCCACGGCTGCCGCTGCATAAATAAGACCGGGCCCGAAGGAGCTAGTGTATTTTTTGAAGCTTTTCATTTTAAACTTACTTTGAAATTAGGGAAGGCCAACTGCATGTATAAAAACGGGGCGACGCGTTAAGCATCGCCCTGTTCGGGATTGCGGCACGAAGATCGTTGCCTACCATGTATATTCGAGTGCGATATACCAGCTACGGGGGCGGGCGTAGATGCCGTTTTCGTAACCGATGGCAGTATTGGCATCGCCTCCGGTAATATAAAGCTCGTTGGTCAGGTTTTCGACACCAGCGATGATGCTCCATCTTTCATCGGGTTCCTCGTAGCGAATCGAAGCATTGACAGCGACATGGCCATCGTCAAAGACATAATCACTATTTTGAGCTTCAAAATCGGTTCTGGAACGATAAACACCGTCAAGACGCGGCGTAAGAGTTGCTCCATTATCGAATGCAACGATATAGGATGCTCCCCACGAAACAGACCACTTTGGCGTGAGGATGAAATTATCGTCCAGAGCCACAGTGGTACCATCATTCAATGATGTATATTTAGCATCTGTATAACCAATGCCGACATTGAAAAGAAATTCGGCGACGGGCACCCAAGTGGTTTCCAGTTCAAAGCCTTTGATCTCGCCTTGCCCTGCATTATCCTGAAAAGTCGCAATTGAACCCGGAGGATTGGCCGCAATCTGGATATCGCCGTAATCACTGTAAAAAGCCGCCAAATTCATCCGCAGGCCAGCGTCTGGAAACTCAGTTTTAAGTCCAACTTCGTAAGATGTTACTGTTTCAGGCGCAAACTGCGGTAGGTCGCCGTCACCATCACCGTCATTGTCAAACAGAATATCATTGTAAAAATTGGTGTTTGTAACCCGCCACTCGAAGCCGCCAGACTTGAAGCCTGTTGATACCGTACCGTATATGTTGGTCTCGTCTGTAATTTGATATGCGGCATTAATCCGGAAAGTGAGCTTGTCGAACGAATTTTTGTTTAAAACCTGATCGATCAAACGCGTCGGGTTTGTGACAGCATCGCGGATGGCATCAGGACCGGCGGGAGGGCTATCAATATCACCACCCGGGAAGGAGAAAGCGTTGGGAGTTGCTTCTTTAGTTTCGTCTGTGTACCGAAGGCCAGCAGAAATATCGAAGCGTTCCGTCAGATGGAAAGTGCCTTCACCGTAAAAAGCATAATTCGTGTTTTCGACGTAACCTCCAAAGTGAACAGGCCACAGTACGCCGTTTGCTACACCGCCAAAATCCAGCTGATTGTCGGCTTTCTCCTTGAAGTAGAAAACGCCTCCAACCCAATCAAGTTTTTCACTAGAGCCGCTAAAGCGCAGATCAGCACTAAACTGATTTTGGTCATACCCTTCGCGGTTTTCAAAGATGTTAAATTCTGACCCATCAACCTGACGTGCAAGTCTTGCTTCCAGATCGCGATAAGCCAAAATCAATTTAACAGAAAGACCATCGGAAATATCATAGTTACTGTTGAGAGATACTCCCCAAGTATCGATATCGTTTTGAGATAGCGAGGTTTCCCCCGTTTTAAAAGGCCCCAAGTTAAGGCTTTCATCGTAACAATTTACGCCGCCAGCAGGTGAAGGGTTTGTGCCAGCGGTGAGATCACATCCGGACGCAGTTGAAATTCCAAAACCCACATTCCAAAGGCGCGGGACAAGCCTGTCAGCTTGGCCAAGAGAGCTTTCAATACCATTGCGGAAAAATAGATTTTGCTCTGGCGCACTTTCTTCACGTTCGCGAACATAATCGGCAGCGATCTGGAAGCTTAGCTTGTCTGTTGCATCAATATCCAGTTTAAGCCTTGCGCCGGTGGAGTTGTCATTTCCGAGATTTTCCGAATCTGGCACGTTCACCCTTTCGACGTAACCACCTCTTTTCCTGCGCATAACATTTGCGACTGCACGCACATTTTCAGAAATAGGCATATGGATGGTGCCAAAAGCTTCGATCCGGTCATCATCACCGCCAACGACACGCAGCGATCCGCCAAATTCGTCGCGGGCTTCATTGGTTTGGATGGAAATTGCACCGCCAATTGTGTTTCTGCCAAAAAGGGTACCCTGCGGCCCGCGAATTACTTCAACGCTTTTGATGTCCATCAGATCAAGTACCGTACCGATGGTGCGACCAAGATAAACATCATCCACATAAATGCCAACACCCGGGTCTGTCACAGGCGTATAGTCATTTTGGCCTACGCCGCGGATATAAACAACAGCAGCTGAGCTTGATCCTGAAACAGTACCCGTTGTACTGAAGGTGGTATTAGGTGCAATTGCTGTAATGGCCGTAAGGTCAGTAACACCCATCTCTTTCAACAGGTTTCCCTGAATGGCGGTTACAGAAACAGGCACATTTTGTAGGCTCTCTTCCCGTCGACGTGATGTCACAACGATTTCTTCCAACGAGAAAAGATCGTCTTTTTGGGTGTTTTCCTCATCTTGGGCAATTGTCGCTGTGGTTAATATGCCGGGCGCTGAAAGTGCAGTTGCGCCAATAAGAAAGTACTTATATATATTTTTCATTTCTTCCTCCCATGAGGATGGTGCTTCACTATTGAGGCCGCATCCATTGCCAATCTGGCTATTTCCGGAAAGTGTTTTGGACATAGTTCAGCTGTGGCCAGAATCGCAATGAAACTGCCGACTAAACTTTTCCAACCGAGCTATGCAAAAAAATTACTTTGCTATCTGCAACAATAATATTGGCAACAAACTGCGCCACATTATTTGAAGCAGACGCTCAACCTCAACCCTCCCGTTCCCTGAACACTCAAAATATAATTTCATATTTTTTGATGTGCATAAGGTAGAGACAGGCGAAGATCGAAATTCCTCCAGTAAAATAATTCAACGATGACTTTTTATTTTGAGGGCCAGCACTGTGAACTGCTATTTCGTGCTTGCTGAGGGAGAGGTTATTCAGATGCTGATAAGTGAATTATAGCATCGCTAACGCGGTCTACCTCAATGGGGAAACCTGTTTCAAGAGCTTCTAGAAAAGCCGCTACATCGTTTTTATTAAAATATCCGCCAACCCGAATATTTCGAGCATCTGCATCGGTAATAATTATTTCAAGGTCATTATAGCGCCCAAAATCAGCAACAACCTCGGCCAAAGTTTCTCCGCCGTAATTCAAAATGCCATCCCGCCACGATAGTAGCCGAAGTTGCTCACTACTGGAAATGTCACCGATTAGGGTGATGCCGCCGGATGTAATGTTTGTAATTTCCCCTGCATTTGCAAAAACAGCGCCAGCGGAACCGTCGGTTGGAGATATTTTTACAGTGCCTTCTGTAACAATCACCTCGATTTGATCGTTGTGCAATTGTACATTAAAGCGCGTACCAACTGCTTCGACCTGAAAATTCGATGCGATTACAACAAACGGACGATCTACATCTTTAGCAACCGTAAACAAGGCTTCTCCAGCCAGCAATGCAACCTCTCGGCGGCGGTTATCAAAGTGTGTTTCGATTTTAGTGGCTGTATTTAACTCTATGGTAGAACCGTCAGCTAAATCGGTATTTTCATAGGCACCGACTTGTGTAGCAAAAGTCAGGTTGGTGCTCGTTGGCGCCATGTCGCTGAAAATAGACACGCCAATAAATGCAATGAGCATGAAAGCAAATGCCGTAGCAAATGCTGGCGGTTTCAAAAAACTACGGTATTTATTCTCAGAAACTGGGCGCGGTTGAAAAAGCTCAGTTAACTGATCCATATCAGACCACATATCAGCCATTTCCAGCATTTCAGCTCGGTGTCGCGCGTCCGCATTTAACCATCCAGCAAAAGCAAGGCAATCCTCCTCGGTTAGAGCACCTTGGTCCATGCGGGCGATCCAACGAGCAGCTTCCTCCGTTACTGGGTTTTCACCTGTCTCGATTTGTGTTCCGCCGTTCATTCTGAGTTCTTCTTCATGGTTTCATACCGCATTTCGGATTTGGGAGCATTCGCATTTGCCCGATATCCAGCAGTGCGCATGTGCTTACGGCATTTTACCAAGCCGTTAATAACATGCTTCTCTACTGTACTGACAGATATGTCTAACATATCCGCTATCTCTTTTTGTGAATGCCCGTAAACTTTCCGAAGTACAAAGACCTTACGACATTGCGAGGGTAATTGAGATACCGCCGCCTCAAACTCTGCAAATTCGGCACGCTCCGCCACTTCAGTTTCAACAGACACTTTGTCGTCATGAAATTCTCTAGGTGCCGCATCTTCAATATATGAGGTTATACGGTTAGATGCCCTCGACAGTTCATTTAAGGCCAAATTTCTGGCGACCTTGAATAAAAAACTACGCGGGGATTTTATCGCTGTTTTGCGTGCAGCATCATATGTGCGCAGGTAGGCTTCCTGCATGATGTCTTCGACGTCTAATGACTGTGGTAAAATCTTTGAAAGCACATATCGCAGAAATTTCCGAGATTTAAGGTAGGTATTTGTAAGTTCATTATCTTTAGGGTTTGGAGGTGCCGCGATGGGGCCACGCGCGACACTAGGAGTTTCGTAGTTAAGCTTGGTCTTGGGTTTCACGCCAAGTTGTGGGCCTTCAATGTCCATGCTTTTGCGCATATAAGTTCCAAGCTAATCTTTAGCCACCTCTATAGCCATTCTGTTTACCTTTTTCAAATGTACTGAAAAGTTCCCAGTTTTGTGGGCCTGTCGCTACCGATGAAAATGGAACTAAAGGGTTTTGAAATATATCTTCAGGAATGCGTTATAAAAAAAGTTCGAACGTAAAGGCGCATTGCAAGTCACACCCTATAGAGAGGGCTTCAGAAGGGTTACTGACGGCCCAAGCATTTGCTGCGAGCCTCTGAAAAAAGAACGATTTTTCCCAAATATGAGTTGACGCGAATCATCCGAAATCGTACATAAGTGTACTTATGGTAGCGAATTGATACTTTTGATAGAATTTGAGAAGGTTTGATAAGATTTGATAGTCGATCCAGAAATTGATGGCATTGAAGGCATCGGAAAATTACTCGAAAAAGTTCGTGCGAGCAAAAATTTGACGCGTGCGCAGCTTTCGGAGCTGTCCTCTATTCCTGCTATTTCCATTTCAAAATATGAAAAAGCCGGTCAACCGGGCGGGCAATACCCACCGATTAAAAAGTTGGCGAAACTGGCTTTGGCACTCGAAATTGACGGCAATACTTTGTTGGCTGCTTGCTTCGATATTGAAGCAGAGGCAGAGCACTGGTGGCAGCTTCATCATGAGCAAGGTGCTGACGCGGCGGCAAAAGCTATTATTTCTGCATTGACCGCAGACAAGACCCAAGCGCGACAGCTTGGCCAATATCTAATTCACACTGCAAATAAAAAACCCGAGAAGGCAAGTTTGGCGACCAGCTCCTCGGGTTCAAATCCAAAAACACCCCACGTAAAGAAAGAAAGTGATGATGGACAGCCCTCAGATTAGCTCCCCTGACACAAAAGAACAAGACCCCAGAACAGTTGTCGTTGAGCTTTCTCAACTTCTAACTTGGAACAAGAAACAGGCCGCCATGATGTGCGGTGTGTCTTCTGCGACATTTAGCGCATGGGTTCGTGCAGGCTTTATGCCGCAGCCATTCAAAAATGGTCGATATTCCGCTGCTGCTATTCGTGCTGTTCTTGCGTCAAATAGCCAAGTTGCTGAGCTTGAAACGGCCTATGGCCGGTGGAAGGCCGCATCATGATTGGTGTGAAGCTCAAAGGCATTAACAAAACCCGCAAGAAACTGGCTTCTGGCGAATGGAAAACCTATTATTTTCACCGGGCCACCAACATACGCTTGCCGGATGATCTTAACTCGTCGAAATTCTTGAAAGCGTATGCTGAGGCACAGGAACAAATCAAAAGCAAAGGGCGTAATCAAGGAACGTTAAAAGAGCTTATTCAGCGGTATGTGGAAAGTTCCAAGTACCGTGATGCAGCACCGCGCACCCGGAAAGATTATCAGCGGCAAATTATCAAAATTGAGAACGCATTCGGTAATATACCCATTGAGGTGTTGAACGATCAGCGTGTTAGGGCAGATTTTCTTGATTGGCGGGATAATTTAGCGAAGACCTCAAAAAAGCAGGCTGATTATGCAATTGCGATTTTGGGGCTTATTCTGGCTTGGTCTTTGGACCGGGGCTTGATTGCCCATAATTTTGCAGCCCGTCCCGGAAAGCTTTATCGCAGTCAGCGGGCATCCGTCATCTGGTCTGACCAAGATGTTGAGGCGTTTCTTGCAAAGGCAGACCTTGAACTGCAACTCGCCCTTATATTGGCACGGGACACCGGCCAGCGACAAGGCGACCTGTTGCGCCTTACGTGGGCAAGCTATGACGGGTCTTATATACGGCTTACGCAATCCAAAACAGGTGTGCGCGTTGAAGTGCCAGTTACGCAGGAACTTAGGGCGCTGCTGGACCGCGTTAAGGGAGAACGCGCGGACAGGACTGTTGATGCGACAACAATACTTGCGCGGCCAGATGGCCAGCCGTGGCGTACTGATCATTTCAGGCATGCTTGGCGTGAAATTACGTTAGCTGCTGACTTGGACGGCAAGCGATTTCAGGACTTGCGCGGCACAGCGGTTACGGCCCTTGCAGATGCGGGCTGTACTACGTTTGAAATTGCCGCAATTACCGGCCACTCGCTTAAATCTGTCGAGTCTATTTTGGAGCACTATGTGGCGCGCTCACGCACCCGTGCAGACAATGCAATTATCAAGCTTGAGAAGGCCAAAAAGGCCAAAATTGCAAACCAATCTGCAAACCGCAGTAATTCAGGGATGGCATGAAATGGCTAAGCTATTGAGAACATTGATAGAAAAGTGGTGCCCGAGGGTAGATTTGAACTACCGACACGCGGATTTTCAATCCGCTGCTCTACCCCTGAGCTACTCGGGCACATCATCAAAGGAAGACCGGGTTAGTCTTCTGTGCGAAGGGGCTTT
>Ga0316202_10001577_pt1 | contig 17229 bp, 14 predicted proteins | sample 3monrhotite_MG_FD_204934 | JGI IMG/M metagenome (GOLD analysis project Ga0316202, IMG submission 204934) | Microbial mat bacterial communities from mineral coupon in-situ incubated in ocean water Damariscotta River, Maine, United States -... | ecosystem: Environmental > Aquatic > Marine >... | reverse complement strand
GTATCGATTGATGTGATCTATGTGAGTTTCGTTTGTGTCGGATGATCTCAATGGATCAAAGTATGGGTGGTAGTATGCATCAATGGCCGATATTCTCTTTTTGGGGTTGAACATGAGTAATTGTTCCATGAGATCGATTGCGAGTGGATCCGCTCCTTCATAAATGAGCATTAGTGGCGTTTTTTCGATCTTCTTCATTGCATGAATATGCGCAACGGCTCTTTCATTTGTGAGCGATTTGATGTCTTCATCGGATGGTGTGCCCATAACGTCAAAAATGAGTTCCAATTGTTGCATGTAGTCATCTCCACGAAACATGGCTTTTCGCCCATGAAATTCTCCCATGATGCATCCCAGTGACCACATGTCCAATTTTTCATTGTAATCGGAGCACATGACTTCTGGGGCTCTGTACCATCTGGTCACAACGTATTCTTCAACATCTTCGCCTTGATTTTCAACAAAACTTCTTGAAAGACCAAAGTCTCCAATCTTGACATCACAATTTCCATTGACAAATATGTTGGATGGTTTTAGGTCACAATGTATGATGCCAGAAGAATGAAGGTGAATGACACCTTTTATGATTTGAAACATCATGTGGCGAATGTGAGCATTTGTAAGTTTTTGTTTCGAGTGTATGATCTTGTGAAGGTCTGCTTCCATGTGATCCATAATGATATAAATATCATTGAATGCTCTGGGTGTGAGAAGTCCATATGTGTTGATCGATTTGGTCAAATTGGGATGGTTCATGTGATTCATGATTTGTATTTCATTTAATGATAAGAAAGCATCGTGACGATTTGATCGGATGCCATGTATCTTTTTGATCGCGACCATTTTATTGTCCTTTTGGTCCCAAGCAGCAACGACTTTTCCATAAGCACCCTTTCCAAGGACCTTGACATGTTGAAATCTTTGTGGAAGGAGGAATTGTTTTGTTTTGGTGTTCATTTTGTTTATTGAGTTTGTGTCTATATGTGGTGTTGGACACGAAAGCCAAAACTTTTCTTCACACTATAAACGGACAATTATGGATTCTCCGAAAATCCGAGGTTTTTCCGAAAACGAATCTGGAAAAAATGTGGATTTGGATGTCGATTCGGGACCCCCCGTTTTTGTCAATTCTGCTTTGCCACCTTCTTCATTGCCCGCAATCGCATGGACCTCATTTGGCATTGGTACCGTTGCATTAATTTTATCTTTGATTATTGGTGGATATCAATTGTGGGGCGATAACACGACTGTTGAAACGGCAGGACCAGCTGGAGCCAAAGGTCAGAAGGGAGATACTGGAGAAAAGGGAGAAAGGGGGACAACTGGAATAAATGGTGCAGAAGGACAAAAAGGAGAAGTGGGTCCTTCTGGTGGCGATAAGGGCGAGAAGGGAGAAGTTGGGACACCAGGAGCAAAAGGTGCAAAAGGAGAAATTGGAACAAATGTTGCTGATGGTACAGTGGAGGGATACATAACATATTGGGACACAGGAGCAACAGAATGGACCGAAACAAAAGCAATGATTGTTAATTCTGGAACTGGTTCATTGACAACACAATCCGATTTGACTGTTGGTTCAGACATGTTTTTACCAGCACCAACGGTTCCCGCTTCTGCAGCATCATCCGGAACTGCAGGTCAAATGTCATGGGATGCCGATTTTCTTTATATTTGCACAGCGGTTAATACATGGAAAAGGGTTCCAGTTGTGACTTGGTAAAAAATAAAAAATAATTTAATATGTTATTGGTTCTAATTGTCTTAGTTGTTGTAATCTGATTCTTCTATACATTATTTGATCATTTGAATCGATCAATATCCTTTTGTATTTATGTGGACATCCATGTAAATGACTGTATGAATATTTTTGCATCTTCAGACCACAACCAGTGCACATTGAAACCATTTTTGGATTTGGAGAATATCCAGAAATAATTGCTGCAATTGTGTCAGGAAATATTTTGGTCTCTTTGATGTGTTTCAAATTTTTGTGGTATCTTTCAATATGAAGTTTCAAATTGGGAACTTGTTCATCACATGAAATACATTTTGCTGAGCGACATTTGTGCCTTTTTAACATTTTAAACCATGATTTACATCGTGTGCATTGGGTTTTTCCCAATTCAATTTGGCGCTGGTGGTTAAAATGAAGCATTTGGAATTATGGAATTGTGAGTGATTATTAATTTGAAAGTTTAATTTATTAAAGATCAAAAATGTAAATTCGTTTAGCTCAGTTGGTTTAGAGCGTTGGTCTTATGAGCCGAAGGTCACGAGTTCAAACCTCGTAATGAACATAAGTTTTGCAATATTGTATGTATAATTCTTTTAACAGTGGTCTGTTGTTTTCGATGAGTTGTGTGTACTCCCAATATGACAAATATATATTGCTCATTTTGTTCAATAATTGTTTGATGATTGTCCTTTTCTCCAATGCAATTGAAGCCATGTGCACCAATGCGTGTGTCGAACCATATTCAAATGCATTTTCCAAATATTCGTAAGCTATTTTATTTTCTTTATTGTTTAAAAATAGGGAAAATTGAGAATTTGCATATGATTGCACGTTCGTTTTTGGTAATCTCATCATGAGATTTTCCTTTTCGATTGTCCATCGATTCGTTTTTAAACATCGATCGATTTTCACATTCAATAAAATGTTTCTTGTCATGTTTGTGTCCATTTGACAACCAAATCCAATGCAGAGCAAAGTTGGGTTATTCTGCAAGGCTCTTGACATATGATGTTCAGATTGAACAATCTGTTCGCTCCGACAATAAATGGATAAATATTGTGGACATGTTGTCAAACAAAGAGTTTTTGTTAACTCAATGATCGATTCATTGTTCATGACATTGTTCCCCAAATCGATTGTCAAGTTTGATGGTACCTTTCCTGAAGCAAATGCCTGTGAAAAATAGTTCATTCCTTGTGTTCCAATTTGGTTGTTATTTAAAAACAGTGTCAAATGATCTGGTGCTTGTCCAGAACAAAGCGCCTGAGCAAAGGCTTCAGCACCTTCATCACCAATGTCATTGTGGCTCAAATCGATTGTAAGTCCAGATGGGACATTCCGAGAAATAATCGATTTTGCTAAAGCAATGGCTCCCTCATGGCGAATTGCATTATTTGTCAAATTGATGTGGAATCCTTCCAATGCTGTCCCAGATGCAATCGTTTTTGCAATATCGAATGCATCCTTGTTGACAAGACAACAATTGGTCAAGTCAACATACATGTTCTTGTAATAATTCATCTTTGTCGTTCGAATGTTTGGCTGTTCAAATATTGTTTATCATTTTTTGCCTTTTTTCGGACTTTTCGGACTTTTCGGACTTCGTCTTTATATATTTTTTTGTTCAACTTTATGTTTGTAATATTTGTGCACAAATTCGAACGAATGCACAAGAGAACACGAAGTGAAGAGGTCCAAACTCAAGAGCCATATAGTGGTGAACAAGAATGCGGTGTTGAAGATTGCAAGCAAAAAGCAATATTTATGGTGTCTTCCAAAATTGTTTGCTCCATTCACTCCTTATCAGCAAAAAGGAGAAAGTTGGAAAAGAACCCCAAGTCCGAAAAGGAAACATTATATGATGCAAGAGCTCGAAAAATCAAAATGGTGTCCTTGAAGAACAAAGCAGAAAGCAAAAGGGGCGATGTAATTGTGAGTCGAATGGAAAAGGGTGGACGATTTGTTCGTCGTGATGGATACCTTTCCGTTTTTCCGGGTTTTGGGGATTCGAAAAGGAGAGATGGATTTGTTGCAAATAATTTGAGCTTGGAATCTTTGGGGCCCGTGAGACATGGACAAGCTGGATTGCCCGTTTGTAAAAACATCAAGAATTATCACCAATACAATTTGATTTATGATGACGAAGTGGATGAAAATGGAGACTTGGTACCGTCCTTTTACAAATTGCAAAAACGAGGCTACATCAATATTCTTCCCAAACAATGCAAATTTGATCAATTAAAGATGGCTGAGAAAGGTGACACATACAAACCAATAAGTTATCTCCATGATCACAAGAGATATACTTTGGTGGAAGCAAGACAATTTTATTGTGAACAATATGAAAAGTTGGTGGTGGAGACGGGCGAATTCAAACAATTGAAACAAATGGTGAATGATGGTACAAACATGATGATCGTTGGCTATGGTGGATATCCGGTGACCAAGGAAGAATTATGCGAATGCTACGCGGACCCAACAAGAGAATTTAGTCAAGAACTTTTATTGTTTTCGATGTTGGTGATTGATGATCCTTTTGATTATCCCTGGAATGTCTGGATGGCGGCAAAAGAAGATTTATTTAATATTCCCGATTATGTTCGATAAATTTTAATTAAACTTTTACATTATCGTTTTTATTGAATCTAATATGCTATTATATGGCCTATAAGGGATTGACAAATTAAGAATATGTAATCTGAAATAATCCATTGCACGATAATCTCCATTCAACAGATATAAATTTAAACTGAAAATAAGCAACACTTTGTGATAAGCATTGGTGGATGGATCCACATCACCATGTAGAATAAATAGTTCTGGATATTCCGACACATAATAAGCAATGTTGTTTGAATCCATTCCATTATTTTGCAAATCTTTTCGAGCTTCCATCATTTTATCCATTGGGTATTTTTCACTATATCTCCAAGTTGGTTGCAACCAATCAAATACATGTTGAGAAAAATAATGTGCCTGATTTTCCGTTTTTTCATCAATGGATGTTGCATTGGGTAAAATTGATACAATTCTAGAATTTGCATGAATTATGTCAAAAACTGGATTCTGATAGTACTTAATGTCCGCATCCAGTGCATAATCCTCTATAATCTGACCTATTCCAGGTGGCAATTTTTCTCTATATCGGAATGTATCATATGCCTCATCAAATATATATATATCGAGATAAAAGGACAATTCATCATATGTATTCCTTATTGCCATTGCATTAATGTGTTTTTCCTTTTGTTCATCATAAAGAGTGACATGTGATGCCCCATTAAATACAGACCAATAATCTGCTGGAGACAAGGTAGTTTCCAAAGTACGAACACGAGCTCCATGTTTTATCAATTCATCTACCACAACTGGGAGCCATAGTTCTTCTTTTTGATCTTTGTTCATCAATACCCAAAATTGTTTCCCCAAAGTCATTTTGAAATGTATCCTTGGATCCAATTTATTAATTGAGACAATTCTTGTTATATTTCTTCGTTTATGTGGACTTTGTGGTGCCTCAGTCCTTCTCTCTCGCATTTGTTTTTTTAAAACATTATTCTGCATTTATTATAAACTTTTTTAATTTTGATTTATCTGGAATGGGTCTTAACTAAGATGTCACATGCAAGAATGTCTAAATGGGACGCAGCGGGCAATTAAATTGGCATCTTCGAAAATCAAATCTATTACATCTTTCTAATTTTACTCGGACTAGTTAAGGATTTGGTTGCAGCTTTCCTTTTCCTCTTTTTTGTTGTGCGACTCATCATAATAGAATCATGCTCGGACTGTATCATTTCGGAGATATCGATGTCTCTTTGATCCAATGTCAACAATATTTGGTCCAAATCGTGGATCCACATGGATTGAATAGTCCTTTTGGATAAAACTTGATGTTGTTCCTTTTTTTCCTCTTGGGTCTTGGTCAATTGTTGAACCTTTTCCAATGTTAAGTTCCACATGGGCATTGAAAGTAAATAATGATAATCTTCATTGATCATATCATATCCTCCATTTTTCAATTGTTGATAAATGACATTTTTTGCAATATTTCTAATTTCCAATTCTTGATTGATGACGGCCAAAATAAATCTGACTTTGTTTGATATCTTTTGCAATTCTTTTTGGATCGTTGACAACATTTGAACTTTCCTTTGTTGATACATTTTTAAGCGAACATGATAAAAATCGGTGAGTATGTCTTCAGCACTTGCATAGTTTTGTAAAGAACCGTCGATACCAAATGCCACCATATTGGACATGGATATTGTCGATTTAAGTTTAAAAAAAGTCAATAGTTCCTCTTGAGTCATCGTCCTGTTTGTCGATTTGGGCTCCAGATCAATTTCGAAATGGACAAGATTGTCACTGTGATGAGAAGAGAAATTCTTAATTTGTTTCTTTTCAACAAGAGATTCCAAAAATACTTTATAATTGTCTGTCCATTTTGATCCGATTGGTAATTCGGATATGACTAATTTGTTTTTTGATGTGTATGCGATCTTTCCATCGACATGATATTTGTTGTCTTCACCTTTTGTAATTTGTCCTGTGAAAGAATTGTACCATGGGACCATCTCTTCCAATGGCTCAGAATGTAATAAATGTTTTATGTTTTTAATAATGTCTCGAGGATTAAAATTTGGAATGTTTGTTGACCATCCTGTTCCAATTCCAGCTGCACCATTCACAAGGACCATGGGAATTACGGGAGCGAACCATTCTGGTTCAACCATCAATCCATCATCATTGAGATAATTTAAAATTTGATCATCGTCTGGGTGGAATATTTGTCTTGTGATTGGTTCCAAATGTGTAAAAATATACCTTGCTGAAGAATGATTTTTGCCACCAGCATGTCGTGTTCCAAATTGTCCACACGGAACCAATAAATTAATATTATTTGAACCAACAAAATCCTGAGCAAGACCAACGATCGTTTCATTCAATGATGCATCTCCATGATGATATGCATATCCCATGACATGACCAGATAATTGTGCAACTTTGAGTTCTTTATTGATATTCTTTTGGAAACATGCATGCATAATCTTTCTTTGTCCAGGTTTTAAGCCATCCATAATAGAAGGGCAACTTCTTATATTGCTCGACATTGAATATTGAATTAATTCCTTGTTAACAAAATCGCTATATGTCAATGTTTTAATATCCTTTTGATCTAAAAAGGTTCCAGGAACATAATCACCAAGCCACGTTTTTCTTTGATTGGATAATTTAGAATCAAAGACCAATTCCATGTCATGGTCATTTTGTTCACTGTCATATACAAAATCGATCTTGTGATGAGATAAATTTTTAAAATATTCTTGTCCTTCTTTTGCGGTCGATGTTGCCAATCCTTTATAATATTTGATGTTCCACCCATGTCCATTATTATTATTCGATTTCCATGTTTCATATTCATGAAGAGTGAAAAATGTGTGACATGTTTGTCCCTTTTTGCATTTTACGATTGGCGTGATGAATTCTTGCAAAAAGGATGGCATCTTGAATAATTCATTCCAGCATTTTTGGAACAGATTGAGAACGAGTCCTTTGATGTGAGAACCATCGTGATCTTGATCAGCCATAATCATAACATGTCCATAACGAAGTTCAGACACATCCTGATATATTTTTGAGGATTGTAAACCAATAATATTTTTCAATGTTGCAATCGTCCCATTAGAATTGATTTGAGCTTGAGATTTATTTCGAACATTCAAGAATTTACCACGTAATGGATATACACCATAATAATCTCTTCCAACTACAGATAATCCACTCATTGCCAATGCTTTAGCCGAATCTCCCTCTGTCAATATCAATGTACATTGAGAAGACTTGGCCGTTCCCGCAAAGTTTGCATCTTCCAATTTGGGAACACCAAGGATCCTTCTCGATTTTCTTCCATCCGTCTTTTTAGAATCTCGATTATCTTTAATTTCGGACCATGCCAACACTTGATCAAGAACTCCACAACGAGCAATTGAATTTAAAATATTGGCTGGAATAACACATTTCGATCCAAAATCTTTTTGTTGTGTTGTTAAATTAACTTTGCTTTGAGAATCGAATGTTGGATTAACAATTAAACAATTGACAAAAACGAATAATTGAGCCTTGACGTGATTTGCAGAAATTGATAATCTTTTATTTTTCTTTTTGGCTGCAGTAATAATAAATCGGGAAATTTGATTTGAAATGTATTTGACATGTGTTCCACCTATCGAAGTCGATATTCCATTCACAAAAGATACTTGGTCATATTGTCCATCGCTTGGGCACACGGCAATTTGCCATTTGTCATTGATCCTTGATGATACACATTTAACTGGACCGTTTTCCTCTTGATCAAAGTACAATTTAACGTATGCCGAAAAGGAATTGAGATTGATTTTATTACCATTGAGATAGACATTGAGACCAGATGTCGTTCCGCAAATATCGACAACTCGTTTTGACAATAGATCAACAATGTCTTTATCCAATCTAGTCATGTTGAATTTGGACAGATCGGGTGCAAATGTGACTTTGGTCCAACTTTGTTTATTCTTTTTTGATGTGATGGTGGGTGGATGACAAACGGTCATGTTGTTTTCCCACACTTGCTTGTATTCCTTGTTTCTTTCCGAGTCATATGTTTCGATCATGAATTGATTTGAAAAGATGTTGGTCAATTTTGCACCATACCCATTCCTTCCACCAGTCGTCTTTTGTTCCTGATCATCATAATTAGAACTTGTCAATAAATGTCCAAAAATTAATTCTGGAACAAAACATTTATGTTCTTCATGTTCAACAACTGGTATTCCACGACCATTATTAAACACTGAAATATATCCCAATTTAGGATCGATAGTTACACGAATTGTTGTCATTGATGGATCCCTTTGTTTATTATCCGATGCATTAACTAGAATCTCATCAAATATTTTCCAAAGACCTGGAACAAATGAAATCTCCCTCTTAATCATTCTCATATTGTCTGGGTCCCACACCCACATTACATCATTATTATGTTGTACAGAACCGATATATGTATCGGGTCTTAATAAAATTTGCTCCAAATGAGTTTTCTTTTGATACGTTTCTTCAATCGATTTAATCATTGTTAACTTTTTGGTTTTATGAAATAAAAAATAATAAAATTGAAACGGAAGTGACTAATAAAATAAGAGATAATCTTGTTGTTGAATAGTGATTTACGGGCTGATTATATGTGAACAATGATAAAACACAACGTTCTCTTATGTAACTCAGATTTGGTGTGCAAAATATTTCATGTTCAAGTTTATCCAAAGCATGTTTATGATCATGATTATTATCTAAAATATAATTTGAATATTCAAGAAGTTTTCTATTTTTGTGAGATGTCAAAGAAGTTGTTAAGAAAATAAAAGTTTGTGGTTTCGTTGATGCTAATTCAATACATCCAAAGTCAATTAGTTTTATAATGTTCCTGATGTACTTATCGTTTCTGTTCATGAAATTTTCAATTTGGATGACACGTGCGCCATTTCTGACACATTTGATTAGATCATATTTGTTGTTTGGTTTTGCATAAAATGTTTCAATAGGTGAAGAGGCTGTCGATCCAGAAATTTCCCAAAGTTGTTGTGCAAATGTTTCAACATGATCATCACATTCTTCTCCATATAAAGCAATTACTTGTGGTTTAAAATGTCGATTTGGATTATCAACAATTCCTGATAATTGTTCTTGAATGTAATTATTGTACATAATTATTTTTTGGAATTGTGTTTCACTCACACAACTAAAAGAGAAAGACCCGATTTTAAATATCCATCTCCTCATCGCGACCGCCCATCAAGAGCAATGAATATATTGTATCTAAAAAGATTGTGGAATCAGTTTATTATTCGCCAATGCAATTCACAATTGAAAAGAAGGTGTCAAGAACGGAACTTGTGGAAATTATGAGAGAAGCAGGACCATTTAACAAGAAAGTCAATGAAAAAAGATGTGTAAAACAAATTTTAATGAGGAGGGGATATTTAGAATTGTCCGATTTAATCGAAAAACAATTTGGTTCAACTTGAAATATAATTAAAAATGACTGATCGAATTGGGGGCATTTTGTTCCACACGAATGATGCAAGAGATGCATAAGGATGAGAATAGACTGAATATAATTGAACTGAATGTTTTACAGATGTACTAAATCCATTTTTTTGACGAACATCACCAATGAAGGCTAAACATAATTGAGTCGCTGTAAGACCCAGATGGCACTTGTGCAATTTATCAACAATGCTCATTTATTATTAAAAAATTTATTACAGTTGATGAATGCAATGTGCAAAATTACAAATTGGATACCACAACAAAAGGGAGGGTGGGTGAGTTGGTCCAGGTCCTATTCGATATTTGGACCCCACCTTTTTGTTTTTATCATAAATATTCGAAAATTAAATGTTCCAAATCGGGAATCAATTTGTCTCCAACATATAAATGAAATATATATGCTAAATAGGGTTTGAATAATTGAATTGGGGTGAAGTGAATGTGCATGAACAATTGAACAAAGATCGATTCTGTGACGACTTCGTGAAGGAGTTCCATATTCTTCATGTCTTTCAATAAAGAACGGCGAACGGCAGTGGGGTTATATTTCCTTCTGTCGAGCATCAAGGAACGAAGCGTCTCTTTGTCCATCATCTTGACCAACAACGGGATATAATCTTGACCATATTGAGAAACATTATTAATGTTGATCATTTCATTCATAACACGAGACGATTTTTTCTGTCTGCATTCGTGAATACAATCGTTGATTCGATAATCTCTGGGGATTTTGAGTCCTGAAATGATCATCGTTTTGAATAAAATGTGATTATCATTGTTGACAGCATGTTTGACCATTTCTGCAAGGAATTGTTGTGAGTAACAAACATGTCCATTTGCAATTAAATTGTAATATGATATTGGATCCACATTGCAATGTTGCAGGGCTCGTCTGAAGAAGGAAATGGTTTGTTCATTGAAATGTTCTGCTCCTTTTGCTCGATGATGATAAATAGTTGTCAGTTTTGGAATACATTGGCATCTGTCATGAATTGCAGACAAGAGATCATTTTGATGACATGTTGATCGAGAATAATGTCGTTTTTGTTCGTTTTTCTTTCTTGTCCTTTTCATTATTTGAAATTGAAAATATGGATTTTAAAATGTTGACATTGTGTCCCAAATGCAAATTACCTGATCATAATAAAAAAAGGCGCGAATGTAAAAAATGTTTCGAAAACGAATGGTGCGACAAGAAAGATCATGAGCCTAAATGTTCATTTGATGTAATTTCGGAACCCAACGATTGGAAAGTTGCGATCCAAAATAAATTTCGTCGTTGTCTATGTTGTCGCATATTGTCCTATTCTTTGACAAGCACTCATTATTGCAGATCATGTACATTTATTATTAATCGTAAATTGCATGTTGGATTTAATATTGCTGAGAAGATCGAATCAGAATTTCAACATTGTCGAGAATGCAAATCTGATTTAATATTTAAGCCTTGTGGTCTGGAACAAGAATCTCCCTTTTTCTTTTACAATTGGGATTTCGATCGAGAAATATTTCATCTTCGAAAATTAAATTATTCTGCTGATGATATTGTTCAACATTTTCGAAATTCGGGTGGATTATTGTGCATAGATTGCAGAAATTTAATTACTCTTGTTCAAGATCAAAAACCATTTACATGTTTTCAATGCAATAATCATTATGTTGAATCTTGTCTCAAAAGAAGATGGAAAAAAAATGATTTATGCATTCATTGTTATTATGATTCTTCTATTCAGAATGAAATAGCACAATTATCATCTATGTATACAAATCAAATTGAATCCTGTGGTGGTTGCAATTTTGATCAATGTCCCTTTTGTTTCAACAAATCAAATGCATGTCAATTTGATCACAATAATATGTTTGTTTATTCTCATTTTGATTATGTTTCTTCTCCTGGAATGGGAATCCTTCTTGGTGCACCATCATCACACATAATGAAAGAAATGGAACGATCAACACCCATTTGTCACAGAGCTCATCAATTAACATCTTTTGTTGAAATGACAATGGGCTATTTTTCCGCAAAAAGAGCATACACAAACATGAAGAGAAGGATCTCGACTCACCCACAGTATCAACAACGACTTTCTCATATTTTGACATTATTGCAAAATCATTACACAACCTATTTTGGTCCTGCATTGAAAAGAGCAACACAAACATATTTGACCATTCGCTATGAAAAAATATCGATGACTATACTGCCCACACCAACGATGATCGAACAAAAAGATAAAGTGTGTAACATTTGTCACGAAACGATTATGATTAGTTTGAAAAAGCATCAACGAAACAAGGCCGTTTGTCCTGATTGTAATATTGAATTTTGCAAAATGAAGTCTTTACATCGTGGATATAGAAGAAATAGGTGCCCACTTATTATTCCTCACACATGGATCGATTGGGATTCTTTAAAGATTCCACTTGTTCTATTTGACAATATTGATAATGATTTATTGTTTCATGATTTTATCAAAACGGAATGTGGTTTCAACAATGCAATGATTATTATGAATTCTATTGGGACGACAGATGCAGTGGTGCAGAAAAGGAACGAATGGGATAACTGGTATTTTAATAATTATCACAGATGGAAAAGAGAACTAAGGAATTTTATTGACAACAAGATAGAATTGTCAAATATCCATCGAAGAATGTTGGTTAATTTAAAAAGAAAAAGGGAATATTAAACAATAATTTGCTCCAATTGTCGAAACTGTTGAATTCTTTTTTGTCTGTAAATGGGTTGATCATTGACATCCATTTTGACAAGCTTTGTTTCTTTTGGGCACCCATGGTGAATGTGATGTGGCTTGTTCATAATTAAACCACAACCAGTGCACATGTTTACCATTTTTGGATTTGGAGAATATCCAGAAATAATTGCTGCAATTGTGTCAGGAAATAATGTAGTCTCTTTGATATGCTTCAAATTTTTGTGTTTTCTTGCAATGTGAAGTTTCAAATTGGGAACTTGTGTGTCACATGCAATGCATTTTGAAGATCGACATTTGTGTCTCTTAATTTGTGCAAACCATGATTTACAACGTTGACACTGTGTGTCGTTTTCTTTATGACCAGTACAATCTTGTCGTTTATGCAAAAAATGAGCATACTTTTTACTCATGTAGTTCACTGAACGGAACTGTTTGTCACATATGGTGCACAAGTAATATATCATAATAGTTTTTAATGAAATTGTGAACGTTAATTAATATATCCGGAAATAAATTGCATTTTTGAATTGGTGCATAATATTTATGGTGTCTTTTCAAATGAATTATTTCCAATACTTTCGAGGAAAATAGCTCTCCACATTTATTGCATTTTGTTTGTTTATTCATGTTTTAATTCTTTTGAACAAATGTGTTCATGATTGCCATGTGTTTATCATCCATCCTAATTATTACTCGATCAATGGCATCTTGCAAAAATTGAACAGCAGCCAAATTGACAAGCCCAGAATCCTCGAGGTTGACAATCTGTTTCTCAAGATAACAAGCGTGCAACATGATCAAAGAAATGTATCCAATGGCAACATTTCCAAAATGGGGATATTGTTCAAAGAAACAATCACTGAAACATTGATCAAATTCACCATTTTCATAATTATCAATGCAATTTTCATAATAGAAACATGATCTTGTTTTAACCTGTTCAATACTTTGAGTCAATAATTTTCTTCTTCGATTGATATGTGATCTTGGAGCATTGGTTTTGGTGTCTTCATTTGTGGCGATGACAGTCGTTGTTCCCAATAGGAACAAGAGGTGTTCCTTCTCAGCATCTTGGATTTTTCGTTCAGTCTCATTAATCCTGTTGAAAGAATCATAGAAAAGTTTGTTTCTGAGTTCTTTAGGATCGAGAACACAAAGAGAAGATTGGTTGGTGACGACTGTATCCATAATTGTTGTTTAGTTCTTTGAAATTGTGATTTGAAATTTGGAAATTATTGTTGGTAAAAAAAAGCAAAAAAATGGATGGGTGGGGGGTGTCCCTAAATTCTCTGACGTTTTTGAATGTTTCGATTTGAAAATGGTTCAACTGGAATTGGATCGATCAATTGATCATTTTTGATCAGTGCATTTGATAATGTTGTTCGATAAACGTCGTTTCGTAAATTTTCATTGATCTCATTGTAGGATGATAATAATTTGTGATCCAATCGATTTTGAGTTATATTTGTCATTTTAGCATGATTGATAATTCCTTGGAATTTTCCGATGTTTGAATCTGCATCATTGATTAATAATGTTGCTTTTGTCGTTTTGCCCATGTTATTTCCTTGTTTCATTTTGAGAGCACATGATTCAATAATTCTGTTGTTGACGTTATTGTGTAATAATATTTCATGTTTAGATTTCTTGTTTGCCCAACTTGGTATTTGTGAAACACATGAACAATAATTTGGTTTTAACTTTGAAAATGATTGCAAACATGGTAATTGTCCAGGCATCACAAAGGGTAATTTCCCCATGCGAACTTTCACTCTTGTCATCTTTGATTCATTTAGAAGGTTGCTCACATGATAATACATCGCTTCATCAAACACATGTATTTTATTTAAATGTTTGAGAGAAACATCATGATGAAAAACGATTTCATTGTCAGTTGTTGATCGGGAATTGTAATGGTCTCCCTTGTTCCTGACATTTGTGTCAAATTCGTCTGCAAAATATGTTCTTTGTCCATCATATTCTTTTCTTGTTCCAAATGATCCAAGAATTCTTCCATTTGATGCGATACCATTAAAGTGAAAATCTCCACGTTGAACAAGATCTCCACCAAATTCCATATACACTTCAGTTTCCCCATCAATTTCCAAGTGTTGTGGATCCTCCCAAATGTTTCCTTGGTTAAATTGTCCAAAATTCATTTTAAAATATACACCTGGAAATTGATATCCACAAGAATTCTTTTCTTCATCAATTATGGATCTGAGAAGATATTTTGTTTGCAATATGTTTTCTAAGTCTGAAGTTTTATGCATTAATGTAAATGGTTCTGTTCGTTTTTCTTTTTTGGTTCGGTAACCATGATACAGTTTTTGATCAACAATAATTTCTCCATTTTGATTAATGTCGATTGGCAAAGCATTATCAATAAAAAGTTGTCCAGATATTTCATTTCTGTCTATTTTTTGATCAATAATGAATCCATGTTCCGTAATTTGCACAATTTCTGCATTTACATCTATATTTTCGTCATCATCATAAATGTAGACCCATTGATACAGGTTGAATTGGTGAACTTTAAATGGATCATAGTGCACATATGTTGCCCAACTGTCATCATATTTTGAAACATAATTGAACTCCATCCCATTAACATGTATAGTTCTTGCAAATTTAGAATCATCATCAATGCTTAAAATTAGAAAAGGATGCAAAATATCCATGATTTTATATATGTTTCCATTGTAATTAAATGAAATATTTTCTGGAAAAATGTCTCTCAATGATTTAATTGAATAAAACTGTTGAACATAATTCATTTTTAATGCATTAATATTAAATCATCACTTGATATGTCAATTTCCTCTTCCGTTTCACTTTCATTGTCAACCATTTCTTCATGAAATATATCATTTATTTCCTGGTATGTGGATTCTAACCCACCATACAGTCGTTCCAATGACTCATTTGCCTTTGTGTTTTTAATATGATTCTTTCTAGAATTAGAATCGATAGATTGTAGTTGAGCAACAATCGGAACCAAACTTTTAATTTCACGATTATTTGAAACACAAGATTGAATAATTCGATTATTTACATCACTATTGTATAATAATATGTTTGATCGATCTTTTTCATCTGCCCAATATGGAATCTGTGAAAGACAAGAACAATAATTTGGTTCCAATGGTTTCACATTCATAAATAATGGTCTCTTGTTGATTTGATTGGGGACACCCAAACGAACATCGATCCATTGAATTTTGTTTTCATTCAATAATGACATTGTATAATCATACATTGTTCTGGTCGCAACATATATAATTTGTATACATTGAATGGGGACCTTATGGTGAAAAATAATTTCATTTTTTGGTGTCGAGTTCCTATTATAATATTTATGATTATTTCTTACTTTTGAATCAAATTCGTCTGCAAAATATGTTCTTTGTCCAGGATAATTATTTAAGTCTGAAAATGTTCCCAATATTCGACCATCCGAATCGAGGGGGTTAAAATGGAAATCTCCACGCTTGATCAATTCTCCACTGACTTGTAAATATACTTTATCATTAATATCAACATTTGTGAAATCTGGATCATTCCACATGTTGACATATTTACTAAATTGCCCAAAATTGACCCGGAAATAGACTCCTGGAAATTGATCACCACACCAATTGTCAGCTTCAAATGTTTCCTTGTTCATTGTTAATCCACTTTTAGATTTGGCCAGTTTAAAGTGAAGGTCCGAATCGCTCATTAAAAATTGGGATTCTAGAATCTTGTCCAACGAACCAGTCACATGGTAAAAATCGAATCTTTCTTCTGGTTTCGAACATTTGGAAAACCGATATCCATTCACATTGCTGTCAATCACTTGGAATTGTTTTCGATTCGTTTGTAAAAGATCCATTCCATTCATTTTGTACCCAGGTCCAAATTCTTTAACATCTTCTTTGATAACAAATCCATTCTTTGTTAAATGATCAATCGTTACATTAAAAGACTTGACAATACCAGGGTATCTAAGTAGTATTTGATCATTTGTTGACAATAACTTTGGAAATATATCCATGGATATTCTCTCATATGATGCATGATGTTCCATTCCAATATCGAACATTACATGTCTGCTTTTGCGAAAAGTAATATTATTAATAAACAATGTATTGGGCATATTTCTATAATTTTCAATTTCTTCAAAATAAATGTCCAAATATGGATCGTATTTGTTGGAAATAACGACTAATTTAACTTCCTTTACAGTTGTTGCATACCCAATAGGAAATAATTCGTTCAGTTTTTTTTGCTCAAACATTAATTGTTTGCACTCGATCTCTTTAAATCCCCTTTTTTTACTAGTTCTCATTTATTGTACATTATTATGAAAACATAAAATTCACCGTTTCTTCATCAAATTCTTTTGAAGCATCTTCAATTGACCTTCCTTTGAAACGGGTGCTCATCTTGCATGCCAATAATTCGACCAGGGGATCAATCGACATGTAATTTGCCAATTTAATCAACTGAACGCATTTTTGAGTATCGAAATTTCCAATTGTTCGCACATTCTTAAATCCCTCCAGTTTTAATTTGGGCAAATTGTTCCAATCTTTAGTGCTGTAATGATTTGTATCAATTGTGTTCTTCTTATCAACAATGAATAAATCATCCACAAATTTGGCATCTTCCGCATTTGTCGTATTGTTCTTCATATGAGGATTTTTT
>Ga0316202_10001576_pt1 | contig 17237 bp, 17 predicted proteins | sample 3monrhotite_MG_FD_204934 | JGI IMG/M metagenome (GOLD analysis project Ga0316202, IMG submission 204934) | Microbial mat bacterial communities from mineral coupon in-situ incubated in ocean water Damariscotta River, Maine, United States -... | ecosystem: Environmental > Aquatic > Marine >... | reverse complement strand
CTGCTACTCGGCCTGTCAACAAAAGACAAATGAGACGAACGACGTAAGTCTAGGTACAGTTCAAAACGACCCTTCCGGAAGTCCAAGATTCGGGGTGTTTTCGCCTAGAACATGGGACTTAGGCTTTCTTTGTAATCACTTCCGTGTATCTCCCGCAGATGGCACGCTCAGGGCCTGCGTAGCTGTCGGCGGAGCCGCCAGCTCGCCAAACTGTCGAAACCCGACGGCCGCTTCCCGCGTGGATCCTGCGGATCCACGCGCGCGACCCCTGCGTAGCTGTCGGCGGAGCCGCCAGCTCGCCTTGGACTAAGCCTTCGGCGGCGAGGTGAGAGTGGGATCATTGCCTCGCGCTCGGCCTCCCTTCGAGGTTGCTCAGATCCTGCGCGACCACGCTGCTGACTACCGCGCTCGTCGCGTCATGACCGAGGAGCAGCGGCGAGCGGTCTGGGCAATGGTCCACTGCCGGACGGCGGCGCTGGGAGGGCACCTCGACCGCTGCGACGCCTGTGACTACGTCCGCCCCGCCTACAACTCCTGCCGCCACCGGGCGTGCCCCAAGTGCCAGGGCCAGCGGCAGCAGGAGTGGATCGCCAAGCAGGTCGACCGAGCCCTGCCCGTCGCCTACAGCCACCTTGTGTTCACCTTGCCCGCCGAGCTGCGACCCGTGGCCCGCGCCAACCCGCGCGAGGTCTATCGGATCCTGTTCGCTGCAGCGTCCCGGACGGTCCAGCGGCTCGCCAAGGACCCGCGTCACCTCGGCGCTCAAGTCGGGATCACGGCCGTCCTGCACACCTGGACCCAGAGTCTGCACTACCACCCGCACGTCCACCTGATCGTGACGGCAGGCGGGCTCAGCGAGGACGGGCAGCGCTGGGTCCAGAATCGCTGGGGCGAGCGCTACCTGTTTCCGGTCCGCGCGCTCTCGCGAGCTTTCCGAGGCGCCTTCGTTCGCGCGCTCGTCCGTGCTCGCACTCAAGGCAAGCTCGACCTCACTAGCGAGAACGTCGCGGAGTTGGCCGACAACCGGGGCTTCGCCGATCTCAAGCGCGACCTCTACGCCAAGGACTGGGTCGTTTACGCCAAGCGGCCCTTCCCGGGCGTCTCCCAGCTCTACCGTTACCTCGGCCGCTACACGCACCGCGTCGGCCTCTCCAACGAGCGCCTGCTCCTTGTGGACTATCGCAGCGTCACGATCCGGACCCGAGCCGGGACGGCGTCCTTCGCCGCGCACGAGTTCCTCCGGCGATTCCTCCAGCACGTGCCGCCCAAGGGCTTCGTCCGGGTCCGTCACTTCGGCCTCTTCGCGTCCGCAAACACCGTTCGCCTGCGAACTGCTCGAGAGCTGCTCGACCACGAGCTGGTAGAGGCAGTCGAGCCTAGTGAGCTGGACGCGTGCGAAGCCCCGCCTGAAGCCTGCCCGAGCTGCCTGTTCGGGACGCTCGCGCGTGAACACGTCGACCCAAGTCCCTCCGGAGAAGATCTCTGGGATCCATGAGCGCCGATCGGATCGCAGCTCCCTCCCTCCGTTCCTTGCGCTCAGGCTTGGGTTCTGTCGCGCGACCGAGGCTGGCCCAAGAAGCCCCGCCAGAGGTGCCCCTACAAGGGACTAGCTACGGCAAGAGCGGGAGTTTCTGAGACCCACTCAAGCCCTCAAAGCATCGGTTAGTGACATCAATGCCCATAGTGAAGCGGGCTCAATCCTCTCGGTTAGGCGCGGGAGACTACAGACTGCTCCGGCTGGCGAGCAGCAGGCCGTGATCGGTTCAATTGCTGGGATCCAGCGGGACCCCAACGGGACTCGGCGACTGGGAAGCCCGACGCGATCTAGCTAAACCTGGGATCGAAACTTGGTGTATAGACGGGGATAGAACGCTTTCAGCGAATCCTCATCCGTGAAGTCGATTGGTGTCCCAAGATCTGGATACTCAGAGAATTCCCAAGACGGCAGTTCGCCCGTTACCTGCTGGTAGGCAGCGCTTGCAATGCAGTAGAGTTCGTCATCAAGCGCTTCAGGCGTTGCTACGTCCGCCAACGTATCGGGATCTCGAATCGCGGCCTCGAAGGTCTCTCTCCCTCGTCCGACGAGCCAACTGCGAAAGTAGTCGAAAGTATCGTCCGGGGCGCCGTCATGGATTAACCCCGCTGCTCCCCAGAGAGCATAGGTTCTTGAGGACGAATAGCAGTCCCAACACCTGCGGGCGAACGCGGCTATCTCGTTTAGGGGCTTGCTCGCCAGAACCTCCCCAAGTGGTGTCGCGTCGATGGACCCATCCGCGTTCAACAGAACATTCTCAGATATCAGGGCCCAGAACTTTCGTTCTGAGAGCGGTTCGGTGTTCATCTACTTGCACGCCTTCGTTCGCTGGCTTGCCTTGACGCCATGCTTCTTGATCAGCTTCTGTGCGTGCGGCTTTGTCGCGGAACTCTGGGGAGGGGACTTGGGGTCATTCAACATGGTGTACTTCTTCTTCTGCATCCTCTCATACTCCCTCTGCTCGTAGTATCGAAGGATGTTGTTGCGGTCCGATCGTGAGGTTGCGCTACCAAGGTCCACCTCAACATAGCGGACGGTAGTTCCCTTCATCTTGAGGAGTTTCGTCGCCTTTGCGTGAGAAGAGGCACCGCTGTTGAGGCGATCGAACATGCCGCCCTTTCCAAGGCCTGCACTTCCCACATACGCTTGATCGCCGTTCGTGATGACGTAGACGCCGGGTGTGTTCGGGAGCGACTCTGGGGCCACTCCGTTGTGGACCCATACCCCAGGCCTACTATCGTCTTCCGAGACAAAATACGTGTGAAACTCCTCGATTTCCAAGTTGAAGGTAGCTGCCGTCATGTCTGAGCACTCCAGCTCGACAACTTCGACAGTAGTTCCGTCGCTCGCTTGGAGTTCTTCACCAATGACAAGTGCATCTGCCGAAACCCAAGCCTGTCTAGAAACCGAAAAGTAGGGGTGGTCTCGAGTACTCTCGAAATCCTGGCAGCCGAGAGCCTGACTGAAGACAACGACTCGGAAAACTTGTGTGGTGTGCCCCCTGCTTGTGCCAGTCACGTTTCGATAGTCGACTACGCCAGTATCTTCGTCTCTTGTGAGAACCCGATCTCCGACCCTTATGTCCTCGATTGGTCGAGCCCCGAGACTTGTCAAAACTAGCGTGCCTGCGAGGAAACACTTCGACGGATCTGTATCAACCTCTTGGTGAGACGTCTTATTCCCCTGAGTAGAGGACCTCGTCTTGGTCTTGCCTGCACCCTTCCCTCGTAGCCCCCTGACCCAGCCGCGGATTCCGTTGACAAAGCCACGAGCTAGCGAGCGGGCAAAGCACAGTCCTCCGAACAGGGCGCGGATGGCCATCAGCTTCCCTAGAAGGCCACCGCTCTCCTGCATCCTCTGATACGCCAAGTAGTCGACTTCTTCGAAGTCTATGGAGTCTGGTGACTTCGACCCACCAGGATTGCTGGCCTTGCCTCCGCCATGAGCGTTGAACTCCGTACCGGCCTTAGTCGATCCGGCGCCACCAATGCCCTCCATCGGAATAGAAGCGTCCGAGCTTGAAGCTGAAGGCTTATTAGCGGGGGGCTCTGGCTTCCCGAAAAGATACCAGTTTCCGGGATTCCAGCCGCCGCCGAAGCCCTCCGCGTCGTATCCATGCGGCGCGAATGTATCACCTGGGCTCCAATCGCCCATTGGGTCGATTCGGTTGACCGGGTTGTTTCCGCCGTAGTTTTGGCCACTGCCGCGCTGACCAAGGTCACCCCACATGCCCATCGGATCACGACTGACGAATCGGCCAGCTAGGGGGTCGTAGTAGCGAAGTCTGTAGTAGAGCAAGCCTGACTTCTCTTCAAAGTCCAACCTGCGCCCTGTGAACATGAAGGGTTGCTCAACCTGAGTCGCCGACACGACAGTTCCAGTGTCGTCGCGAATAGTCACCGCTCCATAGGGCTTGTAGGAGTAGCTCTCCGCTACGTTGCCGTCCTTATCGGTGACCGCAGTAATCGAACCGATAGAGTTCTGGTGGTAATAGAGATCGATCGCTTCGGCTACGTTGAGATCCCCGTCCAAGTCCGCCGCGTCAGGGAGGGTTGCCTTGAGGACCTCGTCGATGCCTACGCCGAAAACGAAGGTCTTTTGTAGCGCCCCATTGGCTTTCGTTTCCTCGACGCATTGCCAGTCGTCATAGAAGTAGAGAACCTGATCAAAGGCCGGGCCCATAGCGACGTCAGCCTTGGAGACTCGACGCCCTTGGACGTCATATCGATAGCGGACGTCCTTCGTCCCAGAGCGCCACTGGACGAGGCGGTTATCGCAATCGAAGAAGCGCTCGGTGCTCCCCTGAGAGGTTACGTTTCCAGCCGTGTCGTGCGCCCTCAGCACACCGGCGATTGACGAATACTGGTTCAGCACCGAATCGTGCGTCGGAGCGCCAATGTTGAGGACGAAGGGCTTGATCGTGCCTGCGTCGTTGACCTGCGTCCTGTTGCCCGAGGTATCGAGGTGGTAGTCCAACGCTGTGGCCGGATTCACGGTCGGAGGAGTAGCGCTCGCCACGTTGTTCGCGACAGGCAGGCTGGCGCCAGCCACGTCCCGATCCGCGTGGACCAAGCGATACGCAGAGTCGTAGACGTAGAACTCGCCCACCGTCGAGGCGTCCACGGCTCCAGCAAGCCTCTTCTCGGTCCTGCGGTTGTCCGCACGGTCCCAGGTGTATTCGTAGCCCACGATTCGGCTCGCACCGACTGTGACGTCGATCGCGGAGAAGCGACGCTCTGAGTCGAACGTCAGGGTCCGCGTCATGTGGGTGCCGCCGCTCGGCGTGTACGCCCGCTCGAGCCGACGGCCGCCGCCACCAATGTGGTCGAACGTCGCGATTTGGCTTCCGCCCTGACTAACCGTGTTCAAGCGATCAACGGCGTCGTGGGTGCGCTGAATGGCGGCACCTGTTGGCGTCCCAGCAGAGTGGTGCTGGGGATACCAAAGCTGCTTGAGGTTGCCCACGCCGTCAAAGGCCCGACTGACCTTTCCGCTGACCTCGCCGCTTAGCGAGTTGAGCTTGCTTGAGCGAGGGGTTCCCGTCCCGATTCGCTGGAGGTCCGAGGCCTCCCGGCTTAGCGAGTCGAAGGTGCTCTCGCAGACCGTGTCGTCGTCCTCCACCTTGAGGATCCGGCCGAGACCATCATAAGTCCACGCCGCGAAAGTCGTTTGCTCTTGCCCAAGGGGGAGATTCGAGATCGCAACGTCGGTCGTTCGCCCGATCGCGTCGTGGGTGTATTCCTTGGTGACGCCTCTCGGATCGATCTTGTAGGCCTGGGTGCCGTTTCGATTGAAGCCATAGCGGCAGTTGGTCCCGTCCGCGAACGTCTCGCGGATCTGTCGATTCTGGTGGTCGTAGGCGTAGGTCGTAACGTTGCCTGTCGGGTCCACTCGACCGGAGATACGACCATTAGCGTCCCAGATCGTCGAGACCGAGATCGTATTGATCACTGCTCCAGCTCCAACCCCTCCGACTCGCAGGTCCTCATACTTGGAGAGCTGACGGCTGAGGCCGTCATAGGTGAAGCGAGTGGTGTTCCCTCGATTGTTGACGTTCGGACCCATGCCGATCACGAACGTGTGGGGAATCAAGCCGTGCTCGCTCGCCGCTGGCAGATCCGAGACGGTGGTTCCGGCCACGCTGCCCATGGCGTCAGAGACCTGCACCACGTTGGACCGACTGTCGTAGAGGAGGCGGCTGGTGTTGCCTGAATGGCTGGTCTCAGCCACCAGGCGGTTTAGCTCGTCATAGAACCTTATGACGCTTAGCTCTCCCTCCAGAAGCCCGCAAATCGGGCATTGTCGGCTGCGCGAAAACGCCCGCCCTCTGCCTGTCAGGTTCTCAACGGGTCGCCCCTGGGTCGCTACGCACGGCGATTGCCCGCGTGATAGCCTCCCTCGCGACCCCGTCGCTCTCGAACGTCCCACCCCGGTTGCTTCGATCAGGCCTCCCCGGTTTGTGTGAGTGGCGGGGTCGCCCTGTGTCCGTCAGGAGTCACCGTGCGCACGATCAGCAAGAGAGATCTCATGGCGTCGGCGGTGAGCCGAACCGGCCACAGCGGGGTGCTCGCCTCGGACGTCTGCCGCTCCTTCCTGGACCAGATCGTGGAGGAGCTGGCCGCTGGAAACCGCTTGGAGTTTCGAGGGTTCGGCGTGTTTGACCTCAAGCGACGTCAGGAGTGCCAAGGGCGCAATCCGAAGACCGGTGAGCCCGTCAAGATCCCTCCCCGGACCGTCGTGGCCTTTCGGCCTGGACGCAGAGTCAAGGCGCTTCTCCCGGACGTTCCAACGAGTTGAGGGCTGCAGCACCCAACCAAGAACAAGGGAGGCTTCCCTATGAAGCCTCCCTTGGCCAGCTCAGGTGCTGCAGCCTCGCTGACAGGGCAAGCCTACCGTGCAGCGAGGCTCTGGAGAGCCCCGCCGCAGAACTGACCAAGCGCAGGGCGCGCTGAGCAAGGGATCGCCGTTGACGGGGCGAAGGCTCAGAGTCGCTCGCTCGTCGCCAGTTACAATCAGCCCAATTTCCTCTTTGCCAGCTACCAGCGCCGAGACAATGCCCTCTCCACTGAACCTTCGATCGCAGCCTCACCTACCAACAAGCCGCGACCCGCTGCGCCCCTACGGTGAGGCTCTCGACCTGGTTGAGCTGCTGGGTTTCGCGCCCACCGCGATCTATCATGAGCAGCTGCCTCCCAACCACGCCGCTTCTGTCCGCCACGCCCATACTCAGCGCCAAGAAGCACTCTTGCTCCTGTCCGGAAACATGGAGGCCGAGATCGCGGGCACGGTATGGCCGCTGGTACCTGACGACCTCCTCCGGTTCCCCGTTGGCTTTCCCCACCAGGTTCGAAACACAGGGAAGATTGGAGCCACCTACCTCGTCTTCGCAGACGACCCGGAGGAGGACGAAGTGCTACCTGGTTGACCTCGACCGTGGTCTCAGGAGCGGGGTTCAAGCCGTCTTGCCGCCGGAGAGAGATCTCGCCCCTACCTTGGCCGCTCCAATGCCGAAACGGCTTCGCGGAGGGCGCTCCGCGATACGCCTCTCACTCAAGCGGATTTCGCGCACGGCTTGAGCTGCGTGATTCTATCCGGGTTGGCGTTCCAGAGCAGAGACGACTCTCCGTAGCTCTACTCGGGAGACGCCTACGTAGAGCGCTGTATGGCGCAGGCTGGCGTGTCCCAGGAGGACCTGGACCATTCGCAGGCTGACCCCGGCTTCCACAAGGTGGGTTGCGCACGCTCGGCGAAGCGCGTGGGCGTGGGCCTCTACGCCGACCCGAGCACCCGCCTCCCGAATCAGGACCGAGGCGTAGTTGGGGGCCATAGGCTTCCCTCCTCGAACCAAGAGCAAGTGGGCAGTCTTGGCTCTACCCAGCAGAGGTCGGCCCTCCTCCAGGTAGCGCTTGAGGGAGGCGATCGTGCGAGGAGGCAGGGGGACCTCCGCAGGCTTCCCGCGCTTGGCTCGGCGCACAAGGACCGTTCCTCGAAACAGGTCCAAGTCCCCCACCAGGACCCTGCACGCCTCGCTACGCCTGAGCGCTCCGCCGTAGAGGAGATCGATCAGGGCGCGGTCCCGCAGCCCCCGAGCCGTCACTTTGCAGCCACCGAGCAGCTTTCCGACCTGCCTCGTCGAGAGCTGGAGGTGCGCTGTCTCGGGCACCTTGACCTTGAGGCCCGCGGTTGGATCCGAGGTGAGCTTCCCCTCGCGCACCAGAAAGCGGGAGAAGGAGCGGATCGCGCGCAGGATCTTCCAGCGGGAAGCGGGCGAGAGCCGCTCGACGGCGGCGAGGTGGCCCTCGACATGACGACGAAGCACGCGTCCCGGAGTGACGTCCTCCTCCTGCAGGAAGCGCCGAACGAGAGGGACATAGGTCTCGCGCGTTGCCTTGGCGCTCAATGCGAGGCCCTGACGCTCCCAACGCGTCAGGGCCTCTCGCTGCGACCGCTTGAGCGAGTCGCTCATACGTCGATCAGTTCGCGCGGGTGCTTGAGGAGCAGCTCCTGACGGAGCTTGGCCGAGTCCACTCGGAGATACTTCGCGGTCGTCGTCAGGCTCTCGTGCCCCAGCAGGAGTTGAATGTGGCGCAGGCTCGCGCCAGCCTCCAAGAGGTGCGTCGCGAAGGTCCGCCTCAGCATGTGCGGCTTGACCTTGCGTGGGATCCCCGCCTTCTCTCCGAGGCGCTTGAGCAGCTCCTCCAGGTATTTCTCTCCCGCTCGATCCCCGCGTCGGTTCAGGAAGAGCGCGGGGGTCTTCCCTCGATCAAGCTCTCGCCGTGCGAGGTCGGTGTATTCGAGGATCGCGTTGTAGGCGATCCGAGTCAGTGGGTTGCGCCGTCCCTTCCCACCCTTCCCGCAGCGCACGACGACCTCGCGCGCTTCGTGGTCAACGTCGCTCAGATCCAAGTCGAGCAACTCTCGACGCCTAAGCCCCGTCGAGTAGAGAACCTCCACGACCGCGCGATCTCTTGGCCCGTAGGGCGCTTCGCGCTGACTCGCGGTGGCGATCAACTGCCCGACCTGCTCGATCGTGAGGACCTCGCCAGGAGCTTGCTTGGGGACCTTCGGCAGCTCCAGCCGGACGCTGGGGTCGTCGCGGACCAGCTCTTCGCGCACGAGGAAGCGGAAGAAGCTCCGCCAGGCGGCAGCCGTGCCCGCGACGGCCGCAGGCGTCATGGGATTCCCTGAGCGCGAGGCGCGGCCCGTGAGCAGGTCGACCTGGAGCGAGCGCAAGTCTACGACGGACACTTGCCCAGGCAGATCGGGAGCACAGTAGTCGCGGAGCTGGTCGATTGCACGGAGGCAGTTGAGCTGGCTGCGGGCAGCGAGCCCTCGCGCCTTGAGGTGGATTTCATAGCGCTCCAGAGCGCGGGGCCAGGGGGTCTTGGGTCGTCGGGACACGGGGTCTCCTCGCCAGCTCGGCTGGCAGGTTGAGGTGGACAGAAAAGGGAGGGCTCTCTCGGTTCGCCGGTCTGGCGATCCGAGGCTTAAGCCCAGAGAGAGCTAGGGCTTAGGCGTGGCAATGCCGTGGCAACGCTTCTCTATCCCTTTGCGTGGATAGGAGTTGGCGTTGCCAAGCGTCGTGGCGATCAAGGTCGCTTCGAAAAAAGCGACCCCTCTCTCGGTCTGCGGATCTGGCGATCGGCCGCTAACTCGCGAGGGCGTAGGCAGATAGGGTTGCCACCGCCTTTGGCAACGCCTCCCTATCCCCTTGAAGTTAGAAGACTTAGCGTTGCCACGCCCCGTGGCAGCCCTCACGAGACCACCTTCGGCGCGACCAGCGCAGGCGAGGCGACGAGCACACTCCGGTCGAGGACTCGGTAGAGCGTGGGCGGCCCACCGGGCAGGGTCGTGACCAGCTCCTGAGCGACAAGGTCGACCAGGGCTCGCTTGGCTGTGTTGTAGCCGCAGCGAATCCGTTGCGCAACGTCTCGCCGGGACAGTGGCTCGCCTGCCTCGTCGAGGCAGCGATAGACCTGAGCCGCGCGCGGGGTCAGTTCGTTGATCTCGGCTGCGAGCACGGGCTGGAGGAGCCCGTGGACGGCCGTGTAGTCGTCGGACGTCGCAATCACGCAGCCGTCCGCGTTGCGCTCGCGTTGATGCTGGTTGAGAAGCGCATGCGCCGCTACGAGGCCGAGCAGCTTGGCGTTGCCCCGCCGGTCGTGGGTCGAGCGCGTCGGGAAACGGAGCCGCTCGGCGAAGGGGATCACGACCGGGAGTGGCTCCAAGAGCCGCTGCGCGTCCCGCCACAGCTGGACGTTGGCCGCGCGGGTCTTGCTGCCCGCCCACGCCTTCCGCTGAGCGGCCTGGATCCGCTTCGTCTGCTCAGGACTGTCGTCGAGGGTCAGCTCCAGGCAGCGGGAGAGATTCTCGGGGTTGAGGTCGGCCGACGTCGTGCCCGACATTAGAGCAATCGGCCCCTCGACCCGCATAGGCGGCTTGCCTGGCGACTGGAGCGTCAGGAAGCCCTTGCTCTGGAGCGTGCGAATCGAGTAATCCGCCTCCGTTGAACCAGCCGCCTCATCAATGAGGATCAGCTTGTGCTTCAGGTGATCCTGGCCCGAGTAGAAGAGGGCTTGGGCCGTGACCCGCGAGAGGAAGGTCACCGACTCCGGTGGCGTGAGCGCCTCCAGGGCCTCCAAGAGCTGAGACTTCCCGCAGCCCGAAGGCGCGCGGAGGATCGCGGACAGCGGGCGTCGGAGCAGGCGAGAGGTCGCGACCAAGTAGCCCAGGCGCTTGCTCTCGGGCTCACCGACGTGGCCGACCGAGTCCAGGGCCTTCGCAGCGCGCTCCAAGAGGTCTGGGCCCTTGAGCAGCCGCATTGCCGCTCGCTTGCGCTCCGGCGTGAGGACGATTTCTTCGGGCTCTTGACGAGTGGAGCGCTCGATTGCGTCGAGGACCACGGCGAGGTGCCCCAGGACCTCTCGGTCTTGGCGACCGAAGAGATCAGCCACGTCGCGGGCCAGGCGCTGGCGTCGCCGGAAGTCGACGAGGTCTACGCGGTCGGTGAAGCCAGGCGCGCTGGCGTCGGTGGTGAAGCGGACCTGGACGACGGTCTTTCGCTTGTCGGGGGTCACGGTGTAGGTGAGGCCGTCGAGTTCGACGACTGCGAGGGGAGGTGTGTACACAGGGCGGTCCTTGGGCGCAGCGCCCTTGGATCGTGGCGCTGCGTACAGCGGGGAGAGAGGTGACGCGGACGCGTCACTTGGAGACGTAGTGGGGTCAGGAAGGGAGCAGGACACAGAGCACCTCGGGTGGGACGAAGGGTGAGTCCTGCGGGCGTACGGACCGGGACCTGGCAGCTCGCCTCAAGGGGCCGAGCGTGCGCGCAGGCAGCAGGGTGGGTACGGGAGTCCCGCGTGGCCTATCCATAGTCCAGCTCCGCGAAGGAGAGAGAGCAGGAAGGCCAGTTGATTAGCGGGGTAGAGGAGCCAGCGCTAGCAGCGCGGCGGTGCCTCAGGTCGAGTCTCGGGTCTTGGGGTAGGGTGCCAGACAGCCATGCGGATCCTCCATAGGGTTCCGTGGGGTTAGGCCCTGTTCGGTGTTGCAAGCACCGGGCGGGGCCGTTCCGATTCCAGCTGACCGTTCTAGCAAGTCCTCCGCAAGTTGTGCGTTCCAACACGCGCCAGTGATTGGAATGCGTCGGGAGCGGACGCAGGAGTCCTTGCCGGTCCGGGTGCCATAGGTTCCGGGGAAGCGTGAAACCCCTCCCCGGCTCGACTATCCTCTCGCCATGACAGCAGCCACCCTGCCCAAGCCTCTGGTATCGGTCATTGCCGCAGCTCAGACGACGGGGCGCGCCTTCTTCCTCAAGCACCAGCCGGAGCACCTCTTGGTGCTGCAAATGCCTGAGGGAGCAGAGCGCGACCAAGTCTCGACTGCCATGGACGTCATGACCTCTGCGGGTGCCGAACTGGCTGTGGCTCCAATCAGCAAGCGCCCAGGGGCAAATGGCTTCCCCGGCATGGTCACGATTGGCAGGACACCGAACAACGACGTCTGGCTGCCAAGCCCAGGCGTCTCCAAGTTCCATGCCTACGTCACGCTGCAGAGCGGCATGCCCTGTTTGGTCGACGCGAACTCCGTCACGGGCACGTTCTACGGAGACCAACGGCTGCTCCCAAACATGCGGGTACCGCTGCACTCTGGGGCCCGAGTCCAGTTCGGGGGGATCGTCGGGACCTTCCTCTCCGCAGCCGACTTCTACGACCTCCGAGTTGGGTGACGCTAGCCTCTGCAGCGCTTGCCCCTCGGCACCCAAACCGCTCCCCTCGACGCGAACTCGCGTCAGCAGAGAACAGCCGAGGTGCCGAGGGGAGGTGCTCATCCGCAGCCCTCCTCCCGAAAGAAGGCCCAGCGCAGATGCCCGAGCTGACCCGACGCCTCCTGTAGCGCGAAGCGGTCGAAAGGCTTCCCCGTCTTCGCGTACTTGGTCTCCAGCTCGGTCAGCCCTTGGAGCGTGTAGCAGCGCTCCTCGGCACGGCCCAGCCGCTCCAACTCGACGTTGAGCTGGCGCTCCTCAACCGCATGGGTCGCGACTGCGTCCTCCAGCTCGCGCACCCGGCGTTCACGTTCGGCAACCGCTTCGTTGCGTGACTGGACAGCAGCCGCAAGCTCACCCTCGACTCGCTCGCGATCTGCGAGTCGCGCCTGGAGCTGCCGCAGCTCGCGATAGCGAGCGAAGTCCGCCTCGAAGCTCTCGCATGGCTTTCCTGCGGCTTCGAGGATCCTCAAGACTACGTCCGGGTCTTGAGACTCGCCCTCCTCTCCCCCTACCTCATAGAGCTGCTGGAGCAGCTCCAGGTAGGCGTCTTGGGCTTGAGCGCGGGCAGCTTCGTTCTTGGCGCGGACGCGCGCAGCGATTGACTCAAAGAATGACACAGGGCACCTCCTAGAGAGCAGCGGGAGCAAGTTGAGGGCGGACGTTCACGCGCAAGAGCGCTTCGGGATTGAGCACCAGAGGGAGCCCGTACCAGCCCGCATGGATCCGAATCCCGAGCGGGTCGGTGCGGACCTTGGCGTAGGCGTAGTGCCCTCGGACCTCGCGCGCGAGCGAGAGCGCGTCCTGAGCGGACCCAAAGACCTCCTGAGCGGGGACGAGGACGCGTCCCTCTGCCCAGCCGAGGACGCGCCGCATGTTGCGTTCCTCGGGAAGCACAAGAGCTGCGTCGTCAGGCCAGTAGCTCGTGACCTGCCCGCCCTCAGGCTGATAGGTCCCGTCCGTGAAGTGCCAGTTCAGCCCCGCGAGGCCGTCCCACTGCGGCGTGCGCCCATGACTCTGACCTTGAAGGATCTGACGGCCGAGGACTTCTTCCGCGAAGCCCTTGATCTCCTCGTTTTGAACCAGGGCCCCTTCGAGCCGTTCGTCCGCGAGCACCAGCCCCGCGCGCTCGCCCGAGCCCGCCTTGTAGCGGCGCTTCAGTCGCTGAAACTCCCCCGACCGCAGACGCGCCTGAGGATCGAGCCAGTTCGTCGACTGAAACTCGGGCACCCCGAAGTCCACCTCGAAGCTTAGCTCGCTGCCTGGCACGCTCTGCGGATCGACCTGGATCTTGCCGAGGAGCGCGCCGCAGGCGAGGTATTCCTTGGTGTTCTGGACGATCGTCGTCAGGTCGAGCAGCTCGTCCGCGATCACAGCTTCTGCGTCGGCTGTGTCCTGACCCGGTGCCCGGTCCAAGAAGAGTGCCGAGCCCGGCAGGTTCTTGTAGGCCTTGATCATGACCATGACCGAGCTGCGCCTACGCCGGCCGAGTCGTCGCGCCTGCGAGTGCGGAGAGTCCACGCCAGTCACGGGAGCGAGGTGGCGTCCGAAGGCGACCTCCTCCCAGCTCGCGACCTGACCCATGGGGTAGATCGGCTTGGCGTGCTGTTCGAAGATCGCCGTGCAGGCGCGGTTGTCGGCCTGATCGGCGAAGCGCTTGACCAGTCCGGTCAGCGTGTCGACCGAGAGCAGGTCTTCCATGGGGGTGGCGGTCATTGGACGAGTCCTTTCGGGAGCGAGGCAGAGAGCAAGGCAGAGAGTTGAGAGGCGAGGCGAGCGCCCAGAGGCGTCCAGAGCAGGCCACGTGCGCGACAGCGCGCGACGTGAGCCACGAGCTGCCCGTCGCGAGCGAGGCGACCCACCCACGCCGGAGGCGCGCTCAGGTCGGCCTTGCGCGTGCCTCGGGCTCGGTTGTGGGAACGACAGAGGAACTGAAGGTTGGTCCAGTGGTTGTCGCCGCCCCGAGCGAGTGGCTGCTTGTGGTCCAGCTCGATCGGCTCGTCAGTCGGCGGCGTGAGGCCTTGGCGTCGGCAGACGACGCAACCATCGCCGTCACGCAAGCGGGCCTGCGAGAGGACGGCACGAGGCACGTCCCTCTGCGCGACGCGCTTCCTCACGCCGCGCCCCCAGTCGAGGCAGTTCATGACTGCCTCCCGTGCCTGGAGGCCTTCCAAAGCCGATCCTGCGCGTGTTGCGTACGCTGAGCGCCTTCGGCGTCGTGATCGCGCTTCGGGTCCAGTGAGGTGCGCTCCTCGACCTCGACAGAGATCAGTCACGGAAGGCTCCTTCTCCGCGAGCGCCGACGTGGTGCTCGCCCTCGGTGGTTCTGGCGGCGTCCCGCCTTCGTTCGCGGCCGCCAGACACGTCGCGAGGTCGCCCGATCGGCTTTCGACCGCGCTCAGAGACCTGCGGCTCGGAGCGCAGCGGGACGCCGAGCTGGTCGAGCAGGGCGGGCACGTCGACCCAGTCAGCGGGGGCCTCGTCGCGGTCGGCTGCTCCGACCAACCTCAGCACCTCGAGGTAGAGCCGACGCACGCTCGCGGGCACCTCGTAGGCCAGGACCTCGGGCGCGGGCACGTTGCGCTCGGAGTGGTTGTAGCGGTGGACCGTGGTCACGATCTTGGTCAGCTCGTCCGCTGCGAACTGCGCCAGGTCCTGGACAAACTCCTTGAGCATGCCGTCGAGCGTCTTGGCACCCGTCGCGCCGACGTCTTCCAAGCCGCCCAGCCTCGGCGGCACCAGATACGCGCGCAGAATCCCAGCGTCGTAGCGGTTGAGCGCCTTCTCCCACACGCCCTGCCGCTCGGGAGCTTCGAGGAAGCTCACGTCGTAGAGCGGATTCCCCCGATCGTCGCGATCGCTCGGCAATGAGATCGAGCCACCGCCCTCAAGCTGGAGCGTGAGCCCCGAGAGATGGTTCAGGCTGGAGATCTCCTGGCCGTCGATCTCCACGAAGCCACCCGGTGCTCGCACGAAGCGAATCGGATCTACGCTCCGCTCCAGGTAGCGCACCTGGAGCAGCTCGACGGAGAGGCTTCGGCAATAGTCCGTCCACGCACGACGCCTCGCCCCCTTCCCTTGCCAACCGCCAAACTCCCGATCCCACACGAAGAGCGCCGCGCGCTCCGCCGAGTAGCGCCGCTTGTCGTAGCGGATCGCGGTCAGGGCGTCGTTTCGGGCGTCGATCTCTACGTCGCCAGGCCACAGCTCATGGACCGAGCCGTAGTGGACGTGGTCCTCCAAGCGCCGATCCCCGACCCAGAGGTCTTCCTGCGCCCAGTTGAAGACGACTGGAATCGAGCCGTAGGCGTAGGCGCGAGCGATCGAGCCCAGGAGCTGCGGCAGCAGCGGCCAGAGCCACTCTTCCACCTCTGCCTTGATCGCTGGGTCCTTGTGGCGAACGTAGTAGAGATCCGGTCGCCTCAGGACACCCGTGACCGTGCGTTCGGCGAGGTAGACCATGGCGTGCTGGTCCATGCCCTTGAGCATTTGCAGCGGCACGGTCGCGGGATCCGCATGCTTGAGCCGAGTCATGGCGTGTTGCTGGAGGAAGCTCGACGCACGGAACCCACCCCCCAGGCCGGGGAGCGAGCGAGGGCGGACGAATTGGGGGCCAGTCGGAGTCTTCATGAGGACCTCCAGGGGTGGGAAGGGTTGGCAATACAGGGAGGATTTCCACGACGCAGGGCACCGGGCGCGTTCTTGGGACGGCGCTGGTGGACGTCGTGGTAGTAGCGATCACTGAGGCTCAGGTATCGCTGGAGGGCTTCGGTCGAGGAGTTGCCGGCCCTCAGGTAATTCTGAGAGGCGAGCAGGGCCAGGAACTGAAACGCCACCGCTCTCTCGTAGAGCACTGCGTTGACGTCTTTGGGAGCGATCCCCTCCGCGACCACCCGGTCGAGGATCGCGTCGGACGCAGAAACCAAGACCTTGCTGAGGTCTATGGTCCCGTTCGCCTCCAAGTTGGAGAGGTGACTCGCCGACGTGAGCCGCATGACGTGGTCGAGGTCTTTGACCAAGGCGACACCGCGCTGCCAGCTAGACATAACGCACCCCCGGATAGGGGCCGTTCCGCCCCTGTCGGGGGTTGGCAATGCAGGGAGCGCTTCCACGACGAAGCGCACCAGGCGCGCTCTTTGAGCGGCGCTGGTGGACCTCGTTGTAGTAGCGGTCGCTGAGGTCCAGGTACCGCCGGAGGGCCTCCGCCGAGGAGTTGCCCGCCGTCAGGTAGTTCTGAGCGGCAAGCAAAGCCAGGAATTGGAACGCCACCGCTCGCTCGTAGAGCCGCGGATTGACGTCCGTGAGCGCCGCGCCCTCCGCGATCACTCGATCGAGGATCGCGTCGGACGCAGACACCAAGACGTCCTTGAGGTCGAGTTCGCCTGGAATCTCTAAGACGTGCAGTTCGGTTGCGGCGGTCAGCCGCATGACGTGGGCGAGGTCCTTGACAAGCGCGACGCCGTGTTGCCAGCTAGACATAGGGCACCCCCTGATACGGGTCGTCCCAGCCGCCGGTCAGCCGCATGCCGCCGGTGAAGGGCAGCTCCGACTTGCGCATGGCGGCGTTCAGCTTCTCGAAGCGCGACCAGTCAATCTCGACGCGCTTTCGCTTGGGCAGCTCCAGCAGCCGGTGACGCGCCCAGTTGGCGAGGCAGAGCGAGATCACGCAGTCGTCGTGCTCGCCTGCTCGCTGGGGACAGCCATAGGAGGTGATCTCGCGTCCTTGGGAGACACGCTTGATCCCTTGGAACACGCACAGCTCGTAGCGAAGCTGCGTCGCGAGATCGTTCTGGAGGACCTGGATCCGCTGGTGCTGGACGTCGCCGCGCGCGGTCTCGATCAGCTTGGTCTTCTTGGCCACGGAAAAGGTCTCGTAGGCGATCACCTCACGCAGCGAGAAGCCCTTGCGCTCGCGCCGGACGCGCTCCAGCTCGTCGGCCAGGTAGCTTCCCGCCTGCGCCTTGTCGACACAGACCACAGCGACCCGGTGGGTCTCGATCAGGTCGAGAATCCTCTGGGTCGTCGTGGGGTAGTCGGTGTGCTGCCAGCGCCCCAAGACCTCGGCTTCGCCGAAGCTGTTGATCTTGGTCACGACCGTCCAGTCCTGCTCCTTGCCGAGGTCGATTCCGAGGCCAATCAGCGCCTCGATCGGCTTTCGCTCGGGAAGCGAGCCCACGAAGAGGTCGCCCACGTCAGGAAAGGCCAGGATCAGCCCGTCCACAAACTCCGCGTCGAACTCCTGAGCCGCGAACTCGGGCGTCATGGACTCCCGGCAGCGAGCGACCTCGACGTGATTCACGTGGGGCGAGTCAGCCGAGCGGAAGCGAAACGACTCGTGCGCGTCGTCTCGCGACACGAACTCGTCGTAGACCCAGTTCTTGCCTGCGGGCGTCGTGGTCAGGAGCTTGAGCGCGTTGCCCGCCGCCGGGAGGATCTCGTTCC
>Ga0316202_10001575_pt1 | contig 17240 bp, 19 predicted proteins | sample 3monrhotite_MG_FD_204934 | JGI IMG/M metagenome (GOLD analysis project Ga0316202, IMG submission 204934) | Microbial mat bacterial communities from mineral coupon in-situ incubated in ocean water Damariscotta River, Maine, United States -... | ecosystem: Environmental > Aquatic > Marine >... | reverse complement strand
TCATTGCTTTATTTGTTGAATCAATTTTTATTGAGATTATTTGACCATACTGTTTTATAAATGGATTTATTGCAGCTTTGAAAAGTGCAGCATTTGTTGTATCTTTTGTCTGTATTATCGCACTCTTCGCTCCACTCTTCATTGAGTCCATTGCAAAGTTTGTTAGTTTTGATAAAAATGACTCATTATCTGTTTTTGGCATAGTTATATCTTATATTAATATCTGTTTTAGTACAATCACTTTAGTAATTATAGTACATTAATACTCTCTTTAGGGAACATTTTTTGCTCAAAATAAATACATTAAATCTACTGGAGGTATTATGCACAACCTACAAACACTCTTAGTAGATTTCTTAGATTTAGAGCTACACCCAATTCTAGATAAAAAGCATGAATGGCTAATGAGTAGTAGTGATGTAATTTCAGGCTTTGGTGTAGATAACGATAGTTTTGAAATAACTACAAATGCTAATGCTGAGCATCTTCATGAAGATAAACATTATTTGTATAGAAACTTTGGGAGCAAGATAAAGAAATATTGGTCTAAAAAGGGTGTTGTAAAGCTTGGATATTTTGTTAAAAGTGATCAAACTTTAGCTTTTATTGAGACTATTGAAGAGATTGAGAATCCTGTTATTCAAGATAGTCAAAGTTCAAATGAGAATCTAGTCAATATATATAAAGAGATAGAGGCTTACTTTTTAGAATCAGCAAAGCGTATGAAAGAGACAAACAAGTTTGACAGTAAGGAGTTTGAGAGTATGACTAATGCTTTTAACTCATTTATGAAGACCTCTGCTAACATCTTTCCTCCAAAGGTAAGTTCAGAGGTAACTTCTCAAAAAGCCAAGGTTATTGATGATGGCTCTATTTTAGACAAGACACAGAGTGATGCTTATAGTTTTGCAAGTTCAACAGAGAAAGATGCTTTTGATTTTGCTTCTAAGACTGAAGGTGATGCTCATGAGTTTGCCTCTTCACGTGCTAAAGATGGATTTGAGTTTGCTTCTAAGACTGAAGATGATGCTTACAAGTTTGCTTCAAAGATGGAAGATGATGCTTATAATTTTGTAACTAAGATGGAAGAGGATGCTTATCAGTTTGCCTCTAAGGGAATGGATTATGGTTATATGTTTACAACTCAGGGAGAAGAGTTAGGACCTATGGCTGACAGAGTTTTATGGATGGCAGCTCAAATTGGAACTATGGCTGATCGCATTGGAGAGATGGCAGATCGCATTGTTCATACTGAGCATTTAATTGTTAATACTTCATCTATGATTCTTAATTTTGGGATGTTAGTTGATAACACTGTAAAGCATCTATCTAATAGTGCACTTGGAGCAATGTCTATGGTATTTGAGAAAGATATGCCCAAAGAGCTTTTAGCTCCTGATAATGACTATTTAAAGATTATTGCTAAGAATACTAATTTAATTATTACACAGCAGCATGAGTATGACATGAAGGTATTAGACACACAAAAAGAGCTTAGGGATAAAACTCTGTCTGCTTTGGATAGGATTGAGTATGAGTATTAAAAAAGAGTATATTTTACTAATATTAGTAACTTTAAGTGCAATTTTTGTCACTTTCAAGACATATCGCCCTACACCTAAACTAACTACTAAGGCAGTTGTAACATCACAAAATAGTGCACTTCATTCAATCTATCAACAACGTTCATTAAAAAGTAGTAAAACACTCTATATAGATACTATAGCATTTGCAAGCGGAAAAGTTTTAAGCCATCCACTTTACGGTAATACTGGTTTTACAAATAACTTTTTTATTGATGCTTCATCGGAGTTTGAAGTGACCAGCAATCAACGCTTCTATTTTGATATTTTTTCAGATGATGGTTTTGTATTAAAAATTGATAGTAAAAAAGTTTGTGAATTTATTGGAGATAGAGCATATAAGAAAAGTAGTTGCTCAATTGATTTGTATGCTGGAAAACATTTCTTAAGCCTTAGTTACTTTCAAGGCGGTGGTCCACTTGGACTTACTGTTTTCTACCGTGCCCACCAAGACAGTAAATGGCGAACTTACGGAGAAGATTCTGAGTACCTTGTAACTAAAGCTCTTTCTCAATTATAAACTTGGGGCGTTTTTTAGTTTCACTGTAAATTTTCCCAACATACTCACCAATAACTCCTAATGAGAGCAGCTGTATACCACCAATAAAATAGATAGGTAAAACAGTAGATGCCCAACCAGGCACCGCGCTGCTACCAAAAAGTTTAACGCCTAAAGCCCAAATAGATATAAATAGTGAAATAACAAAAATAGTAGCCCCAATTAGACTAATAAGGCGCAGTGGGGTTACTGAAAAAGATGTAATACCATCCCATGCAAAAGAGAGCATCTTTCTAAGTGGATATTTTGATTCACCTGCAAAGCGCTCACTTCGTTCATACTCTACAACATCAGACTTAAAGCCAATTAATGGAACCATAGCTCTTAAAAATAGGTTAACCTCTTCATAACTCTTTAAATGTTCTACAACACGACGACTCATAAGACGATAATCTGCATGATTAAATACAATATCAACACCCATTAGAGCCATGAGTTTATAAAAGCCCTCAGCACTAAAACGTTTAAACCAAGTGTCATTATCTCTTCTTGAACGAACACCATAAACAACATCACTACCCTCTTTAAACTTTAGAACCATCTGCTCAATTACAGATACATCATCTTGCAAATCTGCATCAATTGAGACTAGTGCGTCGCCTTTTGCACTATAAAGACCAGCAATTAGAGCATTTTGATGTCCTTTATTACGTGAAAGTTTAATCCCTTTAATCTGAGTATTATCTTGTGATAATTTAGAGATTATCTCCCACGTTCTATCTTTACTTCCATCATCTACAAAATATATAGAGCTAGTCTCATCTATCTCTTTTTTCTGCACTAATCTTTCAAGAATAGCTAAAAGCTGTTTTGAACTCTCATTTAAAACCTCTTCTTCATTGTAACATGGCACGACAATTGATAATTGCATCTATTCTCCTAATGATAAACAAAAATTTTTCTAGCTATATAATTGTAAAAAAATACAATACCTATAGTAATAAGACGAGCAAAAAGTGGGTCTAGCTGACAACATGCTTCACTTAACATATACATTAAGAATAGACTTAGACCTAAACCAAATATAGTTATTATAGATACAATTGTAATCTCATGAGTGAAACTATCTACTTTAGAGCCATCTTTAAAGACTATACTACGGCCAATTATAAAGTTAAATACAAAACCAATAGTATAACCGATAGCAACTGCACCTAAATAGTGCATTCCTAAAGTTAACAAAACGCTAAAAATTAGATAATCAACAATAGTGCTACCTGCGCCCAAAAATAGAAATCGTACAGATGAGTGCTGTAACACCCTTAAAGAATAGGTTTTAATTTCCAAAATCCAAACCACTCTCTCATATGAAAATCTTGAGCACTTAAACTCTCATAATAGGTAAAAGGTGCAAAAAAGTAATATACATACACAACCTGAGCTACAAGAGCCAGAATTGCTAGAACAAAAACTCTATTTTTTCCAAAATTATCAACTTGATTTTTAAATAGATGTATAAAAAGTAAAAAGCTAGCGAACATTGCAAAAATGAGTGGTAAAAAATAGTGGTACAAGTACATAACACGATCAATTTTAAACATAACTATCATATATGATAAATAGAGTGTTACAAATAGAGCGATAGGTATAAAGGTCTCTTTTTCAATACTAAGTCCAAATATAATTTTTGCAACAACCAACACAAACGAGAGTAAAATACCAATAAAAACTCCAAACCAAATTATAGGGTTACCCATTAAGTAGAGATATTTGATTTTACCGTTATCTTTTTCCCATCTATAGTTAATACTCTTATTTAAAAATGGCCATGTAGAAAACAGTGAACCATTCTCCCCTACTTTACAAGGATCAAATTTTGGCACATTTTTACTATAACTTGCAGTAAAAGCTAAATTTTCAACAATTAAAGGGAAAAGATACTTTATATTTGAATTCTTATGCTCTTTTATAATATCTTTGTACATTTGTGATGCTTCATAGTTTTTATGGGTAGCCATACTTTTCCCAAGTGATATATGCACATAAAAGACTGAAACAAATACAACTATCATTGCTGATACTGTAATTAAAGAGCCAATAAACCAACGCTTAAAAGATGCAAGTTTATCACTCTCTCTATATTCATAAAAAAACAAAAATGCCAATAATAAAATCATAATCAGAGCATTTAGTTTTACAGCAACACCCAAACCTATCCAAATTCCAAGCCAAGCATAAGATTTACTGCTTAAATTATTGCGCATTTTAGAAAATGACAAAATTGCCATCAAAATAAAAAATATCTGTATCCCCTCTAGCATCGCAGAACGAGAATGTACAATCAGAGCATTCTCAAACAGATACATAGAGCTAAATAGAAATGATATATGTGAATTTGAACTAAAGCTATATAAAATTAGATAAAAAACTAAAGCACTCAACATTGCAAAAAGTGTAGATGGTAGTCTTACAGCACTAAAGGAATAACCATCTGGAAATACCTTTATATAATCTGTATTAGAGAAAACTGAGGTATTAATATTTTCATTTGGACTTAGAACTGCTTCGGACAGTGCAATTAACAGTTTTCCTAGTGGAGGATGTGGCTCTTTGTACATAACACCATCAATATATTTTTGAGCAGATGCAATATGATAGTTCTCATCCCAAAAAACTTTAGCAGGTTGACTATAATTATTAAAATATGTAGTATACGCAATAACTAAAACAAGAAAACCATAAAACCAAACTAAAGGCTTTTCTAGAGCCACATGTATCCTTTTAGCAAAAAATTAAGTCTAGTATTGTATCATTTCTTCGCTAAGTCATAAGGAAAATAATGAACAAAATTTTACTCTTTGCAACAGTTACAGCGTCTTTAGTTGTAGCTTTTCTGATTTTAAGTGATGAGCAGGTACAAATTGCTCCAATAGAGACAAACGGCGTTGAAAAATCTGATAATTCAAAAAAAGAATCAGAGATTACTATTAATTACGAAAAGAGCCAAAAAAAGTCTCAGCCTACTAACGTAGCTAAAGTTCAAGAGAAACAAGATGAGACATTAACATTTGATAATGTATACATACTTTCAGAAGCTTCAACAGAAACATTTTCACTATTTCTTATTAGTGACTCTGAGCTTACACAACCTCAAAATATGTTTCCACAAATTCCAGCAATTGTTAAAGGAACTGTAAATAAAGAGCCTTTTTCAATTATGATTCCAATTGGAGTAATAAATAACGATATGCGCATTAGAATTACTAACCAAAAAACAAAGATTACAAAAGAGTATAAAAAACTTATGACTCGTTTAACATCAGGATCATCAAATACTATTAATTTTGATTTTAACAATCTTCAAAGTGCAGATTTTGAAATTAAAAAACAAGATGAATCTCGTCCAGCATTACCAATGCCATTTTAATTTATGAATCCTTTTATAGTCCCAATTGTACTACTAAGTGCTGTCAGTACAATATTTATAATCTTAAATGAGGAAGAAAGTCCAGAGATTTCTCCACACATAGAAACAAAATATAGTGAACAAAAAAATGTACCTAACTCTAATAGTGACATAACCATAGACTACACAAAAAGTAAAAAGCTTGTTAAACCTATACAACAAATAAAATTTACCAAAGAAGACAAAAGAAATTATCTAATAACTGAAGAGCGTAGTAAAAATGGTCTGTACTATATTAAAGTATATTCATCTTCAATAAATTCAACAAAAATTAGTGGAGATATTACTATTCAAGGACTCATAGGTAATGAAGAATATAAACTTATAATTCCAGCTAGTATAAAGAACAATATTAGACTGGTTGTTACAGACAGCATTTTAGATTCTACTTATGAGGTGCCATTTGACTTTAAAAAATTAAGTAGTGGAAAAGTGTATGAAGTCAGTTTTCAATTTAATCAAGTTGAAAAAATTATAGAAGAAGAAATTGGTTTTATAAACAATAAACCAAATCCATTTAACTAAAATAGAAAATGAAGAGAAGGAATACTCCTCTTCAAATTTAAAAATTATTGTTGAACTTGAATGTAAAAACTAGAACCTGCTGGTAAAACTGTTGTACTTGAACTTGTACTTCCAGTATTCCATGTACTTCCATCCCAATAAAGAACATTTGAAGCACCAGCTGTAATTACAGCGCCGATTGTAGTAGCTACAGGAGTTCCAACAACTGCAAACTTATTACCTAAAACATAAGCTTGGTGAGTTGAAGGTATACTACCTTTTCCCACACTACTAATGTTAGTAGCCATACTAAATGTTGTTGTGTTTAATGTAGGAGAAAAACTAACAGTTGATGCAGATGTACACTTTACAACTACTGCTTGACCAGCTTTTGCAGATCCTGTGGTTTTCTCAACAAACCAAGTAGCAGTATTGTCGTAAACATTTACTGTACAACCAGCACTAACAAGAGTTGCTATGTCCATGTCACCATCAAATGGAGCAGAGACAAAAGAGTAACTAGTACCAACATTTAATGAGTTAGAACTACTAGTTGCACCTGGTGCATCTGCTGCTGGTGGAGATGGTGGAAGCTCTACTGCAATAAGTTGTGTAGCAAAAAATAGAGCCGCTATCGATAAGCTAATTTTACGTACCATTTAATTTCCTTTTTCAAAAGGAGCAGAGCTCCCTTTGTTATTTAAAGTTACTATTAACCGAATGGATTAGGAATTGCTTGCGCGCTTGAGCTTGATGAAGCTGGAGCTGAACTTGATGAAGCTGGAGCAAATGGATTAGGAATTGCTTGCGCGCTTGAGCTTGATGAAGCTGGAGCTGAACTTGATGAAGCTGGAGCTGAACTTGATGAAGCTGGAGCTGAACTTGATGAAGCTGGAGCTGAACTTGAATGACCAGCTATTGCAGCAGCGTATGCAACTGCATCATCGCCAGTTAATTCAGAAATATTTTTTACAATAGCAGCAAAGATACTTGTTACTTGCTCTAATGCAATTGCTTGTAAACTTTTACCAGAAGCTAATGAAGTTTCTATGCTAGCTTGAGTTGCTGCAACTGTTGCTGTAAATGTAGTAGAAAGGTTTGCAAGAATTGTAGCTGCAACTGCATTTGCATCAAAAGTAGCTGAAGAACTACTAGTTGCTGGAGCTGAACTTGATGAAGCTGGAGCTGAACTTGATGAAGCTGGAGCTGAACTTGATGAAGCTGGAGCAAATGGATTAGGAATTGTCTCTGTACTCGAAGAAGTAGCTGCAACACTTGATGTACTTGAAGCTACACTTGAAGTAGTAGTTGTCGTTGCAAATGGATTTGGAATTGTCTCAGCTCTTACTGAACGAGTTGTTGTATTAGCAAATGATGCAAGTAATGTTGCATTTGTAGCCAATAGTTTTGCTTGTGTAGTAGCATCTAAACCAGCTGTTTTTGCAGTTTCTGATGTATACATTAAATCAGTTGTTTTTAAACCTAAAGCTGCGGCAACTGCTGCTTCAGCATTTGCTTGTGTTAAACCAGCTTCAATTTGAGCTACAACTAAATCAGTAATTGGAGTTACAACGCTATAGTTAGCAGGAGCTTGCATAACTAAGTTTCCAAATACAAAAAGGTCATTTGTTGTTGCTACATCACCATCAAGGTCAAGTAAACCACCAGAAACTGTTTGGTAACCTTTAGCAGATTTTGTAATTGTCTGACCAATACTTAATGCTGGACCTGTACCAATTGTTGCAGTTGTTACTGTAGCTACTGGTGTTGCGCTATCGCTTCCACAACCTGTAAATAGAGCTGAACTCACTAGAGCTGCTGCTGCTATGCTTAATACTGTTTTTTTCATATTTCATGCCTTTATAATAATATTGTCGCACTATTGTACAACAAAAAAAATTAATTAGAGTTTTTAATGTTAAGATTTTAGAGAATTGTTACGAAAGGATTGCAACAGGCAAAAGCCTGTTACAAAAGTAAACACAAACTTATTTAGTTTGGATATAGAAACTAGCACCTGCAGGGATAGTCTGAGCAGCGTTATCAGCTACACCAGTGAATCCAGCAGAAGTGTATTCTGAACTTAAATCAAATGCAGTACCGTTATAGTACATAACACCTGTAGCACCTGCTGTAATAACATCAGCAAATGTAGTAGCTGTTGGAGTACCAACTACTTTAAAGTTCGCACCTACTGCATAAGCAGCGTGAGTTGAAGGTACAGCAGTACTACCAGTAGCAGTAATGTTTGTAGCCATAGCAAACGCAGTTGCAGCAGGAGTTACACCTGTATAACTAGCAGTTCCAGCAGCAGCACAATATGCAGCTACACCTTGACCAGGAGTTGCAGTACCAGTTGTTACAGCAGCACCCCAGAAACCAGTTGTACTGTCAGCTAAGTGAACTTGTGAACAACCAGCAGCAGCGATTGTAGCAACGTCAATACTTCCATCGAATGGAGCAGAAACAAAGTTCCAACCAGCAGCTAAAGTAATGTCACCACTTAATGTAGCAGCACCAACGGTAATGTTAAGTGTTACTGTATCTGTACCATCAGTTACGGTTACAGAAGTTGTACCTTCAGCAACAGCAGTAACAGTTACAGTACTTCCACTTACACTAGATGTAGCAATTGCTGAATCTGTGTCTGTAGTTGTTAACGTAGTATTAGCACCAGTAAATGCAACATCAACTGTACCACCAACAGCCGCAGTTAAGGCAGTTGAAGTAGTAGCAAGAGCTTGAGCAGCACCTACAGTAAATGTACTCTCTACCTTAGAACTAGTAGTACCAGAAGTTGCATCAGTATAATCAACATAACGTACAGTTACTGTATCACCACTAGCAGCTTTAATTCTTTGATTTTGAATAGAGCTAGAAGTAGTAAGTGCTAATGAACTACTAAATACTTTTGAATCATTATCTGTTTCAGTTAATGTCATATTAAAACCGATTGGATCTGATGTACTAAATACTTTCAATGTCAATGTATCTTTAGCTAAAGCAGTTGTACCTGTTAATGTACCACTTGGTGAATCACCATCTGGTTCATTTAATGTTATTGTAAATGTAGCACCCTCTTCACTAACTTCAGGAACTGTAAGTACAGCTTTTGTTTCAGTAGCAGTTAAAGAAGCAACTGGGGTAGCACTTGTTCCTGCTGCATTAGCACTATCAGTATACTCAGCAACTATAGTATCACCATGAGCAACTTGAATCCCGCCAGCTGCTGTAGTTGATGCAGCTGTCGTTGTACTAATACTTCCAGTAAATATACCTGTATTCACACCTGTTTCATTTAACGTTAAAGTAACACCTGTAGAGTATGTAGTCGATTTTATTGTAGCTGTAGCAGTATCTGCTGAAACAGAACTTGTATCTTTATCAGCATCAGTTACAGTTACAGTTATAGTATCACCTTTAGTATTTACCGAAGTTTTATCAACAGTAATAGTACCAGTAGTTGAACTAACTGTAGCTTCTGCATAAATAGCACCACTTGTAGCTTTTAATCCTCCAATAGAAGTACCATCTGATTTAGTATAATTGTAAACTGCTAATAACTTCTCACCTGCAGCAGTAGTCAATTTTTGTGAAGATGTTGTATTAGTTGTAGCATTTAAAACAACTTTACCAGTAAATACACCTGTATTCGCACCTGTTTCTGTTAATGAAACTTGAATTTCTGTACCATTTGTTGCACCAACAGGAGCAGTAGTAGACTCAATCCAAACAGGTGAAGATGTAGTTAAATATTTATCAACACTTGCAGAATTAACATTAAGATCTGCATCTGTCAATGTTATAGTTACTGTTCCACCAGCAGTATATGTTGCTGCATCCAATGTAAGTGCACCTGTAGTTGATGAAGCTGTTAAAGATGCTGTTGATGCTGTAGAAACAGTAGCAGAGCTACCATCAACTTTTACTTTATCATAGTACTTAGCAGTAATTACTCTAGTTGTACTATCTGTAGCATTCAAGTCATAAAATAGTGTTGAAGTTACAGAACTTGTAACTGGATTATTAGCAGATGGTGTACCAACACCAGTAGTATTTACATCAAATATTTCTGATGTAAATACACCAGTATTAACACCTGTTTCTGTAAATGTAAGTGACCAATCACCACCACCTAAACAATATGTACCATTATTTGTAACACTTTCTGTTTTTGTACCAACACACACAGTAACATTACTATCAGAAGAGTTAGATTCAAATGTATCAACAACAGAATGATTAGTATTTAAGTCACCATCAGTAACTGTAAGAGCAACTAATCCTTTATCATAAACAATTGATTTACTTGCAGTAAGTGTACCACTAACTGCTTTAATTGTAGCGGCTGAACTCGATTTCACATTATTACTTGTAGAGCTATCACCATCTCTTCCATCATAATATTTAACAGCTATTGAAGAACCAACTTCTGCTGGAATTGCAGTAGAGTTTGCTTCAGCAGTAGCACCTGTACTTAATCCGCTTGTTGCTTTAGCCGCAAACGAAACAGTTTTTGTGAAAATACCTGTATTTAAACCACTCTCTGTAAGTGGTACAGTAACATTGTAGTCTGCATTTCCACTTGCATCTGTAACATAGATTACTACATAACCAGAATTTGGTGTACCAAGCGTATCACTAATTGCAGTAGAAACTGTAGAACTACTTGTAATAGATTGTAAACTACCGCTTGATGTATCTAAATCTGCATCAGTTACAGTAATCGTTACAGGCTGTCCAGTTGAAATAGATGTTTCATTAATATCAACAGTAGCAGCATTTCCAGCTGAAACAGCAATTGTATGAGTTACGTCAGTTTGTACTCCACCTGATTGAATATCTCTAGTATAACCAGAAACGTTGTTTTCTGTACCAGCAGTATATGAAGCATAAGTTGCACCATTTACACCCGTACCATAATGCACAGTTAAAGTATCACCAGTTGAAGCAACTTTTAAACTTGTATTACGGTCATATAGAGTATGTCCACCAGCAACAGCAGTATTTTCACCATTCTTACTTGCGTTTGAGTCTAAGTAATTAGTAGAAGAATCACCAAGCGCAGTAATATATAGGCCTAGCACACCCTTAAAGATACCTTTATTTGGTCCAATTTCATCAAGTGTCATAGTAACTGTATCACCAGATGCATTTACTACTTTAACTATTTTAGAATCGTTATAGTCAGGATATAAATTAAGGTCATTATCTGTTAAAATAATTGTCGTATTAACTTCTGGCACTGTAGTACTAGGTACAAAAACTGATGTACTTGAACCACTAAAACTAGCAGTCGTATAATCGATATTTACTGTCTTTGAAGAGCTATCGCCATCAGTTGGTGTAGTATAAGATATAGTTACAGTATCTTTAGATGCAACATATAATGTAGCATTGCTATCACCTGTACCATTTGATTGGGCTGTAGAATCACTAGTGAATATAGTACCATTTTGATCAACACTAAGTGCACTGCCATTCCCACTATAACGGCTTATAGACGTTGTACCACCCCATTTAGTATTCCCCGGTGAAGTAAGTTTAGCCTGAATATTCATAGTTTTCGTTACACTTCCACCAGAAGCACTTTTTATTGTAACAGCCGCTGTAGTAGCTTGTGCACCAGAAGACAAGTTAGAATCTTGATCTTGTAACTGAATACCCATTAACTGATTAATATTATATGTAGCTCTGTCAGTTGTAATAACTGGTAATGAAGCTCCAGCAGCAAAAACACTAGTAGATATAGCACTAGCCGCAGCTAAGCTAAGTAAACCTTTTTTAAACGTATTATTCATTTATTCCCCTTAAGAATAAGATTTTTTATATATCAAGTTTGCAAACTTGATGCAATAGCATCATGTTTCGCTCAACACTTCTGTTGAGCGAGTCCTAAGCACTTTTAAAGTTGCTTACGATTCGCCCAACATGTAAAGTATATTGAAAAACTCAATATTAAATTATTTTTCAACAGCCATTATACACTAAAGTTTTATAATTTATACTTTAAATGTGTGTAAATTTACCGAGAACAGTTACTTTATTGTAACTTTTTATATTTACATTCTGTTAATGTTGCTATTTTTCACTATTATATTATTCAATTCACTTTTATAATTCTATATTATCAATATTTTTCTCTATTGTTTTAGAACCAACACCTTTAACCTTAACTAAATCATCAACAGATTTAAAGTCACCATGATTTCTTCTGTACTCAATTATAGCATCTGCTGTAACAATGCCAATGCCTTTTAACTTCATTAACTCTTTTTGTGAAGCCTCATTTATTTTTACCCCCGCAAATAAAAAGCCAACTAATACAACTAAACTTACTAATATTTTCAACATGACCACCCCTTTAAGGTTATTTAAAGCACATTATATTCTCATTCTTTTGAATCGATGTTTAAAAGGTAATTAATATTGGTGTTTTTCACTTTAGCATAGTGATTATTAATGTCGTTGAAGCTCCAATAAGTCCCAATGACCAAATCATAAATCGATCCATTCTTGCTATTACAGCATCAAATCGTTTATCAACTTGTTCAAATCGCTTATCCATATCTATGCGTAGTTGTTGCATGTCATTGTTCATATCTGTACGCAACTGTTGCATGTCATTTCTCATATCTACATCTAAGTGATGGAAATGGTTAGTTTGTGCTTTTAAGACTAAAACCATCATATCTTCAGATTCAAGCTTTTCGCCTGAACCCATTTTTTCAACAATTACATTAGTCTGATTGTCAAGCCATTTTTCAAACATACTATCATCAAACATCCTAATTATCCTTTTTAGTTTTATAATTTACTCTTTAAACACTAATCCTAAAACACCAGCAACTTTATAATTTGATTGTATTGTTTTTTATTTTAATTTTCTATTAAAAGTTTTTCTATATATATTAATGTACTGCTAATAATTTTTATTAACTCAAAAGAGTACTCTAAGACTTCTTCAAACACATTCGCTAAATCATCCTCTATATACTCATGGACGATTGTATTTCTCACATCTTTCATAATTCTTAAAATTTCAACGTCACTGAATAAACCTCTTTTATGAGCATTATTTACAACATCTATCAATGTACCTTGATTCTCAAATTCATACTCATCTAGTGTTCTAAAAATTTTTCTTATTAAAAAGTCAATACTTCTGCTGTACCTGCTACACAAAGTTTCAAATTTTCCAAATTCATCTACATTGTAGCTTTTTTTAATTCCTATTAGATTACATTCATTATAAGATATTTCTAACCATGATAATTGTTTTTTTAATAGGATTTTGTCTTGTTCTAGTTTATTTTTCATCATAACAATATAGCCTTTTGAAAAATGAATCTATTAAATGGATTTAAAAACTCGCCATTGTCAAGAATGATGTCTATTTTTTGTTCACCGAACTCTTTAAAAAATTCAATTCTTAAAATACGTAAATCTTTTTTTGTTAACTCGTTAGATACAATTAAGAGGTCAATATCTCCGCCTTTTTTTGCATCATCTACACGGCTTCCAAATAAGTAGAGTTTCGCTTCGTTTGATAATAACTTAAGCTCATTTTTTAATAATTTAATTTCTTGCTCTGATAGTCTCATGTGCATCTTGGGACTACTTAAGAATAGTCCCGTGTTGAAGTTAAATTAGCTAAGCTTACTAGCTAATTTATTTAAATTAGAAAGAGAATCTAAATGAGTATATACAACTCTAAGTGAACCTGATTTTGCTAGTTTTAATACATCTTCATCACCAAGAGTATTAAGTTTTTCAGTGTCAACTTGCATTAGTCCATTAACTACATATTTTTGTCCATCTTTTTCAACTGTAGCGTCTACTGGTTTAAAAAGTTCCATTGAATCCATAACGCCCATAGCTGGTTTAGTTATCTCTAAACCTTTATAAACATTTTCTACAAATTTAACTACATTTTCACCATACTCAGTAAGCTCTTGATCTTCTTTAAAAATTGCTTGTCCATCAGCTTTATTCAGTCCCTCATACTCAGCATCATATGCAATAGAGTATTGATCACTCTCACCTACTCTTGAAAGAACAAATGGATACGTGCGAATAATTGATGGAATGTATTTATCAGTTGCCCATTTTCCCTGTTTTGTAACAAACATATTCTCATTTTCTTTAATTCCAAGAAGTGCAATTGGACTAATTCCCTCAGCACCTTTTACAAAAAATACTGGGTAATGCTTAGCAGCCTCACCTGACTCTTCTGCTGAAATTGCAATTGCGTGTAAGTTACGTGCATGTTTATAGTTTGTAAGCTCAGAAATTGTTAAACTTGTATCTTCTTTATTTAGAAGAGTTGGTTTTTTGTACATCATTTGAATCATTATTTACCTTTTTTTTGTTTTGGAATTGGTTTTGAGTCTATTCTTCTTCCCTCAATACATGATGAGAGGTCACTATTACAGTACATCATTCTATCTTTTTTATTCATAACAAATTTAACTGCATAAAGCTCTTTAAATCCATTTGCAATTTTTACAGATTTGATCTCAACATTTTTTCCAGAAAGTTGACTAAGTTTTTTAGACACACCATCTAACTTTGGCTTATGTAAAGCATTTTTACATTTTACTAATTCTGCTTCCATTGGAGGTGGCAAGAAAATAATCATTGGAGGCATTCCGGTACACTCAGCTGGAAGATTAGGTGCTTTTGGAGCTGGTTTTGTTTGTGGAGCTTTACTAGGGTTTGCCATCATTGGAGGCATTGGTGGCATCTCAGATGCAGACAATGTAAGAACAACAACTGTTGAAATCATCGTTAAAAGACGTAGCATATGTTTCCTTTATGAAAATAATTTTAAAATTATATAGTAAAAAAGATTAACCAATGTTAATGGAAAAAATTGGAAGCATCATTGCTGTAATAATAAAGCCAATAACTCCACCAACAAAAAGCATTAACGCTGGCTCTAGCATTGAAAGAAGTACAGAAATAGTATCTTTATTCTCTTCAAAATATAGTTCTGAAAGATTTTTTAAAATTGAACTAACCTCACTAGTCTCTTCTCCTAATGCTATCGCCTGTATAAAAGATGAATCTACTAAAAAATCACTATTTTGAAGTGCATGTGAGAGTTTATCTCCCTCAACAACTTTTTTAGATGCATCTAAAAAAACCTCTTGGATTATGCTATTTTTTAAAATTTTTGCAGACAAATTAACAGTCTGCACAAATGGTACACCTGATTCGAATAAAATTGATGAGATGTATGCAAAGCGTGCTAACTCTGAGGTGTGGATTAGCCTTCCAAATAGTGGTACTTTTAATACTAGCCTATCAGTTAAATGTAAAAATGATTTTATAAATTTTCGTAACAACCCAAAAAGAAATAAAAATCCGAACATTGCTACTGTTAAGACTAGCCAATAACTACTAACCCAGTCACCAATACTAATAACAAACTCTGTAATCGGTGGAAGCTCTTGATTCATCTGCTCAAATATAGAAGTAATTTTAGGTACTACAAACGCTATCATAAAACCAACCATCATAATTGAGACAATCATAATAAAAGCAGGATAAGCAAAAGCACCTTGAATCTGCTTATTTACTCTATCTTGCTCCTTCATATAAATTGCAAGTTCATGTAATACTTTATCTAAGATTCCACTATCTTCTGAAACTTTTATTGATTGCTTATAAAACGCTGGTAGTGCTACAACAGTCTGCTCATCAAGTGCTTGATAAAAGTTTTTTCCCTCATCTAAAAATGTAGTTAAGGTAGCCAAAAATAGACTCATGTTTTTATCATTACTATATTGATTCTGAGCCAGTCTAATTGCATTAACAATTGAAATTCCAGACTTGATATAAATACTTAAGTCTCTACTGAAATTTGCAAGCTCTTTTGGAGTAATTTTATAGGTTCTATTAAACTTAAAACCCTTAAACAGTGGAGCAGAAGCCTCACTTACTGAACTATAAAGAATTTTACGAGAGCGTAAACGCTGTTTGGCATCATCAAGCGAATTAGCTTCTATCTTTTCACTTACTCGCTTACCCTGAGCATTAACACCCTTAAATTTAAATAGCACCTGTTATAACTCCCTAGCTAATCTTAGACGCTCTTGAAAATACTCTTTTAAGCCATCCAAGGTTTCAAATTTTTGCATTTTACCAAAGTAGGTCGGAAAATAGTAAATATCTTCATTGTACTCTAAAATAGTCTCACTAACACTACCATTTTTAAATAGAGTAAACTTAAGACACACCTCTATCTCTTCACGTTCATCATAAATTGGTAAATATTTTCGCTTCTCAAGCTGTCCATCTTTATCAACTTCATAACTTATAACCTCTTCTTTAAAGAGTTCTAAATATTGTTTAGTTGCATTTTTATCTACATATATTTCGCACTTTTTGCACTCATCAATACAGATGAGACTAACTTCATTTTTATCTTGAAAAGTTTTTAAATGCTCACTTAATTGCTCAATACCAATACTTTGAGTTCGTTGAAGTTTGTCAATATTTTGTATAAAAAGCGTATAAACAACACCTATTATGACAATAACTAATATTAGCTCAAAGAGCGTAAATGAGTTACGCTCCTTTATTTTTGACACTTAGAAAAAAGAATATCTTTGTCTTCATCCGCGCCACCCTCTTTTTGATCAGCACCCAATGAAATAAGTTCAACTTCGCCATCTTCATAAATATATATATATGGACTACTCCAAGGATCTTTTGGAGTAGATTTGCTTTCAATGTAACCGCCCTTAGGATAGTCTGGATAACGCTCTTCGTCTGGGTTTTTGATTAGTGCAACAATTCCCTCTTCAGTAGATGGGTAATGACCTAAATCAACTTTAAACATCTTTGCAGATTCTACAATATTTTTCATCTGAACACATACAATTTTACGTTTTGCTTGCTCACCTTTTCCAATTAAATTTGGCATTACCAGTGTAGCTAAAAGCCCTAAAATAATGATAACAATCATTAATTCCATTAAAGAGAACGCTTTTTTCATAAAAAACCTTACATATAAAAATTATTGCAATATTATCTAAAGTTTACTAACAACTGCTTTACGCATCTTTCAAACCAACCCTAATAGCTTCATCAAGGGAGGTTTCACCCTTAAGCAATATAAGTTTGAGTTGTGATGGAATACTTTGCATTCCCTCTTCTAAGGCTTTTGCACGTAGTACAT
>Ga0316202_10001574_pt1 | contig 17249 bp, 15 predicted proteins | sample 3monrhotite_MG_FD_204934 | JGI IMG/M metagenome (GOLD analysis project Ga0316202, IMG submission 204934) | Microbial mat bacterial communities from mineral coupon in-situ incubated in ocean water Damariscotta River, Maine, United States -... | ecosystem: Environmental > Aquatic > Marine >... | reverse complement strand
CCCTGATTGGCCATGGGTGCGCCAAATGTTTCATGAAGTGTCGCTGAATCTGTTTAATGATCGAAACAGCGGTCGTTGGGAAAGTTATGAATTGAGCATCAAACCCATAGACTGGTTGTTGGAGAGCAGTGATCAGTTTGAATTCAGTATCGAACCGCAAGGTGACAGGCCGCCGGACATTTTTGATGTATCCGACGATGCGGACATTCCAGCTGATACCTATGAGTGGACGCGCTATGTGTTCAGTATGAACACTGCGGGGAAACGCCGGGTGGCGGGTGCGGTGACGTTGGAGACTGGCAGTTATTATAACGGTGATCTGGACACCATTGAAGCCAGGTTGACGTTCAAACCATCCGCTTTTTTCACACTGGAATTAACGGCGGAACGTAACGATGGCGAAGTGAGCGCGTTGGTGAATGGTTCAGTTTCTGGTGAATTAGTAAAAATGTCATTCACTGAAGTGTTATATGGTGTGCGCTTTCAACTGGACATTTCGCCCAATGTGCAGTTCAGCAGTTTTACGCAATATGAAAAGCCGGGTCGTGAGCTGAGTTCCAACAATAAACTACGCTGGAGTTTCGATACCCATGGCGATATCTTCGTCGTCTATAACCATAATCTGGTGCGCGCTGATGATGATTCTTGGAAACTTGTTTCTTACGAAGTGCCGATTAAAGTTCAGTATGTTTTTCGGTACTAACATCATCACGTCGCGCTGAGAGAACGTTGTATTGTTTCGTACCTATCGGAAAAAGAAAAAGCCCGATGAGTGATTAATTCATCGGGCTTTTCTTTTTTAAAGCGCTAGAGAAACGCTATAGGCGTGCCAAGATGCTATTTACGTGCACCAGGGCCGTTCCAGGGAATACCGTTACTCATATAGGTAAGATAGTATTCAAGGTTGCGGTATTGAGGGCTCTGTGCCTTAAAGGGCAGAGCACGGACTTGCTTGTTACAACCCGCGAAACGGCGGTGTGCTGTACCTAAATTGCCCCATTTTGACCGGTAAACTGGGAAATGGGATAAATGCCCCAGTGCAGGTGACAAGAGGTCAGCACGGATTTTGTTACCCGAGTTGTCCACGTGGCAATGTGCGCAAGACATATTCAACTGACCACGGCGAGCATAGTAGGAGTGCTTGCCATTTTCATAAGCATCCATTGCACGTTGGTCGTGAGGAATTTTGATGTCAATGGTTTGTCCGCGAGTGGTAAAAGCCATATATGCCGATAAGGCAGCAATGTCACCCTGTTTCCACTTCAATGGTTTTTCACCATTTTTGGTGCGGCATGCATTGATTGCCGACTCCACGGTTTCCACTTGTCCTTTGTCAGTATCGTAGTAAGGATAATCACTTTTTACTCCGATACCATCGTTACGGAAACAATTGGCATAGGTTTTACCATTTTTGAAAGGTGTATTAAAAAGTTCTTCACCTTCGTCAACGGCAATTTCATAAGGCGGAAATTCTTCAATAGCTTCCCATTGCTCGCGGGAGGCTGCATCAATAGCGTACACGCCATTCGCAAACTCCTCTAAGGGAACATTTGGAAAACGTTCCATAAAATATCCTCTAAATGCCTTCAAGTCATCTTCAGGATTTGCTTGACTGGCCAGCGGTGCGCCAAGGACGCTAATTGCCGCAGTGATCAAAAGCAGTTTTTTCATTATTGCTCCTCCATCCATCTATTGCTGCAACTTATTATAAATGGCAGACAACAGCTTATTATGTTTATCGGCCAATGTTAGCTAACTTTTGCGTTAGCCGTTGCACTTTCGCCTTTGTTGTCATTCCAGCTAATGGTGATTGTGTCACCCTTGGCTGCACCTTTGAACTTGAATGACAAGTATGGGTTTTTGGATACGGCAACCCCCCAGGATGCGACCAGGACTTTGTTCCCTTTGTGTTCACAAATTACTTCTTTGATGAAATGGGCTGGAATTTTTTTACCCGTTTTACTATTTTTCCGAAAACCAGTTTCCATCGGGTGACTCATCAGGGTTTTGACCTCCGCTACATCGCCTTTCAGTTTGGCGCGGATACGAATCTTCTTTTCGGCCATGTTATTTATCCTCTAGTGTGAATGTGGTAACGAATCAAGATGCGGTTAACCGCCACAGCCACCGATGGTAACTTTGACTGTCTTTTTCGCGCTGTATAGTTTGCCGCCAGATTTGACAACTGCAATCAAATCAGATGTTTCCCCCATTTTTACACGAGTTGAGACAAATCCCAGAGTGCTGCCACCCAAGGCAAAACTACAGGCTAAAGGCGAGGGGTTTTTAGCGATCAGAACACTGATGGATTCAGCGGCCATATCGGTTGATATGGTGATTGGAACCACAGCGCCGTTTTCTGCGATTTCAGGGGCCTTGATTTTGATGTCGCCACTTTCTGAGAGAGTTGTATCGCCAAGTAGTGCATTGAGTGCATCGTCAATACTTCTGGCTCCAAATGCAGTTTCTGGCCATGCAGCCAATACCATGCGGGGCGTCAGCAAGCCAGCACTTGCAGCAACGCTCAGCATTCCACTGGCAACTGTACCTTTTAGGAAGGTTCTACGTTTCATAATGGTGGTGCCTCCTTCTAGCTTTTTTAAATATTTGATGTATGAGCGGTTACAGGGTGTAAATGAACTCTACAACTTTGTCCAGCTCACTTTTGCTGAGAATTTTATGCTTACCAAAAGGGGGCATAATGGTGTTAGGGCTGCTGTCGGTTGCGTCATAAATTTTTGCGCGTAATTTCGCCTTGTCGGCGAAACGTGCTTTCATGTTGACCAGTGCAGGGCCGATGTTGCCTGCCAGAGAGCCGCCGGCAATTTTGTGGCATGCTAAGCAGTTACCTTTTTGGCGGTGAAAGGCGATTTTTTTACCTTCCTCTACGGCTGACATTTCTGCTGCGCTGACGATACCTGAGGCAATTGTAAAGCTGCCGAGTACAACCACCAGGGTGCTGACTGCCGTCAGGGTACTTCTTGCAGTTTTCTGCATCGCTACTTCCTCCTTCTAACTGTTGTTTTATTTACGTTATTTCGTTGCTATTTTATTTTCTGTTGTTTTCAACAGAGCCATCCAGGCGGTATCGTTTCTTTGACGATTTGTCAGCTGAATCACAACAAAACTACGACCCTTAGTTAACGAAATAGTCAGAGAGCACAACCGTTAAGGCGAAAAAAGCAGGTCTCCGAGGAAGGCGTTAATGTTTTGCGTTTTTCAGATGCTCTCCGGGCGTTTGTGAAACAGACTCTTTGATCTGCTCGGCTTCCGATTTCAACATGTCCTGGCGCGCCTGGAGTGTCAGGCGTTCGTAGGGCGGTAGTCCCGGTGTTTTTAATGCCTGCTCAAGGTAAGCCACTGCTTGATAAAGGCCACCTTGAGCGTATTGCCATTCGGCAAGTGCCCGATAAGCTTCGGCTTTTTCATGGAGGGCGTTGGCGGCTTTGGCGTATGGCTGGTACAGGCGGTAGTACTCCGGGTTTTTGCGCAGGGCTACCTTGAGGGTCTCTAAAGCCGGGCGCGGTTGTTCCAAGCGTAGCAGAGTGTTGGCGTAAAGTTCAATTAATGACAGGTTGCCTGGGAATAACTTCAACGCCTGACTCAGAATTTCCTGCGCTGGTTGGGGGCGGTTGTCGGCAAGTTCGATTTGTGCGGCACTGTAGGGGAACAGTACACGGTGGCGGTTTTCCTGGATGAGCTGGCGTAGCATGGTGCGAGCCAGCGGGTAATCACCCTTTTTAGCGGCTTGGAGGGCGCTGAAATATTTTTTTGCTTCATGGGTCCAGATAGATTTTTCCAGATGGCTGTTGAGTGGCGAGGTTTTGCTTTTCTTGCTGAGCGTGCTGGCGCGCGCCTGCATAAGCTCAAACGTGGTGTTATCGCGTGGTGCGCGCGCAAGATATTGCTCGGCACGATTGCGCGCATCGGCCACACGACCCAGGGTGAGTGGGTGAGTGCGCATAAACTCCGGCGCGGCAAACTCTGTAGATCGTTGATTGTTTTGTAGTATTTCAAAAAAGGCTACCATAGCGCGTGGGTCGTAATCGGCGCTGGCCATGAGATCTAGACCAATGTTATCGGCTTCTTGCTCGTTACTGCGAGAATGAGCGAGCTGCCGCTGTGTACTGTTAGCCATAGTGGAGGCTAATAACGCTTCACCCACCTGCGGGTTGCTGGCTCCGAGCACGATAGCGGCGATTAAGGCACCCATAGTAGGCAGGCTCATGCGGCTGTTTGCTTCGAATGCCCGCACTAAATGGCGTTGAGTGACATGCGCAATTTCGTGTGCCAGTACGGAAACCAGTTCTCCCTCGTTACGCGCGGTGAGTAATAGACCTGTGTGAATGCCGATGTAGCCGCCGGGACCGGCAAAGGCATTAATGGACGGATCATCCACCAAAAACACGGTGATGGGCTGATGGCTTTCTTGCAGCGAGATGAGCAGTTGATCTGCCAAGCTTTGCAAATAGGCTACGCTTGGTGGGTCATCCACTAGTTTCAGGTTGTGTCGCACACTGCGCATAAACTCTCGTCCAAGCTGTTGTTCTTCACGTGGAGAAAGCACGGAAGTACCAGCTTTGCCAATGTCGGGCAGTTGGGCAGAAAGATCGCTGGCCATTGTGCTGACGGGCAACATCAGGTTGATAAACAGGCAGAGCAGCAAGTTAGAGGGCAACAGGAGTTGGAGGTGAGGAAGCGTCGAAAGTATTGGGTGGTTCACGGTGCGTGTGTTTGCTTGAGTATCGATGGGGAATGGGGCAGTGTAACGTTTAGTGGTCTGGGCAAACAATTGTCCTGTTTGTGAATGAGTATACGCCTCTCTGATTAAAAGGTGAGACAGGTGACGATGGGGCAAGGTTCGATTTTTTGTGGCCATTTTTTATGGATTGAATATTAAGTCTTAGTTGACGCTAACTATAGTGGTGACCAGCATAACCGTTAAAAAACCGGATAAATGTGATATTCACCGGAAAACAGTAGGTTGATTTTTTGAGCTTATTGGAATATAAGTTGACAATTGAATTCTAATACAGCGTTTTAACCTGCCTCAATGAATAATTGTAAAGGAGCATAATAATGGCAAATTTTGATCAAGAACTGGATGCATCGGGCTTGAATTGTCCTCTTCCCATCTTGCGTGCGAAAAAGGCTCTAGGTGGCATGAGCACAGGTCAGGTACTGCACATTGTTGCTACCGATCCGGGTGCGGTGAAAGACTTTGAAGCATTTGCCAAGCAGACGGGTAATGAATTGACGGAGTCACGGGAAGAAGGCGGTAAGTTCTATTTTTTAATGAAAAAAGGCTGAAAAGCTGGCTTGGCCTGTTGGCCTGTAAAAACATTGTATTATCTGAAAGGTGTGTGAAATGGTGGAAAAAAAATTGGCAATTATTGCTACCAAGGGTTCGCTTGATTGGGCTTATCCACCTTTTATCCTGGCTTCCACAGCAGCTGCGCTGGGTTATGAAGTACAGATTTTTTGTACTTTTTATGGCCTGCAGTTGTTGCGCAAAAAAATGGACATGAAGGTGACCTCTATCGGTAACCCCGGTATGCCCATGCCCATGCCTATGCCGGTGTTAATGCAGGCTTTGCCCGGTATGCAATCGATGATGACGATGATGATGAAACAAAAAATGAAATCGAAAGGTGTCGCGAGTCTGGAAGAGCTACGCGAGCTTTGCATTGAAGCAGAGGTGAAATTGATTGCCTGTCAGATGACGGTGGATTTGTTTGAATTCAGTCCTGATGATTTTCTCGATGGCATCGAATACGGGGGCGCAGCAACGTTTTTCGAATTCGCAGGTGAATCGGATATCTGTTTGTTTATCTGATTTTTTTGTCGATAAATCAAAAAGGGCGACCAATGAGTCGCCCTTTTTTTTGAGGTTTTTAGCTGTCTAAAACTGCGTACTCACTCCGAGGCTGAATAAATGTGCCGAGAGTTTGTAGGTGCCGTTGAAGGCATCGGTGCCGTTGGCATCGGTATCGCCTCCAATGACTCCTGTCTGAAAACTGGTTGAAGAGGCAATTTTTCGATCATCAGCCTGCATATACAGATAGGCAAACTCGATGGTCCAATCTGCCTGCTTGTGGGCAAGACCCATGCTGATCATTTGCCTGTCATTGCCAGGAACCCGGGCAGAGAAAAAATTATCATCGCTGGGGGTTTCATCGTAAGCATAGCCGAATTGTAATTGATTGGTGGATGACAGCTCGTAGGTAGCACCCAGACGGTAGGCCATGGAGTCGCTCCAGTTGTTTTTGCTGTTGATCGTGTTAGTGATAGGCGCTGCGTTTGAATGTTCAATGGTAATGGTGTCAAAGCTGCTCCAGCCAGTTTGCTCCACATCAAATTCGACAGCTAGTTTGTTATTCACTTTGTAGCGGGCGCCCACCTGCAACAGGCTTGGAAATTCTACTTCTGCCTTGGCGGCCCTGTCTGTTGCCGGGAGACCTGTGACGCCGACGGTGCCATCAAGTTTGATCTTTACGCTGGAACGGTAAGACAGTCCCACACTCCAGTTGTTTTGTGCGTGCAGCAAACCGATATTCCAGCCGTAATCCTGCCCATTGCCGGTGATGGAAACAGCTTGCGTGTTAAAAATCAGTTTTCGTACATGATAACGATTGATCCCCAGGGCGATGCTGGTGTTACCGAACTGGTAGGCCACATTGGGATTGGTATTCACCATTTCAATTTTGCTATGTTCGGGTTCCAGCCCCGCAACAGCAGGATTACCAACTGTCGTTGCCACATCGGCGAAGGTGCCAAAAGTGCCTGCTTGCCAATTTGTCTCCAGTCCAAAAGGCGCATTGATGGCAACACCCGCCGTCCAGGCATTATTGATACGAGCTGAGGCAAACACATTAGGTATTGGAATCGTACCTTTACCCGTGCTCTTTGAACTGTTGCCCGAATCAAATTTTACGCTGATGTCTGGTTGAACGAGTGTGACACCGACTAGCAATTGACCTTGTTCGTGAAAGGCCATTGCTGCCGGATTATAGGGAAGTGCACCTGGTAAGTCCGGGTTGGCTACCAGCGCATTGGAGAGTGCGGTACCGGCAGTGGATATCTCGGGTACGCGAAACCCGGAGGCTGAAGCAGTGGTGGCCAAAATACCACAGCATAGGACGGTACTGGTTTGCAGGAAAAGTTTTGTATGTTTCATCTGGTTTTTGACTCCAAGATCGAAGGGCATAGTTTGAGTGGAGCATTAAATCATAAAAAACGGACTGATGGTGCCGGTATTTCTGTGCAAATAACCGTTTATCGTGAGTCGCTCCTTTCTCCGCTGGAAGATGATGTTGTTAATGTTTTGATGAGCAAGGGCAACAAGAGAGACAATAAATTACTTATACGGTTATTTAATTATTTAGTTATATTCTACATTGACAGTGAATCTATTGGCTTCCAGTATGTAAGTGATAGTTTCGTTGGCGGTATGCCAAAAATACGCTTTGAAGTCATTAAACGAGGGGCGGTGAATGAAACCAGCAACGGTGAAAACCCTGGTCGTGGTCGTAGCGCTGAATATACCGATGGCCGCAATGGCGACGAATGGTTATTTTAGTCATGGTATTGGTATGAAATCCATGGGTATGGGTGGTGTGGGCATTGCTATGGCGCAAGATTCTTTGGCTTCAGCAACCAATCCGGCAGCGGCCACACTGGTAGGCAATCGAATCGACTTTGGTTTGAATCTGTTTGTGCCAAGTCGTGAATCAACGATTTCAGGTAATGCCTTTCCCGGCGTGGATGGAACTTACGATGGCAATGAAACCAGTATGTTTCTTATTCCCGAAATTGGTTACAACCTGGGCTTGGGTAATGACATGGCTTTTGCGATAACGGTTGTTGGCCGCGGAGGCATGAATTCCGATTACGATAAGTCCATAGGTTTGTTTGGTTCAAGCAAGCCAGGTATTGATTTAGCACAACTCTATATTTCGCCAACTTTTGCGATGAAGCTCAATCAGGATCATTCTGTCGGTATTACATTGAATGCGATTTATCAGCGCTTCAAGGCTGATGGCCTGGAGAATTTTGCGAATGCGCCACCAGCAGGCCCGTCTGTTGACCCGACAAACGTAACCGGTAATGGTTATAGCCGTTCAACGGGATTCAATATCGGTTTAGGTTGGGTGGGGAAGGTTTCGCCAACTGTAACGGTAGGTGCGATGTACACCAGCAAAGCGGACATGAGTGAGTTTGATGAATATGCCGGTCTGTTTGCTGAACAGGGTGATTTTGATATTCCCGCTACTTTAGGGTTGGGTATTGTTGTTGATGTAAATCCTGATGTGATGGTCGCCTTTGATGTCGTTAAAATTTATTATAGTGATGTATCGGCAGTCAATAATCCTTTGTCTAACCTTGGTGCAGGTGGTCTTGGCACAGACGGTGGTGCTGGTTTTGGTTGGGAGGATATGACGGTTTATAAATTAGGTATGTCATGGAATTATCAAAGTGATTGGGTGTTGAGAATTGGCTGGAACCATGGTAAGCAACCGATTCCATCATCTGAAACACTTTTCAATATTCTTGCCCCTGGTGTAGTGGAAGATCACTTGACCTTTGGAACAACCTGGACGTTGACTAATAACGCTGAATTAACGCTAATGTATATGCACGGTCTGGAAAATGAGATTAAAGGTTCAGGCTCGATTTTTCCAGGTATGCCTCCAGGTATGGGCGGTGGTGAAGCTGATATCAAGATGTCACAAAATGCTTTCGGTATTGCATACGGGTGGGATTTATAGTTACGTAATTGTAGAATGCAAACGAATAAAAAGGGGTATGAAAATCATACCCCTTTATTTTGTCAGAAATTTGATTGATTTTATACCCGCAGCATTTGAGATTTAGGTGTTCAATGACTTCTGGCTTATTTTAAAAACAATTTATCCAGCAAGTTGGGTTTGGAGTCTGTGTAGGTTTTGATGAGCGCAATGATGCGTTTATGACCTTCATTTTGCGCAATGACGGCAGCGGTGTTGCCCAACAGGTTGGCATGAGTTACGTCGGCATTATTACGTAACAATAAATCGGTGGTTTTTTGAAAGCCACCTTTTGCCGCAAGTTGTAATGCGGTATTGCCAGCGACATTAGTAGCATCGACCTTTCCGGTGGCGTCAAATAATGTTTGCAGCACGTTGTAATTGCCACGCATCGCTGCAAAGTGTACTGCTGTGTTGCCGTTGGCGCTGGTGCGGTGAATGTCAGCACCGTGATTGATCAGCCACAGAGCCAACTCTTGATGGTCGCCTTTGATAGCGCGCATCAATGGGGTTTGTCCACGTTTGTCCATGGCATCCATGTCGGCACCGTTTTCCACCAATAATTTGGACAGCGCGAGTTGTCCATTGTCTGCAGCGAACCATAGCACTGAATGCCCTTGTTTATTGCTGGCGTTAATGGTGGCCCCGTATTTTAATAAAAGTTGTGCGATGTGCTGATAATTGAGGCTGGCAGCAATGCTCAGCGCGGCAGTGCCTTGGTTGGACTTAATATCCGGATTAGCACCATTTTCCAGCAGATAATGCACTATGGGACGATGACGCATGCGCACAGCCCAAATTAGTGGAGTACGGCCATGATTGTCGTGTACATCAATTTGTGCACCGTGCTGATGTAACAATTTTGTGACGTTGAGGTGGCCGCGTCGTGCCGCCCAGGTTAATGCGGACAAATTATCCTTATCATGGTGGTTAATGGTTGCACCATGTTTCAGCAGAATGCGCGTAACATCCTGATCGCCATTCCAGGCGGCATAAATTAATGCATTGCGCCCGTCTTCGTCGGTGGCATTAATATGATGTGGTTTTTTCAACAAATCGATGACGGCAGCGGGCTGACCACGCCAAGCAGCATACATTAACTCGGTCCAACTGCTAAAAAGCTGGGTTTTGGATTTATTGGCAGGCGGTCCGGCATTGGCGTTTGTGGATGCCCATAGCGCAAAAAACGCAATAAGTAACAAGGTGATAGGTAAGTGATGAGTTGTTGTATTTAGGAACTGAGTATTTTGGTGAAGCATTGTGATGTCTAGTGGCTCTACAAGTTAATTTTCGGGCCCACACCTGTATAGTATTTGAGCGAGGCCATAGGCCCATTTATACTGTAATTCGGCTCGGCCGAAAACCACTGTGCAGGATTTATTTTATTTGTGGGTGCTGAAACCGGCTAAAGAATTAATATCTTAGGTAAAAATAGAATGTGTAATTTGTATCAAAAATGTTACCAAAACTGTGGCCAGAAAATGATTTTGATTTGTCTGACGTTTGCCGTCATTCAGTTGTTGGTCGCTACTATAGTAATGGCCGGTGATGATCCAGAGTTTGGTTTGAAGAATATGCCTTCGCCTTTTGCCTTATTCAAAGAGAAAGCAGCGCAGGATGATGTTGATGCACAATACAGTCTCGGAGTGATGTATGAAACGGGCTGGAGTGTGTCGGTTGACAATAAAGAAGCGGTACGCTGGTTCTATGAGGCAGCCAAGCAGGGTAATGTGAATGCGCAGTTACGGTTGGGCATGCTTTATTATCTAGGGCTTGGCGCGGAACAAAGTAACATTAAAGGTGAAAAGTGGATACGCAAAGCGGCAAAACAGGGTCAGCCTTTTGCGCAAAAAATGAATGATGTGTTATTTGCAGATGATTTTCCGGGTGACTTGTCTCCATTATCAGTGATGTCACGAGTGCGTACGGCCTATTTGGAAAATGAATCCAGGGCGATTGTGGTTTTGGAGTCCTTGTTGCGTGAATCTCAGCAACATGAGCTGCGTGCAGAAAAACAAAAAGATGGTACCACGATGCGGGAAAGGCGTGCGCAAAGAGACGCTGAAGACTCGGCAGCCCTCGGTTTCCCAGTGGTCTCTGAAGTGAAGCGTATCAATAGTGAAGTGCCTGCATTTATTGATACTGTTGCATTGAAAGATAATCATGCACAAACGCGTGGCAGTGTCGTTAGTATTAGATTACAGGCGGAAAATGGTTTGGCGAGTGCGCAATACAATCTAGGTCGTATATATGAACAGGGTATTAAATTGCCCACAGATAAAAAGCGGGCGATGGAATGGTATAGGAAAGCGGCTGAGCAAGGTTATGCTAATGCTGAATATCGCCTGGGGATTATTTTGTTATATGATGCTGATGAAACGCATGATGAGCCAGCAGGAAAAAAATGGCTGGCATTAGCAGCGAGCCATGGGCAGCCCGCAGCAAAAAATATGATGGCTGCTCTTCGTGATAATGACGATGGGCTACCGCATGGTATTTCACTGGCAGTGAGCTGGTATTTTGAGCGCGCATTAGAGGATGACGGGCAGGCAGCTTTTCATTTGGGAAAAATCTATGAGCATGGCTGGGGGGTAAGGCGCGATATTGCTGAGGCGATAAAATGGTATCGAGGTGCAAGTCAGGCAGGCAACACTGAAGCAAAAGCGCTGGCTGATAATTTACAGTCCAGGTTTACCGATGCGGGCTTGATAACAGAAAACAACTGACCACGCCTGATGCGGTGGTGTTACTGACTTCCTGCCTGATTATTTTGGGTGTTGATCGAGGCGTAAAAACCGGTTTGGATGAAAATCTACAAAGTGCCGCGTTTGGTTTCAATATCTACACCGACAGATTTCAGCATAGGGGTGGGCAGTATGCCTCCTGCGCAGACAATGACGGCATCGTTGTCGATGGTTTGTTCTCCGTTTTCAGTATTGATGGTGACCTGTTTTTCAGTAATTTCTTTTACTGTGGATTTGAGTAACACATTCATCTTTTTGTTGTTGGCAGAGACATTGACCTTATCAACATTTTTAGGGTTGGCTTTGGCGAAAGCGGCGCTACGATAAGATAGTGTGACAGTTGTACCGGGTTCATCCGCGATGGTGATGGCAGCCTCCAGTGCGCTGTCTCCGCCTCCGACAATGAGGACGTGTTGATGACGAAATTCGGCGGGGTCGGCCAGTCGGTAGACCACTTTGTTTTGTTCCTCACCAAGTACACCGAGTTTGCGCGGTGTGCCACGGCGACCGATAGCAAGTAAAATAGTTTTAGTATGGTAAGTGCCTTTAGATGAAGTGATGATGAATCCATCCCCTATCTTTTCGATGGATTCCATACGTTCCATATAATTCAATTTAACGCCGGTTTTTTTTTCCACGCCCTGCCAAAAATCCAGAAGAATTTCTTTTGTCGTTTCATTGAATTTTACCTGACCGACGATGGGCAATAACACCGGTGCTGTCATCACGATTTTTCCACGAGGGAAATGGGCGACGGTACCACCCAGTGTTTCTTGTTCCAGTGTAACGTAATTTAGGTTGTGTTGATGTGCACCGAGTGTTGCAGAAAAGCCTGCAGGTCCGGCACCAATGATGACGACATCGTATGGTGCATTGGACCTGGAATGGCTGATAGCTTGGCGAATATTTTCCATGGCCTGACGCCCTTGCTCAATAGCGTTGCGAATCAGCCCCATGCCACCGAGTTCACCTGCCACAAACAGACCAGGCACGTTAGTTTCAAAGTTTGGATTTAACAGAGGGATGTCGACACCACGTTTTTCATTGCCAATAACCAAAGATATTGCATCAGTGGGACAAACCGTTTTACAGGCACCATGGCCAATGCAATGGCTGGGATCGACCAAGTGAGCTTTTTCATGAATAACACCCAGTACCTTACCTTCCGGACAGGCATCCACACAGGTAGCACAACCCAGGCAGAGATTGTGGTCAATGATCGGATGTAACGAGGTTGGAGGCTCGCCAAGGCCCGCTTGCCTGGAGTTCTGCAGAATGCTTTGGCTGCGTCCGTCCCGTTTTTTTTTGATTTTTCGATAAATAAACCATGCCAGTACAATAGGTACCAAAAAAGCCAAAATATTCTGGACATTTTCTACGCTTACCACGGACAAAAAATAAAGTATGTCGGTAAAAAATTCAGATTGTTCGTTCATAATCCTGTTGTCGTTTGTGCATGGTAATGGCAGGTGATTGTGCGAGCTTTAATTAATGAATATCAGTGTAAATTTTATAGTGAATTCTTATACAGGCGCTATTCTAATCAGGCATGTTTATACAAGTTCTAATTAAGAGTATTTATACGAATCGTGGATAATTACTGCGGTATTTTCTTGTTATTGAATATACTCAGACTGGTTTTTGCGGGTGATAAATTTGATGAACACTTATTATTTGTAGTGCAAACATATGTTGTTACCGCATTACGATTGTAATGCTCTTGCGGCACATTGACAAACACCAGACGCTGGAGGATACAATAGCATTTCTGTCATCGATATCCGTAGCGTTTGAGATTTAGATGTTCAGTGTATGTCATATTTATTTCATGGTGAGGTAAAATGACGAGTAATCAGTGAGACCGTTGTGAGGAGTTTTAACAGGGACATGGAATGAAGAAGGCCTGCATATCAATCTCGACGGGTATATGTCAGACTCGGAAGTAATGCATTGTTGCTCATTATTATTGTTCAATCATAGTTGCTCAGTATGAGCACATTAACGGAGTATTAACAGTCAATGAGTACACAATCTTCTTTTGTGACCTGGTTGCGCCATCCTGGCAGTATCGTATTGATTATCACAGTGGTGCTGATGTTTGTGGTTTTATCGGAGCAGTCGCGTCAGTCGCCGGATGGAGCAACAGTAACATCAGATGCCGGCGCATCGGCTAAAATGGGCAATGAGCTGCCGCATATTGTGCGCCAGTTTTCTACGCCGGTCGTCCCTATAAATGCAGGTTCCCCGGATCGTTTGCAAGCTCCGGATCTCAGTAGTTTGCTGGTTCGCCTGGAAAGTAAGGTTAAAGCAGAACCGGCCAATATCAGCAATCGTTTGTTGTTGGCGCAAACTTATAACGAACTGGGATTAGGTGGTAAAGCATTGCAAGAGGCTCGTGCCGCACGTAAACAGGATTTGGCTCACGCCAGGGCCAAACTGGTGTTGGCATCTATTCTCAGCAGACGTGAAAATAAAGATGGGTTAAATGAAGCCAAGAAATTGTTGGAAGATTTACAGTCCAGCAGCGAGATCAAGCAATATTTGGTAGCCATGTATTTGGGTGATGCGTTTATTCGCATGGGAGACCATGTTGCGGCGTTAAACTATTGGAAGCAGGCAGTGGATGACATGCCTGTTTCGGATAATCGTCGCCCTGACATTGAAAAACGTATTGCAGACTTATCCATAAAGGCACCGTAGTTATACTGCGCGGATTAAAATAAGAGGTCTGGAAATTCTGGCATGGAGCCACATCGACAATAAGGAAATTTTTCCGGTCAATAAAACAAGAAATCACAGGTTTTGACAAAAGGCACCTTTTGGGAGCCGGACACAGTTGTAATGAGTATAGAAAAAACAGAAGGTCAGCCGCAGCTGCCGACTTTACAAGAATTGTCAGCCGTCAAATTACTGGCCGATCGTTATCCCTCTTTTATGGCGAGCTCCAACGAGGCGCGCTCAAGAACTGAATCCCGTTTTGTGTTGGTCGGGTTACTGATAATTATGGTGATTATCATTACAGTCTGGGCAATGTGGGATCCGCGTTATTTTAATTCCGATAGTGACTTGGTGTACAACATGGGGCTGTATGGCGGCATCATGATGTTGACCACATTGTTGTACGCGTTGCGTAAACGTGTACGTTTTATGAAAAAGCTGGGGGAGATGAGTGGTTGGTATTATGCGCATTTGGTAATGGGTGTTGTTGGGCCGGTTCTGATTGTTTTGCATAGCTCGTTTACCATGCGCTCATTGAATGGTTCTGTTGCGTTAATCGCTATGCTGTGTATTGTCGCCAGTGGTATTTTCGGGCGATACATTTATACCCGTATCGGGTATAGGGTGCACAGCCAGTTGCTGGCTCTTCGTAAAACGGAAGAATTTTTGTCTGCATCCATGCAAAAATACCAAGGTGAAGCGACGAATGCTATTAATAAATCTCTGATGGTATTAACCATGCTGGTGGTGAATATGCCGAAATCATTATTTCATATACCGGGGCGATTTTTTATGTTGCGAGCAAAGGCAGCAGCCTGCTATATCGATGGCGTTCGCCAAATTTCTGTAATGTTGAAACAGCCTGCAATAGATCAAGGTTGGGATAAATCGACTTATCAGACAGAGTTTTCCAGGGAAAAGCATATTCTGCGTGAATATGTGAATACGTTAATCAAAATTGGTCAGCTACATTTTTATGAACGGCTACTGGTGGGCTGGCGTATCTTTCATATCCCTCTTATTTATATTCTGGTGATTTCAAGCTTGGTACATGTGTTTGCTGTACATTGGTATTAAAACCATTCCATTGATGTTTTTTTAAAGCGTAATCAACGTGTCATTTAATTTTCTGCTGGAAAAAATTATTACGTTATTATTTGGCAAGCTATGTCTGTATGCATTGCTGGGGAGCATACTGTTTTTGTTAATTTCGCCTTTGCAGGCGGGTATTAGTCCCTTAGAAAGGATGGAGGGTTTGGTAATGCCGGGCGCTCTCATCAAAAAGCATGCGAAATTTGAAAAAAAATGTGAGAAATGCCATTCCGGGTTTGAGCGTACAAAACAAGATGCGCAATGCATGGAGTGCCATAAAATGGTTGCCGAAGATATTGAAAAAACGCGTGGTTTTCACGGTAAAATTCAGAATGTAGAAAAGCGTGAATGTCGTTCGTGTCATTCGGATCATTTGGGGCGTGATGCAGATATTGTACAACTGGATACTGATCTGTTTGACCACAATAAAACAGAATTTAAGTTGGCGGGTGCACATATTTCCAGTGATTGCACTGATTGTCATAAAAAAGCGGACGTATATCGTATGCCGGAGCGGGTTTGTGATGATTGCCACGAGGCGGATGAACCACACAAAAAACGCATGGGTAAACAATGTAAAAACTGCCATACTGAAGGTGCTTGGTTGCCCGCATATTTTGACCATTCTAAAACTGGATTCCAACTAAAAAATGAGCACAGGGAAGTATCTTGTTACAACTGTCACGTGAACGAGCGTTACGATAATACACCGAAAAGTTGTTATTTTTGTCATCACTTGGATGACGTGCATAAGAATGATCGTGGCGTACGTTGCCATGACTGTCATACTGATGAGCGTTGGTCGCAAGTTACCTTTGATCATAAGAATGATACGGATTTCCCTCTTAAAGGCCGTCATGCGAAATTAATCTGCAAAGATTGCCATCAAAAGCATATTTTTAAGGATGAGGTGGAGAACACATGTTTTGGCTGCCACGAAAAACAGGATGTGCATTTCAAGCGTTATGGTAAGCGCTGTAATGTGTGTCATGTAGAAAAGGCCTGGACCAAGATTGAGTTTGACCACAAGGTGGACACGACTTTTCCTCTCAAAGGTAAGCACGAAGATTTAGTTTGTGAAATGTGCCATCGTGAGATGCTGTTTGACGAACAAACACCAAATACCTGTGCGGAGTGTCATCGTTTAGATGATGCTCACGGAGGGCAGGAGGGGGAAAAATGTCATACTTGTCACAATGAGGATGGCTGGATGGAGCAGGTGGTTTTTGATCATGCTATTACAAAGTTCCCTTTGCTGGAATCTCATGCATTTTTGACGTGTGAAGACTGCCATGTGTCGAATAAATTTAAAGAAGCTGAGGTGACTTGCATATCTTGTCATGAAACAGATGATATCCATGAACAAAAGCTGAGTGAGCGATGTGAGCTTTGTCATCGGCCTTCACAATGGATGGCCTGGGAGTTTGATCATGATGAGCTGACGGATTATCCATTAGACGGTAAGCATGTTGGATTGGATTGTCATGCTTGTCATACTGAGCCGGTGGAGGATGAAATCGAATTGCCGACGAAATGTTACGGTTGCCATGAAAAAGACGATGTCCATAATGGACAGTTAGGTAAAGAATGCAAAACCTGTCATATCACTACATCATTTAAAGAAATTAAAATTAAACGCTGATCTTGAATCAATGCTGCTGTATTAGGGGGGGTGTTAACACCCCCCTGGTTTCATTCCTGTTATTCCGGGGAAAGATGAGGTATGGGAAAAATCATCCGAAAGTATGCTTTCAATTCCCTTCAATGATGATACCAGTTTTGATTTTTTTATAGGACCTTCGATATTGTCGGCGGGATGATACTGATTTGAATGGGGAGGGCCTAGATAATTGCCACCTTTGCTAAAAGCGTGTTTATGTTTTGCTTAATTGTTGGAATATTCGATGAT
>Ga0316202_10001573_pt1 | contig 17277 bp, 9 predicted proteins | sample 3monrhotite_MG_FD_204934 | JGI IMG/M metagenome (GOLD analysis project Ga0316202, IMG submission 204934) | Microbial mat bacterial communities from mineral coupon in-situ incubated in ocean water Damariscotta River, Maine, United States -... | ecosystem: Environmental > Aquatic > Marine >... | reverse complement strand
GTACAGATTTGTTTTGGTGTTTTGAAGCACCAAACCCCGTATCAGTCACAAGTTAATTAGGTTCTTGTGTATGATTGAGGGAGATGGTATCTACGGTACGCCGCCATTTGTTAACTTAATGACATTGGGACGCTACCCTTTATTTTCACCCGTCGCCATGATGGGTTCTTCCCATGCCCCGCCTTGCCCATACTGAGCGCTCAAACCCTTGCACATGCGTTGCCCTCAGCGCTTCAACCACATACAGGGCTGGAAAGAGCATGTCTGGCAAGGGCGATATCTCCTCCGCCCTGGATGATGACTACGTTTGGGCGGCCGAGGAATATGTCGCCCAAGTAGGAACATCAGGCGACCCACTTTTTCTATCAAAGATGGCCTGCTAGTATCGATGCTCGGTATTGCGATAAACCCAGCGCAACGTCTCCTCATGGATAAGGAATCATCACGATGCAGACCAAGAAAATATTTCTCGCCTCCTCCTGCGAACTGAAAGAGGATCGGCAAGCCTTTGAAATATTCATCAATCGTAAAAACAATCATTGGGTAACCAAGGGTGTCTTCCTCAAACTTATCGTCTGGGAGGACTTTCTTGATACGCTTTCAAAAACTCGTCTACAAGATGAGTACAATCAAGCGATCAAAACGTGCGATCTATTTGTCATGCTGTTTTCTACCAAGGTTGGCAAATACACAGAAGAGGAATTCGAAACTGCCGTTGGGCAGTTCCAAACTACCAACAAGCCGTTTATCTTCACTTACTTCAAAGAAACGCATATCAGCACTGGCAGCGTGAACCAGCAAGACTTGAAGAGTTTATGGGCCTTTCAAGAGAAACTAAAAAAGCTAGGCCATTTTCAAACGCATTACGCGAATAGCGACGGACTCAATCTTCATTTTTATCAGCAGCTGGATAAGTTAGTCGCGAATGGTTTTATCGAGTTTGACACGAACATGGGCGAGGCCGTTGCATCGAGTGGTGACACCTATCACGCCGAACTCATTGGCGATGGCGTTATCGCACAAGGCACGGGGACAATAGCAGTTGGTGCTGGCGGCGTGTCTGTCGGCGGTAACAACAGCGGCAACATCAACACGGGTAAACAGACAAACATCAATACCGGTGGAGGTGCCTATGTCGGCGGTAGCGTCGTGACCGGTCGTGATTTTATTGGTCGCGACAATATAGACCACGGTATTTCATCCGAAGAGATCAAGGCGTTATTTGACGCTTTGCAAAGCGTCATTTCTAAGCAAACATCGGGGGATACGCAAGCCGTTGCTATGCAGCAACAAGTTGAGGCGCTCAAAGCCGAGGTCGCCAAGGGCGAACAAGCCGATGACAGCAAAATGGCGAAGATCGTTGAAGGTTTGCTGGAAAAAGTACCTGATGCTATTGGCACTGTGGTGAACATGTTTGCCACCCCCATACTCGGCGGTCTGGTTGGGCCGGTGACTAAGTTCGTGCTGGATAAACTTAAATTAAGCCAAGGAATGGAAATTGAATAACTTATACAAGTTACTCAATTTCCATTTCTAAGGCGTACTCATGACAACTGATTCGAATGATATCGAAACCTTGCAGCGTCAAATGGCCGAGTTGCAAGCCAAACTGAAGGCCGCACAACAAGCACAAAACCCCACTGAAACGGTAAAAACCCAAGGCGGCGCAGCCGTTCAAGGCAGTGTTGAGGCGGGAGGCCATTTCATCGGTCGGGATTTTGTCCAGATCATCAGCCAAACAAGCGAAGACCCAGAAGAGGCAAAGTCGATCATCGCGCTCTATTTGAGTGTGCTCAGTGCCGACTTGGCCGGTCTGAAATTGGGCGAAATAGATGCCTCTACAAATCAAGCAAAGCAATCGCCTCTGGAGCTTGCCGATATCTATGTGCCGCTTGATACCATTCAAAGCATCCCCGAGGAGACAACACTCGCGCAATGGTTAGCCGCTGAAAAAACACGTTCGCCTGATAGTGCCGATGCGTCGCATGAAACACGGCCGGTTTCTGCTCTTGAAGCCTTGGCCCAGCACCGCGAACTGACCCTACTTGGCAAACCCGGCGGCGGTAAAAGCACCTTTGGTGCCAGTGTTTTGCTGGCATCGGCACAAGCGTGGCAGGGGCATCCCGACAAATTGGCCGAGCTGGGTAAGGATTGGAAGCACGGAGCCAAACTGCCGATTCGTGTCGTGCTGCGTGAGTTTGCCGAGCAGCTACCCGCAGGTGATCAACCCGCACGAGCCGGTGAACTGTGGGCCTATATCGGTAAAGAGCTGGAAGATAGTGGCCACGGGCTGTCGGCTGATGCGATAAAGCACGTCAAGCGCATCGCAGATAATCACGGTGCTTTGATTCTGCTTGATGGACTGGATGAGTGCGGCGACAGCACACGCCGTGAACGGGTGCTTGGCGCGGTGAAAGAGTTTATGAAAAACGCCGGGCCTGCCTGCCGTTTTGTGCTTACGGCCCGACCTTATGCCTGGCCGGGTGGTTCTGATCCAAAAAGCGGCATCTACGCCTTGGCCGACCTGAACGACGCTCAAATCGAGCAATTCATCCGGGCTTGGTACGCCGCCCTTGTTGAGCGCAAATGGCGTTCACCCGCAGACGCTACACGTAAAATGGACAACCTGCTACAAGCGCGGCAACGCCCCGACCTGTTGCCGCTGGCGCAAAACCCGCTGCTGTTAACCCTGATGACCACCCTGCACACCAACCGCGGTCGGCTACCTGATGACCGGGTCGATCTGTACAGTGAATCGGTCGACCTGCTCATGCTGCGCTGGAATCAACAGATAGGAGCTGATAAAGCGCTTTTGGATACGTTGGATATTCCGGGTCTAAAACTGTCTGACCTGCGCGAAGTGTTGGAAGAGCTGGCCTTTATTATTCACGAGATAAGCGTCGGTCAACACGGCACCGCCAACATTGGTGAATATCGGCTGGTGCGCGCCTTTTGCCCCTTGCTCAACAACAGCAAAGACAAAGCCGACGTGGTGATCGACTACATCGAAAAACGCGCGGGTCTATTGCTTGGCCTGGGTGAAAAAGAAGGCGAACGACAGTTCAACTTCCCTCATCGTACCTTCCAGGAGTTTTTGGCCGCCTGTTATCTGTCAAATCAGAATGATTTTCCAGCCAAGTGTCTTCGCCTGGCGCGCGCCGCACCTGGCCACTGGCAAGTAGTCTTGCCGCTGGCAGCGCGCCTGGCTAATACAGAACGCGGTGCCAGTGCGGCAGATGAACTCATCGGCAGTCGTCCAATCATGGAATTCCAACAATCGCCAGATGCCAGCGACTGGGCCTGCGCTTTGATGGCAGGCAATCAACTGTTGGAGATTGGCTTGGCCGCCATCAATAAAACCCCACGCACCCAGGCAATTAAAGAGCGTGTGAGTGGCTGGCTCGCTGCCTCGTTAGCGGTGCATCCAGACGAAGGTGGTGCACCGGCCGTTGAACGTGCCCGTGCCGGTGATGCGCTGGCCAGATTGGGTGATCCGCGTTTTGATCCGCACCATCATCACCTACCAACAGATGATCTACTCGGTTTTGTGCCGATTGCAGCCGATCCAGCGTTTTGCATCGGTACACGTAAAGCCAATGCGCAGCGGATTGCTGAGACTGATGAATATAATGTTCCTGATTACGAGATCAATGATGAAGCCACACCAACCTCAGCGTTTTACATCGCCCGTTACGCCGTCACGGTGGCCCAATTCAATGCCTTTGTAACAGCAACGCAGTTTGAAGTTGGTGATGACAGCGCCTTGCGTAATCCAGGCAGCCGCCCCGTGCACTCGATCAGTTGGCACGAGGCGCTTAAATACTGTGACTGGTTAAACCACGAACTGAGCCATTCACCCCTGTTTGAGCAGAGCGCACTGGCCAGGTTGATACGTGACGAGGGTTGGCGCATTACCCTGCCCAGTGAACTTGAGTGGGAGAAGGCGGCGCGGGGCGGCCAAGATGCGGCTCTCTTCCCTTGGGGGGATCAGGCCGACCCGAATAGGGCAAATTATGACGATACTGAGGTTGGTGCGACCTCTGCGGTGGGTTGTTTTGCCGCCAACGGTTTTGGTTTATACGATATGAGCGGCAATCTATTTGAGTGGACACGTAGTCTGTGGGGGACGGATTGGCAAAAACCTGAATTTATCTACCCCTATGATCCCAATGATTTGGAGCGTGAGAACCTGAAGGCTGGAGAAAAGATATGGCGGGTCGTGCGCGGCGGCGCGTGGGGCTTTCGTCGAGACTTCGCGCGCTGTGCCTATCGCTACGGGGATCGACCCGGCTTCCGGGGCGGCAATTTTGGTTTTCGTTTGGTGTTGCGTTCTTCCCCTGTTGAATCACTCTGATCTCGGTTACTCAGAACTCTGCACTCGGATACCTCTGCCTCTGGAGGGGGTACGGGGGAGACTTCCCCCGCTGCCGAAGGCAGAATTTACGCGCCGGAAATGGGGTGCGTAGAAAACAGATGCTCGCGTAGCCCCCAGGTATCGGCGTATCGCACATGGTTGATCCACCCCTGCACGCTCGCGTCCAGTTCAGCGAATGTAATACGCCCGGATTGATAGGCGTCCAGGTTTAGCTTTAATTTACGGGTAAATGCCACGGCATTACGGCTCTTAAGTCGCCTATGTGTTGGATACACCACAAACCCCAGCCATGGAATGCCACAGTGTGTTGGTAGTACTTGCGTCTGTGCTTCATGTATTGTCAATCGCTCTTGCGCCAAGCACGTAATAATCCGCTCTTTCCATGCCCATAGCGTGTGTTTGTCACGACTAAAGAGCACAAAATCGTCAACGTAGCGCAGATATGCCTTACACCCCAGCTCGCGTTGAACGAACCAATCAAAATCGTTTAAATATACATTCGACCAAAACTGCGAGGTGAGATTACCAATGGGCAAACCACGTGGGCGCAAGGCGGAAAATAGATCGTCACCGGGGAAATAAACAGGTGAATATTCACTGGCCAGCACGCCTGAACCGCTACTAATAATGGCATCAATTAACCACAATACCTCCTCGTCGGAAATAAAGCGTGCAATCTTGCCCCGCAGTATGGCGTGATCCAGCGATGCAAAATGCTGTACTACATCAACACGCAGAGCGTATCGATAACGTTGTGACCAGCGCTGTAGCTGATCTATTGCCCGATGCGTACCTTTCGCCGTGCGATTGGCATAACTGTGTGTGATAAAACGTGCTTCAAATACTGGCTCAATAAGACGACACAGCGCGTGATGCACAACCCGGTCGTGGAACGGGGCCGCACTGATTTTTCGTCGCTTAGGTTCATGAATAAAGAAGTTGCAATATGCACCTGGGCGATACGTTTTAGCACGCAACTGGGTCTGTAGCGCGATCAATTTATCGGCGACTTGATACTCAAACTCTGCCGCGCTAGCGCGCCTTCGTTTACCGCGCGCCGCCGCTCTATAAGCTTGCCACAAGTTATCCCAAGCTGTGATATTGTCGAATAGACTTCCCATTTGAATCTCTGTGCAGCACCTTTTTACTATGCCTAATGCCAATGAGTTAGTGATATTCACCCAAACCTATGATCTTCTGACTTGGCTATTGCCACAGTGCGAGCGGTTTCCAAAAAAGCAGCGCTTTGTGATTACACAACGCCTACAGGGTGCGGTATTAGATTTTCAAGAGTCTATCTTTGATGCCAATGCCCACCGTGGTGCAGAGCGATTAAAGCATCTCCAAAACGCTGATGCACAGCTAAACAAGCTACGTTTGTACCTACGGCTATCGCATCAATGGGACTGGTTGAGCCGCGGTCAATACGCGCATGTGAGTCGCATGATTGCCAACATCGGCAAACTATTAGGTGGTTGGATCAAACAAACCAATCGCAATGTACCAACAGTCCCGATATAACCTAAAAAGAGGGCGAGCCACAGCGAGCGCAAAGGCCTGGCCATGGCTCAATTTGTGTATATGCCCGGCACAAGCGATGCCCTGAATCGCCTTTACGGTGCGCGGACCAGACCTGTCTGGCACTGTTCTTCTTCCTTCACCTCGGCAAACAAACTCGCTAAAACGAATCAATCTGCATTTCTGGAACGCAATCAGAAGCGATGTACTGTCACGTCGTCATGCCCTGAAATAAAAAAGCATGACCAGAAGAAGGAGCGGAAGAACGTGGGAAGAACGCAACACCAAACGAAAACCAACATAGTTGAACCGGAGGTCGGGAGGATTCCCGCAGCGACAGGCACAGCGCGCGCTGACTCGATGATAGTCCCACGCGCCGCCGCGCACGACCCGCATTACATCGTTTCCAGCGCCCAGGTTTTCGCGTTCCAAATCATTGGGGTCATAGGGATAGACAAACTCAGATTTCCATAGACCCTTCCCCCAAAGACTACGAGTCCATTCCCAGACATTACCACTCATCTCCTCGCAGCCGTACGGGCTGATGCCTGATGGATAGGCCCCTAGCGCACTGGTTTCGCCAATGGCTGATTGGACGTTAGCCTTGTCATCATCAAATCTTTCTCCCCAGGGGTAGTTCCGTTGTGGATGTGGATTCGATCTCTGCGTCTCTCCTGCCTTCGTTACCTTACTGGCTAATCCAGACAAGGTTACAAAATCCTCTGTCTCTGGCAGCTGTTTACCACCACGAGCAGCCTTTTCCCACTCGGCCTCTGAAGGCAGGCTGACTATCCACCCCTTTGGCAGTTGGCTTTGCCAAGCCTGTGTGAGGTAGTCACAAAAACCTTGAGCATCAAACCAACTTACGTGGGTGACTGGATCGTTATCTCGCCCTTGCAAACTACGTTCCTCTTCGGGGCTGCGGTCGCTGGAGACGAGATATTCGCGCCATTGTCCGACGCTGACGGGATAGCGGCCGATAAAACAGGGGTAGCTCAGGTCGACTTCATGTTGGGGGTTTTTGTCTCTGGAATCATCGTCGCCCATCACGAACGGCCCTGCTGGCATAAAGCAGAACTGCATATCCGCCAGGTTTGTTACCTCGTCTCTGGGGTCGTCCAAGGTCGCGAGGGTGCGCCCGGCGAGCGCGCGTTCGCTTGCGGGCAGTCTGTTATCGCGCAAAATGTTTATCTGCCATTGCCGTATGCGGTTAAGTTTTTCTTCATCGCGTGGTGCCACCTGGGCAAGGTTGGCGCACTCAACCAGCACACGCCCCGCGAGCAGCGCGCCCCAGTACTCGGCGGTTGCTGGCGCATCAGGCGCTACGGTTGAACAAAGGGTCTCGCCTAAAGCCCAGGCATTGAGCGAGGAACCGCGTGAAGATTTTGCACCTGCCAATAACACCACTTCGCGCCAGCGGTCGGCATCTCTGCATGCCAGGCTTGCCAGCTTGTCAGGAAACTCGTCATCGGTGAGATGGCAGGCGGCCAGGTACTCTTGAAAAGAGCGGTGAGGAAATTGGTACATGCCAACACCGTGTGCGCTTAAAATACCGGCGCGATTACAGAGGTATTCCTCTAATTTTCCGACCTTGACTTCGCTGCGGTTAGCGCTGGCGTTGAGCAGCGCATTCACCAGGTCTGCCTGACGGATATCCGCAGTACCGGTGAGCTGTGGTTGGTCTCGATGTGCCTCAAAGGCGAGTCGATTAAGTGCTTTGCGAATGTTGTCGCGACCGGCATTTAACCACTCTGTGAGGCTGGGTTCGATCTCTCGGAGGCCATCACTGTTGTCGCGTACCTTCATACTCTCCCACTTGTTGAGCAGCATCTCGACGGCCTTGTCGTAAAGTTCTTCACGTTTCTCCGGCAGCGTGCCGCCGCCTTCAGTTTGTAGTTGGACGATGAGGGTAAGCAGCAGTGGGCGTTCGGCCAACTCGCGAATACGCTCGTTGCGTTTAACGGTTCGTTGCAACACCTCGCTGCGATTTCGCGCGCTACTTTCAGTTAAGCGCAGCAGTTCAACCATATGGACATACCACGCTTTGACAAAACGATTGATCTGCCCGGTGGTGAAAGCTAACAGCTGTACTTCGGTAAAATTATCTAACTTCCAATCCTGGCGCTGATAAGCGTAGGTGCGACTGGTGACGAGAAAACGACAGCGTGAATAGGTAGCGGCAAAATCTTGTATCGCTTGTTTAATCTGCTCTCGACGTTCGTGTGCTTCGGGCACCTCATCTAAACCGTCAAGCAGAATCAATGCGCCATTGTTAAGCATTTCATCTTTGAGATGGGAGGTAAACTCTTCCAGCCCGGCTTGCTCAAGCTGTGTCTGGAGGTAATTGCAGACGGTTTGTGCATTCGCCTGCGTACCGGGTGGTGGTAACTGGCTGGCCAGATCGCGCAGTAATATTTGCACCGGCAACAGCGCCTTGTGGTCCCAACGTTGCGGCTGGGTATCTTCATCATCGTTGTTGTCTTCTTTTGGCAGTGGTGCGGTGAGCGTTGCCAGGTTGAGTGTTTTGTCTTCCAGTAGTTCTCCGGCCATCGACAGCGCGGCAAAGTTAACAAAGGTACTTTTGCCACTGCCGGGGCCACCCAGCAACACCAGTTTGCGTTCGCTATTGAGCACATCAAGCACCGAGAGTCGGCGGTTGGATCGTTCGGGCGATGAGGCTTGGTGAGCGTATTCGGCATCCGTCTCGGCACGTTGGGTGAGCAACGCTGTGTAAACTGATGAGAGGCGGACCTTTGCATTCGTGCTGTCGTCGGCAAACAGTGGCAGATGGTTTGCTTGAAGGAGAATGCGCGCCAAATAGGCTCGTCTAAGGTCATCTTGGCTAGCGCCAGGTTGCTTGCCTTGTTCGATGAGCACGCCTAGGTTGATGGTGCCGTTGTTGTCACCACCGATAGCAACACCCCCCGCGCCGACGGCTAGTGCGCCTGTCCCTTGTGCGATAGCGCCACCACCGGATAATTGTGCATTGATTGCCGTGCTAGCGGTGTCGAACGTAGCTTGATCAATTAGTCCTGCATCAAGTGCGGCTTTGAGTTGTTCTATTTTATTCGTGGTTAGTGTCATGGCTGCGGCTCACACAATGGCAGTATTACTCTGTGCGTACCGGCAAGAGCGGCAGCTGTGGAATCTGATAGTTTAAATAGGTGTGGCAACATATTCTTGCATCCAGCATGAAATATTTTAGCGATACCTTAGAAGGCACAAGTAAGACATGTCAACCATGCAGCGTGCGGTCATTTAACCATGTGGAAATAAACGACAGCTATTTGGACAACTCCGGTCGTTTATATACCCGTAGCGTTTGAGATTTAGGCTTTTAGTGTGCGTCATATTCATTTTATGACAAGGCGAAATGACAACTAGGCCAGGGATGGCCGTAGGTAGAACACCAACAGTAGGCACTTTAGGCGACGCAGGAGCCGTTGTCGAGCAATAGCCGGACTTCGGTTGAAGAGTATAGGTTTTGAACGATTTTCCAGTTTTGAGTCTTTCACTTCCTCAAATCCATACTTTGTCATCACGATATCCCATAAACAAATCTTCTGGCCTGATCGCCAATAAATCGAAGACCATTTCAGCACCCTACTCGGCTTCACTTTTATCGAGTCAATACAATCAATGGGACAAGCATGCGTATTTTTACTAATAGGGCAAGGCCAATAAAATACAATAGCGCATGCCTGCCTCCTCTCTCCATGTTTATTTTTATTTTTCAGAAGCAAGCTCCATTAATGCTGAGCTTGCTTCTTTTTTTACTGGCCTAACGCTTTGCTTAGTGGAAACAAATTGTAGAGCGAAGCAGCGCAATTTTTTCCACTACAGCAACTTGTTAAATTGCACCTCCAATACTAGAGTTTCCCCCTAACTACAATTTTAGCCGACTAAGCACAAGAGCCGCGCCCTGAAATGCTATGGCAGCGGAACCGCTTGGAAGATCAATCATTATAGATTTTCCATCTTTCGTACCAGCGATATGCGGTGATATTTTCCCTTCTTTCTCTATAGGCGGATTTCTTGCATCTTCGGGCCAGCAACCTTCACATTCTTTTGCGCTAATTTTGGAAACAATACCATTTCTAAATGATGCTAATCTTTGCGTCGTAATGAGCGCCCATGATTCTTTCGAGATCCAGCATAACAGAATTGGGAGCTCTTCCATGTCAATTTCAATAATAGACTCTACATATTTAGTAATACTAGCATCATACTTAGAGAACTCACCAATTTGAGATAATGAAGGATACTGTTCTAAATCCTGCATTATTGAGCTCTCGTATTTTCTTAAGATCCGCCCGTATATAAATTCAGGTGTCTTTTTCATTTAACATATAACATATTTTCATCAGCGGCCTAGCCATTTAACATTCAGTTAACTTACGCTGCAAAAAGATGCGGCGTAAGTTAACTGCTGGTTATGTTTTATATACATGTTTTCGATGGTACTTCATATATTTTTCATGTTGAACCGTGGTTTTAAAGAACATATTCTCCCTAAGCCCCAATTTACTAAACTCTAAAAATAATGGGGATATTAATATATTGCCAGATGTAGAGAAACTGACAAGGCCTTAATCGAAAGCTCGATCTAATATTGGCGTTAACAACAAACCATTAAATTTATCGAGGCGTTCTGAATCCGAAGAATGTGACCAAGGTTTTATATGTGATGCAACCAGCATGGATTTATTTTCATACCCTGTTACGGTACACTTACCCCAATAATCTATAAGTGATTTTCGAAATTGCTCTTGACCAATTCGTGAATTCACTAACCTTAATTTTTCCGTATCCTCAATTGAAGGATTGTTTACTATTTCTTCAATATCATTACTCAAGGTATTAATATCGATTCTTTGTAAAACTCTATTAATTTCCGATTTTATATCTTCTTTTACATAGGTTGTTCTGTTACCTGTAATTTTATTATTAAGTTTAATATTGCTATCCAATATCTGGATATTATTTACTTTATGTCCATAAATAAATTTTGGACTTCTATCCTTATTTGTTTTAATCGCGCCTAAATACGTTGCTTTGGCCACCAAAATACTATCATAAGCGAAATATATGATATCACCGTATGTTAGTGTTTCACCAAACTTATTTACATTGTAAAAATGATTGTTATTTCGTTTTGGCAATATTACTCTAAAAAACTCTTTTGCTTCATGTATATCGTTAAAACCATCTACTGATTTACTTAAACGAAATAACAGATCCATTTAATACTTTCCCTTTATACAGTCACTACAATAAGGAGACGCTACCCTTTATGTCCATCAGCATCTTTTTTAGGTCGGCCTTGAGGTCGATATTGAAGCGTTCTTCCTGCCAATTTCTCTAGTTTTTTAATAAATCGGCCCGAACCACAGGGCAACCCCTTGTCGGTATTACGCCTCAAAATACTGATTTTTTCAATGTCATCCCCTTCTGCCAACCAGGCAGACCAATCAGCAATCTGCGCTAACTGGCGTTGCCAGCCGACTTTTCGACTCAAAAGTTCATCTTCTCGCAGGTGACAGTGTGCTGCTGCGCTGGACCATGGATATCGTTCACACTTTCTCACTATTCCAGCCCTGACAGGATTGCGCTCAACATAGCGAATAGCAGCCCATAAATAGACCTCATCAAGTGGGGAGGAAAAATATCGGCCTTGCCAAACATGCCCTTTCCAACCATGCTCTCGATTAAGTCGTTGAGCATAACGCATATGTAAGGGCTTGAGGACCGCCTGAAGCGCATCCTCTGTGCGCGGAACCACGATGAGGTGGATATGGTTAGTCATAAGACAATAGGCAATGATGTCCAGTTTGTGCTTTTGACTGTATTCTTTTAGCCAGCTGAGATATATCTGCTTATCTTCATTCGAGTAAAAAACATCTTCACGACGATTTCCACGCTGGGTAATGTGGTGAGGCACACCGGCAAATACTGTTCTCGCTACTCTAGGCATATGGAGATTGTAACACAATATAAAATAAAGGGTAGCGTCCCCAATGTCATTAAGTTAACAAATAGCGGCATGCCGTAGGTTGGTGGTGAGCTTGCGAACCCCAACAGCATTGGCAACGTTGGGGTTCGCAAGCTCACCACCAACCTACAACAAACAGAAAGCTCGGCTTAATGACATTGGTAGCGTCCCCTTTTATTGTTAGAGACTCCCTATTGTGATAAATTGTTCAGCAACAATAAGCAAAATCCGGTTAAAATATAGAACATGACTGAATACCCCATTGCAAGAGACAAGGATATCGACCGCTAAAATGACTTCACCAACAGATAATCTACTACGATTAAAGTCCGTGTTATTTCGCCTTAAAGAACAAGGCGACATTTCACCGAGTGATTACACCACCTTAACTCAGCAGCTTGACTCCCAACTGCACCAAGCCACAGATAAGTGGCCCACTGTCGCATTGGATGAATTAGTCGCATGGTCATCCCTGCATTATCCACAGATAGACTTAACTCCTTGCACACAGCTTATTCAGCAAAAACAATTAGATGAGATTATTGAGGCGCATTTTAATTGTAAGCAGGCGGGGAATGGAGAATTACTCGTTAAGCAATGGTTCCCCAACCTTGATTCAGTACCATTAAATGGTTTCAGTTGGAATGAGCTGAACACTTCACTCAGCCAGTTATTCTGTTTATTAAAGGATAATCGCACGCCATTTACCCAGACAGTAGAGGCATGCCAGCGCTTCTTCCATCCGGATAGCTCTCTTTTAAGAAGCGCAGGCCTTTCTGAACCAAACTTAGACACGTTACTTTCTCGCTTAATTGATAACAAAGTTATCAGTACGTTTGAAGCCGCCCCACTATCCGAAGATATTATTTTACTAAAAAATCACTTAATAAAAGCGCGAGAGAATTTAAATAGGCAATTTGCGACATCCTCCTTTTCTGAGCAAGACAACAGTGAAAAAAGTGCAGAATTTGCTAATCAACTCGCCATCGCCATTAGCAAAAAAAGTGCGCATAACCCGGCACTTGAAGAACAGGTTATTCAATGGCAAGGCCCCTTTAAGGCAATGCTATTAAATCGTTGGAAACAAAGTATTACGGATGACTGGCCACGTCGAGATGGCCTCATAGCCGCCTGCACCGGCATTGATTACAAGAAAAATCCATCCCAGTGGCAAACCTGGGTTAACCGTGAGAATGAACGAGAAAAGACAGGCAGAGCCTATCTATCCGAGTTAATTACAGAACAGCAACTTTATTATGACGTAGGATTTGTACTCTCTTGTCAGCAACTGTTTGATATGCCCACGCTCGAAGCGAATTGGTTAACCCCCCTCCACCGTTTATCAAAACCCAAAGTGATCGAGGTTAAACCTGGAGTCACACCCGAAAAAGTAAAGATAACGCCGCCATCCACCCCAAGCAACAGTAAACCCTCACCAGAGGATGAGTGGTCATCCCATGAGATTGAAGACGAGATAGATCACCTTGAAGCTGCGCCCAAAAAGCACAACGTCAATGACCAGATTGTTGATCAACAAAGCACCTGGAGCCTGTATTTAAAGCCCTTTTTAAGTGAAAACTGGCTAGGGTTAATTGGCATTTCATCGCTGATGATCGCATGGTTATTCCTCTCAATGTGGATCTGGGACAAAGGGCCTTATTACCGTCTGGCCGCAGGCGCAATTCCGATGCTGGTCATTTCACTGTGCACCGGCTGGATCACCCAGTTTTTCCACAAATTAGAAAGCCGAGGCACGTCCAGAAAAGCGGTGGAGTTGTTTGCCTGCATCACCTTATTTTCATTACCCTTCAACTTTTTAATTGATGCCAGCTTATTAAGCAGTGGCGATACCATTGGCTTTGTTCTCTCTGGTGCCGCGTTATTTGTGCATCTATCCGTTATCGCACTCCTACTGGGGCATTGGCTACAGGTACCCTTTAACGGCAACCCACGGCGTTATCTTCTGGAAAGCAGCATACTGCTGATTATCCCTACCAGCATTTCACTGGTTGCTCCGCAATGGCTGCCACTCTCGTTGAGCATGGTGGTGTTTCTTGCTTATATCGTCGCGATTCGTGGTTTTATCCGTTTAGATAATACAACCGAACGCTTCCCCTATTTCGCCATCGGTAGTCACTTTATCTTAGCCATCGTCACGCTACATATTTACCACCTGATGTTGCCAGACCCCATCACCATCGCCATATTAATTGAGCTGATTGCGCTGACGCTGATCTTCTTTTTTTCAGCCAACCCAGCCTTTGTGGTGACCGGTGGAGCACTGGCTCTCTTGGGGCAAGGCATCGGCTTTATCACACCAGAAGTACTGCCCTTCACCCTGATGCTTTCAATCGGTTTTTGGCTGAAGTTACGCCAATATTACCGTGAATACCCTTGGGTCAATGACGTCATTGTATTACACGGTTTTGCACTGGCATTCAGCCTGTTTTATCTACTGAATATCCCACTAGTTTGGTTACCACTGGCACTATTTCCATTCTTTTTAATGACACTTTGGTTTGAAAAGTGGCACTGCCAAACCGCCATCATATCGATCACCTACCTACTGCCACTTTACATGGTCGCCACCACGGCATTAGGCACTAACAGTGACCTCCGCCTAGTTGACCTAGCACTGCTGCTACTCACCGGTAGCTATTGCTATATCCGCTACAGCATCAACAACCAACTGCGTTATTGGCTCATCTCATTTGCCATTTTAATCACTGCGCCACTCATACTGTTCTCCGAAACGGTATTAATAAACCCCCAGTGGCTTTGCCTGTACTGGTCATTATTAGCCGCTGCTTGGGCCATACTCAGCCCCAACCTTAAAGACCTGTTTAGCTACCAGCACCGCACAACACTGCTTTGGGCTCTAACCTTGGTCGCCACGGCATCGCAGATGCTGTTTTTATTATTTGCAAGCTATCAAACATTCTTACTAGCCACCATCGCACTAACTGCCATCGCACTCTTTTTTGCCGCCAAACGCAGTTCATCAGCACTGCCAATCTACCTACTCTTCATCCTGATTGGTAGCTTAGCCTATGGCATAAAACAGTACTACCAGCTGCAATCCAGTAGCGGTATTAGCTTAGTCATAACGGCTTGTGGGTTATTACTACTGGCACGCTACCTGCCACTCGCTGGTTTTTCTCATACCGATGAAAAGCTTGATCGATTTTTTTCCAGCGACTTTATTTTGCGTACCACGCAATTCATTCACCAACCGCTTAAACACACCGCACTGTTTTTAGTACTGCTAAGCATGATTAAAGCCGCCCTATCCTATGCACCCACCAGTGAAAATGGCCTGCTATCACTCTCATTATTCATTCAAACGGGCCTATTAATCTTTGTCGCCAGACAATATGCCTCAAAAAAATTCAGCGGCTTATCACTCCTTCCCGCCAGCGCACTCTTTTTGGCATTAGTCCTCAGCTTGCCCATCGAGTGGATGCCCATCGCCATCGTCATAGGACTACTGCTCTTCTCAGTGCTGCTAGATTGGTTAAATCAACGAGACGACAGCCCCTTGCGCCAAATATTGCAGCAATACCATCGGCTGCTCATGACTCTCTCAATCCCAATGGGTTTTATCGGCTATGGACTCATATTATTCTATGGCTCAGCCATTGGCATAGTGCTCTATGGCGGACTTATACTACTGCTAAACCATATCTACCTCTGTATTCGACGCGATTACCGATACAGCCATGTATCGTTTAGCCACCTACTGGTCATCTGGAGCCTGGCTTATCTGCTCTATGCCGACATTTCAACCTTTGCTGCCAGTACCTTATTGCCATGGTTACTGGGCTACGCGGTGATATTAACCATCATCAATCTCAGTACCGAGCGTCGCCGTTCGGCACATCTGTCACTCTATCAGCGACACAGTAAAGGCTGGCTCTTTATGTTCAGCCATCTGTTTGCACTATTGACCATGACCACCGCATGGCTCGCTTATGAGGATTCAACATTAATGGGCTACGCCCTATTAACGATTCCACTGCTCATTATTGCAAACCGTTCTTACCAAGTTCGGCTGCCCATCATCATATTAGCAACCATCACCGTAACCATTGGCTTACTGATAACCCCCGATAAACTTTGGGCACTGCTATTCGCTTTACTCCTGTTTACCGGCATTCAAGCACTGCTAATGTTTTCACGCCGCTTCACATGGCCGATTCATGCCATGGATAGCCAGCAGCCCTTTATGCTGCAACAGGCCAGTTATGTACTCTACGGATTAGTCATTATTACCCTACTGACCCACTTAACCCTGTTCCTAACACTACCCGCACAAGCCAGCATGTCGCACGCAATGCTTTACCTGCTCATACCGTTTAGCATGCTGCTGTACAAACTGCTGAGGCTTGAGCATCTCTCCTATCTTGCCATCACCCTGTTTGCGTATGCCAACTGCTTTATGTCGCTGGCACTACTGCCGTGGATACAACAACAAGACCTCACAATTATGCACTTGCTCAGTGGCACACTGGTTATTTCACTCCTGCTACTCACCAGCCTAGGCAAAATCATCAGCCGCAAGGAGCTAGCCGCATGAAAACTTTATTAACACGACGACTAGAAAATGTATCCGTCTTTTTAGCGATGATGGTGATTAGCATTGCCATGATCAACTTTTTGCTTTCACACCAGTTAACCGATCATCACGAAACCCGCTTTTTGTTCAGTGGCGCAATACTCGCCATCATTGCGCTGTTTCTGCGTTTTGCGATAAGCATTGTACAGCCACTGCACCGTGCAACCTATCGAGTCAGCCTGGTCATGTTCTTTTGGTCAATTGGCATTTACCTATTCCCCTACCCCCACTATTTACTCTACCTAATCTCACTGCCGACGCTATTTTTCATCTACCGGTTAGAAGTAAAACAAGAGCTTGCGCCTCAGGAAGACCGTATCGCATTGGGGATTTTATTAACCCTCACCACCTTTCTTTACCTACAACAGCAGCCACTACAAGCAATACTATTCCCTGATCTTCCGTTCCATTGGGATAGCTACTTTCGTAATGCCCCCGTTATATTATTAACCGGGCTCGCACTTTTGCGCCTACAAAAATGGGTACGCTGGCCAAGCCTACTGGTGATCGGCGCCGCCCTCACCATTGCCGGACTGTCACTCAGCCTCGGCATGCTAGGCAAACAGGCCGTAATCGAACAACAAGCCATCATTTATGCCATCATTTTCAGTTATGTTCTGCTGCTATTAAGCCAAATTAAAAACCCGGCGCTGAAACTATTAATCAGCTTTACCGGCCTGCAAGCAGCACATCAAAAACTCAGTGCAATACAGCTCTATTATCTCGGGGTCTTTATACTGCAATTTGCCATGGCACTGCTGCTCTACTTCTATCCCG
>Ga0316202_10001572_pt1 | contig 17291 bp, 21 predicted proteins | sample 3monrhotite_MG_FD_204934 | JGI IMG/M metagenome (GOLD analysis project Ga0316202, IMG submission 204934) | Microbial mat bacterial communities from mineral coupon in-situ incubated in ocean water Damariscotta River, Maine, United States -... | ecosystem: Environmental > Aquatic > Marine >... | reverse complement strand
AAAATCATTATCTAAACCTTGAATAGTAATTGTTCGAGCACCATCATTACCAGCGCCATCATCACTACTTGCGCTATATGCATAAACTGTACTATCAGAATCAATATCAAGATAGCTATAAATTCCGCCGTGCATCCAAATAGTTTCTGGCACGTTTCCTACGCTTGGGTTTCTACCAAACTTATGAATACTTGACCATCCGTCAACTTCGCCCGCAGCAATAGTAATATTAGACGCAACTCCAAATGAGTTGATTACGTTACCATCTTTATCTGAAAGCATAACAACTTCATGAATTTTATTATTATTATCAAGATATTTATCTGATTGGGTCGTGTATTGTGCCATACTTTATTCCTATTTATTGCCAATATTATATTTAGGGCAAAGTTCCCATTGATTTTTATCTTTATATGAAATTACTTTAATTTGACGCAATGGCGCAATATCAAGTTCTTCTTTTTTTACAAAATTAACCAATCCCCAATCAGATAATAATGTTACGATAGTATTTCTACGCGCAATATCATTACTTTCTAAATTTGCTTTCTTACCATCTAACATAAACAATTCTTTAAAATGCACAATGAAGTATCTACCTTGTTTATGCAATATATGGCATGATTGAAATAGTTTTTTTTCTTTACGAGAAGCAACGCCAATACGAGTTAATGTTTCACGAACCTTAAGAAAATCATCAGGTTCGTTAATTGTAATTTCCAGCATATGTTCTGGAGACCATTCAACAATATCATTTTCTTTTTCCACCTTTACTCACCTTTTCTTTTATAGTTTTTATTTGGTCAGCGGATAGAAGAGAAAGAACTTGTTTTGCTTTTTGATTACTATAACCATAATATTCTTTAATCGCTCCAATATCATTATCTGACTCAGGTTTATTCCATTTCGAAAATCTTTTACGTTTTCTAATAGTATTTATAAGAAATGAGAATTGAAGCTTTTTATCTAAATGGTGGTATTGATTTACTAGATTTGCAAGAGCCACAGTATCATAAAAGTAGCTAAGACCACGATTAACCATAAAAGAGTTATATGATTTTTCGCACTCTTCGGTAATCATAATATCTTGTTTTGTGTCATTAATAGCTTTTAAATAATCAAAGTGGTTCATAGGTAACCTATCACTGTTTGCATTCGCATAACATCCATAACAATATCATGACGAGGATCATGATGTACAAACTTTTCTTTTAGTCCTTCAGGAATAAATTTATTGTCAATGCCAGATCCCCACAATAAGCCATCTAACATTGAACGAGTATCCCGAATAGACCACCAAGGATATGGTACACCTTTTCCAAACGAATGTACAATACTTTCAAAAATAATAGGATCAAAACCATTGCCACGGGTGTAGACCTTTTTAATATCCATATTTTTTGTATAGTCCACAAAAAACTGCCAAAGGTCTTCAATTGATTTATCTTTAGGTGATGGTTTAATTAATTTCTTAGCAGATTCGCCTTGAGAGTTCCACCACTTAACTGTTTCTATATCAACAACACGTTTATGCTTATGAACTTGTTCTTTTACATCAAACTTAATATAAGCAGTTTGTTCTAGTAATTCTTCATATGTGTATGGATTAGATTCATAGCGATTTTCATCGAATTTAAGTGCTGCCATTGAAATCGCGGCACCGGTTGCAGGAACGCCGCTAAGGGTTTCAAAATCATATATTACGCAATTCATTTAAAATTTACCTGTGCCATAATTTCTGTCATCATGGCTACCATATTTAATTCATGATCCGCCACAAAAGCATTTTTATATTGATATTCAGCTAATATTAATACAAGCTGAGGAACTGATTGAGGAGCTACAAATTCATTTATGTTATCATACAACTGGCGAATAATAGCTTGTGGCTCAACATCCATATTATTTACAACCCACTGGCGCATTTTCTTAAAGTTTTTTTCTTTTAGATGAGACACTAGGCCATTAATATTATTATTACCAGACCCACTATTGTTCCCATTAATAGGAAGACCACTTGCAGCAGCGCGCTGGCATTCATTTAGTACTCGCCGCCAGTCAGGCGCGTGCTTCATAATAATATCAGCTAGACCTTGACTAGTAAACGATACCTCTTCTTTATAAAGAATATCAGCCGCTCGGTCCATAAACTGACCGCATAAGTCTGCCATATCTTTTTTAGACGTATTAAATTCATATACACCACACCGCGAGTGAAGCGGATCAATGATTCGGTTCTTGAAGTTGCAGGTGAGAATAAAGCGGCAACTATTCGAGAACTCTTCGATGAATCCGCGTAATGCTGGTTGCGTCGATTGTGGATTGAGGTAGTCAGCCTCGTCCAAGATACATACCTTACTTCCTCCAGACAAAGAGACTGTTGAAGCAAACTGTTTGATTTTTCCTCTGAGTGTATCAATATTACCTTCTTCTGAACCGTTAATAACAATATAATCTGCACCTATTTCATTGCATAATGCTTTAGCTACAGTAGTCTTACCTAAGCCGGCAGTTCCGGCGAACATCATGTTTTGAAGCTCCCCGGAATCTACCATTTTCTGAAACGTGTCTTTTAAAGACTTAGGCAAAATTGTTTCAGAAATAGTTTTTGGGCGATATTTCTCGACCCATAAAAATTCAGACATTCACGTACTCCATAATATAATAATGTCTATTATAATCTATAAACCAATAATTGTAAACTAGTCTTCTTCAGAAGCTTCCATTTGAGCTTGGTTTTCACATATTTGCATAATTTGAATACATTGATCCCGCAGCTGGCCAATTGAACTAAGCTCTTCGCCACGGAATCCACCGCGTTGAACAACAGCATCAATAACAGCTACAGTACTACGAGACGCTCTACCTGCAAGTTGATAAATTTGAATTTCTTCAGACATATGTTTTCTCCTATTTGTATGTCGATGTTTTTTCTAAAGCAACCCAATATTTTAGATCAGTATTTTCTTCATCTAAAGTAAATTGCGAAATAAGTTTAGATGAAATAGCAACATTATAATTACCAGGAATCATCTGTAAATTTTTGATATTAAGTATAAAATTGTAGTCGCCAGATGATTCACCTGGAACATCGATAGAGTACGTATTCGATGTGGCATTATCAATATTGACAACAGATAAAGTAATTACTCCATCACCAGGAGTAATAGACAATTGATCGTGGCCAAGAGCTGAGGAAGCTTTTTTAACACGACCAAGAGTTTCTTGGTCCAGATAGAATTTAACATCTCCATCTGGCATAGAAATTGGTTTAGTTGGAGACGTAAGAATATCAGTGTCTGACATAAAGTATTTGATTTTAGAACGACCAGATGTGTCACTAACTGTCATAAACTTTTCTTCTAATTTAATATTAGAAGTATCAAACAAATTCAATACAGATAGGAACTCTGATAAATCATATATGCCAACAGTACGATCAAACGTCTCTGGAACAGATGCCTGAGCCAATACATTTTTAGCTTCAGACATAGTCATAATAGAATTACCTTCACGGATCACCAAGTTAGGATTGATGCCTGAATAGTTTTTCAATAAGTTCATAGTAAAAGTGGATAATTCCATTTTAGTTTCCTTTTAATTTACTAAAGTTTTTTTCTTTATGGAATTCCAATTTATTTTGGAATTTACCATCAAGAATATCGCCTTTGTGACTAATCACAAACACATTTGTGTCATCTCCAAGTGTATCAATAATCTTCATTAGATTATCTACACCTTCATAGTCCAGAGATGAATCGAATGTTTCGTCTAGTACCAATAAGTTAGTTGATACTGAGTTCTTCATCTTAGCAATATGGCGCCAAGTAAAGAGTAATGCTAAGTCAATACGTTGCTTTTCACCTTCAGAAAACGAATCATAAGAGAAATTATCTCTATGACGGGAACGAATTGTTTCAGAAAATGCTTCGTCAAGATTGAATGAGACGAAGAAGTCAAGCACTTGTAAATATTGATTGACTAGGTTATTTATAACAGGTAAATACTGTTTTATAATTTTTGTTTTAATTCCTGTATCTTTTAGCATCTCTAAGATAACAGTATTATAAGACATTGATTCGTTATTCTCTAAACGAGATTCAAATAAATTATCTAATTCTGATTTTAGTATATCTAAGTCTAATTGAGATTTAGCTACATCACCATCATTCCCGCGTATCTTTGATATGGCATCGGTAAGATTTTTAATCTGTCCTTGCAACCGTACGATTTCTCTATTGTTAGAAGATATAAGTGCGGTTTGGGTTCTGATCTCATTTGAGGTGTCATTAAGCCTGTCAATATTCGATTCCACAATAGTAGATTGCTCAGCGACATTGTCCAAAGCTTTTTGTATTTCGGATGCTTTAACTTTGGCGGTGGAAAGTTTCTCTTCTCGTAGGTCTGCACTAATATCTTGGGAACATGAGGGGCATGTTTCATTCTCCTCATAGAACTTCGAATCCTTGACAAGGGTGCGGATTTTTTGGTTGAACTCTGCACTGTAGTGGAGAAGCGATTGCTTTTTATTGTGGTTCTCTTTAAGCCCTTCTTCAAGACCTTCCGAGAGCTTTTCAATGGCTTCGGACGCGGTACTATTTTCGTGCTGTAAGTCTGAAACCGATTCTTCTGAGAGAAAGATTTCGTTTTCTTTTTCTTCAATTTGGTCATTACTTAATGCTTTCACTTCTCGAATATACTTGGCCTGTAGATCGATTTTTTCTTTAGTCAGCTCATAATTGTATTCAATTTGATTAGCTTTATCTTTCAATAAGCTATTCTTTTCTTTTAAAAGCTGATTCATCTTAGAAAAGACATTAATGTCCAGAAGATCCTCGATAACATCCCGTCGATGTTGAGCCGGTAGCTGCATAAAAGGAATGAAGGAGGATGAGCCCAGCACTACAATCTGATGGAAGCTTTTATGATTAAGCTTTAAAATGTTTTGCTCAAGGATCTTCTGGTACTCTTTGGAATGAGAGGACTGATTAATCATAATCCCATCTTTCCATATCTCAAATATATTTGGCTTGATGCCACGTACTACTTTTAATGATGAACCTAATACACTAAATTCTACTTCAACAAGACAAGACTTATTGTTAATAGAATTTACAAGTTGAGGCTTAGAAATATTACGATGTGCCTTGCCAAATAATGCAAATGCTAGTGCATCAAGCACTGTGGACTTCCCTGCGCCATTGTGGCCTACAACCAAAGTAGTTTTGTAGGTAGTAAAGTCAACTTCAGTAAAAGAATTACCAGTGGATAAAAAGTTTTTCCATCGCAGTTTTTTAAATTTTATCATGCAATCTCAAGAGTCTGTGCTTCAATCATAAGTTCGTGCATTCGTGTTTTGATACGATCTTTATCTAATTCAGTATCAACACCATCTACATAAGAATTTAAAAGCGTAGACGTATCCTCCAATGATATAGTGTTATCTTCAACATTAGATCCAATAAACTCGCTGAAGTTCTCAGCAATCTTAAGTTCATGAATCTTTCTTGATTGTATTCTATCAACAAATCGATCAAATGTAAACTGGTCTTGTTTATTAATTACAACTATTTTTACAAATTTATTATCAACTACGTTTAAATCATAATCCATATACTCATGCTTACTATCATCATAATAGATACGATGATAAAGAGTATGAGGATTCCTAATTGCATGCAATCCTCTTGTAGTTGTGTCCAACACGTGGAAAAATTTGTTGTCATGCGCGTCATTCCAGTAAAACTCCATTTGTGAGCCAAGGTAATGAATATTGTCTTGGCTAGATTTAGTATGAAAATGACCTGATAAAACCATTTCAAATCTGTTAAACAAACTTGGATTAAGCCCATGCTCGCATTTAATACCTTTGATCATTTCATAACCAATAATATCAAAATGACCGCCAACTATATCGGCTTTACAGTTATTAATAAAATCAATAGATTCTTTTTCATTTTCAGCGCAAATCCAAGGGATAAGCGCCATATTTAATTCGCCATATTGCATAACGGTTGGCTTATGTACGATATGGACCTCATTCATATAATGTCCAAGTAATTCTTTTAAACTATTAAGGTCATTTGTATTTTTATAGTAAGTGTCATGATTACCACAGATAATATCCATAGTTATCCCGTTCTCTCTCAGCGGTTTAAGAAAGTGATCCCGGTTACGGTTAAGAGCACGGAAGTTGACAAACTTCCGGTTATCGTAGTAATCACCAAGATGGACAATATGCTTAATATTATGTTCCAAAAGATAAGGAAAGAATACATCGCTATAAAATTTCTCTGCATTATCGAGAAATACGTCAGAGCTATTGCGAATACCACAGTGAGTGTCATTAAGAATTGCTACCTTCATTCTAAAAAACTGCTTAGATCAGAGTCAACTTTTACAATACGTTTTTTTCTATTTTTTTCTTGTTTTACATACGCTTTTAATTCTGTATCTTTTTCTTTTATTTTATCAATGCGATCTTTTAGCGTATCAATAAACGCATTAATTACGCTACCAGCAGCTGCGTCATGTAAACCATCACCAATTACATATTGCTCAATACCACTTTCAGATAAGTATTTAAGTTTGATATCTTGTTGTTTCTTTTCTTTAGCAATGCGCCGTAAAAAAGCATACCAAGAGATTTGAGTAAAATATGCGAATGCGTTTGGATTTCCTGATCTTGTTGCTGCATCTATATTATAGTTTTCAACTGCTTTAAGACAATTCTCAACTGCATCCATTACCATTTCTTCGCGATATGTATAGCGAATAAAGTTTGACTTGTGAGACAAGCCTTCAGCAATTTTTAAAAAACATTGAGCAATGTAATCAGGAACTTTTGGTAAAGGGTCATCAGTTTCTTTACATTCTTTTACGTGTTTACAATACTCAACAATAGCTGTTGAAAACTCTCTGTTATTTACGTAATGTATGCTTTTCTTTTTTGCCATAATATATTCCTTAAATTCTATTCAATTATAGACGGATATGCTGAAAATGTACACAACTTTTTTTAAAAAATTAAAACTTTTTTTTTAACAGCTGCTCATTTTAGGGGTTTACAATCCTGCAAATTAGTGTATAATAAATCTACAGGATTTTTGGTGTGGGTGGATATACTAATGTATTTTACGATTATTTGGGAAAGTAATCACATTTGGATCTGAGGAATCATCTAAATCCATACCATCTAAAAAATCTTTTAATTGCTTAAATCTATCGTCTAAATCTAATTCTTTGTCTAACTCTTCGTCTGGGATTTCATTGTTTTTAATTGCAATTTTATATTGTTTTACCATTTCTGAAGAAGGTAAACCTGACATAAGTATTTGATCAGAGTTTAGACTTAGAACATGGTGAGGTCCCACTTGAAAAGACATATATGGTCTAATAGCGTAATATCTTGCGTTTAATTGTTCATTTTCCCATTTACGGACTTCAAAGCAATGTCGAACAATAAGCTCAGCATTTTCCGCGTCATCCCATTCTATAACTTCACATAACAACTCGTCACCTGAAGATAGTTTAAATTGTCTTATACTATCTAGTTTCATATATTAACCTTAATGATTTTATATTTAAATTGTTCTTTTCCATAAATTTTTACGCGTTCTGCTGAATGTAATAGTGTATAGTTTTGTTGCGATTTCCAATGTAAGTCGTCTGCTACATCGTAAAGTGTCGTGATTCTACCATCATCAGATTTTCTAAGTCCTCGTCCAATTGATTGCAAAACTTTGATTTGCGATTTTGATGGTGAAGCAAAAACAATATTATGAAGATTGCGAATATTAATACCAGTACTAAAAGTTCCTAAAGAGGCGACGATAATTGCATTTTTTTGACCTTCTACAATTTTTCGTATAGCTTCACGATCTCCAGTTGCAACTTCGCCACTCACAAAAAATACTTTTCTATTTTCATTTACTTTACTATTTATCAACTCAAATAATGGCTTTCCATGAGCGTCCACACGATTAAATAAGATGAGAGTATTTCCTTCAGCGTCCAGAGCCAAATTAGAAATAAGACGATTTCTAGCTTCATGTCCAATAATAAAGTCAATTTCTTCTTGATACGTTTTCTTTCCAAAGTTTTTTCTTACCTCTTCTGAATAATTTAATAAAAGAACTTTAATATCTAATGGCGCTAAAGTATTATTGTCTTGCAACTTTTTAGTCGTTGTAACCTTATAGACTGGACCAAACAATCCCTCTAGAACCAGTCTGTGTGTTTGAGTACCATCTAAAGTACCGGTTAGACCAAAACGATATTTAGCTTCTGTTGCCTTATTCATAATTGATGATAGCGACTTTGATTTAAAGCCATGGCATTCGTCGCCAATTACCATACCAAATTGACTAAACCACTTTTTTTGTAATTTATATATTGATTGCCAAGTACTAATAATAATACGTTTATTTGTTGTTTTATCTTTACCAGAATATATTCTATGCAAGTCTTCTGGCTTGTAACCATAATCTATAAAGTCTTGATGCATCTGCTCTACAAGAGAAGTTGTGGGCACAATAACTAATACTTTATTGTTATTAGAAAAATGCCTCAACCAGTATTGCATTATAAGATAAATAATAAATGATTTTCCAGATCCAGTAGGAGATAATAAAATTGCTCGAGTTCTTTTTAGGGCTTTTTCAATCGCATCGTATTGATAGTCTCGAGGTTGAAATGGAAGCGCTTCGTCAGCTAGTAAATCAGACATATATTGAAGAGGTTGTTCAGCCGGAAAAGGAAATCCATACTGATGAGACTCTTCTGTGTCTACAGAATAAGATCGCTCAGTTGCAAACTTTAACAAATAAACATATAGCCCAGCGCCAAGCTCACCAGTCATGCTATTAAATAAACGTATTTTACCATCCCAAACTTTATTTTTATAAGCAGGCATGAACTTATAGCCAGGAACATAGAATGAAAAATATTCTGATAGCTCTTGGGCAATCCCACGGCTACAATCTATATTCATCATACTGTAATTGTCAAGTTTTACGGATATTTTTTCCATTTATCCACCGGCTTCAAACTGCTTCCATCTTATAATATTGCCAATAGTTTGGTGGCGCCATTTCAAAGAATCAACAATCTCTGTTAATGTTTCAATTATTGTTTTGTAATATTGAATTTTTTCTTCAGATCTACTAATTTCAGGATCACTGTCATAATAATAGTCCATTTCTCCTTTCATAATTTTTAAACCATTTAATGGATCTGGATCCCACCCAAGATCTTCAATTGTTTTTTGGTCCATTTTGCCATTATACCAAAGCCATTTTTGTTTAAGCAAAACCTTTTGTTGTAGCTCAGTACGTTTTAAAGAAAGCTTGGCATGACTTAGTAATTGTAAATATTTTGCGTGAAGTTTTGGAGTATTTCTAGAAGTTTCGTCAAGACTTACTTTATCAATTACGCACTCTTTAGACCATTGGTCTAGTATATCTTCTAAATTCATAATAAAACATCCTAAAATTATTCAAGTTCAAAATACGAAAATCTAAATGTTACTGGATATGTAATCACTGATTCTCCACCGGCAATTGCTTCAAATTGGATATTGCCTAATCCTGTCGGTACACAATCTATATATTTAATTTTTCTAGTTTGATTATTATGGCTAGATAAAATAACTAACGATATATCAGCATATGTTGGAGGCACATCTTCAGTTCTATCTAAAGGCGCTCGGTTTTTATGCTCTACAAGTCTATTTACCCAATTGTACATTTCAACATATGAGTTTAAATTCTCATCTAAAATAATCATTGCGGTTAATTCGCCAAACGTTAACTTATCGCCTGCAACTGGAATATTACTAACTCTTTGATAGAATGTATCTGCAGCCTGGACTGTTAAATCCGGATGCATTACAGTTTGAGCAAAAAACTCTAAGTTTTTAAAGTTTTTTCTATCTATAACTAATTTAAATGCGTTAGGTTGTAGTAAGTTTATATTATTTAGTGTACTGTTATAACTAGTATCACTTACATCAACCGAAACTGAAGGGTTTAATTCTGGCATAAATAACTCCAAGGTTTGTTATATTTATATGAGGAAAAAATGGAAAATTTTATTCGAATTCATCAAGTAGAAGATGAAAATTTATGCAAAGACATTATAAATGTCTTTGAATCAGAACCACACCAAGATTATAAATGTCATGGTATGTCAGGCGGAGTTATTCAATCGAATGTAAAGACTAGCACAGACGAACAATTCTGTAAAAGAAATTATGGAAGAATTTTTTCTAGATATGTTAAGCATCTAACTACTCATGTTGCTAACTATATGGCCGAATTTGGTATGCCTAATTTAGGTATACAAAATATACAAGTTCAAAAATATCTTCCTGGAGAAGGATTTAAAAAATATCATTATGAAAGAGATGTTGCTAATCCGGCTAGAACACTTACATTCATGACATATTTAAACGATGTAAAAAATGCTGGAACAGATTTTAGATTACAGAATTTAACAACTGAAGCAAAAAAAGGTCAAACTGTAATATGGCCTTGTGAATTTACACATCCTCATGCAGGAATCATTTCAGAAACAGATACAAAATACATAATTACAGGATGGTATTCCTATATTGAACCTATTGAAGGTGTCATGAACGTTGGTGATAAGTCTTATGATCGCGTTTGGGCTATAGGGGAAGACTACCCTTGTCCAGAATCTCATATATACCTTATGCCAAAAGATCACGATCCTAAATATGATTTAGACATTCCATATGCTAATTTTATTAATAGCCAAGCTGTAGACTATGCTGATGGATCTATTTATCATCACCCAAATTATGATGAAATGATAACTGATATAAAAAAAAGGAGCGCCTAAGCGCTCCAGTTGTAAAAATAAAATAGATTGGCGGGGTTTAATCCCCGCCTTTTTTTTATATTTTTTATGTTTGTAGAATGTTGTCCACACGGAAGATTCTGTAGTATTGGTTCTGACGAGCATTACCCAAACCATTGTTTGAAATCGCACCTGGAACGAATGGGTTTGCAGCCATGCCGTAACGAGTTTTGAAGCCAATTTTTGGTTGGAAATCGTTTTCACCAACTGCACGTACCATTGTTAGTGGAACGTATGGGCAATAGAACACACCAGCATCATATGGGTTTGCACCTTTGTAACCAACTGTAATATAGTCAGTTGTCGCATATGGGTCGATGTATACTTTCATCCGGCCATTAATAACACCAGCAAATGTATTGCCTGTGTCGTCAACGTTCAAGTTAGTTGACAATGCTGGAGCATAATCCAAAGCACCTGCAGCAGCCAAAGCTGAAGCAACGTCGGACGAACAGATGATGAAGTTACCTTTACCGCGACGTGTGTCTTTTGCGATTTGGTTTGCTTCACGATCTAGTTGGACCAACAGACCTTTGAATTTTTCAACTGACCAGCGGCCATCGGCGTCTGTTGACAGATCGAAGATACCGTTGATTGCTGTGTTTTCTGTGCCTGCACCAGTTTTTGCTTGTGAGTTGATTGTACGTACAACTTCACGGTTGATTTCAGCCAAGATCTCTGTTGACAGAATGTTTGACAATTCTGTCTCAGCGTCCAAACCGTGGATCGCTTTAAGGTCTTGTGCCAGTTCCAAGCTGTATTCTGCTTTCAACGCACGTGATTTTGCAGTAACAGTTTGCTTTTCAATGGTGAAGCCCATGTTGCGGAATGCACCTGAAAGTTCTGCATTAGCAGTTGACATACCATCGCCAAATGTTGGGTTAGTACCACGGTCATTGTCGATAGATGAGTCTGAGTTAGAGTCTGTCAAACCACCAAGGCCAGATGGATCTGAGCTTTGTGTATCTGAAGAGTCGCCAGCAAATGTAGTATCTGCTTCGTTGAATAGCGCTTCAGCTGCGCCAGTTGTACCTGATGTGTAGCGTGATTTCATTGCGAAAATCAAGCCTGTTGGGCCAGCCATTGGCTGAACGCCACATACGTCATATGCCATCATATTTGGCATAGAACGGCGAACCAACGAAATAAGGACTGGGTCCCAATTTGCTACAGAAGAGTTACCTACAGATGATGCGGGTGCTTCTGCCAAAAAGTTTTGTTGTGCACGTTCTTCGCGAAGTGCTTTTTCTGTGTTCTCCAGAACGACAGCGGTAACTGCTCGCTTATGCGAGTCCTTGATTTCACCAGCTGCTGATTCGTTCAATACTGGAGACCATTTCTCTACGAGACGATCATAAGTTTCCATAATAGGATCTCCTACTTACTTTTGTGATTTACGGATTGCTTGGATATACTGGGCCATTGTATCTGATACATCTTCAGAAAGTGTTTCATCTTCTTCTGTATCTTCACTAATTACTGACTCAGCTGTTTGTTTTTTGAAATATGACTCTTTGACGGTTGCCACTTTTGATTCAAAAGTTTCTTCGTCTACAAAGTCCATATCTTCTACTAATGACTTAAGCTTTGCAACTTGAGTTTCTGCTAGATCTTTGGAAGCTTCGCGAATAATCGCTTCACGCTTATATGTTTCTAGCTCTTCTGCAAGTGCCATAGTTTTTGCTACTGCGTCATTGAATTGCTCTTCAAGCTCTTCATTGTCTGCAGATAGCTCGTCAATTAGGTCAACTTTGGAATCTGGAACTTCAACATAAGATTCTACAAATAAGTCTTTCAACTTATCCATAAAGCCCTCTGCGATCTCTGTGCGTAGGCCAGATTGAATCGCAAGTTTGTTTTCTTCCATCCAGTTCTCAACAACATAGTTGAGGTAGCTGTCAACTTTCTCTACAAGGTCGCCCTTGATAGAAGCAACTTCTTCGTCTAGCTGAGTGCTATACTCAGATTCTAGGCGATTAATTTCTTCAGAAAGTTTTGATTTTACTGCTGCTTCAAAGATTACAGCTGTTTTGGCTTTAAACTCTTCAGAAAGAGTTGCCTCAGATTCCACCAAAGCATTTAAGTCTTCACTAAAGTCTCTATTAAATTCAATAGACTCGGCTTGTGCGGCGGCTGCTTTTGTTGCTGCAGGGATTACTGCTTTTTCGCCACCGTCTTTATCTCCCTTACGCTTTTTAGCTTTAGGGCCTTTTTCTTCGGCAGCATCTACAGAGGCAATAGATTGTGCTTCTGCATTTTTTGGATCATGAGCTTCTTCGATTTCCTCGTCGAGCTCTACATCCTGGTCTTGTACTTGATCAGTCATGTTTGACACTCCTAATTATGATCTTTTCAACAACGAGAGGAAATTCTTAAACTCACGAGTCTGAACTTCGTAAAGATCAGAACGTGGAGCTGTTTTAATTTCAGTCTCCATTTTATCAATTACTTGAGCTTCAATGATTCCATTATTCCAAACCCATTCTACACCTTCCATTATTCCATTAACAAAAGCTGTTGGTGCAGATGGATCTTGTACGATATCAACCGTATTAAGAATAAAGTCATCCTTGACGTACATAGTTCCGTTACGTTGCTCAAGGCTACCCATACCACGAGTTGAGACACCAAGTTGAACACCACCTTCAAGCAAACCTTTTACAATGTTTCCCATTGGAGTATCCAATATTTGTGCCTTACCCACAACATCATTACCATTCCATTCTAGTTTGGTAATAAGGTGGGATACTTTATCTAAGTTTACTGTCGGTCCATCTGGATGGTTTAACTCACCAACCGCGCGCTTAGTATTAATTTGTTCTGTAACATATTTTCCTACGGCTTTCTCCATGATTGCCTTAGGGTAAATGCGTCCATTTCGGTTTTTCTGTTCTGACTGCATAAAAATGCCTTCAATAAAGTGATTTTTGCCGCCGCCATCTTTGGCTTCAACAATGCACTCTAAACTTTGGTCATTATATTCTGCAATCAGCTTCATGTTTTTAACCTTTATACTGTTTGACGAATTCTTTCGCCATTTTTATAGCTTCAGCTTCTGACTTATATTTATCTAGCCTGTCGCCATCAATAAAAACATCGTATACATTTTTGTTCTTTTTGATTTCAACCGGTATCCGCCCGATTTTCATTTTTTTAGAACTTTCACGTATTTGATTAAATGTTTTCATTTTATATACTTTCGTTTGATTTTATTTATAACATTTCAAATTTGTAAAATAAATTTATTCTTTATATCCTAAACGTATCATCTCAGCTTGAATCTTACCTTCTTGATTCATATCCTGAATTTTTTGAAAATCTTCTTCAACATTAGTTTCTTCTTCTTCGTCATCAGATTCAAAATCAGTTTCTTCTTCTTCGTCATCAGATTCAAAATCTTCATCTTCTAAGTCAAGTTCAAGTTGTTCTTCTTCGCCATTAAAAACTTGCCCAGCTACTTCAATTTTCGCTTGATCTAAAGCGTCAGTCATTCTTTGGCCAATTAATTCTTGGAATATATCATTTGCAGCATTAAAGTCTTGGTTTGCTGCGTGCCCAATCATTGTTTCAATATCACTCATTTTTATCTCCTTGAGGTGCTGGATTTATATGATCGTCGTCGTGACCAATTTCTCCAGATTTTAATTCATCATCAATCTGACTACGCATTTGTTTAATATCATCGTCATCAAAATGAAGTACGTTTTTCATAACCCATTCTTTTGAATAGAACTCGCCAACATACTGTTGCATAATATCTAATGTTTGTAGACGTTCTCTTAAAATTTCGGCATCTTTTAATTCCGAAAAATGATTATCTCTAATATAGTCAACAAGAATATCATTTGACCATTCGTTCCAATCCTCTTCGGTGATAATACCCTTTAAAATTAATTGTTTTTTAAGAATGTTATAAAAGAAGTGGTTGAATCTAGATCTAAGCCTGTCAATAAACTTTTGGAATTTAAGTTCATCTCGATTAATTTCTGTAGATCGCCCAAGCGAAAATTGAGATTCTTGTTCTAATCTATTAATTGGAACATTTAAAGACCTGTATAAGCGTTTTTGAAAATAAATAATATCATCAATTTGGCCAAGGTTTTCACCACCAGGTAATGTTGAAATCTCGGTACCACGCCCACCTTCTCTTCGAGGAAGCCAAAAATCTTCAAGCATTGACATATGTTTACGATCATCTTTAATCGCGCCTGTTGATGCGTCATAAACTAATTTATTACGGTACTTTGCCATAATGTTTTTCATATATTCTTCAGACTTACCTTTTGGCAAATTACCCACATCAATATAGAAAATACGGCGTTCCGGCGCTCTAGCAAGTCTATAAATGACTAGCGAGTCTTCCATCATACGCAATTGGTTAATTGGCTTTAATGCTTTATGTAAGTGTGAAACAACTCTTTTTCTGCGCTCATCTAATAAGCCAGAGGTAACATATGAAACAGAATCTGTTGTAAGTTTTACGCCTTGTGCCTGAGCACCAGGTTTTTCTTGGTAAATAAAGAACTCGTCAACGTTTTTAATAACTGAAACGCCTGATACTGGATCTTTTTCTTTTTTTACTTGTTTTACTTTACGAATCTTAGAAGCATCAATTGGTCTTATTTCTTGAATACCAGCTTTTGGATTTTTATCATCGATAACTAAATGGTGATACATTCTGCCATCAACATACCAACGCTTAAACATGTCATGGCCATGTTCGCTGAATTGAATCATTCCATAAACTTTATCGAATTCTTCTATGATTTGTTTTTTAATATTATCAGGTGCTTTTACTTTATCTAAAACTAAAGAAACATTTTGCTCTTCATTTGAAGAAGTAATAGATTCGTTAATAATATCTTCTACTGCTGCGTCAACCTCAGGGTGAGTAGCTACAGCTCTATATTGTAATATAAGTTGCTGGTCGTCTTTAGTTTTATCGTTGCCTTCAATATCAACGTACGTACCAAAATGTGCTCCAGCCGCAGTAATATAGCCAGCGCCGTCATCGTCCAATGGAGGAACGATTGAAGGCAACATGTCTTTGTTAACCTTTTTTCCGGCTCTTTTAATCTCAAAACCAAATAATGTTAAACTATTGTCTGCCATTTTGAATTCCTAAAATAAAGATGTAGGGCCTGTGAAGGCCCTACGATATTTTTATTTATACTACTATGAAGTAGTTGCTGCTTCCCAGTATTGTACTTGGAACTCAACAGTAAATCTTTCAATTTCATTTTCTGAAGCATAGCTTAGATCAATTGGAGAAATAGCTGTTGGAAACGCGCCACGGAAATTGTATGTTTTCAGTACGCTGCCATCTTTGTCAATTTGTTGAACAAACAGATCAGCTTCGTAATCAACAGGGTTGGTTAAACCAACATTTGCACTATGTGCATTTATACCGTTCATCCAACGTTCCATTGCGTTACGAACATTAAAATCTGTATCGTTAATAATTGTTGGAGTCCATACATCAAATGTACGATCTCCAGCTACTTTTAATTGACGCCCCCGGAAAGGAACGATAATTGTTCCCATTGTTGATCCTGGTAACTGAGCTGCTTCACACAAGAATGAAGTAAGCTCTACATCGCCACCAGCATATCCTGGAAATGTAATTGTAGATTTAAAGAGATTAGGGCGTGCGCCTCCACCTCTTAGTTTTGCTTTAAAATCATCAACACCTAGTACTGCCATTTTTTATCTCCTTATACCTGTAGCCCAGCGACTTCTTCAAAGTCCACACCGGTTCTAACAGCTACAAAGTTAAGAGTAATGTAGTTAATAGAACGTGCAGGTTTAATGAAAATGTTTGCAATAAATTCATTTCTATCGATTACAGCTGCTGTGTTATTTGTTTCATCACATACGACACGGAAGTCTGTAATACCTCTCCGTCCTTTTACTTCTCTTAAAAATGGCTCAACGATACTTACAAATTCTGCTCTTGTAAATTCATCGTTAAATTCGAACATTGTGTTTCTCGCCGCCAAAGCAATTGCTCTTTCCAAAACTAAAAACAGGCGACGTACGTTAATACGATCAAATGCTGATGGTCTATTCATATGAGTTTTATCACCAAATAGAAGCACGCCTTGTCCTGGCATATTAGCAATTGGATTAATACCTGCTTTATACAGCGTATCTCTTTGAGCTTTTGTTGGTGTGTATGCTAGGTTAGTTACACCTAGATAGTTACCACGTCTTGGGCCAGCTGGTGAGAACCAAGGTGCTGCATTTGCATCTGATGCTGCCATAATACCGGCTGTAGATGATGATGCAGGAATATGAATGTATTTGTCGTTATATTTATCATACACCTTTAACCAGTTATTATCAACAACTAGATAAGAGCTGTATGTATAATCATTAACATCAGCTACAGTAGCTGTAACAGGATCTGA
>Ga0316202_10001570_pt1 | contig 17302 bp, 9 predicted proteins | sample 3monrhotite_MG_FD_204934 | JGI IMG/M metagenome (GOLD analysis project Ga0316202, IMG submission 204934) | Microbial mat bacterial communities from mineral coupon in-situ incubated in ocean water Damariscotta River, Maine, United States -... | ecosystem: Environmental > Aquatic > Marine >... | reverse complement strand
CCAGATGATCCATTACGACGTGATAAGTACCCGGCATGAGCTTCACCGCTTTATTATTGATGTCGCTATAACCAAACAAAAATTCGTCGCTGTCATTATTGGAATCACGCAACAGGAACTGCACACTATTGCTGACATCGTCGGGAAAATTATGACCGTTGAGGGTGAAACGACCGGTGATATTAACTGAGGTCACTGGCACTACTAGATCCTGATCAATATTTAACGTTATGTTGCTTCTCTCCGGCACCACCGCATTGGTATTTTGTGGTATTTTTTCGCCTGATTCGTGTCGATACAAAATATCATAGGCTCCCAACAACAACTCGCCCTCACTCACATCCGTGTCCATATCGCTACTGATCACACGCACGGCTACGGGCATAATTTCGCTTGCGCCTAAAAACATTACATCATTGTCATTATTGACTGATCGCAAATAAAAATTGGCATCATTATATTCCTCTTCAGGAAAAGCAGAGCCATCAAGGGTAAACGAGGGGGTAATGGCCACGCTTTCAATATTAATCGTTTCGGATGAATTTGTAGCACCAATAACCACATTGCGCGCCACAACCGCATCAGTATTAACGGGTAGAGCGTTGCCCTGTACATGCTGATAAACGATATCGTAGGTACCTTCCGCTACGGTCAGGGTTAGCGGCAACTCAAAACTTGCCCCCAATTCTACGCGATCTCCCGTGTCGGAGTTACGCAGAAAAAACAGTGCATTTTGATATTGGTCAGATGGGAATCCGCTCAAATTCAGCGTAGCATCAAACTCAAAAAGCACGCTGGTAACATCCACCTCCAAGGGGCCGTCTACACCGATAAATATATCAGTTTTAACAACAGCACCTTGATTATTGGGAACGAGATCACCACCAGCTTCCAGTGAGTAAATCACATCATAATTACCCTGCATTACCTGCACAGGAAGAGGTGAGGCTACGTGACTGTTGCCAATGAAAATACGTTCGCCACCAGCATTAGGCTGCAAATAAAATGCACCCGTATCATATTCGTTCGGCGGAAAAGCGCTGGCGTTTTGCGTAAATGAAGGTGTTATTTCCCATGCGCGCACATTAATGGACAAGTTTCGATCACTGTTGACTATCTCATCGGCCTGTACTCGCGTATCTATATTCTGAGGCACAGCATTACCGATTTCGTGCTGGAACAAGACATCATATGTATCCTGTATAACCCGCACCGCAGCAGGGCTAGCGTGGATCGAGCCCAACATTGCCGTATCATCAATGGACGTGGTGCTGCGCAATGCAAAACGGCCATTATTGTATTCACTCGGCTCAAATGCAGCATCGTTCAGGGTATAGGTCGGCGCTACCAGAGCACTCGACACATTGATTGCCACAGATTGCACCGGAACTTGCGCAATTGTTTTGTTATTTTCACTACCACCACAGGCGACTGAGCCCACTGCCATCAGTGCAACCAATAACGATCGCGCTGACAAATTCAATTTAATGTCATATTTTTGATGCAAATATTTCATGCCAACGAACAATCCTCTCGACACCCTGTTGACAATAGTTACTACTTGCCAATTAATGCCCAATTATACGAATCCTCCTTTTTGGAGCGTCTACCATTCGGGCGTAGCATAACATGCTGATCACTGTATTTGCCGATTACCCGCTCCTGGTTTCAGGTCTGCGACAGCAAAGTTCGTGCTACATTTGCATCTTGAAAACCAGTTAGGCTGCATCTTGGATATTTGACGGATTGATACAAAACGTTAACCTCTCCATGAATAATTCAAAATAACGCTCCCCGCCGCTATGCTTTTGGCAAACCGTTATTTACAACGACATCAAAAAGGAAATCACATACATGCTGAATACACGCCAGAGCCAAATTTTCTCCGTCTTGAGCTGGCTCGGACTCAGCCTTGCTGCCCTGCTGCTCGGTGCCTGCGCCACTCAAGGCAAAATGATGGACAACCTCAACAAAACCCTGCGCGGTTATGAAAAGGCGGTGCGTTGGGCCAAATTTGATGCCGCCTATTCCTATCACAAATGGAACGCGGACCAAGAAGCCAGCATCCCCGCCAATATGGAAAATATCCGTGTTACCAAATACGAATCATCCAGCCAACGGTTTGATCAACAAAAACTGGTCATGAAACAAATCATCACTTTGCATTTTTATAATACCGGTGATTTACGTGAACGCAGCTTAAAACATCACCACGAATGGAAGTATTTTCCTGAAAATGAGCGCTGGTATCTGATCAGCGACCCTATTGTCTTCCCCTAAGAAGTTGCAAATTTTTGGTGTAACGCACTAGAGAGGGGGTTAACAATTACCTGAGTGAGCGTGATTCTGAAGCATTTTTCATACTGGCAAGGCGCGGTGAGGCGTAATAGTGATTCTATTGCAACAATCCGCAACGCCGCCAGCGCGGAAAAGGACCAGAATCTCGCCACTCATGGTGATTGTTAATACCCCCTAGTGCGGCGCATATTCGCTGGACTGCATAAATACCCGCGATACTCCCACCCCCGCTGCCAGATAGTGACGGGTCTCCACTAACGGACTATCTTCAAACACCGCACCGCGCAAATCGTCATAACGCACAAAAGCACCCACAAACCATTTTTTGGAATTCACCGACAGGCTCAGCGTCATCCGGCTACCGCTGTATCCCGCTGTTGCAGCATAGGCAGGTCGGTCTGTGTCAACATAACGGTCAGATACAGTATAAAAATAATCGTGATATTGTTGGTCCGCAAAAATAGGCCCGACAGACAGATTCCAGTACCAGCGCGCATGCGCCACTCCCTTTATCCACGCCCAGTTCAAATAGGGTGAAAACACCCAGCCTTGGTGGCCAATCAACGGATCTCCCACCGATAGTGCCGCCCGTAACGGCATTCGCAGCGACCATTGCTGCTCCCAGCCCTGATGGCGATGACCTTGTTGCCCCAGAGAAAATTTCAGAGAAGGACCAATTTCACCGATGGGATCCAGGTCCGGCATCTCCTCGCGCGCGCCTCCACCACTGGACACTGGCAAGCTGCCTGCTACGCTAAAATCCAGATTCATCCGGTTTTTTTGCAGCAATTCACCACGCATACCTTCTTCGTCCACTTTGAGGCGATCTCCCCGATAGGCCATATATGGAAACGGCAACCAGACATTTTCTCGGCCACTTGCGCCACGATAGGCGGGAACATTCAATGTCACGACACCTAGCCCGAATTCCCATTTGGGCAAGTGATAGGCCGCCGCAGGCAAACTGAATAACAGACTCAACAGCAAACACAGGCCAACCAACAAACGTACCCGCCCGCAACCCCTTACCTGTCGTTTATTAAAGGCCATAATTGCATCATCTCTTCCGATTCATCGGCTTACCGCAGTCTGCCTGAAGCTTGAATACATCACAAACTCGACGAAGGAGACAGTTTAAGCGACAATACACCGCTAATTTCACAGCGATATCATGTGCGCTATGCCAACACAATATAAAACAGACGATTTACGTATCCGGGCCATCAAGGAAGTAGTGGCGCCGAAAACCGTAATTGCGGAACACCCGGTTTCCAGCGCCGCCACACAAACCACGGCCCAGGCTCGTGAGGCTGTGCATGATATTTTGCACGGATCAGATGATCGCCTGCTGGTGATCATTGGCCCCTGCTCTATCCACGACCCTAAAGCCGCGTTGGAATATGCCACGCTCCTTAAAGCCCAGCGTGAAGAACTTGCCGATGATCTGCTGATTATCATGCGTGTTTATTTTGAAAAACCACGCACCACGGTGGGATGGAAAGGGCTGATTAACGACCCTCACCTCAACGGCAGCTTCGAAATCAACCACGGGTTGAGTCTGGCCCGCCAACTATTGTGTGATATTAATGATATGGGTGTGCCCGCAGGCACTGAATACCTTGATTTGATTACACCGCAATATATTTCTGACCTCATCAGTTGGGGTGCCATTGGTGCACGTACTACCGAAAGTCAGGCCCATCGTGAGCTGGCCTCCGGCCTATCCTGCCCTGTGGGCTTCAAAAATGGCACCAACGGCAACCTTAAAATTGCCATTGATGCAGTACACGCTGCCAGCCAGCCACATTACTTTTTATCACTAACAAAGGCTGGGCATTCGGCCATTTTTTCCACCACCGGCAACGAAGACTGCCACATTATTTTGCGTGGTGGGGGAAAGCCTAATTACGATGCACAAAGCGTTGAAGCGGCCTCACAGGAAATGCAAAAAAGCGGTTTGTCGCCACGGTTGATGATTGATTTCAGCCACGCCAACAGCAGTAAACAACACCAACGCCAAATTGCTGTGGGTCAAGATGTGGCCGCGCAGATCGCTACAGGCGACCTGCGTATTAAAGGCGCAATGATCGAAAGCCATTTGCAAGAAGGCCGACAGGATATTACCAAAGAACAGGACATGCTGTTCGGACAGAGCATCACCGATGCCTGCATCAACTGGGAAAGCAGTGTACCGCTGCTACATGAACTCGCCGCTGCAGTGCGTGCACGGCGTGAGAAAAACGCCTGACGCTTACCTTCGGTAAGTGGCTGAAAAAATGCCAACCTGCGTTGTTTGTTATGCATTTACAATGGTATGAACCATCCTGAATGCAACAATGATTATTGTGAATTTAGTTTTCCTTCACACTCATCATTCTTCGTTTTCTTTTTCATCCTCGTCATCACCATAGCTCTGCCCATCCGGTAGCCGTATGGCAATATCGTTATAATTATAATTTCTGACCTCGGTAAAAATGGCCGGATCAATTTCACCCAGAACTTCAATATTAATGAGTTGCTGATCCGATATTCCGATAAACCCCCGGATAGCCAGTTCTAACAAATCCCTCGGGGTAGTCACTGAATCTGGCCTGTTACCAAGATAGTATACGGCACCTTGGACAGCACCCGGATCGGCAATCAGCCTAAAACTACCATTCACTCTTAACCCTATCGGACTGGTTCGCGTGCCAAACTGGGCGACATTATTTACAAAAAGATTTTCAGCGATAATGTCTGCATTGCCTGAAAGAGTCCCCATTCCCAGGGTCGACAAATTGTTTCGCCCATTACCGTCAATAGTCACGTCTCCCGCATAGCGCCCATTACTAATGCTGTAACCATAGTTGGCATCAATGGCACCACTGCTGTCGGTAACACTCAGAATAATATTGCCGGAATTTTCCAGTCTGATGTCGCCATCATTGTCAGGGTCATTGGCGTTGGCATTACCGGTATTGCGAAGATCGTTAATAGTAACATGGCCGGTATTGTTGATATTGATGACGCCCGTTGTCATGCTTGTATTGACATTGGCCGCTCCCGATGTCGAGTCAGCGCCATCGAAGGAAGCGTTAATGACGCTTAATGCGGATGTGGTGGTATTAATGGCACCGGTATTATCAGAGCCGACACCAATGCCGGATGCAGCAGCCAGGGTGATAACATCGGCGGTCAGCCTGCTGGATTGACTGACAATACCTCCTTCGCTGGCGTTCAAGTTGAGTGTGGCAGCAGTGATGCTCCCGAGTCCCATGTCACCAATCGCCACATCATTGGCGGCCAGTCCGTTATTAGAGGTAACGCTTAATGCGCCACCGACCATAGTATGGTTCAAAATGATGCCATCGGATTCAATCAGCATTGCATCCGATGCGGCACCCAGTTCAACGATGTCAAAATTATTGTTTTCATTATCTAAAATAATCTTGCTGTCTCTTGACGTTAACGTCGCCACACCTGTCATATTATCGTTTTGAACGACGATGGTGCCGGTATCCGTTATGCTGCCAGTCGAAGTTATGGTCAGGTTCCGGGCAGTTACCCCTGCCAGCGTGGTGTCAGCGGTGTTGTTGATAGTAATGGTAGAGCCGGACAGAGTAAGCTCACCTGTCAGTTGATTCTCACCCGATAACGTAATGTTGTTATCTGCATCCAGTGTAAGTGTTCCATGGGTAATCAGATCAGCTGCGCTGAGAACAGAACCTGTTACTGTAGTAATATCGATGCTGCCAGTGGTATTGGAAATTTCGGTGAGCGTGATGTCGTTTTGTTCTTCGATAGCCATCAAGCCACTGTGATTAATGATCGCAAGTTCGTTCACATTTGTGGTTAGTCTGTTTTCGATGGAGCCTGCCTGATTGACATTATCCAGTGTCAGATGACCGGCAATGAGGGTGGATGCGGTATTCTGAGTTATTGTATCGGCAGCAATCGTCAGATTATTGGCAATGGATACGTTGCTGGTGATATTAACATTATTATTCTGGGCCAGAACAGTGATATTCGGCTTACTGCCTGCCTGATAGTTAACCGCCACGGCATCGTCACCGATAATGCTGAAACGATTATCACCCAGCTCAATATTATTTCCTTCACTATTAATAGTAAGGCTGGTTGTTTGAATGTCATCGTTAATCGCCTCTACCTCTCGGTAATCAGCCACGAAAGTGATACTGTTGTCATCAATGAAACTCAGTTGATCATAACCACTGGCATCCGGTCTCCAGGTTTCGGCATAAGTACCCGACACGCCGGTAATAGTAATCACATCATTACCGTCACCTCCAGCAAAGTTAATCTGTCCTGAAGATAATCGGTTGGCATCCAGGTTGATATTTAATCTGTCATCACCTCCATTGCCATTAATGCTGTCGGATACCGAACCATTGCCATTTACGGTGAAAACATCAACCCCCTCTCCTCCATTGATCGTGGAAAAACCACTAAAGGAAAGCACTTGACCGAAACCGGTTTCATCATCATAAACCTGCCCTTCGTTGTTACCACTGATCGTCCATGTCGTTGTTGTTACGTCCTGCCGCGCATTAATCGTTCCATTAATCGCTTCCACGCCTTCAATATTTTCGACAGCAACTCCGCCCAAACTCACGGCATCACCCAGAGTAATGGTTACTGCTTCCGTGTAACTGACACGGTCATTGTCACCACCGCCACCATTGAACAGTTTTACATTACCTCCGTCGGAAACAAACGTATCATCACCATCGTCGCCATAGACACCGTTTTTGACGTTTCCTCCATTAATGATAAACCGATCATTTCCCATACCCAGGTTCACAATCCCAACGTCACTGCCCGTATTCAACATAACAATGTCATTGTTATTTCCACCATTAATGGAATCTGTCACGCTTCCTGCAATGGTAAATATGTCATTGCCGCTACCACCATTCAGGCTGTGGATAGTCACGCCGGCATTCAGAATAAATTCATCAATCGTCATGCCACCTGATAATGTTGAAAAATTACTGAATGTTATGTTGTTCGCACCATTATCAGAGAGTGTGCCACCATTGTTGACGTTAACAATCCAGCTGTTTTTGATGGCATTACTGTCACTGATCAGTTCATTCGCTGCCAGTGAGTTTGCGGTGAGGATTTCAACCTGAAATACATTGAGGTTTTCATTACGTCGATTTCCCAGCTCTATGACTCGATCACCATCAGCGGTAATGATCAGGCGGTCACTCCCCCCCATACCGTTGATGAGACCGGATAAACTGGCGGCTGTACTTCCAGACACAGTGAATCGGTCTACGGCATTACCGTTTGCACCACTGATATCGGTAAAGTTAGTGAATCTGACGGTATTGACACCATCAGTCAGCTGGCCGGTGTTCGCACCATCAATGACCCAGTTTGTCGTTTCTTTTATCTGGCCGATGTCGCCAATCAGTTCGTTCCTTTCGGCACCTTCATGGGCGGTAATATTTTCGACCTGATAGATATTCAGGTTTGTGTTTGTCCGATCGCCGATTTCAACAACTTGATCATTATCGACATGAACAAATACACTATCGATGCCATTTGCGCCATTGATCAACCCGGTAAAGTGATTGCTTTCCAGCTTGATAATATCTGTCTGTTCACCTCCGGTGATATGATTGATGTTACTGAAGGTAGTGGTTATAGCTTGATCAAACACACTGCCATTACGAGCATCGGTGATAGTCCATTCATTGCTGGTAACGTTACTGTTTCCAATCAGGATATTGCTGGTGTCCATATTAGCGGTCAGGGTTTCAATCTGATCGACATTTTGATTGGCATTGCTGCGGTTACCCAGCTCAATCACCCGGTCGCCCATCGCCGTAATCGTCAAATGGTCTTTTCCTGCGCCACCATCGATCAAACCACTCACCGTGCCGGAGAAAGCAATTTTATCATCGTTATCCCCTGTGCTGATTGACACTGCACTACCAACAATATCAACAATATCGACTCCGGTACCACCAGTGATGGCACCGCTAACGCTGCCATTACTACTAACAGTGATACTGTTGCTGCCATTTCCGGTGTCAATACTATGAATGGCAGCATCCACGGCAAAGTTATCAGTGCCGCTGTTGCCTTCCAGTTTGGCGAAATTGCTGAAAGTAATACCATTGATGTCGCCACCGTTGTCGGTGTTGATATCCCAAATATTAGTGCCTGTGCCTGCACGCAAAGTATTGCTTGTGGTGATGCCAGCGTTAATGACTTCAATATTATTGACGGTATAATCAGCACCATCACTGGCGATGCCACCGAGCTGGACGATGCGGTCTTCGAGAGCGTTGACGATCAATGTGTCGTTACCATTGCCGCCGGTCATCGTACCGGTGACGTAGGCATTACTATTCACCGTTATATTGTTTGTTCCATTTCCGACATTAATATTGTTAATGGTGGCATCAACAACAAAGTGATCATCTGTATCACTACCCATAAGGTTGCCGATGTTGCTGAAGTCAACGCTAGTGTTAGTGACGGTATCAGTGATGCTGCCACCGTTATCACTGTTGATTTCCCAGGTATTGACGAAAATATCGCGGTCACTGATCAGAGTATTGTCGACTCCGGCATTAGCGATGATATTTTCAATCTGAAATACATTGAGGTGGGTATTGTTGCGGTCACCCAGTTCAATGATTTGAGAGCCAGTAGCATGAATCACTAATCGGTCACTACCGATGCCTCCGATAATATTTGAAACCCCACCTGCTGTTTCAAGGGTGAAAACATCGTCGCCTTCTCCGCCGATGACGCGTTGAATGTTCGTAAAGTTTTCAACGTAGTGCGTAGGCGTGGATGTGAGCAAAGAGGCCGTCTCTATAATTCTGCCTGTATTAATATTCGTTATTGTCCAACTGCTGTCGGTATTGCGCCCGGTGAGGGTGTTGATTCCGATACCTCCTCCCCCATCAATCATCTCACTGATTGCACCAGTATCGGTAAAGATAAAGTCGTCAATGCCTGTGCCTCCCGTGAGGTTTTCGATGTTGCTAAAACTGACTATTCCATCAGTATTAGCCAGTGTTCCATCACCCGCCGCATTAATATCCCACGTATTGGAATTTGTTGAGTCGTTGGCGGTCACTGTGTCAGTATCTGTTCCCGGTATTCCCCCAAAAAGATTGGCGGTCAGCCCATCGGCTTGAATGTTAAAAGTGTCATCACCGCCATTGCCATTAATTTTCCCTGCCATGCTGGAGGTAATATTAAAGATATCATTGCCATCGCCACCGGCCACCGTTGTGTTGGCAGCAAAGGCTAACCCTGTCGAGGTAGTAAATATATGGCCGTTGTTACCGTCTTGCGCAAAGTTGAGTTGTGCCGCGCCACCCACCGTGATGTTGTTGGCCAGAGTCAGGTTCTGTTTGGCATTGACCGTTAAAGCACCACCAACATGCAATGCTCCCTCTGTGGTAGTGCCTAATGTTGTGGTCGTTGCACCATTATTCAAAGTGGCAGCGTTATTGTCAGAGGTGACCAGACTGATTGTGCCTTGCAGGTTATTATGGCTATTCAGCAGATCAATGGGATTTGATCCGGCATTGAACGATGCTTCGCCAGTCACCACCAGATTTTGTGGCGCAACCGTTGATTGGATGATGCCACTCTTCGTCGTGACTGATAAGACATCGGCCGTGATATTACCCAGAAAGGCACCTGCGGTGACACTAGTACCATCGACAGCTAACGTATCTGTACTCCCGGTTTGAATAGTGACGCTGCCCGTTCCTGTATCCAGGGTTTGACTGTCGAACAGGTTATTAAAATAACCCGCTGTCGTAGTCGCTTCAAAATTACCATTACCAGTAGTGACATTACCTTCGACAACAATAGCTCCGGCAGAAGTATTCGTGGGGGAAACCGTTATCGCAGTGGTCACTAACCCTGATGTGCTGTTTATCGTGATTTCGTCGGTTTGCAACGCGGTATCTGCCGCTGTCAATGAAACAGTTCCCGAAGATGTGATGCGCCCCTGATTACTACTACTACCCGGCTCAATACTGTTGTCATTGTCAATCGCATTCACCAGAATGCTGTCGCCTGCACGGATAGTGACCGACGTCGGTCGAAGAGTATCACCTATTTCCTTATCAAGGATCACATGATCCGCGGCATAGAGATCGATGCTGCCGGTAGTGTCTAACTGTCCGTTAATATAGATGTTGCTACCACCAATATTTCCACTACCACCACCACCTGTATCACAATTTGTTTGACAGGATGCACTACCGGCAACCATCAATAAATCACCTGAACCAAGGTTGATATTATTATTAACGGTGATGTCATCGCCCGCCAGCAAAGTCAGCTTATTGTTGTTTGGGCTGGCATTAATATCAGCATCAATATCAATGTCACGTCGAGCAGCGAGCTGCACATTACCCGATGCTAGTACTGATTCGATACGAGTGGCCGTAATATTAAAATCTGGATCATTCAGGGAAGCGCTATCACCAAAAAAAACATTCAGGTCCATCTCTGTCAGTTCGTCATTGTTTTGTGTGTTTTGATTGGCATTACCCGAAACAACCGTAATATCTCGTGGGTCCAACAATAACATACCGTTATTTCCGTTATTTGCAGACAGGTCAACGCTGCCATCAAACAGCAGATTTTCCTTACCCGAAGTTTCTACAAATCCACCATTGCCGGATAACGCTCCACCACGCACAGTGATATTGCCCCAGAAATAGGTGTTCTGATCGGACCATAAAATGACTCTGCCACCCTCTCCCTGTTGAAGGGCGTCAGCAGTGAGTACCGTCTCCCGACCAACGACCGTCGTCGTGGCGTTTCTGATGTTGGCATTGCCACCCAGATAATCACCGCCAATCAGCGCTTGGCCGCCCCCATTAGCCCCGGAGACATCCACGCGAGATTGATCAAACAGACCGACGTTATTGCCCAGCACTTTAACCATACCACCCTGGCCATTGGCTTCTGAGCGAGCCGAGGTCACACTATTCTCTGTTAGTAAAACAGTATTTTGCGCGAGCAACTCAATTTCACCGCCATTGCCATTGGCCGCATCGGCAAGTAGCTCACTGCTGCTGGTGACATTTTCACCGATTAACACAATACGGCCCATGCTTTGCGATAAATTTTGATCGTTTGCTGTTGTAGACGTATCAATACGACCGGTATTGATGACATCGGCTCCGCCACCTAACGTGAAGCTGCCATCGGCATGAACTACCACACTGGTGGACTGATCCAGATCACCGGTATTCACGGCTTGAGAAAAAATATCCTGACTGGTGCTGGCCGTTAATAATACACGGCCGCCTTCGGCGTTGATCTCTCCACGGTTAATCACCGCAGGATCAATACCGAGCTCTTCTTGTAATATTTCCTTGCTGATGCGCACGCCAAGCAAACCATCTTGATCAAAGGTCAACACAGCTTGTTTGCCTGCGGCAAGCGTGGCGGCACCGAGGTTGGCAACAATGAATCCATCGTTTTCAACTTGCTTACCAATGAGTGCCACATTGCCACCCAGGGAAGCATTAATGATGCCACTATTGATCACGGCGCCATCGGTATCCAACACTTCGTTAAACATGTAATGACCATTCATGAAGTCGTTAGGCTGAATATTCAAACCTGAAGCGATAATACCGCCGACATTGATAATGGAGGTGGGCGTAAAAAAAATGCCGTTAGGATTAACCAGAATCACTTGACCATTGGCATCAATACGCCCCGCAATGGTGGAACCGTTTTGACTTAAAATACGGTTTAAAGAAATCGACGATGAATTGGGCTGTAGATATTGCACACGCTCATTGGCATTGAGGTTATAGCTCTGCCAGTCAATGGCCATATTCTGGCTGGTCTGATTGATGGTGGTATTGAGACCCGATTGACTGATACTGCCACTGCCGCCCACCACCTGACCGCCGGCTGGTCCGGCAATGGCAAGCGGCACACTCGTCACATTCAAAAACAGCAAAAGAGCGCCCCAAAAAGGCAAGGTGCGTGGTTTATCCATTTCCAGAATCCTTTTTACCTTCACCGCTTTTATCTTGTGTGATAGTGTTCAGTCAAGACCAGAAACAACTTCAGTGGAAATCACTGCTAAAACTATAATCGTCGCTGGTCATCATGAACACTAGCGTTTCATCCGTACTCGGTTCGTTTCGCGTTGTGGCAAATCCGGTGTAGTTCATATCAACAGCTGAATCCGCACACCCTAGCAACGTAGCACTTACCACATAAAGGTTAGTGGCAGCAACGGGAGATATAGACCCAGAAAAAATCTCACACCGATGAAATAATCCTTGAACATTATTCACATCGTCCACAACATCGCCATTCTCTTCAATGATAAATTCAAAGTCTGCTGTACCGCTGCCAATCGTCGCCCCCCAAGTGAAAAGAACGCCTCCACTAAAACCATTATCAATCCTCGCAATATCCGCCACCTCATTGTTCGTCGAAGCATAAAGCAGACTGAATGTCCCGCTGCCAACACCGCTCCCTGTCAGGGTGCCTGTGATCATTGATTCTTGTGTAATCATGCCACTCGCTGTGGCACTTATCGGATTTTCACCTCCCGTATAAATGGTGAAGCTGGCGGTAAAGTCATTGTCAATGATAGTGAGAATACCATCATAGAGCAGCTCGTTTTCCACGCTCATCATCATGATCCGGTCACCATTGATGATCGCCTGAAAATCATTGATATCGAGGGTACCTCCCTCGCCGTCACTCACACTGGCACTACCAGTATTGATGTAATAACCTGTTGGTTCGGCATCATCAATCACGGTGACCGTGACACGCTGCATCACTGAGGCCATACCATCGGTGGCAATGATCTCCACCTCATAGGTATTATTACCATCACTATCGCCAGGTGTTCCAAAGTCCGGCGAAATATTGAAATTCAATACCCCACTATCGACATCAATATTAAAGGCTGTTTGATCTACACCACTACCACCGCTCAAGCTGAACGTGACCGTGTCACCATCTGCATCGGAGGCCATCGCCGTATATCCGCTAGCCATCGTGGTGGAACCATCGTCTACATAGCTGATCGTAATGCCACTGGTAAAACGAGGAGCGGCATTCTGCGGCCCATCATCACTCCCACCACCGCCGCCACCGCAACCTTGCAGCGCAAACAACACCAAAAACATCAGTACTGGAAAAATTTTCGGGAGGTGGGTCAAACGTATCGGCAGGTTTAGTGAGATCATGGCATTGTCCTTAATCGAGGTTTGCTGTGTGCCTGACAGAAAAACTGCGGCAGGGAAGCATTCTGGAGTCAAATAAATGCCCCTGATCCTATCACGATTTTGACAAATAATTGATAAACCAAGGAGGATACACAGGGTGAAAAATACCCGTATTACTTAGCAAAACCTGGAAAATGAGAATAACTTTCCAGGCAGAGGTGAAACAATAACCAGACCTGTCTATCTGCAAATATCTGACATATGCTCAACGGGTTGAGTAGCAAATCAGTTATAGGTTCTGGGTCTCTCTGTCCGCATCTTCGGGAGTTAGCCAAGCATCAGGGCGAACGCCGTTGAAAATGAAATTAATCACCATGCGAAGATATTTTTTCCCCTTGGGGATATCTTTAATGGTGCTACCTGATTTATTCAGGTTTGGATATGTGCGTCCATAAGCACCTAACGGCGGCTCTATTTTTCCCTCCTCCAAAAGCTGTCGCAGTTGTTTCAAATCAGGAATCAAACCCTGCTCATATTGGTTCAAGGGCCGAGGCGCAGTTTGCAACAGTGTGACAAAAGCATCAACGCAACGGAGGGCATAGGGGGTGTAAGCAGGTTTAGTGAGGAGTTGACCTTCATAAGCTAAACGTATTATTCGTTGCATCTTGACTTCCGTGTCATGGATTTCCTCTTTGGTACTATCCACCGTAAAAAGCTCACCATTGGTATAAATATAAAGCAATGACCCCAGCTTTCCTTCCTTTACTGGTAACGGTAGGTGATGATTTTCCGCTCGTTCCTTGAGCCACTGGCACTGCGTAATCATGCGTCCTTCAGCGGTATTATCTGTCTGATTAAAGGGTTTTAACGGCCCTTCCAGTAACAGGGTACAGTTTTCGATAAGATCTAGACGTTGTTCTTCTGTATTAGGCATAAATTATTTTCCAGGCAGTAATTTAAGGGCTGAGGTATCCAACGTGACCTGAGTACCACCGCCACCCATAATTTTACCGATTGTGCCTGTGGTGTAACCATCTGCACCGTCGTAACGAAGCAGTTCAGTGGCTTTACCAATGGTGGACTGGACGCCTGTAGTGGGCTTTGTCACTTCCATAACATCAATCGTGCTGGCTTGGTTAAAACACGGCAGTGCCAGATAAGCTTTGACACCTTCTACGTGTGCGTATTTTTCCTCGTTGCTCGTCCCATAGTTTATAAGTGTCATTGCTCATTGTTTTATCCTCATAAAAAGAGTTGGCAGGGTGGGTACGTTGGTAAGCCTGGATAACAAAGCATTACAGATTTCGGGTTTCTCTGTCTGCATCTTTGGGGGTTAACCAAGTGTCGGGGCGGACACCATTGAAAATGAGGTCTGAAACTGTATAAAAATAATCTTTGCCGTTGGGGATATCTTTAATGGATCTTTTTGCCTTAATAAAATTGGGGTATCGCGGTTTATAAGCGCCTAACGGGGGCTCTATTTTTCCTTCGTCCAAAAGCTGTCTCAGTTGTTTCAGGTCAGGAATCAAGCCCTGTTCATATTGACTCAGAGGCCGAGGGGCAGTTTGCAGTAATGTTATCAAAGCATTGATGCTACGCAGGGCGTAGGGGATGTAAGGGGGTTTAGTGAGGAGTTGACCTTCATCCGCCAAGCTTATTATTCGTTCCATGATGATTTCCGTATCATGGATTTCTTTCTTTGTGCTATCCGCCGTAAAGAGTTCGCCATTGGTGTAAATGTAGAGCAGTGAGCCCAGTTTCCCCTCTTTTACCGGCAAGGGCAGGTCATGATTTTCAGCACGTTCCTTGAGCCATTGGCATTGTGTGATCATGCGCCCTTCGGCGGTATTGTCGGTCTGGTTAAAGGGTTTTAACGGCCCTTCCAGTAACAGGGTGCAATTTTCGATAAGATCAAGGCGCTGTTCTTCGGTATTCGGCATAGGTTATTTTCCAGGGAGTAATTTGAGGACTGAGGTATCCAGGGTAATCTGACGGCCACCGCCGCTCATGATTTTACCCATTGTGCCAGTTGTATAACCATCTGCACCGTCATAGCGTAGCAGTTCGGTAGCCTTGCCAATGGTGGACTGGATACCAGTGGTCGGTTTTGTCACTTCCATAACATCAATCGTGCTGGCCTGATTAAAACACGGTAGTGCTAAATAACCTTTGATGCCTTCTTTGTCCCAATGACCTTGCCTGAAGTATTTTTCTTTCACATCGCTCATACTCGCCTCATCCAGCAGGTAGGCTGAATTGTCCAGTTTTCGGGCACGGCCTGCGGTATTAAAACCATATATTTTGTCGCCAGTTTGGTAGTGAGTTTCCGTAAAATTGTCGCCGGACTTAAGTATTTGTCTGACTTTTTTCTCCTTCCAACCTTGCTCATCAAGTGCTTCTGCCGCAGCAGCATCCTCCGGCGACAGGTTTTTCATATCCACCTGCCGGGTCGTCTTAAAGGACTCTACCGAGGTATTAAAATCTGGCGTCAATGCTTCCTGATTATGCAATCCCGAATGCGGATTCACTGGTGGCTCATACCCCGGTTCTTCATGCGGCCCCAGGGTGTAAGGTTTGGGAGTGTAATACTCAACAGGCAGGTCTTCCGGGCCTTTTTTCCTGGGAGGAACCCTGTTCGGGCGTTCCACCACGACCGCCACGTCACCATTACACATGGCGTGTACCAAACCGGTAATGCGCGTCGTGCGTTCGGGCGATTTCAAACCAAACGGTAAGGGAAGATCACAAATAACATCCGCCAGCTGCTCATCCGTCAGTGCTAACTGTTCAATGAACTGTGTGGCTGATTCCGGTTCGCTTTTGAAAAACCTGACCTCCGGGAGCTCTTGCACCGCTAACAAGGTGCTGGGGATAAAATGATACTGCACGCCATGCGGTGCGTCGATGTTCAGATAATGGGCCCGTTGCACGAACCCTCTAAGGTGTGTGAGAGGATAGATGTTGATGATGTCCAGCACCAGTAACTTGATCGCGGCTCCCCGCAGCTCAACCTTGTTCACGTGCCGGTCTGGCAGGTAGCCTGCGGCACACAGGATGCGTAACCACTTTTCGTCATTCACCTGTAATCTCCACACAAAGGTACGCGCAGAGACCGGGTCCCAGAAATCTTTGGGCTCAATAGCGTTGTGGATCGGGTCTTCGTATGGCAGATGCAGCCGGTAGAGATGGCCAAAACTGCCTTCGACGACGATTTTGTGCAGTTGCATGAACTTCCTTGTTTGTTTGTCCGGTTTCTGGTTCCCATGGTCCTCCGTAGGAATCCATACCATACATTATTATTCCGCTACCCTATGCGCGCGTGGGAACATGGCAAAATCTGGTTTGCGTGAGTCGGGCAGGTGCATTGCCAATCACCAAAATTATTTTCATCATTACCTGAATGTATGTCAACCTGGTTGGATAAGGTGCATTTAATGGTAGGGTGATTGAAGCCGACGCCAGAGCTCTAAAAACAATATTTTGCCGTTGCATAATATGATCTTCCGGCCATGGGATAATCATTGGGCACAAAGAATCTTACTTCCGACGGACTGGGTTCAGAAATGTCGACGTCGAAGACATTGGAAATTCTTGCGGTAATATCCCAGTGGTCCGCAATATCCGTTTTGCGGATGGCAAGGTTGACTAAGGTTTTTACTCTTTAATCAGGCACGGACCGGGAAGCAACGCCTCTATACTCTACATCTTCACAGCGTAAGGGAAGAAACGTTTCAGCAGGTTTGTCGTATGCTTCCGAGTAACAGGCGGCGACTCCAGCGGTCACGAGCCCCCATGTTGACCGA
>Ga0316202_10001569_pt1 | contig 17318 bp, 10 predicted proteins | sample 3monrhotite_MG_FD_204934 | JGI IMG/M metagenome (GOLD analysis project Ga0316202, IMG submission 204934) | Microbial mat bacterial communities from mineral coupon in-situ incubated in ocean water Damariscotta River, Maine, United States -... | ecosystem: Environmental > Aquatic > Marine >... | reverse complement strand
CGTACTTCATAACAAGTGTCGTGAGTTTGTTTTTGCCAGAGCAGGGCCATGGGTAGAGTGTCACCTGTGGTTAAAAAAACGAAGTGGATTCTCTGCTGAAAAGCGCCTCACTGCAACTGGCAACCCTATTGGGTAAAGTTGTCATGATGTCAATGGTATTTTTCACGCAAAAGCATGCTTGTTATATTTATCGATGTTATGCATCACCCGCGAATTTGTGGTCTCTATAGTGACCGAGTCATAGATCGCACAAATCAGACAAGCTTTTTACATGCCCCATTTTATGTACGCCAACCTCTACCAATGAGGTAATGATCTGCTGCATTGGTTGATCGACATTGTTATCGTGGAGGAATTGTTTAATCATGACTTCATACACATGGGCGTGATCACCAAAAAGCACACTTTTGTTGAGTTCTTGTCCATCGCTGTCGGCTACCCCAGCATTTTGTAGACTGTTGCTATCCTTGAGTGCCAGCATGATAGCCATACGCGCCAAAATATTAGGCGTGAGGCCAGTATTAGCTTTCATATACCGTAGCTTATCAGTTGCGGTTTTCGAAAATTTTACACGATTAGGTAGCATGGTTTAACTCGTCTGGTTTTTTTATATGCGCCAAAAATATGCTTCTGTTGCCCAGGTACAACCTTCCTTTGGCTCATAGTCGAGTTTGAAGGCGTGAGAGATATTGGGAGAAAGCTCGTGGTAAAAAACCTCATCCACCTCGGTGTCGGTGGAGAGAATGATCATTTGGTGACTGGCATAAGGGAAGTAGTTGTTGATCAGCTTTGATCTATGCACAGAATCTAATCGACCGAGTGGAGTGTCGATAATGATCGGCAGGCGGCGTCCTGATGTGCGTGCTAAAGCTTCAAGGATCGATATTGCATAAATCTGTTTTTCGCCTGCGGAGAGTTCATCTTTATTTATTTCACGTCCATCTTTGCTCATCAGGGAAACAGTGAAGGTTTTAGGGTCAATGGATGCAGTGAGATTGATGTCTTCTTTGCGTGACAGCCGGTAAAAGGAGTTCACAAACTCGGTTTCGAGATCCTTCACTTTTCGTTTGGCTAACTCAGCAGCAAAGTCCTTCAGCAAAGCTTTGGCTCCGATGGCATACTGTAAGACGCGCTCCTGCTCTTCATTTGATGTGATAGTTGATGATAGTTTGTCGAGCTGCCGAACTACACTGATAGCATCACGAAGATGTCGTTTATGCAATTCGATCTGTTCTTTTTGTAGTGCTGTGTATACAGCTCGCTTTTCGTGTGTTTTGGAAATCTTGTCGATGATGGGTTTGATTTGAGCTTCTTCAGGTGCCCGGGCAATATTCTTTCCTGCTTTATCTAATTCATCACTTACATCATTTAGACGTTTATGAAGCTCCGCCAAACGTAACTTTTTCCGGGTTAATGCATCGCTTATGGTCGCTTCGATGGAGGAAAATAATGTATCTGATGCATCATGAATGACCTGAAGATTATCTATGCCATCAGAAAACGAGCCTAACTCATCCTGGATAGCACTATTGGCCCGCTGAAAATCACCCTGGTCTAAAAAGCCGTGTAGAATCTTTGTTAGAGATTTCATCCTGTCGTTTAATACTTGTACCGTATAGGTATGACGTTTATAGGTATATTCACTGCGCAGCTGTGCCAGGGTTTTTTTGGCAAAATCAGCAGCAATAGTGAAAGGGTAATTGCCACTGAATACTTCACGCAGTGATTCTTCAAGCAGTCGTTGTTCTTCATGTAAGGTAGCCTGTTTTTTAATAGCTATTTCACGGGTCGCAGCCCAGGCACCGCCACGACTGGAGAGCTGATTCTCGAGTTGTTCACTTTCGTTATCGAGAGCCTTCCTGGCTATAAAAGACTGATTGAATTGCTCTAATGCATGGTTGGCCTTAATTTCATGTTGTTCTAACTCTTTTTCAAGGGAGGCAATCTGTTTTTGGCGATCTTTAGGCGAGCCATTTTTTGATTCATTTCGCAACAGGATACCCAGATCTGCATCAAGAGTTTCAATTAAATCCAGGCCTAACAGTTTCTTAATGGAGTCACCCAAGGCTTCACCCCTGGTGTCTTCAGCCAGCTCGGCGATCTTTTCTCCATCAAAGAAAAACAGGTCAGAGACCCCGATGGGAATCAGCTCATTTAGAAACCCCTGGCATTGTTCATCATTGAATTCGTTTAATAGTTTGTCATTCTCGGCAATTGTGATGTGTTCGGTTACGGATTGGTTTTTACCCTTAACCATCCAGTGGCGCTTGATGGTGTAATGGTTCTCCACTCCCAGGCTGGCATAACTAAAAGTCAGTTCGATGCTGGCAGAATTAGGCTGTGTGGCCGTTTGTATTTTAGTCCGATGAATGGACTTGGCCAGATAGTCATCATATTCCTTCTGTGATACCCCCATGCCTAAAGATTGTTTGCCATAAAGGGCAAGACGAACCGCTGTTAGTGTGGTGGTTTTGCCTGTGCCATTGAGGCCACCAAAGAGGATAATGGGTCGCTTCTTGTTATATTTGACGCGCGGAACCAGATCGAATGTGTTTTCGCCCGCAAAAACACGAAAATTATTGATGCTCAGAGTTTCAAGAATCATAGTTCAGGCGCTCTATCATATTGCTCTTGGAGCTCATTAATCTTTTCTCCCCAACTACCGGAGGATATTTTTGGTTTATTTCTGGCATTAATCGATTCTAGGCTCTCCCAATCCTGCTTCAGGATTGCCCCCAGTTTTTGCATAATACCTTTCCGTTTTCCCAGGCCACTGACCGACAGTTCAACTTCGATTAGCTTCATAATCAGTTCGGCGGGTACTTCATGGTTTATACCAAGTTCCTTGAGGAGCTGGGCATCTGGTTCAGTGAAGGCCCCCGCATCGTTTTCAATCCACTCCACACCATCACCGTAGACTTCGGCGTAGATATGAGGTAGGGAGTCTGCCCAGTCTGGCTCGTTGGGGTCGCGCAGCCATTCCTGGCGGATTGCCTGGAGTTCTTCCTGGCGTATGAGCGGGAAGGGATGGCCGGAATCTGTAAGCTGTTTCTCTATCTGTAACAGTTTTTTAAGCCATTTTTTGCGCACATCAAGCCAGTAGGGACCAGGGACATGCTTTAACTCCTTGGTCGAATCATCACCAATCTCCCCACGCATATATGTGACTTTACCTGTGCGTCGCTTGTAGTTCCGGTATTTGTTCTTTTGTGTGGGCTCAGTAGACTTATGAATCTGGTTACGAAAGTTGAGCAGAGGTTTCATCCATGTCTGGCCGGACTGGATCAAACCATGTAATGCACGATCCTTTGTTACCACCGTGCAGGTCCAGCAGCCAAAGCGTGAATTCCCACAGGATGGCGTGCTCTTATCAATCACCATCGGGCATTCACCTTGATTAGATCCCTTATAGAGCTCGAAGAGCTCTCGATTGTCACCCCCCCAAGGACATGGGGCACTCATGAGATACTCCCATACGTCATCGGCACTCCAATCCTTGATGGGCATGTAGGTGTAGGCATTAGGTAGAGAAGTGTGGCGGCTCAGTGCGGAACCCTCAATGGAGTGATTAGCAATTACCTGCGCACGGGATGCACTCTCTTCGCTACGAGAACCAAGAGCCACAACTACTTCGCCAAATCGCGCTACCTTATCGGTGACAAATTCACTGATTGGGTCGATCTTCATGCGCTCGGTACACCAGCGGAAGGTCTGCTGTGGTGCGGGGTAGCCACGGCCAAGCAGGTTAACCCAAAAGGTTTGGTTCCATTTCGGAAAGACCGAATGTGCTGTAATGGGTAACTTATCTTTGATAGAGCGCTTATTGATAGTCTCTAGTACTCGATTGATCATCTCTACGACTACCGGTGTCTCTACCAGGGTGTCAGAGGAGACCACATAGACATGCTTGTGTCGTTCAGACGGATTGAGTTGCAGTAGAGCACTGTAGATTAGTGACAAAATGGTAGTGGAATCTTTACCTCCGCTAAAGCCAATGATCCAGGGGCGTTGGTCGGCTCCATAAATAGTTTTGATCTCTTCGATTAGCTCTGTGACGGGGCGCTGGCCCACTATCATTTCCTCGAGTAGTGCGTGATGGCTCGCGAAGATAAAATTATTGGTCTTGCTCATTTGATAAAGTTCTTTTCAGTCTCAGCCTCACTGGCATTGAGGGGTAATCCAATCTGTTGTTTGATGTAGTTACCGGTCAAGATAACCTTGGCGCGGGCTTTACTAATCTTGCCGTTTTCCATGGAGCGGTTTTCCCATGGGCCGTTAACACGAGCCCAATCGATATTTTTGAGCTTTTTGAGTGAACGTTTCCAACGGCTCTCTTTTTTAGTGAGTAGATCAGCACCCACATTCCCCATGGCCTGGAGCATAACACCATGGGCATGGATATATTGTTCACGAAGTTCTGAGGTTGTAACCTGTTTGTTGAATGCCATCTGCCAGTCGGGCATGTTAGTGGCGACTTCATTCCAGAACTGTACAGTAATATCTTTTTCATCCTTGCTAACGGTATCTTTTGGGCCTTTACGGAGTAGAGCCCTGTTAGCGTTTTTGATGCTGCTCAAAGTGAAAAGTTTGGTGCTGCGATTTGAAATACTTGATCTCTCCATTTCTGTCAGACGGCTAAAGATATGGACATGTTTTTGGGTATGACGTGCAAGGTCCGAAATAGTGTCGCGATGGTCATACAGCGTGCTGATGGAATCACTCGGTCGAATCGCGTGTTTATTGAGGTCAGCAAACATTTGTTGACTACGTGTAAGTCCTTCATCTATGAAGAATAAAACCGATATGTTATCGTGAGCGAGTTCAGGATTTTCTTTAATGGCCTCTTCAATTGCCGCCCGTCGGTGTTGGCCATCATTGATTAGGATCTGAACGTCCATGGGGATTGAAAGTGTGCCAATATTTTGGCCAAACCCCATGTCAGTCATGGGTTCGAAAGAGACCATGGCATCAATGGATGCAGTTAAAGAAGAGAGCGTATAACTCAATGGGTTATCGATAAGGTAGGAGGCCATCTCAGGGATTCTGCTGCGATTCAAGCTGCGCTGTGCTCGTAACTCAGGGGGCACCTCTTCCTCGTCGAACTTGAATAGCTTCGGGACGATGCGCATTGGACACATGGCAATGTAGCAGGGGCGCCCTGCTTGTACGCCGCGTATCGCAGGAAATGTATGGCAATAGCCGTTATTGTTCATCGGGACCAGCTGTTGGATGGAAGTTTATTTATATTACATGGAAGTTATTTGTTGGTCAAACATAACTTCCTTTTGGGTGCGCTAAGGTGATTTTTTCAAATGAGTAAATTAACATCAGTCGTTCAAAAACTGTCCAAGTCCTCCCCTCATGCGGTTTTTACTCCAAAACTTAGTTCAGATACGGAGTCAAAAGATATCTTTGACTATTTGTACATAGAAACGAAAATCGAAAAGCACTACAAAGAGCTTCTCGAGGAAAATAAAACTAAAAAAATTGTTATATTTTTATGCGGAAGTAGTGGGGATGGAAAGTCCGCCATCATTGGCCGAAATATTAACTGTTTTGACGAATACTATGATGTTCACATTGATGCAACACATAGTTTTAAGCCTGATCAGACTGCTATTGAAGCATTGGATGAAAGATTTTTATCATTCAAAAATTCTGAGAAGTCTTTAATCGTAGGAGTGAACATAGGAATATTGTTGAATTTCGCTAAAGAAGGCAGTGACGAACATAAAGACATTCGAGAGGCGATTCAAGTCTACGACAAAAAAGGCACATCCTCACAAAGCATTATGTTTATAAATTTTGAGGAGTACTCAAAGTTTGAGATGACGGAAGATGCTGTAAGTTCACCTTTCATACAAAAACTTCTTGATAATGTAACGCAGTCATCAATAGTAAATCCTTTTTATGAGGCGCTACAAAATGACCGGCAGCTGGGTATATTTAATTCTACCCACCAAAACTTTCAGCTACTAAGTCTGGAGCCTGTGAAAAAGAGCATTGTTGAGTTGCTGGTGACTGTGCACTTAAAGTATGACCAATTCTTAACAGTTCGCAGTTTGCTTGACTTCGTCTATACGCTGCTTGCGGGGGGAGGATCGTTAATTCACCAGCTCTTTATGGATGAATCGAATGCGATCATTGAGAATATCCGAAAAGAGGATCCCTGCATTTTACGTACAGAAAAACTTGATACATTTGTTTTAGAACGTAAAAGTAAAAAAACAGACGAGGAGTTAAATGCCTTTATTGATGAGTTCAATGAGATGTTTGATTTTCCACTTCTAACGCTAGATGATCCGCACCTTTTGATACGTACCTTTTATCTTTTTAGAAATGATGCCTGCGCGACAAATTATCATGAACAATTTAGCGGCGAGTTCAACGATCACACTACATATGATTTTGTAAAACTACTGTATGCGCACGAACAGTTCGCAATCTCTTCGGATGAGTCCTTGATTCAGGAGTTTTATACATCGATTGAAAAAGCAATTTTGGCATATGCTAACAAACAGCTACCCCATCTTTCATCAGAAGACTTGATTACGCTTTCTGAAATTAATGACTATGCCTTATGTACAACAATTGAATTTGATCCTGACTGGAAGGCCATCGAAACGCATACTAAACATATGCTGCATTCATTTCCGTGTTTTTTAAAAGTGAATAATGTCCCCATTGGTGTGGTATCAATTTCATTGGGGATGTACAAACTTATTCATGCTATCAATGCTGGCTATAGGCCAAATAAGCATGATAGGAACACGATTGTTATTTTCGAAGAGCTTATTGGCCGTATTATTGATCATGCAAAAGGTTCGAGAAAGCTAGTAGTAGTTAAAGGTGATGCAATTCATGAATTTAAAAATAATGAGGGAAAAATCAAGGTGAAGACGTATGTTAGATAAGTTGGCTAATGTTACTGCTAAAGAAATTGGCGAAAAAAACTTGCCACCTTCAACTTTTTACCCCTTCAGCAATAAAGATTCAAGCTCTCATCGTACATACAATATAAAAGCTATTATTGGGCTGCTAGTTTCCTATATTACCGAAAAAAAAATCCCCCAAAAAGATTTCTCCTATGAAAAGTTCAAACAAAGATGCCTTGAGGTGTTTAAGTCTGAGTTGAGCAATCCGGAAGCAATTACCGTTTTGGAAGCCATCTTTTTTCCTGAGGATAACGAGCCTTCTTTCTCGCTGCTTTTGTTCCAATCTCATTCATCTGATGCAAAGTCGAATAGTGTATTCAATGTCTTCAAGTTGTTAATGAAGCAGGATGACTACCAAATCACCTTCGACGCAAAACTAAATTTTTTAGAAGCTCGCATAGTGAAGGAGTTCGAGCAGGAGCTAAAAGAGGATAAGCATAATGATCAAACGGTCTCATACTTACCTTATCTAGATGAGCTGTTCACCAAAGATGTTGCTTTTCTTTCAAGAAATAACCACTATTTTACGCAACACGCAGAGCAGTTTTTACAGCTTTACCTCTTTTTGTATACATCACAGTTAGCCCTAAATTTGCATCCTCACGCATTCGAAGTCCCAGAGTCACGCCCTCTCTATTTTATTTTGAATTATGAAAAGGCAAGTACAGAACGTAAGAAACTTGTGCATGAGGGGTATCGAAACTTATATGATCATGCGAAATTTATCTTTCCCTATCTCTCGTTTTTAGAGACTTTAATGAAAGTCACTGAAAGGCCAGATTTACGGCTTTATGAACTTTCGCAGATGCTTGATGCCACCGAGGATGTGGTCAGTATGCTTGGTGATTTTGAAAGAGAGTTTCGTATTGCCCGTAAGTTACCTCCATCATTTATAGAATCTACGACACGGGATGAAGCTTTGCAAAGTCTATTAAATTCTGTCCACCAGCAGTTCCGAGATCAGAGTTCCAGAAAAGGTGTTTTCGAGAAATATCAGCGGGCATTCGAGCGACAAGCCGCAGAACCGTTTATCCAGGGGAGGGGGCGTTTCGGAAAGGTGCTTGTGTTGGAGCAAGATACTATATTGCTCTTAACCAATATTGCTATTGAGGATCGTAAACAGCTACGTTTTCAGGACTTGATGCATGAGTTCAACCAAAGAGGTGTTTATTTCGATCAGCAATCACAAAATACCCTTGTAGAGCTTTATGAGCGGGTCGGGAATATTGATCGAAAAAGTGATAGTGGGGATGCGGTTTATGTCAAAACAACCCTTTAGTGGATTTTTAGTTGCTCGTCTTATCGATTGGCTAGGGGATAAAATCCAGTCGGGGTACCGCTATCGGTTTTATTCTGACGATACAGATCAATTGCGATCGATATTAGAGGCACTTCAAAAATACCAATCCGGCACAATAGAATATTTAGGAATCTCTCTACCTTACATCAGCTTAGGTAGCCATCATCTTGTATTCGTAAACGATGTCGAAAATGTAATGAATGAGCATTTCATTTCCAATTTACGTGATGCTATTTCAGGATCTGATGAGGCCTTCATTAACTGTGCGCTACTGGTTGTACACCAAAGCCGCCTGGATACGCTGCTTAATAGTGCGCATGATTTGTCATCGGTGGGTGCACCCTTTAATGCACAGGAAGTCAAAAAGAAATTAAACGATCAGTGTAAAGAGACGACCAACCTAAAATTATTCAAAGCCTTGCTTGCTATTCAAACCAAACAGATTGTTATGGAAAATCAGTCAGCTTTTGGTTACCAGGGGGTTTATGACTCTATAGCTAATGACTGTGTTGACTTCAAAAGCCTCAATCTTTTTGAAGATAAAGATCTTGACAAGTTCGAAAGCGCTGACAAGATTCAAAAACGCTTAGAGGAAAACCAAAAACTCTATACGGAAGTCGAATATAACGCCAAAAACTTTTCCAATGAATTAGCGGAACGCCTGACTAAATACTCTCCAGAATTTATCAAGGAGCATCTGGTCGATGAGTGGGAAAATGTCTCACTGCAGCAACTTCACAAAGAGATTGATAAAAATCGGGGTAAATTCATCTCTTTCGATGCCTCAGAAAGTATTACAGATGAGTCTTACATTATACGGGATGACAGCACTACAGCTGCTGGCCAGCGCAACAAAAATGTGATTGTTTTTGTGGAACATGACTACGCCTCTTTGCTCTTGAAGTTCAAAGGCAATGGATTGCGTACTGAAAACTTCTCGATAATGGACAACAAAGAGTTGGCCGATACGAATCCATTCGTGTATATGTCAATCTCTAGACAGCTGGACCTAAAAGTACCTTTTAATGGTAATCCGCTTTATTTTAGAGTTCGACTTCATACTTCAAGGTCCTCTGAGACGCACTTTTTTAAGTTTCTGATTGTTCGAAAGGGTTCCTTTTATCTTGGTGGAATTAAGAACCATTTTTTGGTCAAGCCGAAAGAAAAAGAGCTTCTCCTTAAACTTAATTCCTTTGAATTGAGTTTTACACCCACGCAAGCAGATGAAACCTATGCCCTTCCGGTTAATACAGAACAAGTTAATGTGGTTGATCACCCCTACCTCAATATTGAGCAGTTTTATGATGCTCATGATGAAGTAAGGCTTTCTATTACCAATGGGATTGATGCTTTAACGGTATCCTTTGAAAATGAGAAAATCGAAGATAAGATCTCCATTCCGTTACTCTTTAATACCCAAAGAGCCGACAGACTATTTGCCGGAGGGATAAATGCTGAATACAATCAAGCTAAAAAGAAAGCAATCTTGGACAATCGAGAGTTCTTACTGGTAGGGGAGCGTGTAACCTACATCGAATACGAGCATATGTTGATCACCTGTCAGGCATATCAATTCAATAACGGAATTCTTGCCACTTACTCTGACCTACATAATATTGATGAAAAGATCGCTTCTTCATATCGAGCGCTTCTGGAGTATTTTCAAGCCAACAAGACCACACCTTCTCTTTGTGCCTGGGGGATCGATGTTTGCGCACTTGCGACTACTTTTATTGACCATTACTTATCCTATATATCCAATATTGAGCAAGATCAAGCGCTTTCATGTGACCACAAAAGCATGTTTGAGCTGGGATTTGTGCGTGATAAGGGGAAAACCTTCCTGTCTCCTTTCTCTCCACTGTCACTTTCTTACATCCTACACATAGTCAAACGTGCTGATGCGAGTTATAAGGACTTATTTTCCGTTACACTCAAGCGACTTAATGCCAAAGGATTATTCCCCTATCTCTTTATCAATAATGATAACTATGCCCATACGAAAGTCGTTGAAGAAGACCCTTTTTGGCTGGAATTTGTACCCAACGAAGATAATGAATTTAGTTATATTTCCAAATTAACTGCCGAAAAAATACGAGAGTTTAAAGAAGCATTTTCGGCTCTCTTTGATTTTAGGAAAGATGCCCCCTTGATTTTGAATAGCATTAACAATGGGCGTAATGAAGAGCTCTTTGAGGGTATCGTAGAGTTTTACAAAAAATCATTTACTGATCCAGTCAAAATGATCGTCAATCTTTATGATGACAAATATGAAGAAACGGCTTTTGATAAGTTTTCTGATATGGACGGAAATTCCAGTATCAAAGTGAAGTATCGTCTCAGCGAAGACGATGCTGATAGCATTATCGATGTTATGCGTACACATATTACCTACAGTAAGCACCTGGCTAAAGACGAACAAAATTATTGCCATCTTTCATTTTTCAAAAATAATGAAAAAGTAAAAATTCGTAACCTGAAGGTGCAGACTAAGCAGTCCGGTTTAGTCTGTGAAGGGCTTATTTCCGGCGAGAGCTCTGAAAAGAAAGGTGAACATTTTTTCAGCGGATTTGGCTTGCGTAATATGGACATAGCTGACTTGACGCACTTGAAACTGGCTAAAATATTCAATGCAATGCAGCGCCCTGTGTATGAATCCGGTTCGTCTTATGGCAAAGAAAATTCTATCGCGCTGATGATCAGTGATAACTTTAAAGCACTCCTTGAAAAGTCCTATTTAAGCGCTTTATGGACAGTGATTATTGATCCGAAGGTGACATTGGATTTTTTTGATAGCTATAAAGATTTGATTTTGATTCATTACTCTGACCAGTATAGTTCATCAGCGAACTACGATGCCATTACTGTCACGGCTAAAAGCGATCTGTATTCCAGTCTAGTGGGTTCAAAAAACATTATAAGTGAGTTTAACGCCTTCAATGGTGAATGGCTCATCAAGATGATTACCGAGCGTGAAACCATTAAGAAAGAGAAAAATGGCATCATCGCTGCCTACAAGTACATCACCGCCTTCCTCTCATCGCCGCAGATTACTTGGGTACCGCTTTCGGTGGCCGAGATGATACGCGTCTCAGGAAATGTTGGCCTTTCTATGAGTGACGCTGACTTTACCCGTTACAACGAAAGTCAAACGAACTTTGAACTAAAAAAAGGTCCGATATCCGATGATATTTTATTGGTAGGGTTTTGCGATGAGGGGGTAGTCCTTTACCCGGTCGAGGTGAAGTCCGGCAGTGCCGATATGAAAAAAGCATTGCAACAGACGAAAGCTCTGAAGGCCTATTTTTATGATCACTTATTTAGTGGCAACAGCCTGAAAGGGCGGTTGCTCAAAGGTCTGTTCATTCGTCAGGTCTTCATGCAGGTTGAAAAGTATCAGCTTTATGATGTATTTGATGAAGACTATTTTAACTCGCTCTATGAAAAGCGAGAATACCTTCTAGATGGAAACTACCCGCTCGTCGAATTTGATAATCATAGTGAAGGTGCTGTTGTCGCATTTTTAGATGTGCAGCTTGATACCTCCATCGCCTTTAGAGAAAACGTTCTTGAGTTTCGATTTCCATTTGAATTCCAAAGTCAGATGTTAAACTTATCGTTTAACGCTTTGAGCAAGAAGTTGCACAACGAAGAGTTCGGTACGAACAAGTCATATATGCCGCAAGAATTAGGGTGCTCTGAGGTATCCCAAAAATCTGTTATACATGAAGAAAAATGTGAGCCTGTGGAAGAAGAGAAAATAAAAGAAGTTGAGCCAGTGCCTGAGACTCAAGAGCCAGAGATAAGAGATCGGGAAGAAAAAGTGACAGGCCCGATGTGCATTAAGTTTGGTACTCGTAGCCAGACTAAAGAAGAGATCCTTTGGTATCCAACAGACACCACTAAAACGCTCAATACCAACACGGGTATCATCGGGACCATGGGAACTGGTAAAACTCAGTTTACTAAGTCCCTCATTGCCCAGATGATGCAGAATGTGCACTCTAACGTAGATGCTACACCCATTGGAATTTTGATCTTTGATTACAAGGGTGACTATATTAAATCTGATTTCACCGAGCCAACAGGGGCGGTGGTGCTAGAGCCATACCATCTGCCATACAATCCACTAGCGCTGTTTGGTGATCGCCCATTATTACCAGCACATACTACCAACCTTTTTAAAACAACATTGTCAAAAGCGTTTGGTTTAGGAATGGTGCAGCAGTCCAATTTGACTCGCATCATCTTAGAAGCGTACGAAAGACGGGGTATCAGTAAAAATAGCAAAGAAACCTGGGGCAAGCCGGCACCGACCATTCAAGATATCTGGGATGTCTTCTCCAACGAAGAGAAAGTGGCTTTTGACTCTCTCTACGCTGCGTTAGAAAAGCTCATTAATTTTGAGGTGTTTGAGCCGAACCCCGAAAAGACGGTTTCACTTTATGATTTAGTGGCTGGCATTACGGTTATAAATCTCTCTGGGTATGACTCGGATATTCAGAGTCTGATTGTTGCCATTACGTTAGACATCTTCTATACGCAGATGCACACTAAAGGCTCATCGAAACACAGTGGCGACTTCCGCCAGATCACCAAGATGATCTTGGTCGATGAAGCGGACAGCTTTATGTCCCAGGACTTTGAAAGTCTCAAAAAAATTCTCAAAGAAGGGCGAGAGTTTGGGGTAGGAACCATCCTCTCTACTCAGCAGCTGACTCACTTCAAAACATCAGAAGATAACTACGCTAACTATATTCAGACATGGGTCGTGCATCAGGTCTCAAACATCAAAGCGCAAGATATTTCCTCTATCTTTAATATCAGTAATAAAACTGATTCTGAGGAGTTGATGGAGCAAATACGAAAACTTGAGAAGCATTTCAGTATATATGTAGACGGAAATAAAAATAGGATTAAGATGCGCGACTTAGCATTTTGGGAACTCTAGAATAGGATTTCAGTATTTACTGAGGTTTTTGATGGTTTTAGGTCTTCAGTTCACTTGTAATTACACAGTAACTGCAGTCGGCATGGATGCTCATGCGGGTCGCCTTTGTCGGCCATTTTCGGTGTGTTAGCAAACATGGCACTTGGAAAAACTATTGCCAAACGAACTTATTTGCACATCAGTGCAATTGATGAAGCTAGTGAAGATTACCAACAGGCACTAGATCAGGCTGAGACCCTCTGCAATATTTCACGAGAATACGATTTCAATGTGATTCGATTTGAGCTTGCGTTGAATCGGGTGGCATTACTTAACTATCCAACGTTTTTTGATGAAGCGTTTCCAGCATTACAAGAGAGCTGGAGCATTGATCTAACCTCTAGTGAATATGCTCGCCGAACTTATATTGATTCTCTCAATCCCCCCATACTTCATCGTAAAGAGCTATTAATTCTTGCAGAGCATCCGCGCAGAAATGAGTACGAGGCTTTGACTCGATCAGCTGAGGATATCGGCCTGTTTGATGAGTCAGCCCGAATTGGGTATCAACGGCAATGGCAACACTTGGTGCGGGAAAGCGGCTATCAAATTGTGGATCATCAGCTTGTTCCCTATGGGAACGAAGAGTGTGGTGAAGAAGATGCTCAACCACTCTATGAGGGTTGGCAGGCTGCACGGCAACTTACTGCGTTGGTGCGTTATGGTTTTTCAGCACCTTTTCAAACATTGGCTCGTCACGGTTTTCTGGACGGACGTTATAAAATTTTCGATTATGGCTGCGGCCGTGGTGATGACCTTCGTGGCTTGGTTGAAAATGGCTTGGAGGTGGCTGGCTGGGACCCTTTTTATGCCGCTGATAACAGCATCTGCTCAGCAGATTTAGTTAACCTTGGGTTTGTCATAAATGTCATTGAAGATTTTGATGAGCGTGTCGAAGCACTGGCAAGGGCTTTTTCGCTAGCTAAACGGCTTTTGGTTGTTTCAGTTATGTTAAGGAATAACAACAGTACCTCTGGGAAGATATTTTCTGATGGGGTGATGACAATGCGAGGGACTTTTCAGAAATACTATTCGCAGGGTGAGATCAAGGCTTTTATCGAAGCGGTGACAAATGAGGAGCCTATACCTGTAGCTCCAGGGGTGTTTTATCTGTTTCGAGATAAAGATCTTGAACAGCGTTTTCTAGTGAGCCGATACCGGAGGAGGCGAAACCGGCTTCGTGATCCTTCGATTCAGCAGAAGCAGCCAGAGGATAGGCGACGCGATCGAGCTGCGGAAAAGTATGAGAAGTTTCGTGAGCCCTTGGGTACGCTTTGGACAACATGGCTAACTCTTGGGAGAAAGCCCCATGAGTCTGAGGTGGAAAACATCTCATCGTTGCTTGATGGTTTTGGTTCGCTAGCCCGTGCCCTTCGTTTTTTAAGAGACCAGAAGGGGGCTGATCTGCTTGAATCTGCTCAAGCATCGCGTATTGAAGATCTTGAGGTCTACTTAGCGTTAAACTTGTTTGAAAGTCGTAAGCCCTATAAACACATGGAGAAATCACTACAGCGGGATATTAAGTTTTTCTTCGGTACCATAACGCAAGCAAAAGAAGTCGCTCGAAAACTGCTATTTCAGATTGCCGATGTGCAAACCATTGAAGCTACCTGTATTACAGCAGCAGAGCGAGGGCTTGGGTTCTATTTGTCTGGTGAATCTCTTGAACTTCACTCCAGCCTAATTGATCAACTTCCGCCAATCTTGCGAGTTTACGTGGGATGCGCGGTGGTACTTTATGGCGACTATCGTAATGCCGATTTGGTTAAAATTCATGTGACCTCGGGGAAGGTAAGCCTCATGCGCTACGATGATTTCGAGGGCAAGATGCTGCCGAGGATGATTGAGCGAACCAAAATCAAACTCCGAGAGCAGGACATCGATTATTTTGCCTACGGGGAAGAATTTGAGCCGCCGTTCTTGTACCAAAAGTCACGCTATATCAACGAGGAATTTCCTAACTACCCGGAGCAAGTTGCATTTGAAGAGGCACTGGAGGGTTTGGGATTGTTTGATTTTTCAGGTTATGGGCCAACTCCAAGCGAGTTTCATGAGGCGCTAACAAAACACCGCTGGGCTGTGAATGGGTTTGAGTTAGGACGATCCGTAATGGTTCCAGACCTTGATTCCCGTTGCGGCCAGTATCTTAATTTCCGTCAGCTGATTGAATGCGGAGAAACTCAGGCGCAGACTGGTTTGGTGAATCTTCCAAAATTTCCTGGGAGCTACAACGCGCTATATGATCTCGTGGTAAAAGTACTCGATCTTGTGATTGACTACTTTGGGATGATCCATCTTACCTACGGGTTTTGCTCGCAAGAGTTAGCTAAGAAGATCCCCGGCCGCATCGATCCTAAGCGGGATCAGCATGCTGCACATGAGTTAAATCGCAGAGGTAGGCCTATTTGTGAGCGGCTTGGCGCTGCGGTGGATTTCCTCGTAGAGGACGAGAGCATGCTGGAAGTGGCGCAGTGGGTAGCTGCCAACACGCCTTTTGATAGGCTCTATTTCTATGGTGCCGACAAACCAATCCACGTGAGTTTCGGGCCGAATCACGATAGGCAGATTGTCCGAATGACTTTCTCCAAGACAGGTAGGTTGATGCCACAGGTAATATCTTTAGGCGCTTTTTTGAATCTATAGCGAGTGGTAGCATAACCTTTATCTAGTCTTTTATCCGCTGTTGCATAATCTCCAGCGATTTTTGGTATTGAGTAAAGTCGGAAGTCAACCACCAGTCTGCAACAAATAGAAAAACTGGCTTAACTTAATGACATCGGGGTATTGTCCCTAAGCTGCAGATAAAATGCGTTATTGATGCTCGCGGCAGACCTGATAAATTGTGTTGTCATTCGATAGTACAAAACTTAATTGGAATAGAAGGGAGAGTTTGTGGATACTTTTACAATCAAAGACTTGCGTGAACGCACGGATGAGCTGGTTCGGGATGCAGAGGCTGGCAGGCTTTGTATCAGTGCCGCTACTTCCTGTTTGTACGGTATTTCCGAAGCCGCCATGTTAGCGCGTTCCCCACATGCGTGGGGATGAACCGCGCCTCTGATGTGGATTAAAACTTTGTGTTTTTCTGTTCAAGGATTTTAAAGGTTGCCTTACATTGTTCATAATGTAAGGAGTTAAAAATTGTTCAGGAGGTCATATGTCCACAGCAACGATAACCAGCAAAGGCCAGATCACCATTCCCAAGCCGGTGCGGGAGCGGTTGAAAGTAAAACCCGGTGACCGAGTGGAATTCGTGGAAATGGAAAACGGTGTTTTCCAACTGGTGGCATCGACTCGTGATGTTCGTTCTCTGAAAGGTATCGTATAACGGCCTTCTGATGGCGCAATCGATGATGTGTTTTAGAAGAAGGGGGAGGCCTCCTCTTCTGCCTACTCAAAAATCATCAAGGACATCCGAAGTGCGACGAACAAGGCATGGGTGTTGGATGCAGATTGCTTCAAGAAAAAAATGGAAGAATTGGCGGGCAGGCATGTGGACTTCTTACTTAAAGGAGGAGGGCGGCTAAATAAGGTATGATTTATAGCAAGTTTGATGAGTCTATATTATATTCCGCTGTCGTTAATTATTTGCCGGGGTATTATTTGCCGGGGTATTGTTTGCCTTTGTGTTAGATTACCGGGTAAACACGGGAAAAATATCTGAATGTCTGAACAAGTCTCCAAGAAGTCTGCACTTCATTCCACTAAACCCAGTTGGGCAGAGTTGCGTAAATACTACGGTCGTTTTCGTATATATACTTCTCCTGATAGGGGTTATTTCGCGTTAGATATTATTTCCATTGTTATTGCGGTGATTACCAACACGGCAATGATCTGGCTTATGGGCCGACCGCTGAGTTTGATCCAGTCGGGGCAATATGATGAGTTACCGGTGGTGCTGGGTTTATTTGCGTTTGTGTTGCTGGTGAATCAGGCGGCACAATTGGGCGGTGGCTGGTTGACTAATTGGTTGGGCTTGCGTTTTATCGGTCGGGTTCGCAATGCTATCGTTTCTCGTTTGTTGCATTTGTCTTTTCCAGTAGCGGGTCAGATGGCGCGTGGCGATCTGTTGGCTCGCTTAAGTAATGATGTG
>Ga0316202_10001568_pt1 | contig 17320 bp, 17 predicted proteins | sample 3monrhotite_MG_FD_204934 | JGI IMG/M metagenome (GOLD analysis project Ga0316202, IMG submission 204934) | Microbial mat bacterial communities from mineral coupon in-situ incubated in ocean water Damariscotta River, Maine, United States -... | ecosystem: Environmental > Aquatic > Marine >... | reverse complement strand
AAGGACCCGCAGCGCCGGTGGATGGAAACGTCATTCGGGTGCTGACCCGGCTTTATGCGATTGAGGATGAGATGCCCGTACATAAGGGCGTGGTCGGTGAATACAGCGCAAAAATGCTGCCCCAAGGCCGAAGCGGTGATTTTGCCGAGGCCCTGATGGATCTGGGCGCGACCGTGTGCAAACCGAAAAAACCCAACTGCGCGGCTTGTCCTTGGATCAGCAATTGCCAAGCCTACGCTCAGGGACGCGCAACGGCTTATCCGGTTAAAGCGCCGAAAAAAGAAAAACCCACGCGCAAAGGATGGGCGTTTTGGATCGAGCGCGCCGACGGTCACGTGTTGCTGGAACGCCGCCCCGACAAAGGCCTACTGGGCGGCATGACGGGGTTTCCCACCACCCACTGGCAAACCGACGCTATTGATGCTGAACAAGCGGTGGCCAGTCAGTCCTTTGAAGGGCCTTGGCGTGTTCTCGATGAGACCGTCCTGCACACTTTCACCCATTTTCATCTCGAACTGGGGGTGATTAAGGTCTCTGTGAATGCGATGCCGACGAACGGTTTGTGGTGTCCGCCCCACGACATCGACAACCAAGCATTACCCAGCGTGATGAAGAAAGTTTCCGCCTTATTTTCGTGAAGATTTGCAAAATGCGAAAAAAAAGGGTTCCCATTCGTCATACATCTCCCCATATTGGAAGAAGCTAAGGGGTGCATTATGGTTGATCAATCCAGAGTTTTGCTCGTAGAAGATACGGTGCCGTTGGCGCGCACGTATGAGGCTTATCTTGAAGATGAGCCTTACGACGTGACCCACGTTGAAACCGGCAAGGAGGCTTTGGCCTTTTTGGCGGACAATCCGCCCGATGTGGTGCTGTTGGACTTGATGTTGCCCGACATGGATGGGCTCAGCATCCTTGAGCATATTTCGACAGAAAAAATTCCGTCCGCCGTTGTGGTGGTTACGGCCAATGCTTCGCTGAACACCGCGATCGAGGCTATGCGTCTTGGGGCGCTTGATTTTATGGTCAAGCCGTTCACCGCAGATCGCTTAAAGGTGACGCTGAAAAATGTGCTGGAGCGTCAGCAGCTCACACAGATCGTCGAAACTTACCGCAACGATATCGATCGCCAGGAATACCAAGGCTTTATCGGCTCGTCATTGGCGATGCAGCGGGTTTATCGCATCATCGACAGTGCTGCGGGCTCCAAAGCAACCGTGTTCATCACCGGCGAAAGCGGCACGGGCAAAGAGGTCTGCGCCGAAGCTATTCACCGTCAAAGCCCGCGCGGGGACAAAGCGATTGTCGCGCTGAACTGTGGCGCCATCCCCAAAGATTTGATGGAAAGTGAAATTTTTGGTCACGTCAAAGGCGCGTTCACCGGCGCGGTGTCCGATCGCGACGGCGCTGCGACGCGGGCCGCGGGGGGGACGCTGTTTTTGGATGAGATCTGTGAAATGGATCTCAATTTACAAACCAAACTGCTGCGCTTCATTCAAACCGGCACGTTTCAAAAAGTCGGCGGCAGTAAGCTGGAAGACGTGGACATCCGCTTTGTGTGCGCCACGAATAAGGACCCTATGGTCGAAGTCGCCGAAGGGCGTTTTCGCGAAGACTTGTTTTACCGCCTGCACGTGATCCCCATTCACATGCCCGCCCTCAAGGAACGCGACGAAGACGTGCTGGCCATCGCGGACAAATTACTTGCGGATTATGCCAGTGAAGAGGGCAAGCCGTTCAAAGGCTTTGATGCAAAGGTGCGCGCCGTGTTTCGCGCCTACCCATGGCCCGGCAACGTGCGCCAATTGCAAAACGTGGTGCGCAATATTGTGGTGTTGAACGACGGTGAACTGGTCGACAGTTCTATGTTGCCTGCACCTTTGGATCAGTTGGTTGATAACGTCAAACCTTTGCCGGCGTCGTTGACGGCGATTACCCATGGGGCGCACCATCCGGTCATATCTATGGGCGAGCATGTAACCAGCAGCCTCATGCCCGCGCGCAAAGAAGATTTACGTCCGCTTGATGAAATGGAGCGTCAAATCATCGAGTACGCCATCGAGCTTTGCGACGGTAACGTTCCCCAAGCGGCGTCGCGCCTAGGCATCAGCGCATCGACTATTTATCGCAAACGGCAAAACTGGGAAGAAAAGCTAGACGCTTGAGTGGCGTCAAGGTTAGAGGGATTGCGCCGCCTCTAGGGTTGCTGCGACGTCTTGGACGATGATGTTGTAGGCTGTTTGGGCTTGGGCGTAGATTTCGGCTTCGTTTCCACCATCGCACACGTCTTGCAACATCCTTGCGGCTTCACCACCATCCACCGCGCCGTAAGTGTTGCACAGCCCTTTCAAAGAATGGGCCTGGATACGCAGGTCTGATATGGTGGCGCTGTGTTGCAGGTATGCGCCAATGACTGCGACGCGTTTATCGGCATCGATTTTAAACATACCCAGAAGTTTAAGCGCCGTGTCCGCCCCGACGTCGTTGGTCAGTTGGCGAAGGATGTCGAGGTCGGGCATGGCGAAGCCTCCAGGTTGGGTTAATCGTCGTAGGAGATCAGCGCTTCGAACGGCGCGTCGAGCTTGTCGCGGCCTTTCAAGAACGTAAGCTCGATGAGCGCTGCGGTGCCGACCACGTTGCCGCCGACCTTTTTGCACAGATCAATGGTCGCGTTCAGCGTGCCGCCTGTAGCCAGCAAATCGTCGAGAATCACAACCCGCTGTCCGGGGTGAATGGCGTCATCTTGAATTTCGATGGTGTCGCTGCCGTATTCCAGATCGTAGCTGTGCGAGACCAGACCGCCGGGCAGTTTTCCGGGCTTGCGCGCCATGACGAAACCACAGCCCAGTTTCAAGGCCAGTGGCGCGGCGACCAGAAAGCCGCGCGATTCGATGCCTACCAGAACATCGGGCTGATACGCGCCAACCATGCGCGCCATGCGGCCCATGGCGACTTGCCATGCATCGGCGTGCGCCAGCAACGTTGAAATGTCGTAAAACAAAATTCCAGGTTTGGGGAAATCGGGAATGCCCCGGATGTATTCCTTAATATCCATGTGCGCTCAGGCCCTTTGTAGATTTAGTGTTCGGTTGTGTGAAATGAATATGCGTCTCGATCATACGCGAGTGCTTGGTCCCGGGTAAAGTTCCTGGATCGGCGTCAAGACGGCGACGCAAAAGGGCCGATGCAATACATCGGCCCTTGATTGGTTGGGGATGGCGTGTGCGCTTGGCCAACGCCTTTTCTTAGTTCGCCTTCATGTATTCGATGATCGCTTCACGATCTTCGGCTTTCTTGACTTTGACGACCATGGTCGTGGCTTTACCGATGAATTTTTTCGGGTTTTCAATCCAGGCGTTCAAATTGGCTTCATCCCACATGATGTCGGAGCCTTTAAGCGCTTTGTACTTTTTAAAGTCCTGCTGACCGGCTTGCTTGCCGAGGATGCCGGCCAAAGACGGGCCGATGGCGTGCTTGCCGGGCGTCATGGAGTGGCACTTTTTGCAGTTCTTTTTGAACAGCTTGGCGCCATCATCTGCCATTGCGGTGGCGGGAAGCATCGCGAAACAAGCGAGTGCGGCTGCAATATGGATGGATTTCATGGGGGATCTCCAAAGTTTACCAAAATTAGAGTATGATGTGATCTGATCAAATCTTATCATTGAGCATAAGTTAGCTTCGATTTTCACGAAGGCAAGTGAAAAATCCAAAAAATCGCTGTGCAATTGAAGAGATGCAAAAAAAAAGCCCCGCTCGTGAAAGCGGGGCTTTTTGCATTCGTTCCAGATGGAACGAAACGCGATTAGTCTTCGCCTTTGAGAAAGTCGATGATCGCGTCGCGTTCTTTTTCTTTCTTGACCTTAACGGTCATAGCGGTCGGCTTACCGATGAATTTTTTCGGGTTTGCGATCCACTTGTCGATGTTGTCTTCGTCCCAAACGAGGTCGGAGTCCTTTAGAGCTTTGTACTTGCCGAAATCGGTGGAACCAGCTTTGCGGCCCATAATGCCAGCCAGCGACGGGCCGACTTTGTGCTTGCCAGCTTCCATGGTGTGGCAGGTGCCGCATTTTTTCTTAAAGAGTTTCTCGCCCTTGCTTTTCGCCAAAGCAGAACCGCTTGAAACGGCGATGGCGGCTGCGACGCCGAGCGCCAGAATCTTCGTGGTGTTCATGTCTTGCATCTCCAATAGTCTTTTGTGTGAAGCGTTCCCTGTTTTAGGTGCGCATTTTTTAGCGTATGCGCCCCCTCTTTAGCAACCTTCCGCGATCAGCGCTACGCACGGTATAATCGACAGTATAGTGAACGATGTTGGAATTGACTAGATTATCACTCAAATCTGCTGATTTCGCGCCAAATAGCATAATCACGGTGGAATTTCTGTAAAGATCCCCATGCTTTTGCGAAGTCCGGGTCATTTTGTACCTGCTCGCGCGCGACTTCTTTCCATGCGCCCTGAAGGGCTTGTAGGATAGCATCCGGCCAGCGGCGGACCTGTACGCCGGCAAGGCTTAAGTCTTTCAAGGCCTCAAATTGTTGGGCATCGGCCCAGACCAAAGCATGGCGGACGTTGTCGCCGCACACTGTGTCGATGGCGGCGCGCTCTCGTTTCGGTAGATCGTTCCAAACCTGGGCGTTGATGGCCAATGCAAACAGGGTCACGGGCTGGCGCCAGCCGGGAAAATAATAATTGCGCGCAAATTTTTGAAAGCCCAATGGCGCGTCCACACTGGGCAGGGAATACTCAGCCCCGTCCAATTGGCCTTGTTCGAATTGCGACAGAATCTCGCCGGCCTCCAGGGGCTTCACGTTTGCCCCCAATTTCGCCAGCACCTTGCCGCCGAGCCCCACAGCGCGGATGTTGAGCCCCTTAAAGCCCTCAATTGTGCGCACCGGGTTGCGGTACCAGCCCGATGCCGAAGGTGGCAATGCGCCGCACAAAATCGCATGCAGACCTTTCTTTTTCATGATCGCTTCAAACAATGCCCGCCCGCCGCCGTGGTAATACCAAGCTAAGTACTCCTCTGCGCCGGGGCCAAAGGGGATGGCGGTGAACAGTTGCAAAGCAGGCGTGGTGCTATCCCATTTGCCCGGGGTGGCGAATACGGCTTCTACAGTCCCGGATTTTACGGCATTGAGGGTGTCTTGCGCTTCGACCAAAGTGTTGGGGTCGTAGACGGTGACGCCAAGGCGTCCCCCACTGGCGATGGGCAGGGCCTTTTGTAAGCGCAGGGGCAATTCGCCAAGAATCGGTGTTTTCGCCGGGTATAGGCTGATGATGCGCAAACGCTTGACGGGCGCTTGCAAGCTGGAAGGAGCCGACAGCGCTGTTGTCTGCGCTAAGGTATTGGAGCTTAAGCCCAGAACCTCTGCGCCCGGTACGCTCGCGCTTGGGCTTTGGTGGCGGGCTTCTTCCAGACGCGGTGCGACCACGGTCGCGCCAATCATGACCCCGACGACCACGCCGATGACAATGCCAATGATGGTGTTGCGCATGTTGTGATTTCGCCCCAAGCCCTATGCTTTCAACCGACGTGTTCGGTCGTTTCATCTCCCCAAGCGCGGCGAGAATAGCAGCGCGTCTCGAGGTGGGGAAGCGTAGAGTCGTCCTATTTCAACGCATTTGATTTGCGTATTGTTTTACTGTGTTTTTGCGTACAATATTGACGTGTAGATATTGCACTGTTTCACGTTGGCCGATTTCCCGGCCTCGACACAGAAAAGGAAACCTCCATGGTCGCTATTGATCGAGGGCTTGTGACCCGCGAAGAGCAGTTGCAAGAAGCCCTAGCCTCTCTGATCGAGCAGCATGGTGAGCAAAGCGAAACCGTGGCGCTTATTCGCAGCCGCCTCGACGATGTTCAAAAAGATTTGGCGGCGTCACAGGTTGATCACAGTGAAAGCGAATCGCACCTCGGTAATATTGTCGAATCTTGGGGCGCGCCTAAGTGCAAGGACGGTGCGGTGATGTTTGTGATTCTTGGTGGTGTCTTGATATTCGCTTTTGGCGGCATGTCGACGTTGTTCGTGCTGATGCTGGCGGCGAAGTGGTGAGCGTCGAGTTTTTGACCATTTCGAATTCAGTTTTGTGGCGTCTCAGTTTGACAACGCCTTTTCGACGGCTGCGATGAGTTGGTTCATGTCGACCGGTTTGTTGACGTAGTTGATGTGCTTATTTGTGAAGATGCCCGAGTTCAGTTCGGATTCGTCGTGAACCGACAAAATCATAATCGGCACATCTTTGGATCTGGGGGCGGTCCTCAGCTTGTCAAACGTTTCGATTCCATCCATGACCGGCATGGCCAAATCGAGAATGATTAAGTCCACGTGGTTGTGTGTGGCGTAATCCAGGCCACTGAAACCGCTGCTGACACAGGTTACGCTGTGCCCAGCATTTTCCAAAAATAACGAAACGATTTCATGGATGTTGGTGTCGTCATCAATCAGAAGTATTTTAGCCATTGCTCACCATCCCCAAAGCTATGTGCATTTTGTATAATTTGTGACCATGACCAGGGTTAAGACAAAATGCGTGTCATTTAGGTTGCTTTGTGTAAAGCATAGAGGCATTCCATTAAGAGAGGCAAGAATTGCTACAGACCATAGTGTTCGGTTGTGATGGGGTGAAAAAGGGCATGCAACGTCGCAATCAGCGACGTTCTTGGAGGGGGAAAGACCATGGCCCAGAAAGGCTGGTCGAAAAGCACGTTTGAGGTGCTCACCAACAACGGTAAACGTTGGATCATCGATATGTCCTCGACGCGTCGCGACGATGCGATGGAATATGCCGAGAAGCTTTTGGCGGCGGGAAAACACGACGGCGTGCGTGTAACGGAATTGCGCGAAGGTTGGTCGACCGAACGCGTGGTTTTTGAAAAGACCAATTTAGGCCGCGAAAAACCCCTGCGTATAGCCCTCGAACCGCAAGCCGAGTTCTGCACCACACTGAACGACTATTACGCTTTGCCTGCGCGCCTGACCATGGGCCGAATTTTGCGCGCGTATCTCGACCAAAATTCTCTTTCGATGTTGGAGCTGTTGTTTCACGCCGGTCATTTGCGGGCGTTGGATCGGATGGATAAGTTCTTTCCCTCCGCGATTCAGCATGGCGCGCAGTTGCAGGCGAAGCTCACGGGCCAGACCAAATTGGAACGTCTGGATAAGCTGCAAATCGTGTTCGACAAGGTGCTTGTGCGGGCCCGTAAATGTGACGACCTGGCTGCATATGCTGAATTTCTCGAACACAACAACTTGGACCGCACCATAGCCCTGATTGAACAAGACGTCGGCCCGAAACAGGTTGAACGTTCGATTTACGGCACGTTGGCCAACCATATTGAGGGCGGCGGTTGGCGCGATAAGTTCAGACGCGCCATCGAGTTGGCGGAGACATCGGCGGATGCGCGCTCCGTGGCCTTGGCCGATGAACTGCTGGCGGAAATTCTCGACGGCGTAGTGGCCATCGAAGAATTGTTCGGTGGCTTTTCCACGCCCGTCGATGCGTGGAAAACCTACGTGGCGATCATCAGCGGACGTTTCACCAAAGCGCCCGGCTACATGTCGCCCGATATTGTGCGGCTCAACGAATTGTTCAACCTTCACCCCATGACCGCCACGCGCCAAGTCTTGTTGCGCCGCGTGTCCAAGGGACTGGGCAGCACCCAAGCGTTTTCCAAGGATGGTCGTGAGAAGGACCGCTCCGATTTTGTCGGGTTGCTGCGGGGGTTGGTTGAACCCACGGGGCTCAGCGGCGGGCCATGCATGGCCGAAGCGATGATCTTGCGTGCTAAGACATTGCTGGGCGAAGACGGTGACGACCTGCCCATCGACACGGCCATCCGTCAGGCCTTGTATCTGATGCCCAGCCAAGCGGTGCGGTTGGGGGTGTTGTTGGATTTGACATCGACGGATTTGGGCGAAAAGCACGAAGTCGCAATCCGCCAGCAATTGCTACATCTTCTGGATGCGCTGCGTTCCATCTATGATCTGTTTCCCGAAGACGTCCACGAAGACGAGCGCACGCACGGCATCGATGCTTTGCGCGAGCGTCTTGGTATGAGCATCTTGGGCGAAGACCTCAAAACGTCTTTGTCGGCGTCGCTGGGTAAAATGGTCACAGATAAATCTAGAAAACCTGAATCTAAACCTAAACCTAAACCTAAACCTGAATCGAATCCCAAACCGCAGTCAGATAAAGCGCTATCACCTTCTGAGCAAACCGAGGGTGAATTGGCGCTTGCGCCGGGGCAGGTCTTGTTTGAGGAAGGTGAGGAGGGCAAGGCGGCGTATCTGGTTCTCGACGGCGTCCTTGAGGTGTCGCGCATCATTGGCGATGAGGCGCGCCATCTCGCGACCTTGGGGCGCGGCGAAATCGTCGGCGAGATGGCGCTGATCGATCACCAACCGCGCATGGCGTCGGTGAAGGCGGTGACCGCCAGCAAACTGATGTGCATATCCGAAAAAAGCCTGTCTGATCGCATGAGCAAGTTGGCCGAAAACGATCAGGTTTTGCACTTTTTGCTGAAAACCGTGGTGCGCAGGCTGCGCGGCTTGGCGCGCAACACCGAGTAGTCGGCCTTATGCATTCCAGATCGGCGTCATGTTCTGCGTTGGCAAGAACGTAGATGTCGGCGTGATGGCGTCAAGCGTGGCGGAAATCTCTTCCAAGCTTGGCCGCTCTTTATGATTTTCCAGCGCCGCCAAATCATCGTTGCCGTAGACGATGATGATATGGTTGCGTGGCGTGCCGAAGTACGGACCACGCGGGCTGATCAAATCGAACACCTTGGCTTGCAGGTAATCCGCCATGGGATGGATCAGGGGGCTTTCGAGACCCTTGGCGCTGTCGTAACGTAGGATCTTGCTGTTGCACAACGAACGCTCGGTATAGATCTTCTTGATGCCGAAGCGGTCGAGCTGGTCGTGGATCGGGGTGCCTTTTTTCAACACGTAACCACTGGCGAGAACCTTATCGACCGTGTCGGCGTGCTGGTAAAGAAACGCAACCGTTTCTTCCAGTTCTTTGCGGGTTTCGGATGGAAATCCGACGATGATGAACAGGTGGTTGCGGATGCCCGCTTTGTTGGCGCGGTTCAAGGTGTTGGACGAACTTTCGACCGTGTTGCCCTTGTCCATCATCGCCAGCAAGCGTTCCGATCCCGATTCCATACCCCAATAGATGCTGCGGCATCCAGTCTTGTACATGTGGTCGAGAATTTCCTGGGTGAAATCCGCAGTTGGTTTGGCCAGTGCGAAATAGCGGATGTCCAAGCCGCGTTCTAAAATCTCATCGCCGATTTTCTGGAATCGCTTGGCCGAGATCATCTCGTCGACAAAGGTGAAGTGGCGCGCGCCGATGGTTTTGGCGTGATGTTCGATTTCCGCCACGCAACGCGATATCGATTGGGTTTTGTAGCTGCCGGCGTAACTGGCGAAGTGATCGCAGAACGTACAGCGCCGCCAATAACAGCCGCGCGAACTGATCAGCGGCACCACCGGGGATGGCGTCAGATAACCGTCGAGATCAAAATCGGAAAAATCGGCGAACGGCAGGTCTTCGTGGTTGAGCTTTTCCAAGCTCTGGCCGATTTGGGTTTTGCCGCTGTCCGTATCGAAATGCGCCAAGCCGGTGACCATGTCAAAGCCTTCGCCCGCATCGATCGCGCGCAACAGTTCCAAGAACGCCAACTCGCCTTCGTGCAGAACAACGTGATCGACATAAGGGCGGGTGATGAACCCTTGTAGGTTCACTTCGTTGAAAAAGCCGCCGCCGAAAACGGTCAACACGTGCGGGTTGATCTCTTTGATGTGGCGCGCCAACAGGGCGGAGAACCAAAACTGCTGGGTGAACATCACCGACAGCGCGACCACGGCGGGGTTGCACGCCAACACATGGCGCGCGAACTGATCCACGTACCACGGTGTCGGGCCATTGGTTTCATAGATGTATTGGCATTGGGCGTTGTAGGCGTCGCTGATCAGGCCTTGATAGCGTGAAAAGGTTTCCGCCAACGGGTTGTGAACGCTGTCGTCGTAAAAGCCTCCGCCGCCGTGGGTGAACAGATCGGCGGCGGCGACGCACTGGTCGCTGTCGTCATAATGGAACGCCGCGGTTTTGTTGCGTTGCGAGTCCACAATGGCGCTGAACCACATCGGGTTGAGGTCGAAGCACTGAACCTTGAAATCGCTTTTTTGTTCGACGTTGGCTTTGATCAACGCCGGGCCCAGCGGTAATGAGGGGAACGTCGCGATGGCGCTGACCATGGCGACGTGCTTGGGGCCGAGTTCTGCATGCGCCAAGGCGTCGCGCGCGGGCGGCGGCGCGCTGAACAATGGATGCAAAAAATCGAAATACTTGTTTTGGTATCCCGGCACGGTTTGCGTGGCGTGCTTGTATTGGGTGATGGCCTCATCGCGCCGTCCGGCGGTGGCCAGTGCATTGATGCGTCCGTGCCACGCGTCCAAAAGATGTGGGCGGATCGACAAGGCGCGGTCGTAGCACGCCAAAGCTTCATCGATGCGACCACGCCCGTGGTGGATGTGGCCCATGGCGGTGAGGATTTCGGCCGAAGTGGGCGCGTTTAAATCCAGCGCGCGGGCGAAGCTGACCAGCGCGGCGTCGTCATCGCAGACGTGGCGCAAGATGCGCCCCTTGAACGCATGGGCCAGGGGATGCATGCCAAGGGCGGCGATGGCGTCGTCGGTGACGCGGAGGGCTTCCTTTGGATAACCCGCTTCCAACAGCGTGTCGGCCAGGGCTTCATAGCCGTCCAACAGACCGGGGGCGAGGGCGATGGCTTTGCGCGCGGTGGCGAGCGACGCGTCCAAATCGTCGAGGCGTTCCAACGCGCGCGCCAACAGCACCTGCGCGCCGGGATTGTTTTTGTTCAGCGCAAGCGAACGCGACACCGCGCTGTTGGCGGATTCAAAATCGCGCTCGGCGAAAAAGGCTTGGGCGAGCACGAAGTAGACGTAGGCTTGCTCCTCCTTGGCGGGTTTTTTCTTGGGTCTTCCGCCTTGGCTGAGGCTCGGCGCGATCACCCGCCAGCAACTGGCCGAGGCCTTTTTGCTGTCGCCGTTGCGATAGTACGTCAACGCTTGATCCAGCGCCGAAATCTCCAACCGGGTTTCGGTGCGCGGTGCGGCGACGGGGGCTTGAACGGTCGGTTTGTACGGCGACGGGGCCGCGTTCGCCAACTTCGTATTGCTTTGCATAGATCTCAGCCTTCTCGGTGGGCCGACAGTTTGAATGATTCAAGTGTATCGCGTCAATGGCTGCGCGGTGACGTCTATGAATTAACAACGACGGGCTTTCGCCGCCGCGACACGGTGAGCCCTGCGGCGGCGGAGCTGAGAATCAATGCGATGCCCACCAATTGCACCACGCTGAACCATTCATCCAGCAACAGCGCGCCAAGTGCCGTCGCCACCAACGGGCTGAACAGGCTCAAAAACGTAACCTCGGCGCCGATCAACGCGATGCCGCGGATCCACAACCAATAGGCCAACGCGGTGCCGGGCAAGACCAGATAGGTCAGGCCGATGGCGCCCAGGCCGCTGGGCAGAGGCGGCAGGCCTTCGACCAGCAACGCCAGCGGTGCCAGCGCCAATCCACCCAGTGTGAGTTGCCACGCGGTCAAATCCAACGGCGTGCCGACCCGGCCCCAGCGTTCAATCAACACGGTGCCCAGCGCCATCGATCCCGCCGCGCCCAACGCCGCGATCACGCCGATGGGGTCCATGCTTTGCTTGGGGTCGAAAATCAACAGGCCCACGCCGATCATCCCGGCGACGGACGCGGCCACTTGGGCGGGGTGGGGGCGGCGCAACAGCATCGGCCACGCCAGCAAGCCGACCAGCAACGGCTGCGCCGACATCAGCGTCGCCGCCGCGCCGCCGGGCAGGCGCGCGGCGCTGACGAACAACAGCGCGAAAAACAGGCCGATGTTGGCCAAGCCCAAAACGGTCAGCTTGAAAACCGCCGCGCGCGGCGGCAACCCGCTGCCGAGCATCATCAGCAACAATCCCGCCGGAAGGGCGCGCAACGCCGCGACCAGCAACGGATGCTCGACCGGCAAAGTCTGGGTGAACACCACATACGTCGTCCCCCATAGGCACGGGGCGAGCAGGGTTAAGAGGATGACGCCTGTGCGCGAACTTGGCATAAAGAGCCCTCCATTAGGCGGCGGATGATCCTGGGAACGACCCGACAAAGGCAATTTCGTCAATCGGACGGCGCAGGTTTTCATATGCGCCTTTGTGCAGGTCCTTGGGCAGGCTTTCAGGGTCGGCGGGATGACCGATGGCGATGGCCATCTCGACCCGGTAACGATCCGGCACGCCAAGATGGTCGCGCGTGCGGGCGAAATCGATCCCGGCCATGCCTCGCGCTTGATAACCCAGCCGCCCGGCCTGCAGCGCCAATTGCGCCCACGCCGCACCCGTGTCGAAACTGTGGCTGTGCGACGGTGACAGCTGGGTGGGGTCCGCGCCATGCATCAACGTGTCGGATAGAACGAACGTCAAGACCGAAGCATGTTGCGCCCAACCGGCGTTGAACGGCACCAGCAAATCCACAAAGCTTTGCCATTGGGCGTCGCCCCGGTGCGCATACACAAACCGCCACGGTTGATAGTTGTACGCCGACGGCGCCCAGCGCGCGGCCTCCAACACCGTGAGCAGATCGGTCTGGGGCATCGGTTGGCCATCGAACGCGCGCGGCGACCAGCGGTCTTGAAAAATGGCGTCGATAGGGTGGTCGGGTGTGCGGTTTGGCATCTGCGCTCTCCGGTGCGTTGCGTGTTTGTTTCGGCTCTGATATAATGACATCGAATTATTTGATGTAAAGTAATTCGATATCGAACTAAATAGACCGGAGTGATCCATGAGTCAAGCGACAAAGCGCAATGTGCAGGGTGAGGGCGGCCAGACCGATGGCCAGAACGGGGATCAGAAAGATGATCCGCACGGCATATCGCTGGATCACATCGTGGCCCAATGGCGGCGCGAACGCCCGGACATCGACCCCAGCCCGATGGCGGTGTGCGGGTCTGTATGGCGCGCCAGCGAACGGGTGCGGCAAGGCGTTCTCACCAATCTCGCGGACACCGGCTTGGACTTTCCCGGCTTCGATGTGTTGATGACGCTACGCCGTCAAGGCAAGGGCAGCGCGCTGTCGCCGTCGGCGTTGGCGAAAGAAATGATGCTGTCCACCTCCGCCATGACCAGCCGCCTCGACCGCCTGGAAAAACGCGGCCTGATTGAGCGCCAATCCGACCCCAACGACCGCCGCGGCCTCAAGATCGTGCTCACCGACGAAGGCTTCACCCTCGCCGACGACTTGGTGGTGTCACACGTGCAAACCGAAGAATGCCTGCTCAGCGCGCTGAGCAAAAAGGAGCGGGAGCAGTTGCGGGGGTTGTTGGCGAAGGTTGGGGGGTGAGTGGTGGGGAAAGCTTGTAGATGTGATGTTTTAGCTGAAATATCGCATTTACGCTCGGGATGAGATTTTTTCTAGCTTACCAACACCATGGTGTAAAAAGGATTGCTTCTCATCCTTGGAGACAAGATCAATAAATGCTCGAGCAGCATGACAAATTAGTAAGCAGCACTCTAAAAACCGTTCTGATTCACGAGTTGCTTTAATCGAGAAGGTGTCGGTATTTGTTCTGGCAGCAAGAAGTAATTCAACTCGTCTCTGTACCAGTTCGGAATTAATGGTTCCTTTGTAAGGGTGCCACACCCCCATTTTTTGCGCGTATTGAACGTCATTCCTTAAACTTGATAGCCAGGGCTTAGAGAAAGTTGATGCATTCAAAGCAGTTTTCATGTTCTTCAATTCAGCTTGAATTTGCTTTCTTTCATTTTCGCCATAGGTACTTGCTTCAACGATTTGAGATGCGCGGTCTATAAGTTTATTCATCTCACTCCACATTGTTTCATGTGTCGCAGTGCCATTGTTTGGCTTCGATATTGATAGCTGTTTTTCTAAGTCGTTTGATTGAATGAAAAACTGCCCCGTTGTTAACGGCGATGGGGGGTGCACACCATAAATTATGCAAATTTTTTCTAGTGGCCGAAGTTCTAGTGTCGAAAAATAGGTCGGCCATTGCCTACACAAACGCATAATTACCTGTGAGTAATAGAAGGCTGCATAATATGCTTTGATTAATGACCAGGGTGTTGACTTCGGTAACCCCTGAACTTCAGAAATGCTGCAAATAGTTTCGTGTCCTGCCATTGCCAGACGATTTACGTCATGTGCCACGCAGGAAAGATAGTTCTCCCAATCAGTACCCGTAAGAACAAGCTGATTGTCTGATACTACTGGCCTGTATACGCCATGAGTTAGCCAACTCCGTACGCCTTCAGGCGCAGCTTTTTTAACCCGAACTAGGCCGGGTGAGTAGAGTTGGGCAAAGGCTTCAGAGATGCCTACCATATGTCAAAAAATAGAACGTGGTTTTAATGCATCGGAAAGGGCCTTGGCGTAATTTCCTGCGTTGTTTCCTGCATTTTTTAGTGTTGACGACTTAACATTATTGAGCATTTCTTCGAAAATCACTTCAAAGTGCTCAATGACATATTCTCGACCGTGTTTATCTTGGACACGCTGGCTTACTTCGGGGAATACATTGGATAATGCTCGAAAAGCTGTCGGGTTGGTAATGTCGATTCCTGTGTTCCTTGCTGAATTTTGACGCATGAATGCCCCAAAATATGCAGCTAGTGGCTCGTATATCTGTTCGCTTGAAGCCTCGCCAAATAGCTTTAGATGCGGCTTTAGTGCGGCATTAAAAGTAACGCGTGAAAGTTTCCCTTTAACTCGTTTTGACGGTGTCATTTTACCGATCAAAGGACTTCCGGGTTCCGTGTCAAAGATGTCAAAAATCTCGCCAAGCACGGTTTCTGTGTCGTCTTGGTAATCAGCAAGCTTGCGTATGTCTAATAGCAATTCATTTGGAACTGGTTTCTGCTTAGTGTTGATATCAATGAATAGCCGGGATTCTGTTTTTTTTGCTAACTCGTTATAGATTACGACAGGGACACGAAGGTTCGACTTTGATAGCCGAAATCCATAGACCCTGTGCTGACCATCAAGAACCAAGAATGATTTATTAAAGTCCTTGAAACTGACGGATTTGCTTCGGGCATTATATTTAAAATCAGCAGTGTCTTGTGCGGAGAGGACGATGGAAGTGGGGATAGTGCCCAATCCAGAATCGATGTAATCAGCAATTTGCTGCGCACGTTCTTTATTAAGCATGCGCTGGAAGCCCTCCTCAGGGTCTTCTTCACGTGCAACGACAAAGCAAGTTCGGGCTAAAATATCTGCGGGTAATGTTAGGGTGTAAAAGCGATGGTCACCTTGAGTTACCAAGCTAGCAGTGTAGCTAAGCGTTTCATTTTGTTGGTCTGAAGCCATATGCCCCCCTAAGCTTGCACAGCACGAAATTTTGTTAATCGCTTCACACATCGTGTGTTGGATGGTGAGTGTAGTAGGGTCGTGTTGGTATGTGAAGCCTTGGGGTTCAACCACAGGCAGTAGCAAGTGTACTTAATGTGATTAATAAGAAAATTCGGGGACACAATACTAAGAAAATTCGGAAGAAAATTCGGGGACACAATACTTATTAAGACATCGCCCGCACATGGGGTGACGCCTAGTCGGTGTTCGGTCCTTTTTTTACGCGTTTTATCACGCGTTATCACGCGTTTTTCCACACCGTGGGGAACGGGTTCCCGATGGGCAGTCGCAGCTTCGTTTAGGATATGGTCGGGTCTGTGGCGCAGTTCTCACAGACAAGCGGTCATGTGGCGAAAGCGATATACGTCACGATGCCGACGATACCGCCCAGCACCACGCCGTTGATGACGCCGCTGGTGAAGCGGTTTGCGAAACCGTGTTGTTGGGCTTTGCTCATGCTGCAGTAGCCCGCCGGCTTCATAAAGCCCCAGGCGAGGCCCACTGCAAATGCGCTTCCTGCCAAAATCAGCGTCATGCTCATCGCGCCCCCTCAATTCAGATCACCAGTTGCCACCATAGGGCTGCCACCAATACTGCCCCAAAACAAAACAACGGGCCAGCCGTTTACGGCCAACCCGTTGTTTGTATTGGTCGGAGTGAGAGGATTCGAACCTCCGGCCCCTGCCTCCCGAAGACAGTGCTCTACCAGGCTGAGCTACACTCCGATGGTTTATGCGCTCATTTGGAGGCGCTTATATAACGCTCCGGTCTTTGCAACGCAAGCGCCATTGCGCAGGCTAACGCTGGGTTTTTAGTAGGCGCGTTCGATGCAGAAGTCGATGACGTCCAAAAGCGCGGTTTTGATGTCGCTTTCGGGGAATACGCCCAGCGCGTCGCGGGCGATGGCGCCATAGTGGCGGGCGCGTTCGGCCGTATCAGTGAGGGCGTTGTGCTTGACCAGCAATTCCATGGCGCGTTCGATGTCGCCGTCGTTTTGGTCGAGCTCTTCCATGGTGCGCTTCCAAAAGTCGCGCTCTTCATCGTTGCCGCGCGCAAACGCCAGCACGATGGGCAGGGTGATTTTGCCTTCGCGAAAATCGTCGCCGACGGCTTTACCCAGGCTTTCTTGCTTGGCGGAAAAATCCAACACGTCGTCGATCAGCTGAAAGGCGATGCCCAAGTTCATGCCGTAAGCGCGAAACGCGTCTTGTTCTTTTTTCGGCCGTCCGGCGATCACCGGGCCCAGTTCGGCGGCGGCGGCGAACAGTTCGGCGGTTTTCGCCTGGATGACCTCCATATACGCGCTTTCGCTGGTTTCGGTGTCGTTGGCGGTGACCAGTTGCAGCACTTCGCCTTCGGCCAGGATAGATGAGCCTTGGGACAGAATGCGCAGGACTTCCAGATCGCCGTCTTCGACCATCAAGGCGAACGAACGGGTGAACAAGAAATCGCCGACCAGCACGCTGGGCTTGTTGCCCCACAGCGCGTTGGCGGACGATTCGCCCCGGCGCAAATCGCTTTCGTCGACCACGTCGTCGTGCAACAGCGTCGCGGTGTGAATGAATTCGATGCACGCCGACAGCAAGATGTGGCGGTCGCCGGTGTAGCCGCACATGCGCGCCGACGCCAGCGTCAGCATCGGCCGCAGACGCTTGCCGCCCGCCGCGATGATGTGCCCGGCCAGTTGCGGGATCAGCGACACGGGGGAGTGCATGCGCTCGACAATCGCGGTGTTGGCCGCTTTCAGGTCGTCTTCGACCAAGATCGCGAGGCGATCCAAAGGCGAGCTTTTTTGGCGTTCTTCATCTAAGTTTACGACAACGCCCAAAGCGCTTCTCCCGTGTGGTGCGTGGGGTG